>FWPU01001151.1_pt1 | contig 81692 bp, 74 predicted proteins | sample 2228361 | NCBI WGS metagenome assembly FWPU01 (sample SAMEA103939777, study PRJEB20133) | metagenome | reverse complement strand
ATTTTAGATAGAGAAGAAACCATTGCTGAAGAAAGGATTAAAGAAGAGCTAAAAGCCATTATCCAAAAACATGCTGGGAAAGCCCTTGAAGTTTATCTTTGGCCCGAAAATCCTTCAGATGTTCCTGATAATAAGAACTTTAAACTTGTGATTCTTTCACCCAACTTGACCTATGATTCAGAAAAAGGGAAAAAAGTCGCAGGGGAATTTTTCGAGAAGGTCGGGACTGGGTTCAGAGTCTATAAGAACACTATTTTCATCCTCTTGTTAGACAATAACCAGCTTATTTCTGTGAGTAAGTCCTTGAGACGGTATATGGCTTTAACTGAAATTCAGAAGGACAAATCCCTACTTGAAACCCTGACGAAACAAAGTCAGGAAGAGATTAAGAAAAAGTTTAAAGAAACGGAAAAAGAAATTCCCTTCAAAATTCTAACAGCATACAGGTATTTGGCATTCTTGGGAAAAGATGGGATTAATTGGAAAGATATGGGCATACCAACAATTGGAAGTGAACAGACTATTTCTGAAAGGGTTAAACAATATTTAAGAGACCAGGAGAAATTACTGATAAAGATTTCGCCTAAATATATTGTAGATAGAACCTTTGGAAAAGAGGAAAATGAAAAATCATTAAAGGAAATATTTGAATTACATCTCAAAGCTCCAGGTATGCCCCTTTTGGAAAGTGAAAAGGTATTGATCGAAGCGGTCAATGAAGGTGTAAGAACAGGATTTCTTGGAGTGCGCGAAGAAAAAGAAGTATATTTTAAGGAAAATTTTACTGTCAATCTTGATTCTACGGTTTTAAGAGGTGAAATAGCTAAGAGAATAAAAGAGGAGAAAACTAAGGAGGAAGAGAAGAAGCCCCCTATTGAGGGAAAAGAGGTTATATCGTCTGAAGAAGCTATTGCCGAAAAAAAGAAAAAGGAGGAGATAAAGAAAGAGGGTTTAATCAAGCGAGTGACGTTAAGGGCGAAAGTTCCCTGGGATAAGTTATCAGAGGTTACCAAAGGAGTCATTGCCCCCTTAAAAGATGAAGGCTTACCGCCTGAAATAATCATCGAGGTAAAGGCGAATTCTGAGGAAGGGTTTAAACGACATACTCTGAGTAGCAAAGTGAAAGAAACTCTTCTTCAGATAGGGGGAAAAATAGAGAAATGGGAAGAAGAATAGTTAAATTAGAACCAACTTCTGAAAGAAGTTTTCGTTTAAGTGCTTAACTATTTTTAATCGGATGTACCTCAAGCTATTCTAACGAGAAAGCCATAGTTTTTTAAATCAATAATTAAATGCAAAATGGCAACAAGAAGGGAGGTACGAATGAATTCTTGAATTGCTTCTTTTACTCTGAATTACCTAAAAATGTGCGGCTATTGTGAGGCTAAATGAGTTTAAAACAAAGAAGGGGTTATGCATATTTGGCATAACCCCTTGAATTTCTTGGTGCCGAGACCCAGAATCGAACTGGGGACACGCGGATTTTCAGTCCGCTGCTCTACCGACTGAGCTATCTCGGCTCCTTTAATAATTTTATTATAATAGGCCCCTTTTTTTAGTCAAGACCTTTTTATTACTCCTTCTGAACTATTGTACCCGCGATCCAGTCGTGCCAGGAGCGTTTACTTGAGGAAAAGCCTACCCACAAGAATCCTAAACCGAGGGGGAAGGCCGATAGAAAATAAGCCAAAGCCCGCAGCAAAGCCCGCCCTGTGCTCAGCGGATGTCCATCGGTTTGAGTAACCCGTATTCCAAAGATCATTTTGCCAATTGTTTGTCCCCATATAAGATGGAAAAATGTAAAATAACTTATAGCCAGGAGACATCCCAAGGGAAAAAGGGCGGGCAAAATGATCTCCAATAAACGCAATAAGGGAATTTCTCTTATCTCTGCAGGCATCATTTCCACAGCTATCAGACCAATAACTACGAAAATAATAAAAGTAAAAAATATGATCAAATCATCTAAGGCAAAAGCCAAAAGGCGGAGCCAAAAACCGGCTGGTTTGTTTTCTTGCAGATTTATCAGATTTTTCTGCCTTACTGGTTCTGCTTCCTCTTGTTCCTTTTTTAGCTCGGGTAATTTCTCCTTTAATTTTTCCGATGGGGCTGCTTCTTCTTTACTAACAATGGGAATATCTTTCTCCTCGATATTTTTCACTGTTTCTTCAGAAACAAAATCTTCTTCTTCATAAAAGCTCTTCAATAATTCCTTTAAAGAAGAAAGATCTTCATGGCAATACGGACAAATATCTAAATCATCGGGAATCTGGGCCCGACAACGCTTACACTTCATAATTATTACACCTCATTTAACCTAAGAAATTATAGAAAGGAGCGATCAATTAAGCAAGAAGAAATTATTTTTTGCTTAAATCTCCATAGAGAAACTGGAGCAAGGCAGTCGCCACTACTCCTGCTGTTTCGGAGCGCATGATCCTTGGCCCAAGGTGAATTGGTTGGAACCCTGCTTCTTGTGCTTGTGCTGCTTCTTCATCAGAAAAACCTCCTTCCGGGCCAATTAGCCCATAAATCACCGAGAAGGGAGCTAAAGTCATTTGGGCCAAAGATCTTGTTCTTTCTTTTTCCCAGATAAATATCTTTAAAACATCTCCTGAAATCTTTTGTAAAGCTTCTTTAAAAGAACAAGGGTGGTGGATCAAGGGGATTTTTGTTCTTTGGCATTGCTTAGCAGCCGCCAAAGCGATCTTATCCCAGCGATTTTTCTTGGAAATTATTTTTTCTTCCTCCCAATTAGGAATAGATGTTTGGCCATAGAAGGGGACAATTTCAGCCACTCCCAATTCAGTTACTTTTTCAACTAACCAGTCCAATTTGTTTCCTTTAAGCACACCTATGCCTAAGACAATCTTTAATGGCGACTCCTTGGAATACAAAGAAGCGGTTGATTGGATGTGAAAAATAACTTCATCACGCTTTATTTGAAAGATTGATGCTGCATATTCTTGGCCTTCTCCATCGAAAAGGATTACTTGGTCTCCTTCCTTAAGTCGCCTTACTCGCGCAAGATGCTCAATCTCCTTCTTATCCTTCAAGATGGCTTTATTACCTTGAATGAATTCTTTATTAATATGAAAACGGCGGTGGCTCATTTTTAATTTATTTTTTTTTCAAAACAAAGCTAACCCAACCATTCAATTCTTCTCTCTGCCATATATGGAATCCATATTGAGCAAAAGCTCCATAGATCTCTTTTTTCTGCCTCTTCAAAAAACCTGAAATAATCAAAGCTCCTTGGGCTCTAACTTTTGCAACCAAGCTATCTTTAACAGTCATAAGCTCCTGGGGCAGAAGGTTAGCTACCACTAAATCAAATGCCCCCGAAATTTGATCCGGCGAAGCGAGATGAAAACTAATTCTGTGGTTAATTCTATTTAATCTGGTATTTTCTTTGGCCGTTTTCAAAGCAAGGCGATCAATATCTATAGCTTGAACTTTTTTAGCCCCTAATTTTAAAGCAGCAATAGCCAATATTCCAGAGCCTGTACCTACATCGAGAACAATGGGGAACTGATAACATTGAGGAATTAGATTATCCAAAAATTTAAGGCACATTTGCGTAGTTTGGTGTGTTCCTGTTCCAAAAGCCATTCCCGGCTTTATCTGCAAGACTATTTCCCCATGGCGTTTTTTATATTTTTCCCAAGGAGGCTTGACTACTAAACGAGGACTTATTTTTACAGGCTTAAAATTAGTCTTCCAAGCTTCAGCCCAGTTTTCTTCTAAAATGATCCCCCTTTTCAAATTAAAAGAAACACCAGCGCCTAGGTCGGCCAGGTATGAGGAAATTTCTTTTTCTATTCTTTTAAAGGACCTTTCGTTAGAGAAATAGACTATAAGCCTCTCTTTATCTCTACCAATTTTCTCTTGAATAAACCCCGTACACCCCTGGCTAAATAGAAAAGCGGAAACTAATTCTGAATAAGTCCGGGAAATTGCTAACTTAATTTCTAACCAGCTTTTTCTCTTTTTTGAAGAAAGCATTATTTTGCATCATAACGCAATCTTATTTAAAAGAGTAGACCCAAAATTTATTATCCTTCATTCCCCCTTCCCCCCTTCTCTCCAAGAGACTGGGTCACAACTGGGAGGATGAGGGGTTTTAAAAAAACTTTCCCATTCCAATTTAAAACGGAGGGCAAGAATTTAACCCCTGCCGTATTCGGCAAGCCATAAAGGCTTACCCTTTGGCCCCCTCGTCTAATTACAACAAAATCTCCTTGGAGGAAGGAAAAACCTTGCCCACCTGCACTTTTCAAAAATAATGGTGATTTTAAAAGATTAAGTGCCGGAACTTTATAAATAGGCCAGGGGGTAAATGAGGGAACATCGACGGAAGAAGAAGGAGTAAAAACTGAAAGTCGGCTTTCCGCCAAGCGTTGGCGGACATAAGAAATAAGCTAACTTTTTGGCCGAAGCGAGCCCGGGCTAAAGAGGGTAAAAGTGCCTTATGATCCCGAATGAACCCCCTGACCTCTTAAGCGGATCAAAATTCGGACCTCAAAGTGAAAGTGGGTAAGAGGAAAAAACCATTTGACAATTAATAAGGAAAAATTTATATTCTTGTAAAATTTTAAAATCCGCCAACCATGGTGCCGCGATGAAAGCTAAAATATTGAAGTGCTTGGTTTTAGCGTCCTTATTTATTTTCTTGATGAATCTTTCAGTTTGGGCAGGGGAGGTAGTTACTAAAGAAACTAAGATATGGGCCCAAAAAGTCTTGGCTGAGGAGAAGACCCTTCCAACCATAACAGCTGCCAATACTATTGCTGTTCTCTACTTCCAAAATAAATCAGGAAACTCGGCCCTTGACCCTTTACGCAAAGGTCTAACTCTTATGCTCATCACTGATTTGTTGCAAGTGAAAGGACTGCAAGTAGTGGAAAGGATCAAACTCCAAGCTTTAGTAGAAGAGATTGGGTTAGGAGTTTCCGGATTGGTCGATGAAGGGACTGCCCCCCGCGTTGGGCGACTTTTAGGAGCCCGCTGGTTAGTGGGCGGAAATATTTTGCCGGCTGCGGAAGAACACCTCAAGATTCAGGCTTATCCGTTGGATGTCCCCAAAGCCCAAGTATTGGGAGAACCTTTAAGTGAAGGGAGATTACTCGACCTCTTCCGCCTGGAAAAAGAACTCCTCTTTGAAATTATAAAACTGCTAAAAATAGAGGTGACCCCGGAAGAAGAAAGGGCTATGCGCAGGCTTTGTACTGCCAGTATCAAGGCTTTCGGCGAATTGGTAAGGGGGATTGAAGCAAGTGACCACGGAGAATATGAGAAAGCAGCTTCCCATTATGAAAGAGCCCTGCAAGAAGATCCGCAAATTTGCATAGCCCGGGGAGCTTTGAACGAATTGAAAAACCTTGGCCTTATCAAAGTTACCAAAAGAAGCCAGGACATGCTTCGCACCTTGCGGGAGAGGACTTCAACTACTGACCAATTAACTCAAGATGAAATTACCAGGAGAACTCGTACTCCTCAGCAAGTACCCTCGCCAGTAAAAATTGATATTTATTTTCCATAAATAATTGGGGCAGAGGATTCCTATGAAAAAATTCTTAATTTTGTTAGCTATTATAGGATGGGCCATAATTTATATCTCTTGTGGAGGAAGTGGAGATTCTTCTTCATCAGGAACCACAAGAGTCACGATTAACTTAGGAGAAGTTCAATCTCCGGCAAAGGAGCCGGCCACCATCTCCCAAGAAACAACTACTATTCCGGTGGAAGTAGTTAGGATACGCTTTACTATTAGCGCTCCTGATATGGTCACCATTCAAAGAATTATTGATGTAGCTGGCCGAACAGCTATTATTGAAACTTTTGAAATCCCCAATGGATTGAACCGGCTGATTGTAGTGGAAGCTCTGGATGCTAATGGGCACGTAATTTATCGAGGAGAAACAACTGTTAATCTTACCGGCAGATCCATAACAGTGCGCCTAATTTTGGGATCAACTTCTCCTCCGGTAATCCAATATTTAGATCTTACGGTTGACAACGTTCTTATTGAAAATGATGCCACTACGCTATCTTTTGATATTATTAATAATGGTAATGTAGAGGCTAATGATGTATTAGTTTACGTGCTCTATAGCGATCTTTACTATACCACTTGTGAAAGCTTAACCATACCGGCTATTGCCGCAGGGAGTTCGACTAACCGAACCATCAGAGCCTCTTATCCGGTCTATACAATTTATTATTATAAAATTATTGTCGACCCCTTAGGAACAATTGGGGAGACTGAGGAAGAAAATAATATTGCCTGCGACTGGGAGGAGGATCCAGATTATTGTAGCGCTCCGCCACCAACGAGTTGTCCATGATGAACACCTTTCTAAAGAAAATTGCAAAAGGAAAGGATGGCCTATGAAAAAGATCATTATCTTGGGAGCAACTCTAATACTTTTAAATATTTCTTTTAGCTATGCGGCAGAAGTCGGTGGTTCATTAGGAGTTAATTTTGACTGGTGGGATGATACTACTAAAGCCCGCGGTCATCAAGTTTATGTTCCTTTAAAACTCCAAGCTCAATACCAGCCTTTTTCTCTGCAGGTTTTAGCTGGCTATGCTTATACTTACTACGATCCTGCTGCTGGCGAAAGCCGTTCTTTAAGTGCTCCTCTGGATACCAAATTGAATCTTTCTTACGAAATCTTAGAAAAACTACCGGTGGATATCCTTATTGGCTTGGATGTAAATTTGCCCACTGGGAAAACCGCTCCGGCTATTAAAGATTTGGTATTAATGATGGATGAAGAACTAATTTCCATCAATCGTTTTGGCGAAGGATATAATATTAATCCAACCTTAACCGGAGCTAAAGAGTTGGGCAACTTTGTGGTTGGTTTAAGTGCTGGTTACTCTTGGCGAGGAAAATATGATTATAGCAGCGAGAGCCGAAACTACGATCCCGGTGATATATTTACTCTGGGTGCTGAAGTTCGTTATGATTTTACCCGTACCTGTTTTACGCGTTTTTTTGGGAATTACGCCTGGTTTGATAAAGACCAATTAGAAGGAGCTGATCAATATCAAGAAGGAGACCTTTACCTCTTTGGCTGGGGAATTCATTATAATCCCTCTAAATGGCAGACAGGCTTCGTCTTAAGAAATATCTATCGCCAAAAAAGCAAATTTCAAGATAGCCAAGGAACCTTAATTACCGAAGAAAAAAACAGTCACGGATTAGAATGGCGCGGAGATCTCTACCTTCATTTTTTGATAACGCCTAAAACGACTTTAAAAACAGGCCTGCAGGGGCTATTAATTACCGCCAACGATTATCCTCAAAATTCTTCCCGCTATATCGGGAAAAAAGAGAAGATCTCTTTAGGCTTAGGAATGACAACGGCCATAGGAACACGCTTCACTGCTGATCTCCTGCTCAAAGGATTTGTGATGCATGATGAAGACAGCCAATATCCCGAATATAGAAGTGGGCGAACTTACCGCGGCTTTTCTTTGGGAGCATTTATCACCGGCTTCTTTTAAAGTTCATCGGCGGCCTTTTTAGCCACATCCAACCATCCCTGTAAATCAGCAGCCAGGGCGTTTTTTTGCACGGCCTTCAAGATCTTCCCACTTTCCACGTCCACAAGACGTAGATCGAGACGCATCTGCTCCCCAATAACCTGGTAGCCTCCAAAGATCATTCTCCTGGCCCCTAAGAGTCGCCCCAGCTTAAGGCGCGTACTCTCATCAACCAGGGTGGTAGTCCCTAACCGCTGTTCTTCGAGAACCAGAAGTAAACGTTCTCTCTCCACAATTTGATATTGGCCCTTCTTTTTCAAAACCTCAATGATCTGACCGGAGAGGAGTTCACCCAAATTGACCCGGCTACCAGAACCAGGACTTAGATCATCCAAATCCCAAACGGCCAGCGCTAACTCTTTATCCTGGAAAGGAGGAGAAGTAGCACAGGCTAAGGCAAAAAAGAAAGCAGTCAAAATTAACTGGCTAAAAACCTTTCTATAAGGCATATTCTATCTCAAAACAGCATCCTCTATCCGTTCCTGGACTTTAGTATCAATCTGAAGAGCCTTTTCTTTTTTTATAATCTTGCCCACCGCCATATCAGGTTCCACTCGTTTAATTTCAATTTGACCGATCACTTTCGGTGCCGCTTGCAAGACTTTTCCTCTATAAGTCAAGCTTTCTCCTTCCTCTAAGACATCGAACTTAGTTCCTTGTACCACTCCTTGTTTGGCCCCAATATTTATGATCACTTCCTCTCCGGCCACTTTGGCCACATAACCCCGCAACGGGTACTTCAGAATAATTGTTTTTAAGATTTCCCGGTTTATTTGGAAAAGGTCTTTCTCTAAAGTTGTTTGGGAAGCTAACTGCCGGGTTAGTACTTGGGGAATGGCTGATGTTTCCGTATCAATCAGGCGGAGATTAAGTAAGGTCCCTTGGGGAAGATAAAAAAGCGAACCTGTGCCGATAATTTTAGCCGCCAAGACCCGGCCCAGTTTCAAGGCCGTTTCTGGATTAGCCAGTTCGGAGGACCCGAGATTCAGTTCCTCCAGAAGCCTTTCTATTAGCACTCTTTCCACCACGCGTACTCGGCCAGAAGAGTTGAGATGTTCCGTAAGTTGGCTAAGAAGGACAGAAGAAAAACCGTCCCGCTCGGCCAAGCCGCCCTTCTCTTGAAAATCAACAAAAGAAATGATCATGGGTGGCGAAGTCCATGTATCTTCAACTTTTGGCTTAGCCTCTGCTTGACTTCGGTATCTGGCCGCTAAATCTTTTACTAATTGATCTAAGCGTTTTTTCTTCTCTACATCTTTCTGGATCTCCAACATCTCCTGGGCTTTTTTGGCTAAGACCACCGCAAAAGTATCTTTTTTATCAAGGGCCAAAGTTTGGCGATAGGCTTCTAAAGCTTTATCCCATTTCCCTTCTTTCTCATAGGTTAGGCCTTTATTAGTTGTTCCTTCTATATAATAAGGATCAATAGTTACTGCCTGATCATAAAATTCTCGCGCTCTGTCGTACTGGCCTAAACTGGCATAATATCTACCCATCTGGTTATAACGTAAGGCTTGCTGATATGGCTCAGCTTTCTCTTTGCGAATAGCTAATTGATATTCGGCCTCCGCTTCTTTCTTCTTATCTTGGGCATAAAGCAGATCACCCTTAACCACATGGACAAAGGCCCTCTGGGGATCTTGGGCTTCCACTTCTTTGGCCAACTTCAATGCTTGCTCAGTCTGACCTTTTTTGGCATAAACCACAGCTAGCCCTTCTTTCCCTAACACTTCTCCATCTTTCCCTTTCTGCACCAACTCCTTAAAATCTTCCTCAGCTTCTTTTAGCCTGTCTTCTTTTAAAGCCGCATAAGCCTTGACTGTTTTAGCTTTCAGGTTCTGCGGATTTTTCTTAACAACTTCCTGCGAAATAGCTTTAGCCACCATGGTCTGCTTTTGTTGTAGCTTTCTTTCTGCTAAACGCACTAACATCACTTCGGTAGTCTTCCCTCCACCCTGGAAATAGTCCATGACCTTTAGGCCTGGCCCAATCACAGATACCGTAGGTAAAACCACATGAGCTTGATAAAGTTGGCTTACTTTTCCTTTGTCTAAGAGCACAGGAAAGACCAGCTGAGCTTTATCAGCAAATCGGATAGCTTTTTCCGGAGAAGAAGCGGTAATAGCCCAAACCACCAGATTAGCTTCTCTATACTTTTGGGCCAATTGATTCAAGCTCAACAAACCTTCCTGACTGGGCCGGGAGTCTGCATCAAAAAAATAGAGAATGGTCATTGGAGTCGTCTTTATTTGGCTGAGATCATGGCTCTTTCCCTTCAAGTCCAACAGCGAGAAAGTAGGGGCCTCTTTCCCGGGAGCGATCTGTCCAAAGCCTATATTTGGAATTATTCCAATTAAAATTAGCAAACCAATAAAGTAGGTAAAATTTTTCTTCATCGACTCCTCCTTCAAGCCTCATTTTTTTTCCATTAAGGGAATCAAATTCACCATCAATGGAGTCTCTTCCTCCTCTTTTAGCTTAACCTGGGCTTCCCAATCATAGTGGTTAGGAAGGACTAAGCGTACTTCATGGCTTCCCGCGAGAATTTCCAACCTGGCTGGTGTTTTTCCTTTAAAGACCCCATCGATAAATATTTGGGCTTCCATAGGATTACTATCAATGCGCAAGATTCCGGCTTTAATTTTTTCTGCGGCAGGCTCTTTTTTAACGACTGTCTCTTTTATCGTCTCTTTAACCACCTTTTCTTCTTTAACTACCTCTGGCTTTAATAAGTAATAAGCTAATCCTCCGCCTCCGAGAACAACACTAATAATCAGGGTATAAATCAGAGACCTTTTTGGCCTTTTCGCCTCTTCTCTTATGGCCCCTTCTGGCTTCTTCTCCGCCCCCAGAGCTGAACTTAAAGCTTCGGCCAAAGCCTTACCTGTAGGATAGCGGGAAGCTGGGTCTTTTTCTAAACACCGCATAATTACTTGCGACAAGCTCTTGGGTATAGCTGGGTTAATTTCTTCCGGTGCAGGAGGATGGTGTTGGGTAATGGATTGAAATATGGCTGCCAAATTAGCCCCGCCAAAAGGCCTTTTGGCCGAGCTTAATTCATAGAGAATTATTCCTAAGGAAAAGAGATCCGAACGTCCATCCGCAGGACGCCCCATTACTTGTTCTGGAGACATATATGCTGGTGTGCCTAAGATTTCTCCAGCCTGGGTTTGCATGGAAGACTCCGGATCTTCAATATGGGCGATACCAAAATCAGTAATTTTTATCTGGCCATCAGGCTGGACTAAGATATTGCTCGGTTTAATATCCCGGTGGACGATTCCTTTTTGGTGAGCGTAATCAAGGGCCTCGGCGACTTGTTTCCCCAAGTTAATTATCTCTTCTGGGCTGAATTTTTTCTTTTCCATGAGACCATTTAAAGGTTCTCCCTGCAATAGCTCCATAGCAATGTAAATAGTGCCATGATCCTGACCTATGTCATATACCGTAACAATGCGCGGATGAGAAAGGCGCCCGATGGCCCTTGCCTCTTTTAAGAACCTCTGCACAAAGGCTGCGCTAGTCAAGCGGTCCTCCCGCAAAACTTTCAAAGCTAACAAACGATCAATTTCTGGATCGTGGGCTTGATAAACCAAGCCCATCGCCCCGCGGCCCAATTCTTTTATGATTTCATACCGGCCATATTTCATAATAATCTTCGCCTTCTCTTTCCTATTATTTTAATGGAGATTCACTTATAAATTCTATTAGCGTACCCAAAGGAATTAGAAAGCCTATGTTATCTGTTCCCCTAAGCCTCCCTTTTACTATGCCCACTAAATTTCCGTAGCGATCAAAAACTGGACTCCCGCTGGAACCCGGAAGCGTTTCCATATTCACCCGCCATAAGGGGAGTTTGTTCTTTTGGCGGATAACTTCTTCCACTACCCCCCCAATAAATTCTCCCTCATTCCTATTGGGGCAACTAAGCATATGCACCTTTTCCCCAAGTTGTAAGACTTTTCGCCCTTCCCACCAAAGAATATAATTCTTGAGATGAGCTGGCACTTTAATAAGGGATAAATCTCGCTGATAATCTTTGCGCACTAAAGATCCTGAAAGTTCTTCTCCATTTTTCAATATTATTTTTACTTCTTTTAATTTTTCCAGATCATGCGCCGTGGAAATAATAGCTCCCTTCTCATTTATAATAAAACCAGAAAATTGAACGGGCACCATACCCACGCGCGCTTGAATGCAGACCACCGCTTCACTTAAAAGAGAAAAAATGCTTTGGGAGTAAGTTGCTCGCTTTCGACTTTCCGCCGGAGAACGTCCGTATTGTTTAATGAAAAACCAGAATTCGGCCAAGCTATTTTGATCAATCCGGCCCTCTTTCTCATAACTAACTTTAAGAAGAGAGGCTAAGGGAGAATAACTCTGGCAAAAAATTGTCCAAATTTCTTTATTTTTAGTACCTTTTATTTGGACCTGGCCGCTTTCGGCAGAAATGCGGGAGATTTGAAAACCTTTGCTTTGCAGCCAATCAGAAACAGCCTTCTCTGCTTCGGCCAGAGGAAAAGGAAATAACTTCCCTTCCTCTGCTTTAATAGGGGAAATAAAGAATATTAGAATTAGTCCCCCACCAATTAAAGTTAACCAATTTTTGATCAATTCTTTCTTTCTTTTTAAATGGGAGCTTCCACCTGACATAAAATAACCGTGATATTATCGTGTCCTCCAGCAGCCTTAGCTAAGGAAATTAATTTCTCTCCCCTTTGTTCCAGGTTAGCAGAGAAGGCTTCTAAGGCATCCTGAATGAGTTCATCCTCCACCATATCACTTAATCCATCGGAGCAAAGCAAGAAAATATCTTCAGCAAAGACTTTTCCTCTGACCAGGTCAACTGCTAATTGCTCTTCCGCGCCAACTGCCCGAAGGATTACATGGCGGAGGTTATGCCTTCTCGCTTCTGCCGGCGATAAGAGGCCTTGATCGATCTGCTCCTGAACTAAAGAATGGTCTTTGGTAAGCTGTTTCAATTTCCCTTGCCGCAAAAGGTACGTACGACTATCTCCCACATGTCCCAAAAGAAAATTTTGATCATCGAAAGTAAGTAACTCAGCCGTACAACCCATTCCTTTATGCTCAGGTTTTTCTTGAACATGAGCAAGAATTTGGGCATTAGCTTCCAGGAAGGTTTTCTGAATTAGCTTGATAATCTTCTCTTCGGATCTTCTTTCATTATTCGCAAAAATGGCTAAGGCCGTTTCTATGAAAATCTGGCTGGCAACCTCCCCCGCTGCTGCCCCGCCCATGCCGTCGGCTAAGGCCCATAAGGCAAATTCTGGTTTAATGATGAGAGCATCTTCATTGTTTTGGCGCTTTAAACCTACATCTGACCGCCCGTATGATTTTATACGCAGCATAAATTATTATAAAAAAAAATGCCCAAATTGGAAACTCTAATTTTTCTTGACCAAAAAATTGGGGAGCGTATAATATTAAGGTATGAAACAACCCCCGACTATTGTGGTGCAGCTCATTCATATTCTTGGCCCCATGAAAGGGGAGATCCAGGAATTTGTTGACCCCATAATTACTATCGGACGTCATCCCTCTTGCCATGTACGTTTTCCAGCCGATTTGACCACTATTTCTCGCCAACACGCGGAAATTATCCGCGAAGGTAATCAATTTAAATTAGTTGACCACAGCGCCAATGGAACTTTCGTCAACGGCAAGAGAGTTACTGAGACTTATTTAAAAAATGGCGACGTTCTAACCTTTGCCGAAGAAGGAGGCCCTAAAGTAAGCTTTCTAACCCAAGTGAAAGAAGGTGCGGAAATACCAGAAATAAAAGTGGCTCCCCCCCCGCCCCCTCCTCCCCGGAGAGAAGTAAGACCAGAGCCTCCCCCGTATCCTAGAGAAATTAGACCCAAATCTCCGCCTCCGGAAATCCCCCGCCAGGAAGAGATATTTGCCCAGCCGGTAAAAGCCAATTTAGTAATCCAGTATGGGCCTACTCTACGTTCCTTTAAACAGCTGCCTATTACTATCGGCAAAAATCCCAGGTGTGAATTTAAAATCGAACATCCTGCTGTGCTTGATCAACACGCCCAGATCTTTTACTCCCAGGGACAATACTGGGTAAAAGATCTTACGGGAAAGGGGCTGCTGCGCATTAACCGGCAGCCAGTACCTCTTCAAGCACCCTTAAAACTAAATGATGATCTCTCCCTAAGTCCACAGGGGCCAGCTTTTCGCTTTATCGGCGAAGGCCGTTTAGTAGAGGCCATGGAACAGTCTTTCGAATCGCCGGCCGGCAGTTCGATTCCGAAGAAAGAGGAAATTCCGGCAGAAAAAGAAAAGCCAGAAACTAAGCCCTCACCTAAGGGTTCTTTCTTTAAAAAGATTTTTAATTTTTAGTAATTAATTTTGGTTTTCAAATCCGTTGACTGCGGGAGAATAAATCTCCTCCCTAATAAAGAGCTTAACCTTGCCCCTTCATTTTTCAAAAATAATGTTGGCTTTAGAAGATTAATCCTGAAATATGGAAGCAAGCTGGGAAGTGTGCAAGGAAGCGTTGGGGAGATGAAGAAGTAAATATAAATAATTAATCAGAGAAAAATAGAATTTAAAAAAGGAGGGGATTATGGAAATTGCCTCTTTCCCTTATAAAATTTTGGTATTAGCCCCTTTTATTGCTGGGGGCAAAATTAACTGGACTGGAGCGCCACTAAAAATAGACTTGGCCAATCCAGAGGAAATATTCGGCAAATTAAATCCTTCATTATATATATCTCTCCCCAAAGAATTGCATCCTGCGGGAGGGATCACTATAAATATCCAGAAGAGTAAAGATTTTCACCCCGACTCCTTGGTCCAAATTCAACCTTTTCTAAAAAATCTCTGGTCCGCAAGAGAATTTATTAAAGAGGCTAAGGCTAAAGGAATTTCTGAAGAAGAGGTGGCGAATAAATTAGCTAATTGGCCGGATCTGCCTTCAGAATTCAAATATACCCCTCCTCAGACCAAAAAGAAAAAAGAAGAGGATAAAACTTCCGTGTTAGATAATCTATTAAAGATGGTAGCTCTGCCCGAAGAAGATAAAAATCTTTCAGGCGCTTATATTGATGTATTGTCTTCTCTGGAATGGCAGCTCCAGCAAATGCTAAAAGTGATTTATAAAGATGCGGCTTGGCGGCAAGCAGAATCAACTTGGTTGGGATTCAAATATTTATGCCATTCCATGAAAAATAATAATAACTGGGAGCTGACCATTTACCCTGTGTTAGAAAATAATCTCCAGGAAAGCCTGGATCATCTTCTCCCTCTGCTTATTGCTGACCTTCCTTCTTTAATTATTTTGGATCTACCTTTTGACAATGCCAACGTCAGCATCGAAAGTTTACAAAAGGTGGCCTCTTTTGCGGAAACCTTGCTCGTTCCGGTTGTCTGTTGGATTAACCCCCATTTCTTCTACTTAAAAAGCTGGGCAGAAATTGCTAAACTTCCCTTTCTTCCCCATTTCCTCGAGGAACCTGCCTATGCTAAATGGCGCCAACTGAAAAAGACTCCTGCGGCCAGGTGGGTAACTCTTACATGTAACTGTTTTTTGGGCCGCTATCCTTATGGTGCCGAAAATAAACCGAAACAGGTCTATTTTGAAGAAGATCAGGAGCTCTGGATAAGTCCAGTCTGGGCTTTGGGTATGCTCATCAATCGAAGCATCCAAAAATATGGATGGCCCACACACTTCACTGATTGGAAAAATATCATCATTGAAAATTTACCTTTGCCTCTACGCGAAAGAAACAAAACCTACCCCACGGAAGTTCTTTTCTCTGACGATCGGATTGACCAATTTATCCGTGCCGGAATAATTCCTTTGGTCTCGATGGTTAATAAAGATGTGGCCTTCTTTCCCCGGGAAACAACCATAGCAGGTGGATCTTTGACTCACCAGTTGTTGTTAACCAAAATCACGCAATTTATTCTTTGCTTTAAGGAAAATTACAGTCAAAAATTAGCCCTCGCGGATTTGGAGCAAGAGTTAAAAAAATCAATTTCTCTCTATTTCGCTAAGACCAGTGACTTATCTCCCCAAGGAATAGATATCTCACTTACTCAGCCATTTCCTGGGAAACCTGCGGAGGTTAAAATCCTAATAGAACCATCCCCCCAGCTTCTGCCTTCGGGAGAAAAGATTGAGCTAAAATTAGATTGGTAAAATCAACTTCCCAGTTTTCGCAACAATTCTTTATAAGGATCAGGAATTGCTTCCAATGCTTCCAGGTCTACTATTTCCTGGAAAGCGGCAATCCCCGATAATTGGGTAATTTGGAGAATGAAATCGTCAGGAGGGAGAAAGGTTTGAACAGGGGCTTTAAAGATAACTACCGGCAAATCTCCCAGGTCAGCAAGTTTTTTTATCTCCACTTCATAGCGGAGGTCGGCAATTAATTGACCAAGGGCTGGAAAATTCTGAAGGTAGAGTCCCAAAGTCAGATGATTAATTATACCCTGGCGCATATCTTCTATCTGGCGGGGTTCAGTCCCCGCCACCATGGCGCGCAAACGATTTAAAGGACATCCCCCGCCATAAGAGATTATCCATTGCGTAGGGGATGTTATTCTAATTGGTTTATCTTTAGTATCTTCAAAGTAAAGGGGATATTCAAAAGGCGTTGCTTCTAACTGAGATGAAATGGGTGGCAAAGGATGAGGAAGCTTTTTAGGCAGGCCAAAGGGATTTTCACAAACAGCGGCATATCTCTCTTGCAGGCTGGCAAAGGCTTTATCTGACCCAGGAATATCTTCAGGAGTTGCCGTTTTTATATAGGCCCCGAGTAACAGTTTGGGAAGGAAGAGGGGACGCAGGATCTCTAAGTGGCTAGCAAGCCTTTTATTCAAGGCTTGGGCGATCTTCTCGGTCGATTGTCTAAGTCTTAAAAACTGTTGGTTATCGAGGCTCTTACGTAGCTGCTCCATACTTGCCTCCCGGCCTGCCATTTAATTTTTTAATTTTTTCTCATACTTAACACATGGTTAAAGAGATGTCAAATATTTTATATTTTAACCTCCCCCCGCATATTTTATGTATAATTGTTGTAGGGCAAGGGTTTGCCCTTTGGTATTTTCAGCAAGCCACAAAGGCTTGCCTTACCTTGGCCACCTGCACTTTTCAAAAATAATAATGATTTTAAAAGATTAATTGCCAGAACTTTATAAAGAGGCCAGGGGGTAGATGAGGGAGCATCGGCCGGATAAGAAGGAGTAAAAACTGCAAGCCAGATTTCCGCAAAGCCTTGGCGGACATAATAAACAAGCTAACTTTTTGGCCGAAGCGAGCCCGGGCTAAAGAGGGTAAAAGTGCCTTATGATCCCGCATGAATGTTCAGTTACTTTTATCTTTGGAGGAAAATCTTTGATAAGCTTTATAAACTATACGCAGCCCCTGATTCTTCGTTATTCATGCTCCAGTATTCTCGCCCAATTAGGAGACACTCTCGATAAATGGAATACTTTTCATTTCTAAAGGTCGTAGGCGGGATTTTGAAGAAGATGAAATTTGGAGGAGAATTTCATGAGGAAAAATTATAGATTAATTATCACTTGCCGATTTTTTCTTTTTTTCTTTCTCTGGCTAACTTTCATTCCTTCAATATCACCTGGTTCCTCTCTACAAGATGTTCAATTGATTACCGATACTAATTATTTTCCCATGGCCAAAAAGATTATCCAGGAAGCTCAAGCTTCGATTCGGGTAATGATGTTTGAAATGGCCTATTATGAAAAATTTCCGAAAACACCTTCCAACTTACTCATCAAAGAATTAATTGCGGCGCGCAAACGAGGAGTAAAAGTTGAAGTCATCCTGGAAGTTAAAGAAGATAAAGACCGCGCCTCTGTCCGCAATAGGCAGAGTGGAAAAATCTTAGCCGCTGGAGGAGTAGAAGTAATCTATGACTCCCTCCATAAGACAATGCATGCTAAATGCTTAGTGGTAGATGAAAAAATCATTTTGCTGGGGAGCACTAATTGGACCTTTTATGCTCTAACAAATAACAATGAAGTCTCCCTTCTCTTACGCTCGCCTGAATTAGCAAGGAAACTAATAAAATATTTTAATAAAGTTAAAGCTGCTGGGCAAAAGGAGTAGGCAAACCAAAAAAGGAGGGTTATATGGTTAAAAAAATCGGATTCATTGGCTTAGGCGCTATGGGCCAGCCTATGGCTGCTAATCTGCTTAAGAAAGGATATCCATTAATAGTCTATGATATTGTGCCCGAAAAAATGGATCCATTATCTGCTCAAGGGGCATGTCCGGCAAGTTCCGCCATGGAGGTAGCCACTAATTGCCAAGTGGTCATCACTATCCTTCCTGGTCCAGCAGAAGTCCGGGCCGCTGTTCTGGGGCCCACTGGATTAATCCATGGTTGGCAACCTAAATCAACCCTAATCGAGATGAGTACGATCGATCCTCTAACCAGCAGGGAGGTTGCTGCTCAATTAGCTGAAAAAGGGCTGAATATGCTTGATGCGCCTGTAGCCAGAGGAGTGCCGGCGGCGGTAACGGGAACTTTAAGCATATTTGTGGGTGGTAAGAAGGAAATCTATAAGGAATGCTTGGATATTCTGAAAGCCATGGGTACAGATATTTTTTATGTTGGTGAAGTAGGCTGCGGCCATGTGGTAAAAATGATCAATAATCTCATTTTAGCTTCTACCATAGGCGTACTCTCTGAAGCTCTTGTTTTAGGAGTAAAAGCAGGAGTTAATCCTAAGCTCCTCTACGAAGCCTTGCGCGCCGGCTCAGCAGGAAGCTTTGCTCTGGAAAATCAAATTGGCCAATCCGTGTTGAAAGGTCTCTTCCCTGAGGGTCGTTTCTCCGTCGATTACATGATGAAAGATTTAGGACTGGCTTTGGAAACTGGGAAAGGATTGCATGTCCCGCTTCCCTTTACTGCTCTGGCCATGCAGGTTTACGAAAGTGCCCGGGCCGCCGGGAAGAGCAAGAGGTATTATCCCGTCGTTATTACTCAATGGGAAGAATTGGTGGGAGTGCAGGTTAGGGAATGATCAAAATTTTATTTAATATTTACCACGAATACTTCCGCTTCTTCCCCTGGCGCATAAGGACCAAAAAGAATTGAGTCCGGGAAGCCCTTAACTTTTATAAAATAAGAACTTTGGTCATTAATCTCATTCTGGGCAGCCCAAGCCACGTATTCTTTTTCTCCTAAATTAATCTTGATCCCTTTCAGCGGATAATTGAGCACGGCACGTTCGGGAAGAAATCCTTTGCGGCCGACCGCATGAAAAGTTATCTCACCTTCCGAGATGCCGAACATTGCTCCTGACCAGGTGGCCTGAGCTGGTCCTACTTCAAACCATTGCCCAATCTGAGCATTGCCATAAACATCAAGGCGGTATTCGGGCGTTATAGCTGGCGAAGGCGCGTGCACTTTGGCCACCAGTTTAGCGGAGAGATGCGGGTCTGCCAGAGATAAAAATTCTACACTTTTAAGAGAGGTCGGTAGAGTTTCGGCGGGAAGAGAAGTCCCCTCTAGCAAAAGAATAATAATGGGAAACAAAAGCCCCTTCTTAGCTTGAACCGTAATAGCCAGAAGAGAAAGGCCATAGCGGATGGAGGGCAAAGCCAAATTTTTCGGATCTGTTAATATAAGCCAAAGGCCTACCTCTGATTTTATTAACTCTTCCCGGGGACTCATCCAGGCCATATTAGCTAAGTTATCTTCCCAGAAATGGCCCTGCACATCTAGCCCATAAGTCTTCATCTGGGTGATTAATTTTTTAATCTCCTCTTCTGCCCGCCCTAAAGAACTCAACCATATTATCTTAGCCATTTTTTTCTCCTTTCTCTCTTTCCCTTTTAAAGCCCGGCTTTTTCTTGATTCATCGGCGAGGTTGGGGGATTCTGGTTATTTTCTCCCCCCTTGTCACCTGTAACTACTTCCATCATCTTCTCAAACAACCAAATCCCTGGCCAAGTCTGCTTGCTGAAAGTCTCATGTTCATGGGCCCAATCGAGGGATAAAGTCAAAGGAATAGTCATCAAAGGTACCTGATATAATTCCGCTGCTAACCTCGCCATAGCCACCATCATACTGCGGGGAATCCATACAATCTTTACTTCATTATTGATGGGATCACGGCATAATTCAGGTGGAGAAGTTACATTATACTCCCGACAGGAAAAAGGTCTAAGTGGATAAAGAGAGCAAGCATTATCTTCCAAGAAGGGACAAGGAAGACCTAACTGAAAATAATCTCTTCCCAAGGCTTTATGCTCAGCCGTATCTTCTATCTTTTCTAACCTCTCGATTATTCCCTTCTTGCGCAAGACCTCTCTGATCAGGTCAAATTTCGCTTTTAACATATCTCTTCTTGCCGGCGGAAGGCTACGCCAATAATCTGCCAAAAAGAAGACTTCTGGTGGAGATAAAGGAACAAGCTGGCAGCAGCAAACTCCGCACCCTTTTTGGCAACTTATTCGAGCTCCCTTGGACATTTCCCTTTTTATGGCCAACCCCACAAGGCCATTACAAAGCTGGTGCAAAGGAGGAATGAGGCTGGTGAGCCGGAAAGGTATATTGGGAACCTGAACCCGCGCCGGAGGAAGGGGACCATCAGGAGTTTCAATCGTGAGAGAGATAACTTTGATTTCTATATCTCCTGCAGTGAGAGAAGAAACCATGGAGTATGTGCTCTTATTTCAGAAATTCCGCGCTGACCATTATTCAAAACGTCAACCCGGCAATCGATTTATAAAAAAATTATCAAAAGTCTATCGAGGCAAAAAGAACTTTGGTTTTTAGTCACTTTTAATCGCTGTCGATTATTTTCTCTTATTGTTAACCGAGATATTCTTAAATTTGCTATCTCGCTCAAGGTTTGCTTTCCATTATTATCTTTTCCTTGAGGAAGCTTTAATTTTCTTTATATATTGCTTAGCTTCCTGAATTTCTTGCTCTGTACAGGGGCGAAGATGTTCAATACGAAAAGAAAAGGGTTGTTTATAGATAACGGCAATCGCTTTTACCGCAGCCTCATTTATGCGCACAGTAACCGCTTGCGTTGCTGAAGCCGTCAAAGTTACCGCGGGGTTCTTATCCTCGAGCAATGACTCCAATTCCCAGGCCATTTCTTTATCGCCGATATACTCAACTTTCTGAATAGCTTTATCCTTGACCTTGGCCATTGGTGACTTAAGTTCACCCAGGATCTTCTGGCGAGAATCTTCATCTTGCAAGCGGGCCAAAGCTTGAACCATATTAGCACGCGTTGTTCTATCTTGTTCGTGCAGAAGCATTTTCTTTAGTTCTTCTTTTGCTTCCTCATTCCCTATCCGACCAATTGCTAATACTATCTTTGCGCGTACATGATCATCTTCGCTTTTTTTCAAAGCCGTCAATAATTGGGGAAGAATAATGGGATCATCAGCTTCTTGAAGTAGACCAGCAGCATACCCACGCACATTAATATCTTCATCTAAGAGAGCCTCGGCCAAGGCATAAGCTGATTGGCGAGTCTTGAAATGGGCTAAGCAGATCAAGGATAACTGTCTTACCTCCCAATCAGCATTTTTTGTTAATTTCAAGAGCACTGGGATGACAGCTTGATCCATTTTAGGTATATATTCTGTTACCTGCCAATCTTTTCTGAGAATCATCTCCTCGATTTGTCTTGATTCCATTCGGCCCTCCTTTGGATTGGCCATCAAATAAGCATATTGAATAGAGTTTAAAAAAATCCCCACCAAACAATAAAAAATGATTTTTCTCACGGTATAGGCCCTCTGGCTCGCTTGCGCGCTTCAGCAACTTCTCCGTCAGTATCTTCATTTGGTAAATCTTTAAGAGTAATTAGACAACCTCGTAAATCACTTCCGTAGCCAACATTTCCCCGATAAGCTGGTTCACCAGTTTCTACTGGGTGAGGATTATAACTGTGCATCAATCGGCGGCGAGTCCATATATCCTGACGAAAATGGTTTGTAGTAGCTCTGTCATCGGCGTGGGCAACAACCCCTCCCCCATGGAAATCCAAATTTAGTACATGACCTAATTCATGAGCTAAATCATTCTCATCTGCTGCGTCAGGCAAAGTAACCCCGTAATTGCCATAACCCGCAGTCATACTTGTTCCGATTCCCAATGTTCCCCCTCCATTTGGATCTGATACATCCCAAATCCGGTTAACAAAATAAACATTAACCATATGTCGTCTAGGGTTCTTGCCCATTAACTCCGTATGTTGCACAGCCCAGTTGTTGGAGTTGTCGATGACCACACATCCTTGCCGAGGACCTGTTATTAATGTGGTGGTCGAGGTCAAAGTAAAAGTTGGCGTCCTTCGTTCTTTAATGACAAACTCAATTCCACATGGCCGCCAAATAGCATTAACTACTTCAAACATAGCATCAATGTCGGCGTCGCTTCGTCCGGTCATGGCCGAAATACCATGATTTGTCCCCTGGAGGGTAACCCGATGAACACAAACATTAACTTTTATCAGATTGAAGGTATGTGGTTCCAACTCTCCGATAACCGGACCATCTGGAGATCCTAAATGCACTTTAATAATTGCTGTGTCATTTCTTACGTCTTTTAAGCCTTTTAACTGTATTATACCATCAGCGCCAAGGGGTGACTCTGGAGATGGGGATATAACTTGGACAAGATTCGGCTTATCGCTGGTGATGTAAAGTGGGCAACGGTCATCAATGTCCATACGTAATAATTTAATTTTTACCGGATCACCCACTGTGATGCCGACCATCGCACCTCTTACTTCGGTAACTCCCCATGACCTTGGTCTGTTGGCCATTTCAAATCCGCGCGCATCTACATCAGGACAATCCTTTTGAGGAGGGCCTGTGCAGGCACGCCCAAATCGGATAGGCACAATGATTTGAGAATGGATCTTTGCCTCTCTAGCTTTTTTGAAGGCTTTTACATGAATAGCCATGATTTAATTACCACCCAACCTCGGTTCTAAGGCGGGCTTGAGTCGGTTGATCTGCTTCACCATTTATAGAATTGATCTCAAGACCATGATCAACTTGAAAATCTAAAATTGAACGTTCGCTACGCCCTCTTTTATTGCCATCAACCCCATTCTGGTCAGGGCCATCACGTCCAAGTTGATAGCCTAATATACGCAGGCGCCGCTGTTGACCGATTAAGGTCGTTTCAGATCCAAGGTCAGCATCGCTAATAGTTATGATATATTCAGCAACTACTTTGCCTTCCCAGAGAAGCTGAAGTGTAGCTTGATCACCTTGAATGTGCATCTCTATCCGACCGTCTTCTCTTGTTTCTCTTTCGGAAGTAATCAAACCCTTGGAAATAACTCGACACTTAAGGCCTTTAATGCCTTGTTTATTCCCTTTATCTTTTCCGGGAGATTTTTGGAAAAAGATTTCGATAGTGTTAAGATTCAGCGTATTATAGGCATTAGAATCAAGAGTAAGTCGGGATATAAAAAAGCTCATTGGCCAAACTTCTCCCTTAGACGATTTCGGGTTGCTTCATCTACAACGCCCGTTACATTTAAACCCTCTCTTTGTTGAAACCCACGGATAGCGATAGATAAATCTTGATTAAGCGCATAGCCAAGATCAAATAAGCGGCATTTGATTCCTTCTTCTGTCTCTGTGGGGTCTATCGTGCCCAATTGAAATTCATAAATATCTTGACTAATTCCTTCCCCAACGATCAATTTTCCGCTTTTAGCCTTGGCCGGTATTTTTTCTTCGAGATATCCATCTCCATCCGTAGTTCCTTCTTTTGTTTGCCCTTCAATCTCTAATTTATAGGGTTCGTTAGCTCTTGGTTCATCATCTATAGTTAACCGAATTCTAATTTTAGCCAATGCTCCTTTCACTTTAAAGCGATGCTTCTGCTCAGTCCCTCCAGATTCTTCTTTTTCTTCTTTGTCTGGCACAAAAACTACATCCCCAGGGTAGAGCACATTGGGATCCGGTCGCTGCTGTTTCAGTTTAGCATTTTGGGGATGATTCCAAATTTTATCCCAAGAAATCCCATATTGAGCAGCTATACTGGACAGACAATCCCCCTCTTTAACTTTATAATCAGGCATTTTGTAGGATACCCTCTATTAGCTAAATTGGAAAAATCAATTAGTTGAGTTGCAACCTTAATGATTTAGGATTTTATCTTAGTTCATCATAATTAAACAAGGTTTATTTTTATGGGCATCGTTTTATTTTTCCATCTCCGGAATAAATGAGATATCCATTGCGTATCTTTGGGAAGTTTTAGGATCGATGCCCACCAGTATCCTTTGGCTATAGCTAAAAGGAGTTGGACCATTCCATATTGCTAAGTGCTAAAGAAGTTCCCTCTCGGTAGTGTTAACTCAACTTCCCGCACCTGAATCTTTGAAAGTTTTACTTGTTTTTAATTAGATTATTAATTTCTTCTAATCTCCTCTGCACTTCTATCTTCAAAGGGGAGGGTAAAGAAAACTTTTCCAAAACCTTCTCGCCTATTTTGCACAGCTGGTTTAAGACTGGTAAGCTGGCTTCTGGAAGAGGGGGTGGCGAGTAGTAATGATCTGCTCCATACCATTCATCCGGTTTATAAGTAAAGAGAGACTCAATAAGACCCAAGTGTAAATTTATCGGCAAGTTCTGCATAAGCATCCGTTCGCAGCTCTTAAGTAAAGGAAGGTCATGGCGATGGCTTAAAATAGCTGTATGCATCCACCACAGTTTATCTTCTTCTGCAAAGCGCAGGTCAGCAATCTTCTTTTCCAGAAGCGCCATTGCTGGTTCACTTCCATTCTCTACCAAGGCTTGAATAGTTAAATGCATGAAGCTATCTTCCGGCTGGCAGTGGTCATCCCAGAATTTAATCACCTGGGGCGGCGCGGGTCGAATTGAAGCTACCGCCCAGATAAGATTATCTCCCCGTGCCCAATTCTTAAGGAAGGCTTGGTCCTGAGTAAGCCTAATTAAAGTTTCTTGTGCACTGGGAGCTTTATTATTACTAAGAGTTTTTAAAACGCGCCCTATACGCAATCGCGCTGATGGGCCACGGTAATCTTCGGGCGAATCCAGACGGGATAAAAAGGTTTCCATAGTTAAGAAATGCCGGAGCATTTCCTGATCAGCTTGCTTAGGGCTGCTGGCTAACTTTTGAGCGGCCCAGACAAGTTCTTTCGGGTCTTTAGAAAATTCAAGAATCTTCTGGACGTCATTATTCATGTTCTTTTCCTTTCTATTAAAAAGAGATTCTTTCCCCGTTCCCGCCCATCCTTGCCCATTCGCCGCCATAATAAACAGAAATAAAAAGAGCAATAATAAATTCATGACCCTACTAAAGGACTTCCTTTTATTGCTAAAGCCTGGATGATATCAAAATCTTGAGCAACTGTCGGAGCCTGACTTTGACACATGATATTCTCCATGGGAGGGTAGTCGAGTCCATCCGGGCCTGCTCCTGTCCGATGGCGCAGAGTTAAGACATGGCCAAGTTCATGGGCAATAGTTTTGCCATATTGCAAAATTCCTTGGGGAGTACCCGGGTTTCCATTGCCATCGGTTATGAGAAAGGCAAATAAATTCGGGAACCCGCTGCGTTGATGACTAGGAAGCAAATCTATCTGCACTGGTCCATTAGGATTCACATCGGGCGGCACGCCACAGCCCGAGCCTGGAGGCCGGTACCACGAAGTAGTAGGAATACCACCATCAGAAATTTTCCCATTTTGGGCCAGAGTATTGGCTGCAAAATCAGTAGCTCTTCCCAAGACTACCCATCCCGGATCAGAAGCTATGGAATGAACATAAGCTATATTCAAAATATTGGGGCGATAATTTAACCTTGAGGCTCTTGGATAATTGCCACCAATATTGCGAGTAATATTGGCTGCGACCCGGATGCGGAATACTCCAGGGACGTTTGTTGTCAGAGCATTATCAGATACTGATGTATCGGGATCAGGAGTAAGTTCCAGACCTACCTGGCGTAAAAAACAATTAGCCACTGCGATATGGTCGCGAACATTTTCGGGTGTGGCTCGAGGTATACTCTCCGGATGCTCTCTTGGACCATTTAAAATATGGCATCGAAATTTAATCTGTTTAATTTCAGCTACTAAAGCTCTATAGGTAGCCAACAAAACTCCTCGGAATCTAACTTCAAGGAGAACTTCTCCCGGAGAGGTACCGTAGACAAAAACCTTCAAACCATGCGGTCTCACAAATTGCACGGCCGCTCCGGAAGAAAGGGCTTGAGCACTCCACTCTAAGCGGATGTCATCATCAGTAAAATTTAAGATCTCTGGTCGATAATAAGTAAATTCAATCCTGGCTGCCAGACGTTCTACAATTCCAGGTTGAGTTTGGTCCGCGCTTAAAATAGGAATAACTGAGGGATTGGGAATTACGTTCTCAGGAGATGAGGGAGTAACATTCGTGTGACTGACATTCTCAACTGCTGGAGGAGCTTCGGGCGGAAAAGCTGGTTTTGGTGGCAAACCAATTGTTGGTACAGGCCTCACTGGATGAATCTCAAGGCGGGCGGGAAATGTTGTGCCTATTACTGTATTGCAAAGAACGCTACCACTATTGGCGCGACAGGCGAAGACCTCATTGGGATAATGGTGGGCAAAATGGCCCCCCACTTCCAATTCTACTTTCCATTCTAAAACATAATATCTTGTCTGGTGAGAAAAATTCGCCTGCCTCCAGGGAAAGCGCAGAGTGTGCACAACTCTTCCCAGGGCATCATCACCGAAAACATCTTCATCTTTGGCTTGAAATTCAACTCTTACTTCATTTTTGCCCTCAACGTCAATAATCGTTGACCATTGTCCCTCGGGCAATTCCAGCCATCTCCGTTCAACAGCTGCAAAAATTTGCCGACGATTGCCCACAGGTCTTCCATCAACACTTGCTATAAAATACCATTCCCCAGAACCGATAGCGTCCGCATCGTTTTTGACATGGACGCGTCTAAATGTTATTTTTATCCTTTCGGCCATTATTTCTTTCTCCTTGGGCTAAAAAACTTACTTTTTATTAGCTTTTCCGTTTAACCTCCATGAACTTCTTTTAATTTATCACGAGTCTGCTGGTCTGCTTGCCCCGACACGGGTAATTCATATTTTTTTTGAAAGGCTCGTAAGGCCTCCTCCAGCTGGGGAGTCTCTTCAGCCGAAGTATCGCTACAGTCAAATCCCAAATTAATCAGCCTCTGTTTAACGCCGCTTAATTCAGTGATGGGGTCGAGATATCCTAAATTTATCGGCAAAATCAATTCTCTTGCTGTCCCTGGTTCCAGAATTAAGCGCCCTTTCTCCCAATGGGGTTTTATTTTTATTTCTACCATTCCTTCTTCATCCGTCGTTCCCTTAACCATAAATCCATCAAATTCAGCAATATATGGTACATTGCTTCGGGGCTGCACTCTTCGAGGAATCTCCTCTCCTTGAGGATCTTCTGTAACAGAATCTCTCTGGTTGGGGGACAAAGATGGGGGAGGAATTGTTTGCTCCTGCCTCTCTGCGGTGGTTTCCTCCAGGATGCGGAGCCTTAATTTAGCGGTGGCTTCTTTCTTCCGAAATTGGTACCTTTGTTCTGTTGCCACCGCCACTTCCTTTAGCTCTTTATCAGGCACAAAAACTATATCCCCAGGATAGAGGATGTTAGGATCATGCCGCTGCTGTCTTAGCTTGGTGTTCTTGGGATGATTCCAAATTTTTTCCCAAGGAATTCCATGTTGAGCAGCTATGCTTAGTAGACAATCTCCCTTCTTGACCTTATACTCAGGCATTATTTTCCCCTTGAAAATTTGTCCTACACTCAAATATTAAATCGAAATAATTGGTGAAAAAATTTATCTTAACTCTTTTAATATACTAAGTTTCCCAAAATTCGTAAACCCTTGATTCCATAAGACTACTCAACCTGTAAAAATAAAGGGAAAGGGGACGGTTCTTTTTATTTCTCAGGCAATAAAGCATATCCAATTTGGCGTGTTTTTATTTTCAAGGCAAATAATAAGAACCGTCCCTATTATTAAGAACCGTCCCCATTATTACTATGTATTCAAACATGGCAAATTTTTATTTTAAATAAACCGAACCTTCCCCCTTTTTCTACTAAAAGCATCGCTCGCCATCCATAATATATCACAATAGGATCCGCTTTTATTTCGTATAAATTGTCAGATTGTAGACCTAACCGTAGGACTTAATAACCTAGAGCCTTAATATCTTTAAAGCCACACCACTCGCCTTTCCCCAGCGTAGAGGTTCAAAGAGACTTAACCATAAATTTCATCACCTTAAAAAAATGCCTCCAGTGATTGCTCCGATTACCATATTCACTATGAAGGTAACTACGATGACGGCAATCACATAACCAATAGACTTCTTCTTGGGCGTATTCATGAGGAGAGGAAGCCCAAGATAGAAAAGATAGATCCCGTAAAGGGCGGCCAACAACGATAAAACAGCAAGGGCAGGAATGATATGGAAAATTCCCCCAATCCAACCTGGCGTCATAGAATAAACCACTGCCTTAAAAGCATTGAGGATGTTTTTCTCCGAGCCAAAGCGCGGAGCAAGGGCATCGGCGATCAAAGCGACGGCGTAGATTCCCACCAGAGACAAGATGTAATTTAGAAGCGCGTGCCCGAAAGCACTTCCTATACCTAAACGGTAATGAACTCCGAGCACCGAATATCCAATTAGGCCATAACCTAGTAACTGAGCCACCGCCGGGATGGCCGCAAGAATCGCCGCATAGGAGGTATAGAGCTCAGTTATTGTGCTCTTTTCTTCTTTAATCACAGACCACGTCTGAGATGGGTTTAGAATGATACCTTTGGCTCTTTCAACCAAATCCATTTGAAGTCTCCTTTCTTGAGGATATTTTTTTACTTCTGCGTTTAGGGCTTAAGACCGCCTTTCATCCCGACTTATTAATGAGAGCAAATTATATTTTACTTCATATTGTATCGTCTCAGAAACATATTGAATATGTTTTAAGTTTGCTTCTTAACGACAAATAAAAGTTTTCGCCCCCTTAATTAAGAAATTTATTCTTCCCCCCCCCACTCCATCCCTTTCCCCCACTGGGGAGAGTCGAAAAGACCCGACCACGGGGGGCTGGGTGGAGAAATGACCCTAAGTTAAAGTCATGGCGAAGGTCCCCACAATTGATACTTGAGATAAAAACCTATGTGACCCACGCCTTTCGGGCTCCCTATTACAAAATGATTTATAAAAAAATTAAAACATTTAATACTCTCATTGATAATTTAAGCAACATGTCTTAAATAAACCAGCATCCCCTTCCCTGCGCTTTCCTAACCTATTCTCATTTGAGTTGTTTGAAATCTTTTGGAACTTCAAAAACATCAGGTTTCATCCGCTCCTCTTTTATGTTTCTCAACTCAACCACATAATGCGGTTTCTTCTCCTTATAGTTGATCAGCTTTATGGGAAACTGATATTTCTTTGAAATCCATACCGTTTGCACTAAAACATTCCTGTCAGTCAGTTCTTTTTTCTCACAAAGAAGCCCCGCGACCTTTTCCTCCCCTTTACTGGCAACCTTGAATTGGGTGGCCATCCAGTAATGGGCCTCAAATGGATTGAACAGGTAAATCCCATGATCATCGGTTGAGGTCACAGCGTGTGACTTCTCGACCATATTCAACAGCCATACCCTACCCGATTTTCGATCCACAATCATTGCTTGTTTAATATTGTCAATAATTGTGTCCAAGCGATACAAATGATCTGCCAGAAAAAACTTACCCGTTGACTTTTTCCCTTCCATATCAAAAACTATGTCGGCCAAAAATGAACCTCTCGTTAATGGTACCTCGGGTTTAGCAGGCTCAGCCTCGGCTGCTGCGGCCTCTTTTTTTAATTTTTTACCAGCGTTGCGGTATCACTAAAATCAATATGGGCTTTCTAATTAATGAATAAATCTTTACCATTTCTTCTCCCCCCCTTTCATTATTCTATCTATTCCCCGAAGGTCCATGACACCTGGTAGCGGAAATTAGTCGAAGGGCGATCGGTAGAGAGAAGGATAACTTTTAAAGCTACCTTTTCACCTTTACAATCTCTGTGCTCTTGCCCAGCATAATAAATGATCATGACCTCTGACCTAATTTCCGCTAATCCAATACCGAAAACGATGAAAAGTAGATTTCATCTTTTAGCGCTCATAAAAATCGCTGGATACGAATCTTTTCTTTTCCATATTTATCAAGAATCTCTCAGCCCCGCGCTTACAAAAGGAGATTTGCCTCTTAAACGCTCCCTGGTTATCTTAACGTCTCTTAGGGTTTGAAAATTTTATTCCCCAAGGAAATCTTGAAGTCTTATTTAGTTAACCTGTACCTTCTGATAAAGACTTCTTTTTCATCCAACGCCATCTGGAAAATATCTCCATCAGGAGAGACTCGAATCGAGTGATAGATTTCATGGGGCATTTTCTGGGCAAAAAGTTCTACTCGACCTAACTCTTTGCCTTCCGGGGTAAGGACAACAACGATATTTGAGGCCTTAGGCTCTTCAATAAGCATTGCTCCAAGATAGATTCTTCCATTGCGATCGCTCCATATACCAAGCAGACAGTCAGCATACATATCGAATTCAACGGTGTATTGCTCCAATATTGAGAATTTTTCCTGAGAATAGTAAATTACAGCGGTAACATCACCAATCCTATCAGCTGACATCAGATGCTTTCCATCGGGCGTCAACATTCCAGGAACACTTACCCGCTCCGAAAAAGGCTTTCCTTCAAGAGAAGCTATCCTCACTGACCTATTACCCAAATCAAGTCAGACACCTGCCATCTTTCCGCTATGAACGCTATAAATACCTATTACTTCGGGAGCGTACGGAACATTTTCACCCACCAATGGAAGGTGATGTGGCACTTTGCCATTGGGCTCGAGAAAATAGAGAGCCTTTTTGACCAGATTGTCAAGCAAAATGATCTTCCCGTTAGGTAGAATATCAACGTCAACGAATGTCCTGAATGGGATAGAAATTGTCTTTATCCTTTTCCCGTCTTTAAATACCTGGATGCGAGAATTAATCTGATCGAGAATATAGATTTCGCCTTTTGCGCTCGGAGCAAAACTCATAGGTCCTTCTGGATTGGCCTCTGATGGAGTGACTATCCCAATATCATTAGGACCTGAACCAAATTTTGCCCTTACCACCTCCTCAACCTTAAATTTGCTATGTTTCCTTTTAACTTTTTGTTCAAAATGGGAAGATTCTGCAAATATCTCTTTGGGGACTTGAGGATATTTGTGTTTGAGATGAGATATGATATGAAATCGCCATATTTTTTAATCCCAGGGTGTTCATCATATTCTCTACAGCAGGGCTGGGATTCTATGCACCTCCATTTCCCCTTTTCCTTCTTATAAAGCTTATTTATTGGCTCTATCAAACCACCGTCTGGCGAGCGTGGTAAAGTCTCGATCCATAGCCAACCATTCTTTTCCTTAAAATGCTTTACAACAAAAATAAAATACTCATCATTTCCGGAAATGTGATTGGATAACATAGCATTTCGTGATGGATGGACTTCAGGAAATATCTCAGGCGGTACGGATGGAAACTGTTCACTAAATTTCTTATATAAATATGCCTTAACATCGATACATGCTTTAAAGTCTTTACAAACGACGTACTTAGGATTAACAATTCCCTTAACCGTCCATTTAGAATTTTCTTTGCAAAGCAAGGCGAGTGTATATTAAAGGGGACGGTTCTATTTATTTTTCCTCCAACCCACCTGCCTTCCTTGGGGATTTATTTTCCCCGAAATATTAAAATCTTTTTCAATCTCTTTTAAAAAGTCCCTTCCCCCGTAGATCAGGCGCTTCTCCATTTCTCCCTTCATGGCTTCTTTCGCTTTAATCATCCCTCGGACAAACTCCCTATATTTCTTTCTGCGCTTTGTTTCATCCTCAGCCAACAGTTCATAAATTGGATGCTCATCAACAAGCACATCCAACTTTCCAAGACCATACACTTTGTAACTACTCCAGGGATATTGTCCTGGATCCGCAACTATTCCGGCTCTTACAGGATTTAACTCTACGTAGCTCCCGCAAGCCAGAAGATAATTGTCTCTGCCAATAATTATGCTCTTATACCTATCCTGCCAGAAATGCCCTTTATAATCATACTTACGCTTATAATACAATGCATAGGATAGATTAATCCCCTTCATTATCTCTGATAAATCCCCACCATCCACTAATGGCTCGATCACTAAATGGACATGGTTGGCCATTAAAACGTAATGATATAACTTGAATTTAAATTTTTCCTTATAATGGAGAATTAAATCCAGATATCTTTTAAAATCCCTCTCATCTTTAAAAACACCCTGCCCATTGTTACCGCGACTTAACACATGATAAATATACCCTTGGGGAGCTATTCTCGCTATTCTTGGCATATAGTCTCTCCTTTATTCAGAAAATAAACAGAACCGTCCCCTTTATCCCCTTTATTTCTTTAAAACCTTATTCTCCATCCCTTGCTGAGATCGATTTTTCTGAGTGCTTTTAAACAATATTCGCAAAAATTCAGGGCCGGCCGTTCAACTAAGCCAGCACCAAACATAAGACATTTGCTAAGTTTGGGATCATTTTCCGTATCAAATTTTTCTTTAAGCGGAAGCCCTGAATGGCAGTGCGGTCCATTATGACCCCTATTTTCATAAAAAGTGGGACTCCTTTCAAGATCTCCAGTGCCATCAGGCACTAAGCCCATCATATGGCCAATTTCATGTAACAAGGCATGAAGGAATTCTTTAGGAGAAATCTTTTTCCAAAAAAATAAGGTTGACATAAATATGAGATTTGTTCTTTCGGAATCACCAAACTTTTGATGCCATTTGGCGACCCCAGCTGCTTCCCCCCCAAACATGTTATCTACGACCAATACTTCCATATATATATTTCCTTTGACTCTTTCATTCGTTAAATTCGAAACCTTCACTTTAAGTTTATCACAACGTGATGAATTCACCGGCAAAAGAACGAAATTTTCCTCAGGGATTTCAATTTTATTTTTCGAAGTAATAACCAACCCATATCTTAACCAATGTTGATCATATTCCTTCTCGCCTAGCCAAAGGAATTTTGATTTACCTGTCATAGTATCAATTATGGGAATTAATAAATCCGGAGATTTGGGGCCAATTGAAATTTCTCCTTTATCCGGATATCTTATCTCTATTCTTGCCTTATCGCCCATTGTATCTAAATGGACAATTGTTATAACATAGGGTTCAAATTCCGGAGCCTGTGAATTTTTATAAGCACTTCTAATGGCATCTCTAAAATCATTTGTTACTTCAAATGGTTTATAATTCATAATTGTATCTTCCAAACGAATAACTTCTATATAATGCTTAACCATTTCTCTCTTAATAATTTCATACACCTCCATAGCAATAATTTTTCCATCTTTCTTTCTCATCTTAATTTCTTGAACATAAATTCTTCGCCAACAAACAATATCCCTAGAAAATACGGTACTGCCATAATCGTCCTTTGCTTCAATCCGGAAAGTCTGCCCTCCTGCTGCACTCACCTGTACTTCGATTTCTTTAGTTCCATCTGCATCGGTTACCTTTTCTTCCCAATTTTCAGGAGCATATTTATAATTTTCTTTATGAGATTTCTCCGTATCAGAATAATTCAATTCTTCTAGGCCAGGGAGCAATCGAAAATAAAATTTTTCCTGCCCTGCGCCATTAAAGCGAACTTTAGCTCGAACATTCCTCCCTAGGCGATATAAGTTTAATATCTGATAATCTGATATCTTCTCTTTATCTAACCACTTCGAGTCTTTCGGCAAATTTACATATTGCCGCACAGGTTCTTTTGATCTCCATAAGTTTTCATCCAAAATTTCTATTGCTATTATTCTTTTTCTAATATTAATTACCTGGTTTCCTTTTTCATCGCGGGCCACTTTAAAGCACATTTCTTAAAACTCCTACTTCTATTTTTTGTTCGGACATAAAGAATAGTTTTTCACAAAAAATATCATTTTTTCTGCTATATTCTTTATGCCACCTTCTCAAGGTCTTATTTACTCTTATCCCAGAAAATGGGCCATCGATTAACAACCGTAAACTTGCTTTAATTTGTTAATTGTCTGCTCATCTATCTTTCCCGTAACCATCAAGCCATATTGCTTTTGGAAGGCTTTCAGGGAGGCTTCGGTTTGGGGCCCTAAAATTCCATCTATTTTCCCGCAATCAAATCCTAAATTATTAAGCCTGGCCTGAACTCCCGATATTTCCTCAATTGGATCAAGATGCCCAAATTCTAATAAAAATTCTTCTTGATATTCACCTAATAAGACTTTGCCTCTTTTCGCATTAGCAGGAAGGGGATGCTTAATTTTGCCCTCTCCATCTGTAGTTCCAGTAAATATTTTGCCATCTATTTGCAAAGTGTATGGCTCATTTGCCCGTGGTTTATCGCCAAATTTAAACTGCAGGCGCAACATAGCCGGTACACCCTTTACTTTGAATTTATGTCTCCGTTCTGTGGGGGCTGATTCTTCTCTTTCTTCTTTATCCGGAATAAAGAGTACATCTCCAGGGTAGAGAATATTGGGATCTTTGCGCTTTTCTCTTAGTTTGGCATTTTGGGGATGATTCCAGATCTTTTCCTTAAAAAGGCCATATTTATAAGCAATACTTAATAAACAATCACCTTGTTTTACAATGTATTCTGGCATTGCCCATTGCTCTCTTAAATAAGCAGAACCGTCCCCTTTACATTTGAAATAGGCAAGGGATAAACCCTTGCCTTACTTACTTCTTTCTCCCCTCCCCGAGCTGAAATCTCTAATCGGAGTTGCTACTTTCTTAACGTTGAGTAAATGGACAAAAGAATTTCTACGGTTAAATTTCTAAATTTAAATTAAATTAATTTGTACTTTCCTGACTTCCCAAGCACTAAGGTCGGCAATGGCCGTAATTCCACGCCAAACTTGATAAAAGAGCTTCTCTTCCGGAATTAGGCAGAGGGTGTCGAGGTTCATGGTTATTTCTTCAATGAATGTAGGAGCATTTCGAGATATTTCCTGCAATTTGATTAAAGTAACTTTTATTTTTATCCCCGCCAGGCGGAATTGAAGTTTTCCCTCGGGACTTAAATTTAAGAGCACTACTTCTTCATCTCCTCTTAAAAAGTCCTTTACCTGGAGATCAGGATGGGCCCCGTTAAAAAATTCATAACGAAAATCACTGGGTAGATCTGGACATCTTTCTTTTTGCCATTTTTCATCGTAAGTGCCCAGATATTTAAATCTGGGCATCCAGGTTTTGCCATAAAATCCAAATCCCACCGGCCGCGGATGATCATCCCAGTTCTTAATCAGATAATCTGGATCCTCTAAATTGGGCAAGGGAGCATTATTGATAGACTTCGATGATTTCTTATCAAAATAACCCCTTCCTAAGGGATTTTCCAAGCACCTCCCCCCAGTTAAGGGGTCCATGCCCCCGAAAGCCCTTTCATAAGTCAGCTCCATGGAATTAAAGGGAATTGGCAGGGAAATAGAAGGGGCCAGCAGATCGCTGGTAAAGTCCCAATGGCGATCACCAAATACGCGCATTGTTTTTTTTAAGTTCCCCACTTGCAAAGCTACATCTACCAAAGGAACCAATCTTCCTCCAGGCGCATAAGCCTTGCCCACTAAAACAATATCAGCTTTCGGCTTAAAGGGAACTGTGTCTGCCTCGAATTTTACACTCCCTCCTTTCTGAGGGTCATAAAATTCATCACCAAAGAAAATAGGAATTTTTTTATAGGCTATTTCAGCCTGGCCTTGCGGGGGCATGCTAAAGGTACCTTTAACAATTATAGAAAGGATGGGTTTCCCTTCCGGACTCCGAAAAGGAATTGCTTCAACCATAAAAGGGGTATGGTTTTCGATCTCCATCGGCTAAATTATTTTATACTAAACAACCTGGTGGACTATTTCCCACTCCTCCTACTACGGGACCTACCGGGACAAAAGGAGGAGCATAAGTTGGCACCGGGCCTGTGCCTAAAACATTCTGCACTAAAGTGCTCGCTTTAAAAATCTGAAAAACTGTATTAAAGGCCTTGGCTATAGATTCAAAGAGATCTTTGGCATGCAAGGCTTTCGAGTCTCCAAGATTGCTCTCCATGGTTGACTTAAGCGTGTTGGGTGACAAACCACTCTCTCCTGGAGATGATAGCGCTATAAGGGGAAGAGGCAAATTGGGAGTAGGTGGATGCACGGGCGAAGGACAGGCAGCAAAAGTAGGTGGATACATGATGGTCCCGCTCAGGCCAAGGTGCCAGCTCTGCCAAAGATTTCCGAAAGCGTTGGCTATGGCCTGGGAATACTTTATTTCCTGAGGCGTCTCTCGGGGAGCCGAGGCCAAAATTAAAGGAGCAAGAGGAGGCCCCTTAACGGCACCAGGGGTGATAACCCCTACCGGTCCATTAATAATTACTCCAGTTATGGTGGTTAGCTTCATCCATTTATCAATAGCTTCACAGATGGCTCCACAAATGCCGGTTATGAATTTTTCAAAAGCCTGGCCAATAGTCTTCGCGGCCTCCACATGATATTTATTCAGGGTTGCCTCGACAAACAGATTTGTCGGCGGATTGGGAATATAAAACAATTCGATTAAAGAAAAGGCTTGGGGATATTGATCACCCGGATTCTCCCAATCCGTAGGAATCTTAACATTTTTGGCGATAAAATTGACTTTCGCCAGCTCATTGAGCATGGCTTTCTGAGGGGCAGGCAAAGCCATCAACCTCCGACAATTACATTGGGGCTGCCTTCAATCAATACTCCGGGGCCGCCACAATGCCGATCAAGATCACCTGACCGATGAGCTGGTTTGTTATTAATTAATACCGTTGAACTTCCCGTAACTGCTTCCCACGTATTGGGCCCGCAACAGGGAGCATGAATCCCTTTATCTCCGACCCGCAGGGCCGGCCGATTATTCACCAAGACATTTGGGGCCCCTTGAACTGCTGGGCCGATTACAGTATGCGGGCAAGCCACACAACCATGAGCATCAATGGGGGCGTGTGACTTATCACCTAATCTTCCTTGTGGAGGCATACTTGTTTCTCCTTTTAAGCCTTCTCCCAGGCATCTTTGTCTAAGTTAGGGAAGGTTATTTTACAAGTTCCAGGATCGATGCCGCTGATCCGGGCAAAACCTTTTTCATCCAGAGTTCCTTCAGCTACAGTCTGGCCGTCGGGCAAAATAACTTTATACCTCTCGCCGGGGACTGGGTTCCCTTCTTCATCTACCAACTCAATTTCAATCCAGCTCTTCTTTTCTTTCTCTTCTTCATCTGTGGGCTCTTTATGTGAAGGCGCTTCATAAGTAACATCTTTTCCCGGCACTGCACTAGCGGCTACCGCCGCGGCTAAAGGTGCCATAGGCGGAACAGCCTGTACCCCTGGCGGACCTACGGGTGGACCAGAACCGGAATTAATATAGACCATGGTCCCATTAATAAAAATACCGGAGGGGGTAAGAACCACCGAGCTTCCTCCACATTTTAACTCCAAGGTGCTCGCTGCTTCTATATGGCAATTCAGTGCCTTAAGAAAGTTGGTTTGGGCCACTTCTTGTTGGTGGTGAGCTTTAAATTGTTCGATGACATTTCCACTCACGGTAATGGAACGAGAACCTTTTATTTCAATCGCTTCCTTCCCGCCGATCTTTAAATGGAGATCCCTGAGGATTTCTTTAATTTCGTCTCTCTCTATTTGGGCATGACTATCCCTCTCCACTTTTTCTACTTTATCCCTTTTTACATTTAGGTGGCGATCATGTCCCACCCACTCGCGCCGATCACTCTTTATGCGGATATCCATATCCTTTTCAGCATGGATGAAAATTTGCTCTTTTCCTTTTTCATCTTCGAAGCGTATTTCATTGAAGCCATCCCCTCCGGGTGAGCTATTAGTTTTTATCGTGCTCTTAGTCTTCTCTTCCGGAAGATTATAGGGCGGCATATTATCCGCATTATATACGCGCCCAGTTATAATGGGCTGATCAGGGTCACCCTCCAAAAAATCTACAATCACTTCCTGGCCTACGCGCGGCGTAAAGATAATTCCATAATTCCCACCCGCAAATCCATTAGCTACCCTAATCCAACAAGAACTCTTCTCATCTCTTCTCCCCTCCCTATCCCAATGAAACTGGACTTTGACCCGCCCATACTTATCAGTATATATCTCTTCTCCCTTCGGCCCCACCACAATGGCCGATTGCAAACCCTCCACCACGGGCTTGCGCGTCTTTCTTTCCGGCCGAAAAGTAACGGTGGCCGGAATGCAGATAAATTCATTTTCATAACTAAACTCGGTCGTGGCCGCAGCCTTCTCCTCTAAAGTCTGCGGCTGATTCCCTTGATGGCGAACTTCTACTATAAAGTACTCCTGGTTAAAATTCTTCCTCTCATGCTCCGTGAGTTTAAATTTAAAACCTGGAACTAAGCGCGGGCAAACACTCTTGCCTTCGGCTCTCTCCTTAAAAGTCATGACTTCCTGCAGGCGAATCTGCGCCAGTCTCTTCCCCCTATCCTGATCAACATAGCCCCCCGGATAGTCATAAATCTCCTGTTTTTGAAATTTTTTAGCTTGCTCCTCGGCGGTCAGATCTAAAGAAGGTTTCTCAAAGTTAAAATCCCGCTGGCTTACCTTCCCTGAAAAAATCCTCTGGGCAAAAATAAACTCTTGGATAAACTCCTCTTCCGGAACTAACCCCTCGCCCGGATGGAACGGGACCTCCCCATCTCCAGGAATGGCCTTGTAGGCTACTGGACTGTCAGCAAAAACTAAAAGGTGCTTATCTCGCGCATGTTCAAAGAAATAAAAAATACCCTCCTCTTCTAATAAGCGGGAGATAAAGTTTAAGTCCGTCTCCCGGTACTGGACACAATATTCTCTCTCCTTGTATTTATCTTTATCCTGCAAGCGAAAATCATAACGATTACTGGGTATCCCTGCTTCTTGAAGAACCTGCTTAACTATCTCTTCCACCTTCTTGTTCTGGAAGATGCGGCAATCTTGCTCCAAGGAGAGAAGCCAGAGATAGGGCACCAGCGTGGCTCGGTATAGAATAAATCGCCCTTTACTACCCACCTGCATGAATTGGTTAATGAGGCCATGGAGATAGCGTTCTTCTTTTTCACCTAAGATGATGAGCAAACCTTCCTGAGCTACCACTTTATCGAAATCTATCTCTTCTTCGGTAGCCAAAAGCAAGCGCCCTTCATAAGGAGAAGAAACTTTCTCCCAAACGGAAAATTCCACGACGCCCAAAGATAGCTTGGCCGATGGAATCTCAAATAAAAACCTGGCTTCCCGAGCTGATTTTCCCCAAATCATTTTTAACCTCCAAAATCAATCCTGAAAGAGCCATCTTCCGCCAGACCAAGATTTATTTGGGCGGGCATCTCTCCCTGTCCCATACGTGATAAAATTTCTCGGGATATCTGCGGCAGAATTGTCCCCCGCATAATGTGATCTATATTTCTGGCTCCCGTCTCCACTTCCTGGCAGCGACTGGCAATTTGTTCAACTACTTCAGGAGCATAGGTAAATTTAATCTTATTACTCTCCGCCAGGCGCCGAGCTAACTTATCTAATTTAAGGATTACAATCTCTTTCATATAACTTGGATCCAAAAGATAGAAGGGGACAATGGTCATCCGGGCTAATAGAGCAGGCTTAAAATGATGGCTCAAAATTGGGCGGATGGCCGCAATGGCCGTTTTTAAAGGTGGTCTGCTTTCTTGAGCGCAAAGCTGCGTAATCACATCGGAAGCCAAGTTACTGGTCAAGAAGATAACGGTGTTCTTAAAATCGATCACCCGCCCTTCCCCATCGGAGAGCATTCCCTTGTCAAAGACCTGATAGAAGAGATTCAAGACATCCGGATGCGCCTTTTCAGTCTCATCAATGAGGACTACGGAATAAGGGCGCTGCCGCACCGCCTCGGTCAAGACTCCACCCTCTCCATAACCTACATAACCGGGCGGTGAGCCTATTAATCTACTCACCGTGTGCGCTTCCTGAAATTCACTCATGTTAATAGTTACTAAGAAGCGCTCTCCCCCAAAGAGCAGGTCAGCTACTGCTAAACCTGTTTCTGTCTTGCCCACTCCGCTGGGGCCGACTAAAAGAAAGATACCCAAGGGCTGGTGCGGATCAGTTAAGCCTGTCTTGGCTGCTTTAATCACTTCGCTTATTATTTTAATGGCTTCATCTTGCCCTTTGATTCTTTGTTTAAGGTTTTCTTCTAATTTAATGATATTCAGAGCCTCATCCCGCAGCACCTTTCCCAAGGGAATTCCTGTCCAATCAGAGACCACTTTCGCCACCACATCCGGATCCACTTCTATGCGCACTAAGGGGTTATCTCCTTGGATCTTCACTAATTCTTCCTTATTTTGGGCAATCTTTTCTTGCCATTCTTTAACTTTGGCTTCATCCCCATCTTTACTCTTTAACTCATAAAGCTCTTTTCTTAGGGAGATTAGCAGGCGAGCCAGCTCTTGCTCTTTCTGCCAGCGCTCATTTAATTCCTCAATTTCTTGCTTTAATCTAGCCAGCTCTCCTTCGATCTCCTGGAGGCGAGCTTCATCTATTGCTATTCCGTGAAGCTGATCCCTCTCTAAGGCTCCCTTTTCCCTTTCTAAGGCCTGCCTGGTCCTTTCTTTATCATCAATGATATCAGGCTTAGCCGTCAAAAGAATTTTAACTCGGGCCGCGCTGGTATCTAAGAGGTCGACCGCTTTATCGGGAAGCTGGCGCCCTGAGATATACCGGCTGGAGAGCTCTGCTGCCGCTTTAATAGCATCATCGCGGACAACTACCCCATGGGATTCTTCATACCTTTCTTTTAGCCCGCGCAATATTAAAATGGCGGTCTCTACCGATGGCTCGTCTAACTTGACTAATTGGAAACGCCGCGCTAAAGCAGCATCTTTTTCGAAATATTTTTTGTATTCAGACCAGGTAGTCGCGGCAATGGTGCGCAGCTCACCGCGGGCTAAAGCAGGCTTTAAAAGGTTAGCGGCATCGCTTCCTCCAGTAGGGCCTCCGGCGCCGATTAAAGTATGGGCTTCATCAATAAAGAGGATTATGGGCTGGGCGGAGGCTTTGATCTCGTTAATCACTGATTTTAAACGATTCTCAAATTCTCCTTTAACGCCAGCTCCTGCTTGTAATAAACCCATGTCTAAGCCCAGGATCGAAACACCTTTGAGAATATCTGGAACGTCTCCCTTGACCACCCTCAAAGCTAAGCCTTCTACGACTGCTGTTTTCCCTACTCCAGCCTCACCCACCACTATGGGATTATTTTTGCGGCGGCGGGCTAAGATATCAATCATCTGATGAATCTCTCGATCGCGCCCAAATACGGGGTCAATTTCTCCTGCCACCGCCTTGCGCGTAAAATCAACACAAAAACGCGCCAGGGCTGTGCCGGCCGCAGCTACTCCCGCTTCCGCGACTACCCCTTCTCCTGGAGAGGGCTGTTCCACAGAACCTTTGACTAAATTGCGGAATTGGGCTAATAAAGCTTCTCGGCCAATCGGCTTGAGCAGATCAATATAACGGCCCGTGGTAAATTGGATCGGTTTAGTGATCAAGGCTAACAGAAGAGCTCCTGAGCGAATGCGGCTTTCTCCCAAGTCTACAGAAGAAATGAGGTAGGCATCTTGAAACCACTCGAGAAGGAGTGGCGAAAAAACCGGCTTGCCAGCATTCCCCGTGCGAAATTCTTCAATGGTTTGGGCCACTGCTTTCTGGACTCTCCCTGGATCAAGATCAAAATGGCGGAAGATTAAAGGAAGATCAGATAAAGGCTCTTCTAAGAGCTTGGCCAAAAGATGTTCTACGGTCACCTCATAATGAGTACGCGAGACACATAGTCCGGCTGCCCCCTCAAGGGCGCGAGTACAATAGTTGTTCAATAAATTCAAAAGTGCTTTGATATCCACTGTGACCATAAATTAGACTCCTCTAAATAATTTTGTCTTTTTTCCCCTATCCTCAAGAAACTTGGCGAGCGGAGAGAATATTAAACTTGGCCAAAGAGTTAGGCGCCGATTTTAGCTCGCCCTTCTTCGAACCATTCTCCGGCATAAATCCAAGTATCTAAACCCAGCCTCGACCATTGGTCACTACCCAGGCAGGCGGGGTTGATTTCCCCTTTGGTTAAAATAAGTTCTATCTCAAATTCCAATGGTTCAGATAAATATAACCTGGTCAAAAAATTTAGCCTTTCATAGGTAGAGTTACCAGGCAGGAGAGCCTGAAACTCAGAGGCTTTTAAGGGTCCTATACTTAAAAGAAATTTTCCCATACGGTCAGCAATTTCTTCGCCAAGATATATATTTAGGCCTAAAGAGCAAGCGTTAAGTCCTAACGAGGATTGTTGCTCAATGGGGATTTTTGCCCAACGCAATTGACAGGGGAAAATCTCTACCTTGACTCCCTCCAAAAAATCACGGAGCATGGTGGTAAGTCCCAACCCAGAGCGGGGAAATTGCGTAAAGAGACCTAGGTACCGGAGCAAGGCATAAGGGTTATCTAAATTCTCCCGGAGCTCAACTTCTCCCAGTCCTAAGAGGCAGAAGAGTCGCTCTATATCCACAGGATTATTCTCTTCAACTGTTTGCAAGAACTGGCGATATTTAAGCCAACATTGCCAGAGCAGGTGATAAATACCTTGGTTAAGAATATCTATAAAATCTCGGGTTACGCTCTCTTCTTCAACCGCTTCGGCCAATAGATCTTCCGTATAAAAAGTGGGCAAAGGAGATGAAGACCCATAGAGGCCCAAGAAAGTAGCGGTGACGGTGAAGCTAAAAGGACCCTCAGAATTTTCCTCAATCTGAGCAATGTCTGCAGGCGGGAAAGCTAAGGAGAGATGTGGGTGGATTTTGATTCTGCCTCCAGCTTCGGGAAGAGGTCTCTCTATTTCCTTAGTTAACCGGCGTAAAAGGCGGAGGGCCTGGAAAAAGGAAAATTCATGACCTCTTTCCAAAAGATCTAATCTTAAATTAAAGGACGATCTCCTATTCTCGCCGGCCATTGATAAAGATCTCCTTTTAAGGTCTCTTGAACTGACAGGCGCGTATAAGTGTTCAGAGAAGCATATCCAGCGAAAAAGTGATCTAAGATACAACCGAAAAGATATAGATCACCGGGGCTAGCAAAATGATCCTGACGCATCTTTAATTTAATTTCTTGGCCGCGCATTAAAATCCCGGAAACAAGACGATCGGCCGGAAGGGCTTCTATACTTTGGATGCCCGCAATGCGCCTCTTATTGGCTAAAGTAGCGGCTCTTTCCCGACTCTCTGGAAATAAATAAAGCTCCAAAAGGGCGCGTAAATTTTCCACCCGCGCTAAAGACAAATAGTTTAAAGACCAGTGGGATAAGAGACGCCAGAGAAGATTGGTGCCTAAAGGAGGAGAAACGCTCGGCGTAGGGGGAGAAATGTTCCGGAAGTCAACATATTCGGGAGTATTATTAGTAGGTCGGACAATATCTCCCACCCTTAAATTTTCCGGCAGCGACCCATTTGTACATAATAATTGGATGGAGAGTGTTTCCACCGCAGGCAATCCGCTCCCGGGAGGATAGGCTACAGAAAGGTAAAAATCGAGCGTATTGTTAATCGGTGATTGTTTGATCGCCACATGGTAAGCCGGACGTGACTGCGGATCTGGATTGAAGAGTTCAAAGGGAACATAAATCCGCTCCTCCGCTGTTCCTTGGATAAAACCCGTAACTTTTTCCACCGCATAAACTTGATAATGTTCAGGGTGAAAACCGGCTGGTTTTATCAGATAATGAGTCCGCCGATGATCAAGCAAAATAGGGTCAGCTTCATAAGGAAAGATGTTTATCGCCGGGGTAACAAATAAAGAAAAATTATCTTTCTTCAGCCGGGCTGGCAAAACAGGCATTTCCGCAAACTCAAAATTAATCTCGAAGCGATTCCCTTCCCCTCGCCCTCGCCAGCGCTCCCAGTCTACTAAGTCCAGAAAAAGAAATTTTTCGGGGCAGATGAAATATTCCTGCAATAGGCGGTAGCCAGGAAAGGAGTGCGCCGGATAAGGGATTAAGGATTCCGCCGCAGAAAATCCGACTGGTTTTAAGGAATCCGGAGGTAGCTGACAGCTATCCCCTTTCTCCAGCGGGCGAAGGATAATCTGCTGCAAATGGCGCCGCAAAAGGAAGTATAGGTCAGCGGCACTGGCATATTCTCCGGCGAGATAAAATCTTAATCTTTGGGGTTGCCAGGCAGAAAGTTTAAGCCCGCTCAATTCTAAAAGGAGCTTTATTGAGGGGGGTTGGCCCGCGGGTTGGGAAAAAGAGACATCTAAAATTTGCAAGGGATGAATTTCCACTGCATAAGCTGTCTGAAAGATGCAGGAAGTTCCTTCGATAGGCACGGAAGCAACTTGAATCCCTGGCGGAATAAGCAAAGATTGTTTTAGAATCGACTTGGGGGCAAAAGCGATCATGGTGGTCGAGGGGATGGGCTTCAAATAATGCGGCCAGATTATCTGCATGACTTCATTGATAAGTTCAGGAAACTCGTCATCAAGCTTCTGGCGCAACAAGGCTATTAAAAAAGCGACCCCTTCTAGTAACCTCTCCACGTCCGGATCAGCAGAAGGGCCGGATAACATGGGAGCTAAAGAGGGATGGGCTTTGGCAAACTCCGCCCCTAATTCTTTAAGGTTAGCTAACTCTTCTTGGAAATACTTATTGATCATGGCGCTAACCCCTTATCTCCACCTGCCCATCAGCATCGACAATTGTTTCCAAGAAAACTTGCGTCTTCGCGTCCATAGCCAAACGGGCGGTAATTTGAAAGCGCAAAGACAGAGGATCATCCTCTTGGGGAATAAAATTAACCCGCACCCCAGTCAGGCGGGGTTCATATTTCTGAATAGCGGCTCGAATATTTTTTTCAATCTCCCGAATAGAGTCCGGCAAAGTATTCAAAAAATCCGAAAAATCGGGAACTCCGTAGTCTTCGGCAATGAGCACATTACCTTGCTTGGTATTCAATATGCGTCGCAAATGGCGTAGGACAGAATCAATAACTTTGCGGGGTTCTTCTCTCCCGCGACGTAGGGGCTCTCTTTTCCAGGCCCTAATTCTCTCTAACAGCCGTTCTTCCCTCATCTCTCAATTAACCACAGAATAATCTTTAAGGCGAAACTTTGCCTCCTTGGCAGGCCTTCTCTTTCGCCTTTCCTGGGAAAGGCGAAAGAGGGAAATTAATTTTATTGCTTGGGTGCGACCCAAGAATCTTGCGCTTCGATCCCATCAGGGACCCAGGTCCAAATGATGTCGCGGTAGGTAAAAGAAACATCCTCCATGTGCGTAAAGCTCTCATGACTGGGATCTAAAGTATTGGGCACCCATGGTTTTATGGAGACTATGATGGCATTCTGCAATTTAATCGTGAAGTAATGTTCTTCTGTCCCCGCGGGTGTTATGCGGTAAAATTTGAGGGTAACATCCCTCATTCTTTCTCCAGTGCAAAGTGCCTGATATAATTTGGGGCTTGACTTATCGTAAACTTTAGTGATCGTTAATGGCTGATGAACTCTCTTTCCGGTAGGCAGTCCGGACTGTGGATCCCGAGGTATATAAACCTCATGATTCAAACCCTGACAGAGAATAGTATCTTCCCGCCCTTGAATGTCGCAGGCTTTTTCGGAAATATTTCCTTGCTTCTCTCCTGTCAAAGACATGTGAAATGGCATCGGCATAGCTATTTCCTCCTTTTTTAATTAAAAGTTTATTAACTCGCGCAGCCCTGAAGGCTCGGCGCAACTCATTTTTTATCCAATTTGCCTACCAGAGAAAGAGTAAAGAAGGCCCCCATATATTTGAAATGGGGCCTCACTTTCAAGTTCACGCGATACCAGCCTGGCTCTCCTTCTACATCCTCCACCACCACCTGGGCCTGGCGTAAAGGCCGCCGACTGCGCACGGCGGGTGAAGGACTTTCTTGGTCAGAAACATATTGGCGAATCCACTCATTTAGTTCTCTCTCTAAATCAACTCTTTCTTTCCAGGTCCCAATATTCTCTCTCTGAATTACCTTTAAATAATGAGCCAGGCGACTGATAATGAAAATATAGGGTAACTGGGTTCCCAATTTGTAATTGAGTTCCGCTTCCTTACCTTCTTTGCTGATCCCGAAGGTTTTGGGTTTTTGAGCCGAATTGGCGGAAAAGAAAGCCGCATTGTCCGTACCTTTACGCATCGTCAGCGCGATAAACCCTTCTTCCGCTAGTTCAAATTCCCGGCGTTCGGAAATTAAAATCTCTGTCGGAATCTTGGTCTGTACTGTGCCCATCGCTTCATACTGGTGCAAAGGTAGATCTTCTACTGCTCCTCCGCCTGCCGGCCCAATAATATTGGCGCACCAGCGATATTTGGCAAAACTATCAGTTAAACGGGAGGCAAAGGCAAAAGCCGAATTCCCCCAAAGATAATGTTCATGACTGGCGGAGACGTCTTCTTTGTAATTAAAGGCCTTCACCGGCTGATTAACCGGATCATAAGGAGCCCGCAAAAGAAAGCGGGGTAGTGTCAAACCTACATAACGCGCATCTTCCGATTCCCTAAAAGATTGCCATTTAGCATATTGGGGACCTTCAAAGATAGATTTGAGATCCTTCAAATGGGGTAAAGTATTGAAATCGACCAAGCCAAAGAACTTGGGACTAGCCGCCGTAATAAAAGGGGCATGGGCCATAGCCGCCACGCTGGCCACATTTTTGAGTAAGGTCATATCCTGGGGACCAGCCCCGAACTCGTAATTGCCAATCATGGCCGCGTAAGGCTTCCCGCCGAACTGTCCATACTCAGCAGTGTAGACAATCTTGTAAAGTCCCGATTTGGTAATCTCGGGAGCATCTTCAAAGTCAGCGAGCAGATCTTCTTTACTTACATTAAGGATATTTATCCTGACATTTTCTCTAAAATCCGTCCGGTCTGCTAAAAATTTTAAGGAACGCCAGGTTGATTCAATTTTTTGCAATTCCGCGTGGTGGAGAATAGCATCAAGCTGAAGGGAAAGCTTTTGATCAATCTCTGCAGTCATTTCGTCGAGAAGCGCTTTGGAAATACGCACCGCCTCCTTCCCTGGCTCCAAGAGTTGGGCAATTAAAGCCTCCACTCCTTTTTTAGCCAAAGAATAAGTCTCATCCGTTGGTTTGAGCTGAGTGGCCTGAACGATCTCATCCAAAAGAGAGACCTGTTCCATGACTTCCTTTTGGCCAGCCATAGCTTTTTGTTCTTCTGCCATTTTTATCCCTCCTTACTCCCCAACTCCAATCTCTTTAAGGAGCTGGTTGCGGGTATTTTCATCTTTAATCAGTTCCTGGATCTTCTTCCGAAATTCGGGGATGTTACTCATGGGCCCCCTTAAAGATTTCAAAGCCTCGCGCAGTTCCAAGAGTCTCTTTAACTCGGGAACCTGATTTACTATCGCTTCTGGTTCGAAATCTTTTATGGACTCGATATTTAGATTAACTTTCAAATCCTCATCCGGCTTCCCCGAGAGCTTATTGGGGACTATAAGGTTGAGACTAATTCCATGCGCTTTTAAAACACTGTTAAAGTTATCCTTATCAATTTCTACAGGATCTCTTTTTTCCAGGGGGCGATCATCCGGCTTACCTGTAAAATCACCAAGGACGAGCAATTTTAAAGGGAGTTCAACTTCTTCTTTGGCTTCGCCTAATGCCGGACGATAGACAATGTTCACTCTTTCCTTCGGGGCGACAGATGCTTCGCGGGCCATAATTTACCTCCTTTTGATTTTTTATTTCTACGAAAAACGTAGACTATAACCTAATTCAAACCCAAACGCATCGCTTCCGCCAAGTCGAGTTTAGCAATGCGCAAGATAACCTCACCTAACTTATCTTTTAAGGCTGGTTCAGGAGCATTATTCCAACCAAGCCAAATTGTTTTCAACCCGCGCAAGGCCAGTTCTGGATCCCATTCTTCTAAATGATAGCTATCTATATCTTTCAATATTTGTTCCAAATATGGACGCGCCGGCCGGGGTTTCTTCATTTCCAACAAAAGCTGGGCAATGGCTAACCGCCACAGAATCTTTTCCTTCCCGGAAGAACTCTTGTGCATTTGCTGTTGCAAGCCGGAGATGGCCTCCAGGAGTTTCCCTTCTTTAATCATCTCTTTTGCCTTTTCGACTTCTTTTCCCAAAAGATCTTCTTCTTGACTCCTGGCAGGTCCGGAACTGGATCCAAGAGAAGATAGCGAAATCGTTGGACTGCCTGCTATTTCTTTGAGCCAACCTTTCGTCTCTGAGTCAGCAAAGGGAGTGCCCTCATTAAAAGCCAATCCTTCTAAGCCTGGCAGACGGGAGATTAAATAAGCTGTCTCTTTCTTTACTGCCTCGGCTGCTGCCTGATAGGAGGAACCTAACATGGTCAGACCTTCGGCCACCAGTCGCTGGAGATCTAACCAGAATATAAATTGGGCAACCTTCCCTTCCGCAGCTCTTACCAAGGCTTCATAATTTCCTTTGGCCTTCAGCTCATACAAGCTATTTCTAATTTGGGCAGGAGGGGGGGGAATTTTGGTCTTCCCCTCCGCAGCCGGAGGAAGATTTTCCACTATGCTCCAAGAAGCCATTCTATTCAAGTGGTAGGCTTGAGGATTAGCTATATTTTCCTGGAAAAGATAGGTGGCAATCTCCCGCATCTTGGCCAGGACAGAATTAAGAGCTCTTTGCGCCTCTGCTCCAGAGGAGATAACCTCGGGCTCTTCCCGCACCGGGGCTGAGGCCACAGCTGGAGGAGTTGCTGGGGGCTTTTTTTCTTCAGTTTTCTTCTCTTCCGCAGCAGCTTGGACAAGGGCTGTCTCTTCAATTGTCCTAAAGAAATCCCGCAGCCCGCTTAGAGCTGGAGGTTCCTCAACATTTTGACTAAGGAAGTCATCGATCTGATCAAAGTTCTCCTTGATTTTTTGCAAAAGCTCAGGGGAGAAAGAAGTAGGCGGCAAAGTTGCCAGAGCCGTCTCCATCTTTTCCACCCACCATTCCACAGTGCGGATCCGCCCACGCATCCGAGCCTTAGCGGGATAAAGAGTCTCCCAGAAGTTTTCCAGGAGATCACGATAAATTTGCAGCCCTATGGCCAATCCTTCTGCTTGCCGATTATAGATAAGAGCCACAGTTAGATAACTGGCTACGCTCAAATCTTTTGACTTTTGGGCTAAAATGGCGCTGGCTAAGTTTTCCACTTTGTGCCAGTCAACCCCGCCGGATGCGGAAGGCAAAGAGAGTTTGTCAATCTCCGCTTGTAACTGTTCATACTCTGGGGTATAGCGAGCTTCCTCTCCAGCCGGCTGTTCAGGTTGAATTGGTTCTTTACCCAAAACTAAAAAATCCATTTAACCATCTCCTGATTGTCGATCAACGGTCGAGTCAGACCACAAATCTTGAAAATCTTTAGGGAGAAGTGGGCGGCAAAAAAAAACCAAAAAAGCTTTCGCCAGACTCCCACCCATGAATATTGAGTTGGGAATAGGCTCGCCCCGTTTTTTCCAAAAATAATAATAAAGGGAGATCAAAACCATGGGCGCCTGTTGAGAATACTGATCCAAGGCAATGAAAAATGCCTCTTTGTTTAAATTTTTTTGAACGCGTTCTTCTATGGCTGTATTATTTTGGAGATTTCTCTTTTGACTTATCTTCTTCCATTCCCCGCGGGGAGAAGGAATTTGGTGTACTTTTTCTTCTAAGCTCTGCAGAGTTTTATAAGACATGGCCAGTAAATGTTCCATTTCGTTCCAAGAATCCTCCAAGGCCAGGGGCAAAAGATCCCAATTCTTGTCCCAGTCGGAAAGAGAGCCCAGGCCCATAAATAATATTGGGTAAGGCCGTCCCAATTGATCACTACTATCTCTGAGTATTCCCAAAGCCAAGTTTTCTTTTCCCAAACCCCTCATCCAAAAACGCCAGGAGAAAAAATTGCCAGATCCCCGCTCTATTTTAATCTGAGCATACCCATTTCTCATCCATTCGGCCATCCCTTTGAATAATGGATCCGTTGAGCCTAAATGAAAATAATCTTTAAAGGCCGGATGTTTACCCCAAATGCTCCATTGCCATGGCATAGACTATTTAATCCCAACACCTGACTATAATCTTTGGCGCTTGCCTGGGAAAGGCCATGATTTTGCTAACAGCTGGCAATTCACCCGTAAACTCATACCTTACGCGAATAAACTTTATACCCAAACGATCCAGGGCAGGTTGTTCCCCTGGAAATTCATTGGCAAAGAAGCTGCGGATTCCCCCCTTGAAATCCTGGAGAAACTCTGGGAAAGCTTGGTAACCAGTATATTTCTTCTTCAATATCACATCCCCAACTTCTATCTGTAATAAAACATCACTGCATGTATCAGGTGACCATTGGAAGTTCTTACTCACTGGATAGTTATAATTAATTAAACTTTGGGTAGTTCCCCCACATAATAACTCTAACTTGGTGCTCTGCGGCTGAACCTTTGCCTGAGCATTTGCTGCGGTCGGTAAAGCTTTGATACCCACCACATAATTACTTTTGGTTACCGTCTTTTTACTTGTCGAAGTCTCTTTTAGAAAAGCAAAGAATGCTGGATCAAAGGGAATTCTTCTGCCCAAGGCTTCTTTACTATAATGACCACGGCTAACACTCCAACCGATGAAAGGAGCAGCCGGCCCTTTAACGAACTTCCAAACTGGGCCATCGGGACTGGAAAGAAGTTGGGTTAACTGTTGTTCCGGAACTCCTTGAGTCTCGGCTAAAACCATTTGTTCCCACTGATTTTGTAAATGGCAGGCCGCTTCTAAATACATATATTGAGCGAAAAACTCCAAAGGACCAGCCAGGAGGTTTTCTACCATCCTATCTAAAGGTCTTCTCCCCACCGAGGTCTTCAGCTTGTTTAGGGTGGACTGAGCAGCAAAAAAGGGAGATTTGCTGGTTACTGGATCTTCTCCGAATACCTGGGTAGCCAACTGAAACGCTTGCTGCCGGGAAGCAGCTATAGGGGCTATGGCGGACAGGCTGTTGCGATATTCCTGATAAATTTTATTAACCTGAGGGATATCTTCTTCAGGACGGGGTAGCTTTTTTATAGTTTCTTTCCCTTTTCCAATTAACTTTTTCCCCTTTTCGGCCGCCTTGGTTATAATACTTGTCTCAGCAGCCGAAGATTTCGGCACCTGAATTTGATGAACTTGACTCACCCACAAAGGGGTTCCTTCATCTTTAATCAAAGGCTCTAGTTCCTGGATTAACCGCTTCAAAAAATCAAAATATGGTCCTTGATCCGTAGCCATTTTGGCGGCCATCTGTTGCCACTGATTTTTTCCTTTTATTCTCCCAGCCCCTTTGGGAAAGAAAAGACCAAATTGGTACCACGCCTCCGAGCAGGCCTTCTGGTAATATTTTTCAAATTCGGCCTTCTGTTTAGTGAGGGCTATTGGATCTGGGGGAGCCATCTCTACTTCTTTAAGGAATTTCTCCATCAACTCTTTTCCTTTACGAGTATAGGCAGGGAGGATAATCTTTTCGTCGGCCTGAGTTTGTCCGCCCCAAAAATCCGATAGGGTTACAGGTGGAAGGCCCTGCCCATTTGCCCATGTAACTAACCACTGCAATTGGCCACCCTTTAAGGCCAAAAGATGTTTGAGCCAAGACTGGAGGAGAGCAATTTCTTTATTTATCTCTCCAGGATCAGATCGCCAGAGAAGGTAATAAAGGTATAAGTCACCAAATTTTTTCTTGACCTCGGGCGAAATTCCCGGGCCCTTGGCCAAAGGCGATTCATAAGATGGCTGGGGCCTTTTCTGCAATGCTTCCATATCCTCTCCGGCAAGTTTGGCTTTCAACAAGGATATCCGTCTTACTAAATGGCCCACATAAGGACCTATGGCTTCATCTGGAGAAGAATCTGTTAGACGGGTAATTAGCCCTCCCATTTCCTTATCAAAAGCCGCCAGAAAATTTTTTTGCCAAAGGGTACAATATTTTTCTTTCAACCCTATTTCGGCCTTCAGGCTTTCATTTAACCCGAACCTCGGCAGGCGCCAACCTCGATTTTCTTCCTCAACTTTGAGGATGGCCAAGCGAAAGCGATCCATGGTCTGTAAATCACTTTGAATTTGACCTTGCAGCACAGGTGGCTTAGCAAATTCTCGCGTCACTTCCCGCAAAATCTTTAAATTTTTCACGAAAGAGAAACTGAGCAGCCCGCAGATGGCTATCCCCAAAGTCACCCAGGAAATCAGCCCCAAGTTACGCGTTAAGCTTCGCCATTGCAAGGCCCTTTGGGTGGGGGCTAAAAGTCCCCGATCTTTGGGCAATATTTTCTCAAAGAAATCGTGTAAGAATAATCCTTTGTTTGTCCCCGGCAAAACTTCTCTTTCTCCGATTAATCCCAATTCTTTTAAGAAATGAGAATAGGGTGTTCCTTCCTGGCGACCGCTGCTGAAGAAGAGGCCTCGTAAAAGAGGGGTCTCCTGGTAAGGATTTTCCCGAAAGACCACTTCCATAAAAACTTTCAGACCACGTCTTAAACCAGCGAATTCTTCGGGGAAAAGTAAAAGGCCAGGCTCAATAGCGGAAGGCTTCATTTGCTGCAGGAGAATTACCCGTAAATGGCGTAAATGATCGCTTATGGTCTGGAAAGCCTGCTCTAAGAATGGGCCTACTGGAGAAGTCAAATCCTTTTTAATATAACCCATGGCCTGGTCCAGACTTTCGGGGGGAAGGTGATCGCAGAATTGAGCCATTCCCTGAACCAAATCGCACTTAGTGACTAGGATATAAACCGGGATCTTTGTTCCTAAAACGCGCATGAGCTCTTCTATACGCCGCCGAATATTACGGGCATCACCCTCCAATTCCTCGATGGGAGCATTCACCAATTTATCGGCCGCCATAGTCACGATGAGGCCGTTTAAAGGTTCTTTTTTGCGATACTTTATAAGCAGATTTAAAAACCTCTGCCACTCTTCTTTATCTTTTCCTTCATCTACAGGAATAGTCCAGCGGCCAGCCGTATCCAAGATCACGGCTTGTTCAAAGAACCACCAGTCGCAATTTCTGGTTCCTGAAATCCCCGAAGTTCTAGTATACTCCGCAAAAGGCGAAGAGAGGCGAGCGCTGCTGATCGCGGTAGTTTTCCCTGAACCACTTTCCCCGATAACTAAATACCAGGGCAGGACATAAAGGGGGTTTCCATATTTGCGCAAGTGGGAGCGACGCAGAGTCTCGATAGCTTCCTTCCAGCGATTCTGCAACTCTTTTAGATTTTCTCGTTCTTTTCCTGTCAAGTCCTTCAGATGTGCTTCATCCTGTTCAATAACTTGCTGGACGAATTTTTGTTCCCGGCGGCGATGCCAAATTTTCCGCAAGAAAAGAAGACCAATCCCCACACCTAAGAGGACTAAGAGAAGAAAGATGCCCACCCACCAAGGCCAATCCAGGAAATAAACCACTCCCCAGACTAAAGCTACGGCCAAAAGAAGGCCCACCACCACCAAAAAGATCTTAGCTATCTTTAATAATATTTCTTTCATTTAAAACCCCATGGATATAAAGTTTTCTCCCAGGCCCTTTAAAATAAATCGGTAGATGAAGAAAAGGGCTCCGAAAAGGACGATGGGTGCTAAAATACCCACGATCGTTAACATGGGCAAAGAACTTTTTGGGGAAGCCACGCCCAGAGCCATTGTTTCAGCAGGGTAGGATTCCGGGAAAAGTTGTTTTCTCTCCAAAGTCGGCAGCCCTAAGGAACTGCCCGTAAGAATTTTTAAGTTAGAATTTTTTAATTGCTCCAGCAAAACTTCATCGCCAGGCTGATGGAACCGTCCCATGAAACCTAAGGATAGACAGAGATAATAAACTTCGCGTACATCGCGCTGATGCAAACCTAAGGCATTTAACCGGTCGAAAAACTCTTCCCCGGCCTCGGTAGTTTGGTAATAACGGCGCTGGAGTTGTTCGCGCTGCCACTGCTGTTTCTGCTGCCAATTCGAATTCAGGATGGCTTCATCAATCCAGGCACAAACAGCAAAACGACCGGCCTCAAAGTCTTCTGGGTTAACCACACCCTTACGCACCGCCTCTTCAGCTTCGGCTAAAAGACGAGAAGTATCAGCCTTAACCTGGTCGTAGGAGGGCTGCTGTCTCTCTGCTGTTTTTAAAAAATAAAGCATATAAGCAATTACGGGCATGAAAAAATCAGATAGCGGCATACTCTTCACCCTCATTCAATTTTTTTATTTAAGTTCGGCTCACGACCATTAATTCCACCTCTAAGTCTTCGGGAGCCCGATCCCAGTACAGAGCAATATTATTACTCTTCTCGACAGCGGCCCACTGCTCACTGTGGTGGTCTATTTGAAAATAAAGGCAAGAAGCCCTTCGCGGCAGCTCTTGGGGAGGGACAGGTAGATGTTCTAATCCTATCCCCGGCAGGGCCCGCGCAATAAGTAAAGGCAAGGCGGCCCGAGAACTGAGCTTTGCAGCCGTAACCAAAGAGTGCAAAACTTGGCGCAGGTCTTCCTCTGTTTTGAAGACCAAATAGAAGCGATTACGGCCGGCAAAAATTGCGGGATTTAGTTCCGCAGAATAATAAGTTCCGTCAAAGAGAAGGCGAATTATATATTCTGGGCCGGCCGTAATCTCATCCAGGAGCTGAGCTATTAAGGCCTGAGCCGCGGCAAAACATTCTCCCAAGTTTCGGTGGTCATAAATGGGGAAGGCTTTTTCCCCACTCTTGAGTTCGCCCAGCATATTCACATTTTCAGAGAAAGTAGAAAGCTCCCCCACAATCTGGCGCAAAATGCCGTAAACCCACCAGGGATGCACTTGGGGTACTTCAGTAAAGTGAAAGAGTAAGGGAATATAGCGATTCAATGAACGTAAGGCTAATAAATAAACCATATCTCGAGTTCCAAATTCGGCAGTCTGAATACCCCTTTCTCTCTTATATTCTTCTAATTGATGCCCACGGCCTGCTAATTGATCCCTTATCTCGCGAACTATATTTTGCAGGGTTGGTGAGCTGGCCAAAGAAAGAGTAGGAGGAATAAACCTTTCGGCCAATCTTATCTCAGCACCCACTCGCTCTAACTGGGCGAGGGGGATAAGAACATAATCTCCCAACTGGGCTAATTCTGTCTCCCAAAATACTTTCAGCACATAATTAAGCCTCTTCACTTTGCCTACGGGGCCGCCTGCATGGAGGTCTTTTGCCTCTTCCGGGTCAGCAATGGTTACGAAACGAGTGGTTACTTCGGCTAAGTTCTCCAACTTGGGCAGAATGGTAACATTCTCGCCATTATAGTTAAATTTCTTTAAGCCCACATAGACGGTCAAAGGCTTGCCGCCTTCCATCCAGTCCTCTTGAAAAGACCGTGCTTCAATTAAAGCATCGCCAGGTAAGGAAGCGTAAGTCCCATCGGGGAAAAGAAATTCTCCTTTTAAAAGGTTAAAAGTTCGGTTAGCCAAGGCCCCCCTCTGGACTTCGCACTCCCCTACTCCCCAAAAATGAGGTTGCAAAAATTCATGGTAGGGTATTAATAGAGATTGAAAAGATAAATCCAGGAGCTGAAAATGTTGGGGCTGTAAAAACAACCCTTGATGCCAGAATAATGGTCTTTGTGTATTCATTTATCTCCCTTTTATTTCTTTATCTCTTGAATGGCTTGCGGACCTAAGTAAAGTTCCAGATTAAGAATCCCGGGTTTGATAACTTTTTCCTGGCTAAACCACCCTTTTTTAATAATCTCCTCTTTTAAGGGTACTTCTTTCAAGCGCGTAGCATAATCCTTCTGGAGATGATAATAACCGGCTACGACCCCCACATATTTAGCATTTTCTGCCCGATCCAAAAGGAGCGTAGTGTCCTGCCCAGGTTGGATGACCATCCTTTTTGAGGTAGCTACGCTCGGATCAAACCGCGTACACTCTAAGAGCTTTGCCATTCCTTCTTTCTCTTCTTTTTGCTGATTGAAAGCATTGGGATCAGTAAGCTGATAGATACAGAAGAGCAAAGTATGCGGGCTATCTTCATAGAGATTTAGTCGTGGATCACTCTTTAAATGTAAGCGAATGGCATCTTTCTCATAACGCCATTCAGGTGGAGGAGCTACGGGTGGCTTCGTCGCACAAGAAATAAAGACCAGACAAAAACCCAAAAGGCCCAACAAATTAATTTGCTTTTTCATATTCCCCTCTCTCTACCATGGCATATAATTTTTGGCAACTCTTTTCAAACTCCCTTAATAATTCCTCCAGAAAACGCCCGGAGGCGTAATATCCCTTGGCCTTGGCATATTTTTCTCGATAAAGATCGAAAAGTTTGGCTTTCCGCAAAGGACCAAACTCAAATCCTCCTTCGCCCTCAGCCGCGATACGCTCTGGATCAAGTTCTTCCAAAATTTCACCCATTTTGGCTTGCGCAGCCTGCTGGAAAGCCTTATGAGAAATAAGAAAAGCATCTTTAATCTGGCTTAGGTAGTTATGAAGGGCATTTACCCCTCTGCTCTCCCCCGCAATATTGGAGCCGATAACTAAACGGATGGTCTCTAATTCTGACTTCTTTCCCAAGAGAGTGGATTGAATAACTCCGATAATTTGATTTAAAGTATCAAATACTGTATTCAGCGAATTGGTTAATTTATCTAAAGCCTCAGGAGAAGAAAGGTCCTGAAGAGAGTACCGCTTACCGAAAAGGGCTGAGAGAAGGTGAGTTAATTCCTGAGGAGCTGCTGCAGATAAAGAATTGCTTGCCGTTTGGTTAAACCGTTGCACCAGATCCTTTAAGAGGTTAATCTTTGCGGAGTGAGGATAGGCCCGGAATTTTTCCTCCAAAAAACGGCCGATCAAGAATTGAGCATTAACTGGGTCTTTTCGATAAATTTCCCGCAGTTCCTCTCTTAAATTTTCCCAATTCAGCTCCTTACTTTTTGCCTCCATACTTGCCTTTCTCCGAAGTTCTCTTCGGCTGAATAATAACTGTTTCTGAAAGTAAATCTGCCTCGATTTCTTCTTTTTCAGCCCTCATTGAGGTGACAGTTTCTTCGGTTTCTTCTTTAGGCAATTTTTCCGCGGGAGGCTTTTGCTGCGCTCCTCTGTGTTTTGCGGGTGGGGAAATAATCACTGTTTCGGCCCCTAAATCCTCTGCTGGGGATACTTGAGGCTTAATGATAACCGTCTCCACTGCTTCTTCACTTTCCCCGCGGCCCGAAGGAGCGCTAGGTTTCTCTTGCTTTTTAGGCTCCGGACGAAGAATGACGGTCTGAATAACCTCCTCGGTTAAATCTGGAGCTGCAGGCGGCCGGCTTGCTTTATATTCTTCTTTCGTAATTATGACCGTCTCGGCCGGCTCTAAAACGCTGGCGGGGGAGGGAATTTCTTGTTTTTCTTTCCCCGGGGTCAAGATTACTGTCTCCGTGGCTTCCGCGCCAGAGACGCCTTCGACTCGTACCCATTCTGCTAATATATTTTTTAGAATTCTGCTTAGGGCGCCATCTTCTTCAAAGGGAACGGACCTTGCTTGCGCCATCTTAACCTGGAAAAGATGATCTTTTACTTTTTCCTTTAGGTCAACCAGCTCAGCCAAAAATTTTTCTGGAGAAAAAACTGACTTCTCCTGCCAACTCCATCTTAACAAAGACCATCCTAACCTTAGAGCCTCTTCCCACAAAGTTACAAAGTGAGCGGGAACCTGGTGGCCCTCTGGATTCCAGAATATATTTTTCGGCTTGAAAACGGGAGAGAAGTCAGCAAAAGAAAAGGTCTCGGCAGTAGGGATAACTTCCTTTACTTTTTCTAAAGCTGAATAAACTTGATACACTTTTTGTTTTTTATTGGCCAATAAAGTATAAAACCAAAGCTGGCCAAGAAAGTAAAAACTCTCGGTCGCCAGCAAGTTAGAAAAAGAACCAAGAGGAAAAGAGTTAGGTAGATCTATTATTTCAACTTGAAAATTCCAGAAAGTTGGCAAGAGTTTATTGGCCGAAGGCAAATCAACCCAAATGCGCTCCAAAGAGTAGCGTAATTCTGCCTCGCCGAAAAAGTTGTTCTTGCCCCATAGTTTTTGCATTACCCCGCATAAAAAAGCGAGCTTGAGCAAAAGAACTTCTCCGAAAAAATTATCTTGCCCAATAAAGATGTGGTTAGCTTGCTGAGTTCTATCTTGAAAGAAGGGTTTTAAACTTTCTGCCCGCCCTATTTCCCGTTTTAGTTTAAGCTCTTCCTGTAATTCTCCTTCCTGGGCACCTCCTAGGAGGATAATAAAATCTTGGGCGTTCAAGCATTGGGCCTTAAAGATAAGCATATAAAAAGGATAAAAAGAGAAAAAAGTGAGGCGGGTTGGCCCTAAATTCCTTCCGCCGAAACATTCTAATTGTTCCGGGCAAACGCAACAAGGGAATAGATTTTCATTTATCTCTAACGAAAATAAATTAACCAGGGCACCAAGCAGGGCAAATCTGTCTTTTACATATGGCGGATCGCCTTGGTCAGAAGTATAGGTAAAAAATTCTTTTTCCCCTTCTTTAAAGCAAGATGGACAATAAAGATAGCGTTCTAAGGAAGAAGAATAAGCGGCAAGTTTATACTCCGCCAGCAGATCATCTTCGCGGCAAAGTTCCAAGTCTTTTCCACATCGGGGACATAAGTTGGGGAAAAAGGCCTTTTGTTTTTTACAAAAAAGCAATGGTGCCCAAGGGCCTATTATTTCATTTTTTTCCCCTATAGGGTTGGCTAAAAAGATGGATGATTTTGCTTGCCAGTGCTTGTGCAAAGCTCTTTGCCAGCTTTGCTCAATAGTTAAGTTAGTTAGAGGAGACAATTCGTCCCTTTTGAATAGATAATTGTCCCGCTGGATTAAAAGAAAAACTTTTTGAATCTCCGAATATGCCCCGCTAATAAATTGGCCTTTAAGCAGCCTATGTAAAGGATCAGATTGAGTGACTTCTATAAAGGGGAAACTGCTTTTTTCCAGGATTGGCTCATTGGCGGAGATCAAAGAAATTTGCAAGAAGCAACTTCCCGGCGTTGGAGTTAAATATGGTTTTAAGGAAGGGAATTCTTTAAATTTTTGCAAACTTTAAACCTCCGTTATTTTTTAAAAGCTTTGTAAAAAAATTATCACTCCCTTCCTCTAGCCCCAAACTGAGTTTTTGGCTTAAAGATAACCCAAATCCTTCTTTTATCCCAGAAATAAAAATTATTTCATTATATATCAAATAGCCAAATAGTCAATATTCAAAACGCTCAGTCCGGATTTCCAAGGTCATAGATCTTCAGCCTTCCTTATTCCGGTTAACGGTCTAAAGTATTTCTTAAAACTTCCCTCAAAGCGGAGGCCATTTCTCCTCCGCTTTGGAAGCGTTGTTGAGGAGATTTAGCTAAAGCTTTAAGAATAAAAACATCAATAAGCGGAGGAATCTGGGGGTTTAATTCCGAGGGAAGTGCAGGTGTTCCTTGGGTAATTTGATAAGAAAGGGCAGAAAGATTCTCTCCTTTAAAAGGTCTCAATCCGATCAGCAGCTCATAGAAGACACAACCCAAAGAAAAGAGATCTGAACGGCCATCGAGCTCCCGCCCGCTAATTTGCTCTGGCGACATGTAAGCTGGCGTGCCCAAGATTGACCCGGTCTGGGTCAGGGTGGAAGAAGGTAGCTTAGCTATCCCGAAATCCATTACTTTCGCCTGTCCCTGGGGCGTAAGCATAATATTTGCCGGTTTAATATCTCGATGCACGATTCCTTGGCTATGGGCAAAGTTTAGAGCCTCAGCGGATTCAATTATTAATTTGACAACTTTCTCCAAAGGCAGGAGTCTTTCTTTGCTCGTAAATTTGCTTAATGGTTCTCCTTCTACGAACTCCATAGCCATAAAAGAAAGGCCTCTATCCTCCCCGACATCGAAGATAGTAACTATATGGGGATGAATTAACTTGCCGGCCGCTTGCGCCTCGATAAAAAAACGTTCCTTTAAACCCTCTATCTCTTCCGCTTCGTATAAACGGTCAAAGCGAATAGTCTTGATCGCCACCAGGCGCCCAATAATGGGGTCTCGACCTTTATAAACAACCCCCATCGCCCCTTTACCCAGCTCTCCCAAGATTTCGTAACGACCAATCTTTTTAGGAGAGCCAGCAGCTTCTAATAAATCTTCCTCAACTGCTTTGTATTTTTTCTCTTCTTCTTTAACTTCCTTTACTTCTTCCCCTACTTTACTCTTGAAACCCACAGACAATAAATATTGCCCAACAATTAACACCAGGGGGAAAAATACCTTTACCCAAACTCCTTGATAGATCGCTCCAACCATTATCCCGCCAATGATCACGATAGTGAGACCGCTAATCAATAGGGCACCAATTCGGCGGGATCGCGGAAGAAAAATGGAAAGAAATATTCCCATGACGATTAACAAGATAAATTCGGCGAAGGATAACCAAACCGGGCGAGAAATTAATCTATTCTGGATAATGGAGGCTACTTCCTGAGCATGTTTCTCTACTCCCGAAAGTTTTGGTGAAAATGGAGTGGCCATCAGGTCTTGGACTCCGGCCGCAGTTCCTGCAGCTGTTACTCCTACAATTACTATTTTATCTTTCAAAACTTCTTTAGTTACTTTCCCAGCTAAAACCTCTGCCGCCGAATAATGCGGAACTGTCTGATAAGACCCATAATAGTTGATGAGCATCATTCCTTGCGCATTGGTAGGTAAAATGATCTTGCCCAATCGAAGCGATTGACCAACTTTAACAGCTATATCGCCTCGAGATAACCCCAAATACGCCGCGGCTATTTGAAGACTGAAGGAAGGGTAGTAATGGCCGGCATATTCAATAAATAAGGGATCCCAGCGAACTTTGCCATCAGGATCGGGGATAACATTAATATGTCCTAAAGCTTTGGCCCCTTGGGCCACTTCGGGGATGGGTGCAAATATCTCTTGGGCTGTGAACGGGGGGAAGTCAGAAAATTTATACGGATCATCGAAAAGGATTAAAGAATAAGGAGTAATATAAGAAGGTGCCTCTACTTTTTTATCTCCCTCTGGTCTGCCTAATGTAAAATAAAAAGGATAAATAACATTTCCCGCCCTCTGGGTAGCTTCGCCTAAAATACGGTTTTCGGGGGAAGCCTCCGAACCAGGGAGCGGCAAAAAGATTACATCAACGGCGATTACTTTAGCCTCTCTTTCGGCAATCTTCGTTATCAATTCCGCAATCTTTGATCGGGGCCAAGGCCACCTTCCGACCTGATTCATGGATGAGTCATCAATGGCTACGATTACGATCTCGGGCGGCGGCTTTAGGGTCCCTCGGATTCTCAGGCTTAGGTCATATAACTTGCCATGCACGGTGTCCCAAGTTCGAAGAGGGAGAAAAAAAAGAAGGGCCATAAAAAAAGTTAGGCCAATTCCCCATATTATTTCCGCTCTCTTCTTCACTTCTCCCATTGCTTGATTTACGCTTCTTTTTTTAATTTTATTGGAGCCTTTCCGGAGGGTGAAAATCTGAGTCCCTTTCCTCATTCCATCTGACCCATTCATCTTGCCGCTCTTTGTTTAGGTCAAATGTTACAGGTTTAGTGATATATTTTTCCGTAATGGTAACTTCTTGAAATTGGCGCAGAACAATCTGTGTCCACTCCTCCCGCGACACCTCTTTGGGGCCAGCCACTTCTTGAGGTCCAGCAACCTCCTTAGGCGGACCTATGTAAGGAGCTCGGCCGGGTTTAGCCGGAGGTGGTTTAGGAAAGGGATTATATATATTTACCTCCCCCCGATAGACTTTTACTTTGGTTTCTCTACTTTCCGCGACTATTACTTGATAAGTAGTTCCCTGAACTCCAGCAATGGCCGTAGGGGTACGCACATCATAGCGGGAACCTGGATTAAAAAATTTTGTGGCCTTAGTCCAAAGTTTGCCCAAAGAGAGATCTAACCTTGTGAAATGCTTTTTAGTAGCCGGAACCTCTTCTATCTTGGCGATAGTAAGCAGGGAATTTTCAGCAAGTCTGACGACGCTTTGATTATCTAAAATAATCTCAGCCCGCGATTTAGAGAGGACCTTGATTTGGTCTCGCTCATATAAGATCATATTTGGTTGGGCGGCCATCCATGAGGAACTCTGTCTCTTTTTTACCTGTACTTGGCCAGACAAATAAGTAATTACCGCCTTATAGGCGCGGACTTTGGTCTCGGGTAGAATTTCTTCTTTTTCGCCAGGTACTTGAGAAGGAGTTAAAGGAGGAGTCGGTTTCTCGATACTTGGTCTTCTTTTCTGCAACCATTTTTTTTTCATTGTCGCCCGACTCGGAAATTTTATTATTTGCCCCACATAAATTAAATTAACATCTTTTATTTTAGGATTTTCTTTGCGAATGAGCTCAGCGATTAAATGGTCATATTGGCCGTAAATTTTGAAGCATAAATAACTTAGCGTATCTCCCTTTCGAACCTTGATCAGCTGACTTTCATCGGCATTTAAGGGGACCAATAAAAAAAGGAAGAAAACTAAAAAGAAAAACTTGCGGAAAACAGATCTCCTCATGCAGAGGTTTCTCCTCCCTTAAGGCTGGTTATTAAGGAGTTCCCTTTTCCCATATTAAATCCCTAAAGGGCGGGCTGTAAAACTATGACCTCTAAATTTTCAGGGAGGTCTTTCCTGCTTATCTGTAATTCACTTGTTGGGAAATTTTTAACTCTCTTCCCTTTCGTGAATTCTTCTACAGAAACCAGAGGAAAGCCGCAACGCGGCGTCTTGTAGTGCATGGGGATGGCCAATTTGGGTCCAATTTTTTCTAGGGTTTTGCTGGCTTGGGCTGGATCAATTGTATATACGCCGCCTACCGGAATAAGAAGTAGATCTACTGATCCGATCTGGAGCGTCTGTTCTTCCGTGGGCACATGCCCCAGATCGCCTAAATGGCAGACCCTGATTTCATCAAGGATGAAACAAAATATTGTATTTTCCCCTCTTTGGGCACCTTTTCCTTCATCGTGGAAAGATGGTATTCCTCTTATTGGCCAATCTTTATAATAATGAGTCCCCTTCCCTTTTATAACTTGAGGTCGCCCCAAAAGTCCCTGGACATAGTTATGGTCAGCATGATCATGGCTTACCAGCACAATATCGGCCTCATCACGAATTGGACCATAACTTATTGCACCCCCAAACCCGCCAGGTTGATAGGGATCAATAATAAGACGACGGCCATCATCTGAAGCTAAGTAAAAAGCAGCATGCCCATACCATTTTACTTTCATCGCTGCTCCTTTCTTATCCTAAGGAGACCTTCTTTTTTTCTTCAGCTTCGGCTTTGGTCTTGCATTCGATACAGAGGGTGGTTACTGGGCGAACTTTCAGCCTTTCTTCGGAAATTTCCTCGCCACACTCTTCGCAAATACCGAAGGTGCCATCTTCAATTCTCTGGAGCGCTTCTTTTATCTTGATAATTAATTTTCTCTCGCGGTCGCGAATCCGCAGCAAAAAATTCCGGTCGGTTTCTAAGTTAGCTCGATCGGTAGGATCAGGGAAGGTATTTTTATCATTGGTCATGCCGGAGACGGTCTTTTCCGCCTCACTTAGCAGCGTCTCTAAACGCTCAGTCAGAAGCTCTTTAAAAAATTGGAGCTTCTCTTTCTCCATGATCTGTTCATCCTTAAAAGTTTCGGTATTTAAAATTAAAATATAGCATAGAAATAAGGTAGCCGTCTATAATTTTTATCCACATCTCCTGTTAGAAATCTTTTTCTCTTCATCTTCGGCTCTGTTTTCTACTCTAATAAAAGTCCCGCTTTTCCCTCCTGATTTTCTTAATAATTTGATGTCGGAGATGATCATTGCTCTATCGATAGATTTACACATATCGTAGATGGTCAAAGCAGCAGCCGCCGTGGCCACTAAGGCTTCCATCTCTACCCCGGTCTTTCCCGTGTATTTTACGGTGGTATGAATAATAACTTCCGCTTTTTCGGCCTGCTCTTGAAACTCAATTTCTACATTCTCTATGGCTAAAGGATGGCACATAGGGATCAGTTCACTCGTCTTCTTGGCGGCCATGATTCCGGCCACTCGCGCTACCGCTAAAACATCTCCCTTCTCTATCTCTTTTTGCATGATGCGCCGTAAGGTCTCGGGCTTCATAATTACCCGCCCAGAAGCTACAGCTTCTCGCTTGGTTACGGATTTTTCGCCCACATCTACCATGCGCGCTCTTCCTTCTTCATCGAAATGACTAAGTTTACCCATTTTTCCATCCTCTCTATATTCTTTTCGGCAGATTAAATGCCTTACTTGCTTAAATTATTTATCCTTTTCCCTCTCACTTTGCAATGGTTATAATAATTGGGTTAAAAAGATTTTTATCTTGCCCACCCGCCCTTTTCAAAAATAATAAAGATTTTAAAAGATCAATTGTCGGAACTTTATAAAGAGGCCAGGGGGTGAATCAGGGAGGAACTATGGATGAACCAGGGATGAACTAGGGGTGAAGAAGGGAGCATCGGCGGAAGGATAAGAAGTAAAAGCTGAAAGCCGCATATCCGCAAAGGGTAGGTGGATAAGAAGCAAGCTATTTTTTAAGCAGAAGTAAGCCCGGATTAAATTAAAGAGGGTAAAGGTTCCTTATGATCCCGAATGGACCCTCCTGGCCTCTTAGACGGACCAAGATTTGGCTACCAAAGCGAAGGTGGGCAAGATATTTTTATTTATTGTCTTGGTTTTGTACTTTTGTTATAAGTGATTTAAAAAACCTTCCCGTAAATGGATAACGCTATTTTCCTTCAAAAAGGAGCTATTTATGTTAGCCAAGGTTTTGAGCGGGGCCATTCTGGGTATTGAAGCTTATATAGTGGAAGTAGAAGTAGATATAGCTCAAGGCCTCCCCGTTTTTAATACGGTTGGGCTTCCTGATGGGGCAGTAAAAGAAGCTAAAGAAAGGGTAAAATCAGCCATTAAAAATTCGGGCTATGAATTTCCTCCTAAAAGAATTACCGTCAACTTGGCTCCTGCCGATATTAAAAAAGAAGGTGCCGGCTTCGATCTTCCCATGGCTATAGGAATCTTGACGGCTTTAGAAGTTATCTCTAAGAATCTTCTATCTGAGTATCTTCTTCTGGGAGAGCTCTCTCTTGATGGACGGGTGAAACCGATTAGAGGTGCTCTTTCTTTAGCCATGGCGGCCAAAAATAATGGCAAAAAGAGCATTATCCTTCCTAAAGAGAATGCCGAAGAGGCGGCTGTCGTCCAAGATGTGGAAGTCTTGGGAGTTGATTTTTTATCTACGGTAGTGGACTTTCTCAATGGTCAAAGACCCATAACCCCAACAGTCGTGGACATCCAGAAAATTTTCCATCGTGAAAAACATTATCAAGAAGATTTTAATGAAGTAAAAGGGCAAGAACATGTGAAGCGCGCCCTCGAAATAGCTGCCGCGGGTGGGCATAACATTATCAAGAAGATTTTAATGAAGTAAAAGGGCAAGAACATGTGAAGCGCGCCCTCGAAATAGCTGCCGCGGGTGGGCATAACATTATCATGATCGGTCCTCCTGGAGCAGGCAAAACCATGTTGGCCAAGAGAATCTCCACAATCCTTCCTGACCTTTCTTTTGAAGAAGCTATCGAAATTACCCGTATCTACAGCGTCATGGGGCTCCTTCCTCCTCACAGCTCATTGATGGCCACGCGACCCTTTCGCTCCCCGCACCATACTATTTCAGACGCCGGTCTTATTGGGGGAGGACAAATTCCCAAACCGGGAGAAGTAAGCCTCTCCCATAATGGAGTTTTATTTTTAGATGAATTGCCCGAATTCAAAAAAAATGTATTAGAAGTGCTGCGCCAACCCTTAGAAGATGGTAAAGTTACCATTTCGCGGGCACTTTCTTCCCTCACCTTTCCGGCCTCCTTTATGTTAGTGGCGGCCATGAATCCTTGCCCCTGCGGTTTTTATACAGATCCTAATAGGGAATGTACGTGCACTCTTCCCCAGATATTGCGTTACCGTTCCAAAATTTCTGGACCCCTTATGGACCGGATTGACATTCATATTGAAGTGCCCGCAGTTCGATACCGTGATCTCACCGGCGAGACGCCAGCCGAGGATTCGGCTGCGATTAAAGATAGAGTTAACCGAGCTCGAGCGATCCAAAGGCAAAGGTTCGCTGGTAAAAGAATCTATTGTAATGCCCAGATGACTCCGCGCCATTTAAAGAAATATTGCCAAATAGGGGAGGAGTCTAAATCTCTCTTAGAACAAGCCATTGATAAACTTGGCCTTTCTGCCCGGGCTTATACGCGTATCTTAAAAATTGCGCGCACCATAGCTGACTTAGAAGAGTTGGAAAATATAACTCCTGCGCAAATAGCGGAGGCCATCCAATACCGAAGCTTGGACCGCACACTTCTTTGAAGAATTTGATTGCTATTCTTTAATAGAAACTCAGCAATGGTGAAGCGGGAAGGTGACCCTGAAGACCGTCTCCCCTTCACGGAAAGAATAATCAAAAGAAGCACCATACTTAGACAAGAGTTCTTTAGCCACAAATAATCCTAATCCTTGGTGCTTCCCTCCTTTGGTGGTAAAAAAGGGAGTAAAGAGAAAAGACCTCTTTTCTGCGGGCAATCCACATCCAGTATCTTTTACGCAAACTCGCAGATTACCTTCAACTTCTTCGGTAATTATGGTAAGCAATTTTTCCTTAGAGCTTTCCATAGCTTCTAAAGCATTGGCAATTAAATTTATAAAGCTCTGTGAAAAATCGTGATAGTTTCCCTTATATGACGGCAAATGCCCAAAGTATTTCTCTACACGCACCTGGTGCTTGAAAAAAAGATTGTTGCGCAACAAAGAAAGTATATCTTTTAATAATTCATTTACCTGAATCATTTGTGGTTCGTCTTGCTCATTGATCATCCCTTTGGGGATTAATTCTTCTATGAAAACTTTAAAGCGATCAATTTGTCCTAAGCACTGATTAACTTGCTCAGGAATAGCGGCAGGAATTTTTTCTCTTTCTTTGGCTACTATCCTCTGCAACATCTCCATCTGCATACCCAAGATTTGCAGACCCCCATTTAAGATATGGATTAGACCTTTAACAAAAGACCCTATGGTGGCTTCTCTATATCTTTCTATAAAGGCTGCGAAAAGTTTTTCCGCCTCAGGATAAGCAGAGGTTCCCTTTAAAAAAGAACGTTTGCTCGGCAAAATTTTTCTCCTTTCGAGACTTTTTTAACATAATTTTTCTTATCCTGTTAATTATAACTTTTATTTATATATTTTCCAATCAACCTATCAGATTGATGCGGGTGGGGGAGAGAGGTTTGAGCGGATTTCAGCATAAAATTTCAATCATTAAACTCTTCAACCTCGACGAGAAACTCTTGCACCATTTTTTCGGCAATAAGTTCTTCGGGAACATAATATTTGCCCGCGGAAATTAATTTTTTTAATTACTCCACTCGTTCCCATCTTATTTCAGGCGTCTTATCTAAAATTTCATATATTTTATCAAGTTCTTTTGAAAAGGGAGAAACAAACTCCATTTTATTAGATTTACCCTTCTTGGACGAGCAATTGTTCATCACCATTTCCTGCGCAATAAATTTAATTTTTATGATCTGGATTAAAACTATTTTCAATATGCTTTTCGGCAGGTTTTAAAATTAATTTAAATATTTTCAATAATTTAATCAATCCTTTTGTTTGTGATTCTTTTCTGTTTTTCTTAATTATTGAGAAACTTAAAAAATTTTTCCTCCTTGCCCTGTGTCTCAGCCCAAATGGCTAACTTATGTCTTCGTTTTTATTATTACGTTCCGTCAACCTTGGCCAAGAGCCCAAAAAAGGGAGAGGAGGTTTTTTAGCTTGAATTATTAATGATTATGAGATATAAGTTTCCTAATATATTATGAATACCTTAGATATAATTTTGTTTATCATTATCTCTGGCTCCATTATCTATAGCCTTATCCGCGGATTAGTGCGGGAAATTTTTTCCTTATTATCCATTATATTCGGCTTTCTGGGTGCCTCTTATGCTTCTGGCCTTTTAGGCCGTTGGCTCTCTCGTTGGATAAGCAACGAGACTTTAGCCTTGATCATTGCCTTTCTAATTTTATTTATGCTCATAGCCTTGATTATCTCCTTACTGGGCAAAACCCTATCTCGTGCCGTAAAAAAAATGGATTTGGGATGGGCCGACCACATGGGAGGAGCTGCTTTTGGCTTTATCAAAGCTATTCTACTCATCGCAATCATCCTGTTTATCATGACTGCTTTCTTGCCTCCGAAAAGTAAACTATTATCGGAATCAGTTGTTTCTCCAGTAGCCATAAATATTACCCGGGGCTTATCATTCTTACTCCCTGAAAAATTGCGGAAGATTTATCTGGAAAAAGAAAGAAATTTACGGAAATATTGGGCCACGAAAGAGTTGACGGGGGATAAAAACTCCTCTTGGGGAGACAAAAAATGAATTTTGCTGTAAGCAAATTTTGGCGCAAAAAAGAAGGGGCCTCTACTCTGGGTTGCCTCTTCTTCCTTGTTTTAGCGGTCATTTTGATTTATGGGGGGGTAAAATTCGGCTTAGCCATCTGGACTTATTTCGAGGTTAAATACAAGATTCAAGAAGCCTTAAACTGGGCAGTCGCGGGCGGCACGAAAAGCGACTTAGAGATAACTCAAAAAGTGATTGCTAATGTGGCCGAAACGGGGGTAGAAATAAAACCCCGCAATATTTCTATTAAGCATACAGCCGATGACCTCATTATTACTGTTTCCTGGAAACAAGATATTGAATTCCCGTACTTTTCTTTCCCTTTAAATTTTAAAGTGACCCTCACGGGGGAGAAGAGATGGTTAAAGGGTCCTTTAATTCTTAAATAGAAGACCCCAAGGTTTAGATTAAATAAGAAACTCGGCCACGTTTATATTATATTCATTTGGATCTAAAGTCTTTACAATCCATCTCTTAAACTCGCCGGTCTCCGGATCAGCTTCCCGCAGATCTACTTCTTTGCCTCGGCGGTATTCTCCATCACTATAATAAAGGAGACAGACTCTGGGCCGATCAATAAATTCTGGATCTTCTTGAGTTTGCCATACTATGCCCATCTCATTCGTGTTTAAAAGAACCAAGGTCCCTAAGGGGTAAATACCAATCATGTTGATAAAGACTTTGACTAAAGCTGGAGAAAAATCCTTGCCGGCCCGCTCCAGCATGAAGCCTAAAATTTTTTCGGAAACATAAGGGAATTTTCGATAAACTCGGGGACGCACCAAGGCATCATAGAAATCAGCTAAAGCTATAATCTTGCCAAAAAGAGTAAGGTTTCTTTTACGGGAAAGCTTAGGATAACCGCTTAAATCATACTTTAAGTGGTGCTCAAAAGTGGCACTGATCAAACGGGTAGAAAGTTCCCCCCATTCCTTCATCTGGATAATAATCTCTGTCCCCATAACGGGGTGCGCCCGGATAATCGCCCAATCTTCCGCGGATAATTTCTCTTTTTTATTTAGAATCTCCAACGGTATTTTTATCTTGCCAATATCATGGAAAAGGCCAGCAATTCCCAAGTGGCATAAGTCTTTTTTGGGAATGCCGATCCTCTGCCCCAAAGCCATGGCATAAATGGCCACATTAACGGAGTGATTGAAAGTATATTCATCATAATTTTTTATGCTAGCCAAAGCTAAGAGAGCGGATTCATCCTCCATGATGGAGTTTACCGCCCCTTGCATTAGGTGCTTAGCTTTTCTAATATTGATAACTTTTTGGCTTCTAATTCCATCCACCACTTCTTTGACTAAATTTAAACTTTTGAAATAAATCTCTTTGGCAAATTCCCTATGATCCTTGGCCGCCTCAAAGACATAGCCGTCTTTAAAAAATGCGATTTTATCCACCCGCACTTCACTGAGGCCGCGCTGGGCCAGCTGGTGGTTTAGATAAAGATGATTGTCCTCGTTATCCTCATCCAACCCTTCTAACAAAAAAATAAATTCTTGCAAGTGGTCCTTAGAAATTTCTCCAAGGAATTCAATGGTGCCAATCTTCTTTTGGCTAATTACTTGGTTAAAACTTTTAAAAATCGCGTAGCAATCGGCCTTTACAGGAATGCGCCTATTATTTAAAAAAATATCGTTTTGAATTAGTTTTAGAAAGATTTGACCTTCTTCCTGCAAAATGGGCGTGAGGACTTCTAAACAGTCCAGAGTTAAGCGCTCAATCAAAGTATTATTCCGCTCATAAAGACCGGCTCCTTTGATAAGGCGATATAGTTTTAGGATTAGCTCTAAACCCTCATGCTCTATTGATCTACTTTGATCTCCGAAACCCTCAGCTTCTTTGAATTTATCTTTTTCCATTTTTACCAAATAGAGAAGTCTCTATATCCTTTGTTCTGCTTTCTGCTCAGAGCCTGCAGGCAAGCTGAGCGAATAGTTTCATCCCGTGAATTTTTCCCTGCTTCTAAAACCTCTTTTGCTTCCAGAGTTCCGATCATAGCTAAGGCGTTGGCGGCTCCTAAGCGAATGTCTTCCTTTTTGCCCATTCCCAACCAACTCCGCTGCTCTAATAACTTTTTTAACGGTTCTATCGCCTCGTTATCCCCGATGGAGCCCACGGCGTCGAAAAAAGCTTTAATCTCCGCGCCATCTCTCTTATTAAACTCTTTTGATTGGATAACTTTTAAAAGAATAGGCAGACTTGTCTTCCGGCCAACGCGGGCAATGTTGAGGGCAGCCATACCGCGAATGCGCGGGTCATCGTCGCTCAGCGCTTTTTCCAGCAAAGGGGTAACTTTGGGGCTACTAATAACACCCAATGCTTGCACAGCTTCCCGCCGTACTCTTGGTTCATTATGGCTCAAGGCCTTCTGGAGATAAGGTAAAGAGATTTCTTTCCCAATTCTACCTAAGATATAGGTAATATTTCTTACCAGGAACCAACGGTGGTCTTCAATATGGAGGCCGATCAATTCCGCTCTATTTTTACCAAGTTCAACCAGAACTTCACAAACCATTCGTCTTGCTTTAGAATTATTGAGCTCGCCTAAAGCTTTGATCAAAGGGAGAATGGAATTAGAGCGGAGCAAGAGGAGATAGTTACTAACCTCCTCCAAATTTACTCCCTCTCCTTGATCAATTATCTTGCCTATTTTTTCGATCATGGGTTCTCGGCCCGCCTCCTCCAAGAAGTGCTCGATTATCTTAGCCTGCCAGTCTTTGAGTTCATAGGTATTCAAGACTATATTGATCCGCGTAAGCAAATCACCAGCTCTCTTAAATTCTCCCAAGGAGATTAAAGCATCTAATATTTTTTGCAAAACCTGGACGGTATTCTGAAAGGGCTCTAAGCTTTTTTCTAAGGCCAGAATTTCTAAAAAGATATCTATGACGCAAAAAACAGAGGCTGGATCAATCTCTGCCTCCACTTCTTTACGCAACCCCTCCAGCTCTTCGGGGGTCAGAAAATAGACGTTGCGGCTATGCAGCAGGTCCACGGGGGTTCGCCTTTGGGGAAAGTTTTCATAGAAGTCGATCTCCGGCTCCACCTCCCCAAAGTCCGCGGCCGCGGAAGGGGGAAGAGGTTCTAAATTTAATCTTTCGCGGAATTGGGCGCGGTTTTCTGGAATTATGGCCGGCATCTCTTCCAAAAATATATCTGCGGCTGCATAGCTAATGTGGACAAAATTCTTCTCCCACATCAGCGTGGCCAAATCATCTTCTAATTGGTTCAAGTTTTCACTTTCTTTCAAGATATCCAAAAAACCTTCAATCTCCCACTCTTCTAATCCTTGACGGAAACGTATTTCTCTTAGGCCATCTTTATAAAAGAGAAAGGCCAAACTGCTCTTTAAATCGGGATTTTCATATAGAGTAACATTCTGGAAAGAGATAGCACTTTCTCCTATTTTTAAGATCAAGGTTTGATAGTCTTTAAGAAAGGATTGGAATTTCTGATATACTTGGTCTTTGAGCCCTTGGACAGTGGGATTTTCGGGTGGATAGAGGCGGTAAGCTTTGAGAGCCTTGATAAAAGTATTGAGGAGATCCTTAGCTTGCGTTATGGCCTCTTTTTCTGCGGCTAAGTCAGTCTCCCTCAAAGAAGAATCTCTTTCCATTATTCTTCCTGCTTAGCTATCTTTGAGAATCAAAGTTATAACCCCATTAAGCGAGCGATAATCATTTTCATCACCTCGGTAGTGCCGGCGGCAATTGAACTCATCCTTATATCCAAGGCTTGTCGACATATTTCATATTCCTCCATATAACCATACCCGCCGTGCAACTGCACACAGTGATAGGCTACGCGATTAGCTAATTCGGCATTATACCATTTGGCCATGGATACTTTTTTAGTAATGTCATCCTTTTGCAAATGCTCCTCAACTAATCGATAGGTAAAATTCTTGGCTATTTCAATTTCCGTTGCCATCTCCACAATCTTAAAGGCATTGTGCTGATGGTGAGAAATTGGTTGGCCAAAAACAATTCTAGATTGACAATAGGCGATAGTTATTTCTAACATTCTCTCAGCACTGAGCACTGCCCCCAGAGCAGATACTAATCGCTCTTGCTGCAGATTACGCATTAGGGCCCTGAATCCTTCTCCTTCTTGGCCTAATAGGTTAGCCACGGGAACTCGGCAATTCTCAAAAAAAAGCTCTGCTGTATCCGAGGCGGGCAATCCCATTTTTTCTAGTTTGCGGTTTTTTATAAACCCCGGAGTCCCATCTTCCACGACAATTAAAGAGATTCCTTTATAGGCTGGTTGAATCCGCGGATCAGTCTTCACCGCTAAGATAATTAGGTCGCAATAATAGCCATTAGTAATAAAGGTTTTTTGACCGTTAATTACATATTCATCTCCATCTCTTTTAGCCGAAGTACGGATAGCCTGTAAATCCGAACCTGCTCCCGGTTCGGTCATCCCTATAGCTGAGATGTATTCGCCTGTACAACACTTAGGGAGCCAGCGCTTTTTTTGTTCTTCCGTGCCCAGCATATCAATATACGGCATAGCGATATCATTATGCACCCCGATGGCTGCTGCTAATTCCCATGCTCCGGCGCGATGCATTTCTTCAATAAGGACCACTGAATAAAGGAAGTCAGCATTTACGCCCCCATATTTTTCATCCAGCCAGTAACCTATGAACCCTTGTTGCCCTAGATGACGCCATATTTGGCGAGGGATTTGTCGGTTTTTTCGCCATTCTGGCAGGTAGGGTTTGACTTCTTTCCCTAAGAAGTAGCGCAAGGACTGGCGAAAAATCTCATGTTCCTCACCGAAGAATTGGCGATTCATCATCTTCTCCTTCTAATTGCCTCTGAGAAGCTTCTCCCTGACTTTGACCAAGAAAAAATTATTTCTCTACCCTTATTTTTGCTTAATTGGTCTTGACAAAAACTAATCTTCTTTTCAGCTGGAAGAAAATAAAAAGGCTGGCCACTTCTCGAGAATTATTTTTCTTCCTCCATTTCCCGCTGCAGCACTTTGATCTGTTTTTCCAAAGCCTCAATTTCCTGGTTCAACCTGACAATGGCATAGCGATCATATACCATCCAATTGGTACGCAGACTCCTTTGCTGTCTCCTTTTTTCTTCTATTTGCTGCTTAAGTTCAGCAATTTGCTTTTCTTTCTCTTGGCGAGCCTTGAACTTCTCCTCTTCTGGGCCAGTGGGGATCTTATCTCTACTTCCTGGAGGAACCTCTAATTTTGGGGGAGCGGATTTATCTGCATCGGCAGTCTTCTCAGGTGCTGGCTCGGCGACCGGAGTGGAAACTTGGGAAGGAGGTTGCTCTTTAATTACCTTAATTTGGTGACGGTATTCGGGGGGAACGGACTCGAAGCGATCAGTAAAGTGCGTTACTCCTTTACTATCCACATATTTATATATCTCTGCCGCTGTCTCTCCAAGGAAAAGAAAACCACCACCTATTATAAGGGTTATCCCTGCTAATTTAAGCCAACATAAATTTTTTCTCATAGTTATAATTATATAAAAAAATCTACTTTACAGCCAGATTTTTTTATTGTATCCTATATAAAATCTTGTCCCCATCGTCTAGCCAGGCCAAGGACACCGGCCTTTCACGCCGGTAACAGGGGTTCAAATCCCCTTGGGGACGCCAAATTCAAACGCTGGATTTTAAAATAAAATATTAGGCAATACGAGGCCATAAATTTGTCATGGGACAATTAATATATTTTAAAAAATTTAAAAAATACTGGACTGCAATTTATAAAATCCTCTGGAACTTTCCCCAAAATACAGGCTCTTTCCATCCTAAATACGTGATTCGCCTTATTTGTTAAAAAGACATTTTTCTTTAAGATTAATTAACTAATTTAAATTTTTTTCATTGCTCATCGCTCTGCTTAAATCCAGAGAAAAAAGGTCTCTTTTAAGAAAGGAAAGCTCAATGATTGCCCATTCTTGTGATAAAGAAAATAAAAATACCGCCCTGAAGTGCCTGCGCTGCGGGGGCAAGATGATATTTGAAAAATTCTACGACATTAACAATATTTTCTACGGCTGGCACTGTGTAATCTGTGGAGAAATTCTTGACCCCATAATTCTCCTGCATCGCCTGAGCGGGAATGCCAACTTAGAAATACCCGAAGGGGAAGAGAATGTAATGCAACTGCTCAAACAGTACTTGCAGAATAAAAATTAATTTGGGGAATAGCTCAAGAAAAATTTTTTCCCCAACCCATGGTTCAGCAATTATTTTAAAGTCTGGGCCATGATTATTTTTCTTTGGCTGAAAATTTTATTAAAATAAGGCAGCAAAGTAAGGCAAGGCGTTACTCTTTTCAGGGAGAGGGTAACAATGGGTTGGCGGGACGATGATGAAGAGCGAGAAAAGCTAAGCTGGCGTGAAATTGATAAACTACGGGATCGGAGCCGCCACGTCAGTGACGAACGAAAAAGTTATCGAGAACGAACCCTCAAGTCGGAATGGGTCCGCAAACAACATCTGCGGGAAGCGGAAAAATTATTTCAAGGGGTAAAAGGTACGGCAGCTTACAAAAAGGCCTATAATTTGCTCCATGAAAAGTACGGCAGCGCAGAATTCCCTAAAACTTTGAAAAGCTTCTTAGAACAGTTTGGGCTCCCTGATGACTGGGGGAGTCTCCTTTTAGTTTTGGATTACGCTGATCCGATCTGGGCCAAAGAGGCCCTGCAAGCCCTTAAGAATATGTATCCTTCCCGCACTCTTCTTGAACAAAAAGGATTTAAAGGAAAACTTAAAGTGTTGGCCACGACCTACCCAGATAAACAAATCAGGACGGAATGCCACAAGATTTTAGAGGAAATTTCCTGAATAAATTGACTCCCCAACCAGTATAAAAAAATGGATAAGGTGCATGTAATATTTCATGAAAGATTTTATGATGTCTACGCGAGGGAACCAGCGGCCGCCCCTGGAAGAATGGAGGCCATTGTTTCCGCCCTGGGTCAAGAAAGGCCTTTCCTTATACCTGAACCAGCAAGGGAAGAAGATCTATCCTTGGTTCACACTCCTGGGCATATTGCCCGCCTAAAAAATTCTTTACCCCTTTATGGAATAAGTTTACTTGCCGTGGGCGCCGCTTGGAAAGCCGCCGAGCTCGCATACCAAGGAGAGCCAGCCTTTGGTTTGCTCAGACCTCCAGGGCACCATGCTAGTCCTGATTCTTGCTGGGGCTTTTGCTATTTCAACAATATAGCCATCGCCATAAAAAAATTAATTTTTAAGGGGCTAATACAAAGAGCCCTTATCTTAGATATTGACTTGCACTTCGGCGATGGTACGGCTAACTCTTTTCAGGGGCTCCCCGAAGTTATTTATTTCCACCCCGAAAGCTCGGCCAGGGAAGATTTCTTAGCGCAAATTGAGAGCTTTTTGCAAAAATATTCGGAGATCGATATTTTAGCGGTATCGGCAGGTTTTGATCGCCACCAAGATGACTGGGGTGGTCTTTTAACTACTGATGATTACCACACTATCGGTTACTTAGTCAAAACTTATGCCCAGAAATTCTGCCATAGCCGGCGGTTTGGAGTTTTGGAAGGTGGATATAACCATCAAGTGTTGGGACAAAATGTACGCGCCTTCTTGGAAGGCTTGGGAGATTAAAACTGCCGAAGATACTGGCGTATTTGCTCTAAGGCCATCTTGGTCATCCGATTCTCAATATAGCGCATAGCAAAAGGCCAGCGCTGTTCTAGGCATTCAGTAGCGGCTGCATGCGCCAAAGCAATAACCGCCACATGATTTTCTTCTTTGTGCCGAGCTATTTGCCCCACGATACCCAATCCCAAGTCAGTTCCCGCAAGTTGACGTATTCCGGTCGCTAAGAATTTGGCCATTTTTACCCGATCTGCTTCTCCTTCTCCAGCCATCTCCTTTGAGCAAGGCAATATTCTTCGGGCAACTTCTCCGTCAAGAAAAGTAAGACCCAAGTGCAGAATATCTTGACTCCCTTGAATTGTCTTTAAACTCTGAATGGCCGAGCTCCCCAAAGAGGTTTCCGCTATGGCCAGGGTTAATTTCTTTTCCCGCAGGAGGCGCAAAAGAACCTCTTCATACTTTTCCTCATCTACACCAAAAATGTACTCGGCCAAACGTCCTCTTATCTGGGCTTCCACTGGAGCAATTAAATTTTGTGCTTGCGCTACGTCAGGAGCTTTCGCTGTAAGGCGAATATGAATCTCACCAATTTGAGTGTGCGCTAAAAGGCCAATGGTGGGATTAAGTCCTGCGGCCATTAGGTCTTTTATAGACTCATCCACCATGCTTTCCCCGAGGCCGAAAAGTTTGAGCACGCGGGAGACTATTACTTCTTTAATTCCTAATCTATGGCGTAAATAGGGAAGGACATTTTGCTCCAGAAGATAGGTCATTTCGTGCGGTACCCCCGGAAGAGTAATGATGGCCTGACCATTTTTTTCGGCAATAAAACCAGGAGCGGTGCCCACGGGATTCTCAATGGGTATTGCTCCCGCCGGAAGAAAAGCTTGCTTCTTATTATTGGCACTCATGGGGCGGCCAGCTCTTTGGAAAAAATCGCAAATCTGCTCATAAAGGCCTGCCTGAAAAATTAAAGGCACACCTAATACCTCAGCTACCGCCTCACGCGTAAGATCATCTTGCGTCGGTCCAATCCCGCCTGTAGTAATTATAAAATCTGCCCGACTCAAAGCCAGCTTTAAGATGTCCTTTATCCTTTCCAAATTATCCCCAACGGTAGATTTAAAATGCAGATCCAAACCTATAGTGGTCAGCTGCTGGGCAATGTAGGCTGAATTGGTATCCACGATTTGTCCCAATAATAATTCTGTTCCAATAGCAATGATCTCGGCTTTCATATTCCCTCTATTTTACTTTTTTGATATATTTTACCCGCTATTATTGCCTACTGCCAATAGCTTTTCCTCCCTTGCCACCTGCACTTTTCAAAAACAATGATGATTTTAAAAGATTAATTGCCGGAACTTTATAAAGAGGCCAGGGGATAAATGAGGGAGCATTATGCCCCAAAGAATCCCCTGGCCTCTTATGCGGCCTAAGATTCAAACCCAAAGTGAAGGTGGGCAAGATTTTCCTCCTTGGCCATGCATGAGAGAAAAATTAAAACTGATCGACGGACAGCAAATGGTAATGTGTCAGTGGCGGGAAAGGAAGAAAAGGGTAAAGGTATTTTTTCTTAAATTTTGATAAGTGAAGACAGAGAAAATAATTCTCTTAACGCTAGTCCGATTGCTGAATACACCCATGGGTCTAGTCCTCCTCTCCTTGATTCAAATTTTATTTTAACTTATTATTTTTATAATTCGCTTGACTTAAAAGACCGTTTTCTTTGCCGAGAAACAGATTTTTTTAATTACGGAGGGATCGGAACATGTCTAATCCATATGAACTCACTTCCTGGCATTCGATGGAGATTCAAGAGATTTTGCAAAGGCTAAATACAGATCCCCATCAAGGATTAACTGAGGAAGAGGTAAGAAGGCGACTTGAGAAATATGGTTATAATGAATTGAAAAAAGAAGAGAAGATCTCTCCTTTAAGACTCTTTCTAAATCAATTTAAGAACATCCTGATCTTCATTTTAATCGTCGCCATTATCCTCTCAGCCATGGTAGGCGAGGTGGTGGATGCAGCGATCATTGCTATTATTGTGCTCTTCTGTGCTGTGCTTGGATTTGTCCAGGAATATCGAGCTGAGCGTGCCTTAGAAGCTTTGAAGAAGATGCTCGTTCCGACCATTACGGTTCTCAGGGGGGGAAAAGAACAAGAGGTTTCTTCAAAAGAATTGGTTCCAGGAGACATTTTGCTTCTGGAGGCAGGGGATCGGATTCCGGCTGATGCCCGGTTGATTGAAACACATTCTCTTCGTTGCGATGAAGCTCCTTTAACAGGTGAATCATCTCCTGTAGGTAAAATCAACCAACCATTGCCCGAAAATGTTCGCGTTAATGATAGGAAGAACATGGTATTTACCGGCACCATTGTCACTTATGGAAGGGGGAAGGCAGTGGTCACCACTACCGGAATGCGGACTGAGTTTGGAAAGATTGCAGAAGAGATAACAACGATGAAAGTCGAGCAGACACCCCTTGAGAAAAGGACCCAAGAGATCGGAAAGTGGCTGGGGATAATTTCTTTGGCAATATGTTTCCTTGTGGCAGGAATCAGTGTGATTCGAGAGATGATTGGAGGGCAACTGGATCTCTCCTTCATCGTCACCATAGTAATGTTTGCCGTGGCTTTAGCCGTAGCAGCTGTTCCTGAGGCCTTAGCGGCCATCGTTACAGGAGCCCTCGCTATTGGGATGCATCAAATGGCGAAACGGAAAGCCCTGGTGAGAAAGATGCCTGCTGTGGAAACTTTAGGATGCACTACGGTTATTTGTTCGGATAAAACAGGAACATTGACCAGAGGAGAAATGACGGTAAGGAAGATATATACAGGGGGTAAGACTATAGAGGTAACAGGGGCCGGTTATGAGCCCAGAGGAGATATTAAAGCTTATGATGCAGATATTAAGAAAATTGATTCTCTCAAATTGCTTCTGCAGGGGGGGATCCTCTGTAGCGATGCCCTCTTGGAAGAGAGAGAAGGTAAATGGAGCATTAAGGGAGATCCAACTGAAGGGGCTCTTGTGGTGGCAGGGATAAAGGGAGGACTTCACGCCACTGAGTTGAGACTTGAGAACCCAAGGATCGAGGAGATTCCCTTTAGTTCCGAAAGGAAAAGGATGACAACCATTCATCAAATGGCTGATGGAAGAAGAATTGCATTTATGAAAGGGGCTCCTGAGGTAGTCTTGGGAAGATGTTCTCACATCTTAGCAGATGGTGAAATCAGGGAACTTCCGGAGACAGATAAAGAGCTTATTTTGAAAAGAAATGAAGAGATGGCCCACGAGGCATTAAGGGTATTGGGGTTTGCTTATCGGGATTACCCTGAAACGCTTGTTTGTTTAGAAGAGGACCTTGAACATGAAATGGTTTTCTTAGGTCTTGTTGGAATGATGGACCCACCCCGAGAGGAGGCGATTGAGGCTACGAGGGTATGTAAACAGGTAGGCATCAAACCTATTATGATCACAGGAGACCACAAGCTAACGGCTGTTGCCATTGCCAGAGAGATCGGTATTTATAAAGAGGGAGATCGAGTTTTAACTGGAGAAGATTTAGAGAAAATACCTGAGGAGGAGTTCGAAAAGATAGTTGATCAGGTGACCGTTTATGCCCGCGTATCCCCGATGGACAAGTTAAAGATTGTTAGGGCATGGAAGGCAAGAGGTGAAGTGGTCGCGATGACTGGGGATGGAGTGAATGACGCTCCAGCTCTGAAACATGCGGACATCGGTGTGGCGATGGGGATCACCGGAACGGAAGTGACCAAAGAGGCATCGGATATGGTTCTTAATGATGATAACTTTGCAACCATTGTGAAGGCCATTGAAAGAGGACGATGGATTTACGATAACATTAAAAAATATCTCACTTATCTCCTCAGATGCAATATTACTGAGGTTTTTGTGATTGGCGGGGTAGTTTTGATTTCAGGGCCGGAGTATCTCCCCATTTTGCCTGCTGCCATCTTATATATGAATTTGGCCACCGATGGGCTGCCTGCCCTCGCCCTGGGGGTTTCTCCCCCCGACCCAGATATCATGGAAAGACCTCCAAGAGATCCTAAAGAAAGTGTTTTCTCTTGGGATGTCCGAGCCTTCATCCTCCTTGCCCTTACCATTGAAATTCCATTCTTCTTCTTCCTCTTCTATCATGAACTCTATGATCTCATCCATGCAAGAACTGAGATCTTCTTTCTTTTCATAATCATCGAGCTCATCATTGCAATGAACTTCCGTTCTATGAAATACAGCATATTTAAAGCACCACCCCATAAGTGGTTAATCCTTGCATTGATTTGGGAAATTATCTTGATTGCCATCTTGATTCAAATTCCATCGGTCCGCGAAGCTTTCGGCATCAAAAAACCTTCCTTCTCTGATCTTAAAATCATCATTGGTTTTGGGATGGTTGTGTTTATCTCTATGGAGGGGGTCAAGGCTATTTTAAGAAAAAAGCTGGCCAGGAAAGCTCTAAGAAATGTGTCTTTGGGGTCACCCATTAAAGGGTGACATGTGCCCATTGATGGATGACCCCATCTTGATACCGGAATAGGCGAATTCAAGACCTCGATCCCTGAGAAGTTTTGAAACCTGAACTTCCATCTTTGATTCAAGGAGATATTCAGGAAATTTGATCTCTTCCTGTTTTAGGAAGACAGCGCTATCTATATCCCCATATTTTTGGGGAACAACAGGGTCGACCATTGATCCATAAAGAAGAGCGAAAATGACCTCTTTAGGTCCTTGAAAAAATATCTTTAGCCCTTCAATAATCCTCATCTTTTTGGCATCTGAAATTTCCTTCAATCGTCCAATAGCCATTATTCGACGATTATCCAGCAATTCAAGAAAAAGTCCAAGTGACAATGGGCAACACAGCGGGGGCAGGTTCAAAATAAGAGTTTTTTGATAACTTAAAGGTGGATTTTCCAATTAGTTGATCAGCTTTTTATCTTAGACAGTAGCAGAAAACCTTCGATCTCTTCAAAGTGGTTGTCAAAAGAATATAGTGCCCAACCATGCTTCATGGCATGGGCAGCGATTCAAATATCATTTGTAGGAATGGGCCGACCCTTTGCCCTTAATCTTTTAACAATGAAGGCCCAGTAATCTACTGTTTTGAGATCATGTAGGAGTTTTTCAACCCAAGGAGAATTGAGCAACTCCTCCAATTCCTGCCGGTTCTTCTTTTCTTTATCGCCAAGAGGAAACCCTGAAAGAAGCTCGGCGATGACTGATATGTCCACACCATTAATAGCACAGTTTCGGAATGTTTCGCCACCCATTTGGTCATTGACCTTGAAAGAGATATAGATGTTGGTATCAATTGCTAACCGCCTCACTTCCAGATGTCCTCATTGATCTTCTCGAAGATTTGGGTGTTTTTCTGAAAAACTTCCGCCTCTTCCTTAGTTTAGCCCCCGGCCAGGACATCCAAATCGCTATACTTTTTGAATATCGGCTCTTTCTCCATGCCCGTAATCTTTCTTAGCGCTTGAAGAATCCATTGAATCACAATCAGGTTGTTCTCTTTCGCCCGGGACTTGATTTCCCGATGAAGCTTTGGCTCAATACCACGAATTGTGATGGTCTTAATGGCTCGCCTCCGCATGCATAAGATGATGTCATTTTAAGGAAGTAAATGATTGCCAATTGGTCAAGCATCTTCTTTTTTTCAAAACCGGATTTCGAAGGTATATTGCCGTGTCTTCGGACTCAACCATTAATGGGTGAGTTCCATAATACACCATTATCAATGATAATCCACTACTCAGGCTATGTGTTTTGTGAAGCGGGTTCCACTCAGTATGTTATTTTTTTCCTCGTTAATTAACTCGATAGTGT
>FWPU01001149.1_pt1 | contig 81830 bp, 88 predicted proteins | sample 2228361 | NCBI WGS metagenome assembly FWPU01 (sample SAMEA103939777, study PRJEB20133) | metagenome | reverse complement strand
TTTCAAATTCCTTCTTGTCCACCTCAAACGCAGTCATCATTATCACCTTCATTTCTGGCCGCAATTCCTTCAATGTTCTGACAAGCTGAAAGCCATTCATTTTTGGCATCCTGATATCTGACAGGAGTAGTCTGCAATCCTTGCAGCCTTCTTCTCGTATATGGTTAATAGCTTCAATAGGATCGGTGAATGAATGTACGGTAAAGCCTGCGCGCCGCAAGGCCGAGAAGGTTGATGTAATGATATCAGATTCATCATCAACCAGAAGAACACTAGGGGACATGCATATTTAATGTTACCGTGATATAAAAGCCTATAGATTGGCCCTTCAGACTTGGGCCAATCTAGCTAGATATGATATATTTAGTTTTTCAGCACATACTTATGATGGTAGTAGTAAAAAACCGTCCTTCCTGAACGCTTGCTTACCATCTTAACACTATCAAGTATTTGTTGCATACAATGGTAACGCAATCCGCCTTGCCTTATCTTGACGTTGCGCATTACATGCTTCCAAACATGATCTCGTCTACCGTGTAGATCTCTAATGTCATAAAAACAAGAATATATATACATATATACTGCCGACGACTTTTAAGGCAGTCTTACCAAAGTTCCTGCACAGAAGCGGCAAAACATCATTTGATTCTAGGAAGCAATGGCAATTCTTCCTTCAATCTTTCCGACGAGTCACTTGCTACGTACTATTTCATCAATGCGTTCAAGATTGTGGCGAGTATCGCTTCCCCTTCAATATTGTATACCAGCTTTAAAGTATTGAGCAGTAGCGAAGTGCTTTCTGATCCGATGCTGTCTTGCAAAGCCTTTTAAAATGCATATATGATGCTCGTTGTGGCTCCAGCCCTTCTGCCGCTTCTGCAAGGTCTTGCAATTGGTCTTTTTAGACACACTTTAAGTTCGACTTGGCGTTATTTCAATAATTATGAAAACAGAAAATAACTAACACACATCTAAGTAAGAATAATCAAAAACTCTAATTCTGCTGAGCGTTGCATGCATATACTCTTGCTCTTGATGAGTTCAATGATCCTTGTTTCTTTTGATGTTCTTGACGGTCAAATTACAAAAAGGCTTCAAGTTTGGTAATGATGACAGTAATAGATGTGCACATTTTTTATATATATATGCAATAACAGGGCGCAATTGTGACTCCTGTATATATATATTCTCCTTATCATCCTGGGGTAGGAAATTGAACTTTCAATTTTGGAATTTCATTAATCTTTGCACACTGGTAACTCTTCGGTGGATCGCTAGCCATACGATGAAGGTAAAACTGCCAAATCACTCACAAAGTCAACAGTGTGTGTGTTTTCCCACAGATTATTATTATTCCTGAGTGACTTGCGAACCGTCCGCAGTCATGGCAAACCTGAACACCTGGTCTACCTCCGAGTCTTCAAAGATATCCGAGTCGTGCGTTATTATCACCAGCTGGGCCAGTGGGCCGGCGCCCTCCCTGAACGCCTCGGATATTATCCGGACAAGGGCCTTCCTCCTTTCTTCGTCAAGGTGCGTGGTCGGCTCGTCCAGTATTACAAAATCGAGCTTGTTAGAGCCCATCATGTAGGCGATGCCGAGCCGGAGCGCAAGGGCCACCGCCACCTTTTCGCCCCCGCTCAGCGAATCCATGTCTATTTCGCCCTGCCGGCCGTAGCACGTTATCGATATCTCGCGTGCGCCCTCTGCTAGCTCGATCCTTGAAATGCCAATGTTAAAGAGCGACGCGTACTCTGACGCTTTTTGCGATATCACGCCAAGGGCCCACGTGCGCAGGCTGGTACCCACCATTCCATCTCTGCTAAATATTACAGAGCGGATCTTGTCAAGCGTCTTGGCAAACTCGGCTGCCTTTTGCAGCTGCTCGATCACTTTTCTGCCAGAGTCTATGGCGCTTTTGGCGTCATCGATCGCCTTCTGATGCATCCCCATCTTCCTGTTGACATCGAGCAGCCGCTGCGACAGGCTGCTCTTTTCCAGCTTGGCGTTTGTATACTGGTAGTGGCTGAAGCCCCTGACGCGCTCCCTTAACGAGATGATCTCCCGGGCAAGTGACCGGGAGGTGTCGTCGATAGCAATCTGCATCGGGTCGTCGCCGGCCTTCAGAATCTCCTTTGGCAGCCTTGCCAGGTCTTGCTGCTTGCCCTTCAGGTCGGCTTCAAGTTTTGCAACGTCATCGGCAGAGCCGATGGAATTGTTTGAAAGGAACTTTTCTGCGGCCGCTATCTTTTTGTCCTGCTCTGCCAGCTGCTGCTCCTCTTTTTTCAGCTCGACCTTTGATTTTTGCAGCCCTGACTTTTCCTCTGCCCTATCCTTGATCTCGTCCTGTATGTGCGCAGTGTCAAACATTTCATTTACTTTTGTAACTGGTGAGTTGCACACTGGGCACTTGCCGTCCACCACCTGTAGCCGGCTAGAGCACTCTAGAAAGCCGCGCAGCACGCCAGATGCACGCTCATTCTCCTCTATTTTTGATTGGACCTCGTCGATCTCTGCCCTTACCATCTGCAGCCGCATGTCAACCTCGGCCTTGTTTTTCAGCACCTTTAGCGAGCTTGCGGCTTCTCGGACTATGCGCTCCAGCCGCGACACTTCGCTTGCTATGGCGGCGCGCTTTTCGTTTACATGTCTTACCAGCAGCTCCTCTCTTGTGTGTAGCTCCTTGACCTGAAGGATCATTGGCTCCATCCTCTCGATCTCGCGCTCTGCCTGCCGGATCTTGTCTTCCAGCATCTTCCTTTCATCTTCAAACTCTGCCAGCACGGACTCGGACTGCCTGAGCTCGATCTCTTTTTTGCCGACCAGCTCTTCTACCTTGAGGATGTCCTGATCGGTGTAGCCGCCGGTTTCGTCGCGCAGCCTGTCGCGAAATCCTACTATTACGTCGCGCATCGTTTCATAGGCAAGGTCGAGCCTGTCGATCCCAATCAGCCCATTTAGCAGCTCCTTGAACTCCTTTGGCTGCGCTTCAACTATTCTTGCAAGCTCGCCCTGTTGCACTACCGCTGCAACACGCAGTTTTTCATAGTCAAGACCGAGCACCTTGGCTATCTCGCTGCTCATTGACTCACCAAACTGCTTGCGCTCGCCGCCCACCACTGGCCTGTTTACGACCTTGCCACCATCTGAAACAATCGCAAACTGAGAAAATGATTGCTGGCCCGAGCCGCTGAGCGCCCTTGTCGCTTGGAACTCGCGGGAGTTGAGCGCAAAGCGCATCTGCACCATCGCCGAAGTTGCCCCCCTTCTCACGAGGTTCTTGTTTGACTTTCTTGTGTGCTTGCCAAAGAGCGCAAACGTAACAGCGTCAATAACTGATGACTTGCCAGAGCCATTGTGGCCTACAAAGATCGTTATGCCTTTTCCAAACTCTATCTTGGTGTCCCTGTGCGCGATGAAATCCTTCAGCTGCATGTCCTTTATCATGTCGTTGTGCTGCCGCCTCCTCCTTCTCCTCTTCCGACAAACTTGCCTGCCTTGTACGCCTGCCACACTATTTCCAGAACCGATCTGGCGGCGTCCCTGCCTGCCGCAAGCGGCAGTATCTCGCCTACTGCGAATTTTGCCAGTTCATCGGATCCAAGCGCCTGAGCTGACAGCCTGTACAGCTCGCTGTCAATGTCTGCCGGCCTTGAATCGTACACGGTCGCTGCCAGGCGGCCTTCTTCAAGCGGCTGCCAGACATAGTGCAGGCAATAATCATTCAGCCGCTTCAGGTTTTCAGCTATTACCTTGGAGTCGATGTCCCTCCCAGCCACCTCTATCCTTGCAACCGGCTTCTTGTTGCCAAAGCACTTTGCTCTTTCGATTATCCTTCCCACCTCATCTGCAATGTCACCGTAGTTTATCCTGACTGAGAACTGCTGGCGGCGACTGTTGAGAGGGATCCAGTGGGTCGAGGGCTCCTCGCCGGACATGTCTGCCATGATAAAGCCCTTCTCGACTTCCTTGATCCCTTCGCTTGGCGTCAGGTCTATAGAGCCGGGGTATGCAAGCGGCCCGCCAAGATGGCCAAACCTTTTTTCAATATGGTCGTGGTAGTGGCCCAGCGCATAGTAATTGAAACTTGCAGGCAGGGCATTGGAGCCAAGCTCACCGGCAAACTTGTTGAAGTCATCCAATCCTTGATGGAGCACGAGCACCTTTTTTCCATTGTGCCGCTTTGCAACCTGCTCTGCTTGACGCAGCCTTTCTATCAGAGAATCGATGTTGCTGCGCCGCTCCTTGTCTGCTCCAAACACCGCGCAGTTGTCGACGACAAAGGGCTCGTCATGTCTGAGCTTTTTCGCAAGTCCAAGGTTGCTGTAAATGTGGGCAAAGGGCACATCTCGGAGCCGGCTGATGTCGTGCTCCCCAAGAATGAACGCTGCCGGTATCTGCTTTTCCTTCAGTTTTTTCAGCGCGTTGCCAAGCGTAATTATCGCCTTGCCGCACGGCCGGGGATTGTGGAAAATGTCGCCTGCAAAGATCACCAGTCTGGCGCCTTCCTTTATAGAAATGTCTATCGCTTCATGGAAGGTCTGGTACACGTCTTCCTCCCGCTCCTCTAGGCTGAATTGCGAATAGCCGAGGTGGAGGTCAGAGATATGCGAAATTAGCATTGTCTATAAATCATTCCTATGGTTTCTGTTAATAACTTACCTCACGGAATTTAAATTGTTCAGGTTCCTTATCGCCGTCAATGCCTACGATACCTGAAAGACCAGCTAAAGCCCTAAAGTGTTTTTGCAAATGGCACTCTTCCATGTGACCAAAGCGGTAGCATTTGAGGACTATTCGCTAGGCCAGTCAGTAGCCGGTAAAAACAGGTTTTCAAGTGCAGAGACTATCAGCACACACGCACAACAAGTTCCATGAACCATCATTACTATTGAAGAAGAAAGCGAAACTTACTTACTCCTGAGCTTATCACTTTTAGATCTCTGTACTTTTCAGGACTGTCTCTCTTAGAAAGATAGCCCGCAATGTTGGCGATCACTCTTTAATGTGGATCTTCTCACCATTCTACTACTATTATTATATCTCCATATGGATTGATAAGTACATATATATATTCAAATTATTCCACAGAGTATGTCAACAACACTCTAGTGTCAAAAGAATTATCTGACATCTGGCACACTAACGAGCTTTTTGTCAAGCTAGGGGTGGCGAATTTCACAAAAGTGGTGCAGGGATCGGATTCCTCTGGAATATCATGGACAGAAAAACGCAACAAGGTTCCTTCCTTTTAGCTAGCAAAAGCTTGCCAATAATAACAGGATTGAAAGATTGAATATGACTTTTGGAGAAAGGGTAAAAAATGCAGTGCGGCATTGGAAAGCAAGGCAAGGCAAACACTAGCTCAATGAATACAAGTAAAGTGATGGAAAGAAGAAGAACTGCTAGAGTTGGCAATCAAGAGAAGAGAGCGTTTTTAAACATAGTCTATCGAGCAATGAGATTAGCTTTTTAAAAAGTGGGACCATACATGCATAGCTGCAATAGTAAGTAAATATTAATTATGAAAAAATCTCGTTGTGAAAATTTTAAAAAGTTTCCTGCAAAGTTATCAGAACCATCCTGTTGGCGAATTGTCTTACAAGCTAACTCAGATTAATTTTGAACAATCAAAATAAGCCAGATCTTGATTCCACAAAATGCATGATATTTTGCAAAAATGGCTCTTGTAGACGTGTTCTAAAAACAACAGCAGTAGTAGTAGTAATTATGTTTGGTACACTTCTATCATTTCTGCCAGCAATTCAAATTCTTGAGAGATTCGATGATGATAATAGTAATAGCATGATGGCCATCCCGACAGCCTCGGCGCAATTTATCATTCCAGAAGAAGACGACAGTGGCAACCAGAACACAAGCACAAGCACCAGTAGCAGTACTCAAAATATTACATCATCGTCGCCGCCATCTTCTAGCAGCCTCCTGCTCAGAGGGCTCATTGGAAGCATGATAATAGCATCATCATCAACAACAACAAACCAAAATGCAAATGGTACCACTGATATTACCGATGATTATATCGTGGTCGGCCGGTGGCGGATGCTTGTCAATGAGAGCCTTGTGCAGAGATTTGCAGCAAACTTGACTGTAGCAAGAGTTGACGGAAGCGAATATCATAATAATATTATAATTGAGAGTATAGGGCGACCGTCCGAATTTGCAGGAAATGCTTCTAACATAATGGCAGAGATTTATACAGATAGCAGTGTCCCCGGTGAGGTTATCCCACTCAGGTTAGAAATCAAAGATAGAGTTCTCGAGATAGCGGACATTAACATCGATGAAAATACAGTTGAAGATCAAGAACTAGGGAATATCTTAAGCATAATTGATGGGCAGTCCATCTTTGGCATAGTAGAGTTCCAAGGAACAGGTAGCTAGCTAGCCTAATAACAGCATCATCATCCTTTTTTGCAAAAATACCACCCAAAAGTCAACACGTAGATAAAACACCCTGAGATTCTACAAAGGATAAAAACCCTATCAACTTTTAACTCGATAGAATTGTTTATTGATAGCTTCTTCTTATTCTTCTTTGTTCATTGCGACACTTTTTTCAGCAAGAAACTTTTGCCACTATTTTGGCTGCTAACAATAAAAGGGCTGGTTGTTTGTTTGTGTACTTGTTATGAATCATTATACTCTAGATAAAAACATTTCAAATTGAAGAATGTGGACTGTTGGATACACATATGTGCGGCCGCACATATGTGTATCCAACAAGCCCAAGTATGCATGAGGGTGGTATAACTTGATCAAAGATGTAGTCATAATACTTAAAAACTTTTATGGAGATAATAATGGCATTACTATTATTTCAGTTAACTTTTTAAATCATGTTTTCTTTTCATAGAAAAAATATGCATAACAAAATTTCAAAGCATTCAAGCATTTCCTTGGCAATTATAGCCTCTGCTATTATCGTTGTTCTTGGAAGTGCTATGAATGTCGCGTATGCACAAACGCTGACAATAGAGACAGACAAGGACAGCTACGCCTCTGGTGATGAGATCACGATTAGTGGCCAGCTGACCGCGCCGACGATAAACCAGCCAATCCTGATACGAGTGTTCGATCCGGATGGTAACTTTGTAAGAAGTGAGATACTCGATGCTGCAGCAGACGGATCATACAGCTATACATTTACGTCAGGAGGTCCGCTGATGGCAAAGAGTGGAACCTACAGAGTACAGGCTACCTATGCAGGCACTGTAAACCAGGAAACAACGTTTGAGTTTGAAGCTGCAGAAGGTGGAGGATGGAGAACAATCCAAGCTGAGATTGGAGGTCAGAATCATCCAATCGAGTACATGATCACTGGAAGCGGCAATAGACTTGTCAGTATAACAGGCAATACTGAAACCGCTACACTCGTGGCCACACTATCAACAGCATCAGATGGAACGTTATCGCTCAGATTTAATGAAGAAATCTTTGATGCAGATGACTTCTTCGTTACATTTGCAGATGGAATACCGACGAATTATGAACTACCAGCAGGACCTGGCGCGACCAACGAACTCCATATTGACTTTGAGTGGGGCACAGAGGAAGTTGAAATCGTAGGCGATAGAATCATTCCAGAGTTTGGTGCAGCAATAACTGCAATTGTACTGGCAGTAGCAATTGTCGGAATAATTGTAGCAACTGCAAGGTACGGCAAGTTCAACTTCGTACGAAAAGAAGACTGGTAACCGTGTTTTTACACGGGTGCACACACTCTCTCCCCCTCTCTTATTTTATTCAGGTAATTCTTTGATTTTGATTATGCCCAAATAGTAGTCAATGTCAGCCAGCACAAAATTCTTTTAAATGATAATAATGCCGAGACGAATAAAATTATGAGCGCAATCAATAACAGTGAAGATTGCAAGTACAAGAATAATTGCGACAGATGCGACCTTGACATGCAACCAAATAATAGTCATAGCTGGCGTGTACACGCCAACATTGTTTCTGCAGCGATAGTTGTTATTTCTGCAAAGCTTGAGAACACACAACAGACTTGCAGATTCTTAGGTTGCATTGAGCCCAAAAAGGAACAAAGCCATCAAAATATAGAGTCCAGCATGTATGCTACTATATTATTGTTATTTCAATTCTGTTAAGATTCGAATCAGCTGTCGACGATATGCGCAAGAGCCCCGAGATGATCTTCTCTCTCTAACCATCATGTATATAGCCGGACGGAACGTACGACTCCGACGATTCTTTGGCAACCTGCTTCATTGCTGCCAGCCGGCTCCATTCTTCTACAGCCTTTTGGTCGCCTCCAATCTTGCGCTCCTTTACTTCGTCCACTTTGACAAATGTCGGCAGGTTGACCCACTGTCCGGCAAATATCGCTTCGCCAGGATTTAGCGATGTCAGCTGATCGATAAGATCCCTGCTGAGCGCTTCGCTTGCAGCCGAAACGTGCGCCTGGTCGTCCTGCTGGATCATGCGCATGACTGCTAGCGAGCCCATCTGGCTAAGGATATTGGCGTCTATGCCGCGGGGCCTCTGCGACACGATGACTAGCCCTAGGCCGAACTTGCGTCCTTCGCGAGCAACCTTGGAAGCAAAGTATTTCGTATCCGTGTCCTCGTCTCTTGGTATAAAGACATGTGCTTCTTCTATTACCACAAGCACAGGGGCTGGAAACATTGGTGGCGATTTGACATGACCCTTCTTTTGCCGAGTAGCTTTTTTCCTGTCGTCTAACAGCTCTTCAAGGTAGAATGAGACTGCAATGTTGGCCTGCCTCTCTGTCAGCTCCACTAGGTTGATGACATTTATCTTGCCGTTCTTGACAAGAGCCAATGGGTCAGACATCCCAGGGTCAAGTATATTGTGGAACTTGCGCCTTGCATCGTCTATCTTGTCCACTACTTTGGCCGCTGCCTCACGATAGGCCTTATCAGCTCCGGCTGCCGCAACAGCGTTAATGAGTGCATCCCAAAAGTCATCACCCTTGCGCTGCTTTACCTCTTCTGTAAATGCGACGCGCAGAACATGCATCTGGTTGGACGCATTTTCCTGAATTTCAATGACTTCGGCAAGCTTGTCTGCCGACAGGAGCCGTGGGTTTATTCTTGCGTCCATCAGATTGCTGTTATTGTTCCCCATATCAAGCGTCGAATAGTCGTCATGGTAGTCAAAGACCACCATTGTCCCGTTTATCCGTGCAATCTCTTTGGCCAGCAGCGATACAAGGTTGCTCTTACCCATACCGGTCATTGCAAGCACTGCTAGGTGCCGGGAAACTATCTTGTCGACATTGACGCGTGCATCAACTTCAGTGTTACGGAGAAGCGTGCCAATTCTTATCCATTCATCGCCGGCAGGCGCAAATATAGCCGTCAGGTCCTGTGCTGATGCTTCATAGACTTCGGTTCCAGGCTCTGGCGGCAATGCAGGAAGTATCGCCTTGCATCTCTTTAATTCATCAAGATATCCCAAGATGCGTACATGGCCTTTAAAGCTCTTATCTCGGCGGTTCTCCGATGCGACTATCTTACTCTCATGGGCTTCCTCGTAGTTGCGGATGCCGTTGCCCAGCGCATCGCTGCTGATGGAGGAGCTTTCAACAAGCCCGAGCACTTTGCCCTTTCCATAATTCAGGATGACATATTCACCTATGCTGACGGGCCTTTTCGATTCAAAGGTCACCTGATCGGGCTTGGCTACTCCGATGAGTATGCCCAGCTCTTCATTATTATTATTCATTCAGGGCATCCCTTGCGCCTTGCTCGTGCTGCAAGCTGAATATGCTTGCTAGCCTGTCTATATCTTCATTGCTTATCTTGCAGGTGTTGTGTGCCAGCTTTAGGCAATAAGGGTAGCCGGCGATGCTGTGGTAGCGCAGCATGTCCAAAATCTTTGTCATTTCCTGCTTGCTCGGCTCGCTGCCCAAGACTTCGATTCTTATGATCGGCGTGTGGTCGCGCAGGCGTGCATAGACTTCAAAGAGCGGCGCGTGACGGAACTGCGTTATTTCTGCCGGAATGCTAAAGCCGGCGCCGCTGCCGGCATGGCCGTAGTAGTAAATGTCGCCGGCCCTCGACCCCATCGGCCCGAACTGGAGCCTGCTCTCTGAGCTCTTTGAGACAAAGATGGTGGAGCTGCCATACTTTTTCACCATTTCAGATGCCGCGTCTGCCGCGCTCTTTAGCAGCCTTGACACAAGCGAGCCATCGACGCACATAATGTCGACTCTGCCGGCCGCCTTTTGCGCAACCGACGCCTCCATCGCCATCGCTTTTGACTCTAGGAACTCGGTCCTTGCCGAGCCGGCGATGTCCTGATCCCACTCTGCAGCCAGGACCTTGTTGGCGCTTGTGACTGCGACTGCGTCAATGGCATAAAGGTACAGTCCTTGGAAGGCGCGCTTGTTCCAGCTGCTGTCAACGCCGGCTGACTCGCATTTCTCTGGCGACGGCTCGTAACGAACCCAGCGCGAAGACGCCTCTGCCAGAATTGTCGCAAAATTTGAATCCTTTACCTTGGATACCTTGGCGTCTCTGTTCTTCAGGGCGTCAAGGAAAACCTCGTTAAGCAAGCTGATTTATGCTGGTTCGCAGTAACTTAAAAAACTGATGGTTCTTGATTTCATCAAGCCTTGTTGACACAAACAAGCATATACTCCCTCTCTCCTAGGTGACTTCCATTTAATATACATCACATGAATTCAGAATTTTCATTGCCTGAAATCATTACTGCGATCAAGTCGGTGAAGCAACAGTTCCAGCCGACTCCAGAGCTATTGCAGATGATGGAAACATTCAGGCAGATGGTAAATGACTGCATCAGAATGGACTTGATAATGACATCTCAACGATGAAGAAACTGTGCAACTTGGCATACAAGCAACTAGTTAGTTATGAAATCATGTCATATTACAAGCTATGTGCAATCTCACATGCTGCAGGAATTCTGGCCAATAGAAAGAAATCAATCAAGCGAAACCTGCGGCCTAGGCGTCCATATGCCACTAAGCCGTTACTTGTTTCATGCTATGGTTTCAAGATTATAGATGGTATATTGAAGGTGCCGCTTGGTGACAGGCAATATTACGACATTCTACTGAATGATTATATCAGAAGGGTGCTGTCTGATCCTTTGCTGAAAATCCGTTCTTTTACATTGACTATTGACTCAGTAAGCATTTGCTGCTCAAAGGAAGTAGCGCAGGTTGAATGCACTGACATTGAAGGAGTGGACAGGAACCTGCGCAACCTCACAATTGGCAATTTGGAAAATATAGTGCAGTACGACCTGTCAAAGGCTATTGACATTGCAGATAACACCCGTTCAATAATAAGGTCATTCAAGCGCAATGACATAAGGGTACGCAGAAAGCTCTATGGCAAGTATGGCAAAAGAAGAAAGAACAGGATAAATCAACTACTTCATCACGTATCCAAGGTAGTAGTGCAGTCTGCCAAGTACAACAAATCAGCTATCACGTTTGAAGACATTCGCCATATTCGCTGGCTGTATCAGCGCGATAACTATCAAGGTCATACCTATAGAGGTAGAATGAATAGCTGGTCCTTTGCCGAGATAAAGCGACTTATCACATACAAAGCAGCCTGGGAAGGCGTTCCAGTAATTCAATTATCAAAAAATGAAACGAGAGGCACATCTCAGCTCTGTCCACGATGCGGGAAGAAGATAGCCCAAGTGGATAGAAGAAAGACAAGGCAGCTGTGGTGTGACCATTGCTAAAGATGGATGGATAGGGACGTTGTAGCAGCAATGAACTTATCCATCAGAGGGCGTGCTTTCCTTGCTAAAAGCGAGGATGAGTTCGAGCGTCCAAAAGGCGATGCAGGTGAAGCAATGAAGGGGAACCCGATGACGGCACCGGTAATCCTCAGAGTCGATGCATCGAAGTTGATTTTTAGGCATCAGCCGAAGAATCGATAAAACCAAAAATTGCTGATCATGCCTTCATTTTCTCGGCAATTGCTTTAGCGTCCCAGAGCGACCTTGGCTTGCTATCTGTCTGCAGCACGCCTGCTTCCATCACCTTGCTTGCAACGTCGGCCGCCATCGGCAGCGCGCCTGTGGCTCCCGGCGAGTTGTAGTTAAGCACATGGAGCGAGGAGTCCCGCTCAAGCACAAGCGTGTCCGGGACGAACCTGCCGGTCTTGTCAATGACCGACGACCTTATTCCGGCAGTCCCGCGCTGGGTGAACGCCGATGGCCTCAGTTGCGGGAGGAATTCGCGCACCCTGTTTATCATGGCAGTCTTTGAAAGCGAGCTTTTCAGCTCCGTGCTTGCAAGCGACATGAACTGCCTGTCAAAGACTATCTTGCGTGCGCCCGTCCTTGACGACTCTATTATCTTTGGCAGCATGTCGGCAATGTTCTTGCGCCAAGTGTAAGCGTAGGGGCCAAAGACCGGCACAGCGTTTGGCCCAACCTCGCGCCTCCCGTCTGCTCTCACTATCCAGTGCGGGTCGAGGAACGGGTACTCGGGGTGCTTTGGCACCGAATAAATCGATAGCTTGGTCAGGTCATGGTACTGCGAAGGTGCCTGCCAGTATTCGCCGCGAAAGTGGAGATCAGTGTAGCCTTGTGCGACTCCCATCATGTGGGCAATGTCCATCGAGTTGCCGCCTGCCGCATTGACTAGGTAGTCTGCCCTTACCTGCTCGCCTTGGTTGGTGGTTATAGAATAAGCACCTTGATTATATGATATCCACGCCGCCCTGTGGCCCAGCAGCAGTTTGCACCCAAACGACTGGATGTCCTCCATCAGGGCAAGGGCAAGCGCGCCATAGTTGACTGACGCGTCCTTGGAGCAATAGATCGCTGAAGCGCAGCGCACGTTTGGCTCCATTTTTGCTGCTTCGTTCTTGTCAAGCAGCTGAAGCTCGCTCTTGCCAAGCCCGTTAGCCTCGCCCCACTCCATGTACTTTTGTAGCCGGTCGATCCCCTTTTCGTCAAGCGCCACCTCCAGCACCCCGTCGCGCTTGAACGGCAGGCCCTTGTAGTCAGAGTATTTCTGCCACATCTCATAGCCTAGGAAGGCGGCCTTGGCAAAGGTCTTCTTTTTTGCCGGGTCGTACAGGAACGGCGCGTGCACCTTGCCTGTGTTCCTGCTGCTGGTGTGCTGAGCGATGTTCTTCTCTTGCTCTATCAGCGCAACTGACCCGGGGTCCCTTGCGTGCGCCGATAGGAAATAGGCAATCGACGTTCCAAGCACGCCACCTCCGATTATCGCGACCTTGCAGTCCACAGGGGAACTGAAATAAAGTTGAATATATTCTTGGTTCCCACTCTAGGTTCTGTTAACAACCCCTGTGTTATTACAGAAAGTATAGAAATTTTCGGTTTCAAGTAAACTGCATCTAGAATCAATACCATGCCGATAAATTAACAGAATTCAGTATTAGACACTGCTGAAAAATCGGATGAAAACCGACTGCCTGCTGAATTCGGGTCATGGCGTGTTGAATTAGGGTGATGCTACAATTTTGCGAGTAGATAGACCAAGAATGACAATTTCAAAGATTACAAGCAAACCTTTTCATGTGATAAAATATGATCATGATTGACACAAGACGTTTGGCAATCAGAACAAAATCAATATTCCAGCCACTCAGTCAGCGGGAGGCAGCCATGAACATCACCCGCGTTCTGCTTCTCGTCATCCTCGTCGTCTTGGCGCAGCACGCGAGCATCATCATCATGTCGTCGGGAGGTAGTTCTGACGGAGGGCACCATGGCACAGGTTGACTGGTACATCGAAGGGGCCGAGTTCAGCAATTGCAACTGCGACTACGCCTGTCCTTGTCAGTTCGAGTCACGCCGCCCCACGCACGGAGACTGTCGCGGCTTTGCGGCCGTTCGCATCGATAAGGGCCACTTTGGAGACGTGGCGCTCGATGGCCTCGGCGCAGCCCTCCTCTATGCCTGGCCGGGACCGATCTACGAGGGCAACGGCGAGTGTCAGGCCGTTATCGATGAGCGTGCGGACGGCAAGCAACGAGACGCTCTTGCCACCGTCCTGTACGGTGGCGAGACCAACAAGGGGGCGACCCATTGGTGGGTCTATCGGATGATGTCAAGCACCGTCCATCCCCCGCTTTTCAAACATATCGAGTTTGATGTGGATATCGAGCGCCGAAAAGCACGCATTGTGATCCCTGACGTGCTCGAGTCCACCGCCCGTCCGATCCGAAGCCCTGCGACGGGAGCTGAGCATCGCGTCCGCATCAACCTCCCGAATGGGATCGAGTTCGACCTCGCGGAGATCGGCAGTGGTACGACCAAGACGATGGCCTCAATCTCTCTCGACCTCAAGGACACCTACTGTCATTTCACTGTTCTGCGCCAGTCGGGCAAGGGGGTGGTCCGCTCACGATAGAATCCAACCGTGTCCACACGGGGATCTTACACTCCCCGTTATCGAGTTTTGTCGTAGACGGGGCGTTAAAGATAGCATACGACGTAGCTTTATACCTTAATTTTAGAAACATCGAGCCAACTTAACGAGGAAAAGGTCAACTAGATGTTAACCTTGCATCTTTATCCAGCGGCTATCCTTGCCCTTTGCAAGCCATGCAAATTGATGCACTCTCAATATGTTGTTGATCTCTTTCCAAATCTGTTTGTCCATCCAACATTTAGGCTTAACCCGCATACAGTTTTTTCATTGAGAATCTCTACATGCTGAATCCTATCTCCAAGGTGCATCGCAAATTTGCCTCCAGCAATTTCTTTTTGCGCGGCGCTTTTTGCAATCAAATCTTTCAGTCTATTTTAGGGATTCAAGTTTAGGTCAATCTTTGAAGCCTCTGCCGGTGTTTGCTGCTCTGGTAGACCAGTATGAGGTCTAACATAATTGTGGAAAATGCTGTAGCCATCAATGAAATCCCGAGCTGACTTGTCGTTGCCGAGACCGCGCTTGCTCTTGGTTACTGCCCTTATCTCATTGTGGTATCTTTCAATCGGTCTGTTGTTTTGAAAGATAGAATTAAGCTCGACTAAAGCTTAAAAAGATATAAGCGATCAGTTCTAGTGAACAGCTCTAAGATGCGTAACTTTAGATTCCGTTTGTATCCCACGAAAGAACAAGAATCCAAGTTACGAAATTCGTTAGGTGCTTCAAGATGGTTATACAATTATTTTGTCAGCAAGGGAAATCTGCCTATTCAGGATATGCAATTCATGCTTACGGAATTAAAAGAGGAAGAAGCTTGGCTAAGGAATTATCATTCGAAGATGTTACAAATGGTTGTTCATAAGATCGACTCAAATAGAAAAGTATTGAATGCTTTGCGAATGAACGACTACAAAATTGGCAAAATGAATTTCATTGGGGAAGAAGACTACAATTCGTTCACTTATAGTCAATCAGGATTCAGAATAGAGAGACATGGCAATACCGATTTACTTTGGTTATCAAAAATTGGTTATATCGAAATAAGGTTACATCGACATCCTACTAACATTAAACAGATCACAATAGTTAGAAGAATCAATAAATGGTATGCACTAATTTGCTGTGAAATTGCCAAACCCATCTTCAGGTTTATCAACCCAAAGAAATCTGTAGGAATGGATGTTGGTATTACAAAATTCCTCCATGATTCTAACAACAGTACCATAGACAATCCTTTATTCGTAAAAAAGATGCTAAAATCTCTAAGGAGAGCGCAGCGCAGGTTATCAAGGCGACATAAATATTCAAAGAATCGATTAAAGGCAAAAACTAGATTGCAGATATTGCACGAGAGAATTAGAAATAAGCGGCTGGATTTTCTGCATAAAGTATCTACTAGATATTCCAAGAACTATGACGTCATATTCTTGGAGAGGCTAAGAGTATCGAGTATGGTTAAGAACTACCATCTTGCCAGAAATATCATCGATAGTGGTTGGAGTACCTTCAAGAACATACTTGCTTACAAGACAAAACTTGTCATCGAAGTTCCATCTAACAACACCTCTGTCAATTGCTCAAAATGTGGAAATAAAGTTCCAAAATCCCTAGCTGTCCGTATTCACAAATGTAATGTATGCAACCTAATGATTGATCGTGATTATAATGCAAGCCTGAACATCAAGAAGAAAGGCTTGCTTTTACTACTACCGCAGGGACTGTGGGAAGCTACGCCTGTGGAGATTCTAAGCGAGTCAGTGAAGCAGGAACAGAATATTGTACAACGGATAGTAGTCCACTATCGATCGATTGAGGAGACTGTGTAGCTTTGGCCCAACAGGATTTCGTGCCTGATCGAAGGAAGAGGCTTGATGATCTGCCAGAGTTGCCAGAAGGCAGGCCGGCGCTTTTACTGTCAGCAGTTTATTCAGGTGAGGAAAAAAAAGTCTACCTAAAGTTTTACGATCCAAAGGATAACGTCATTTACCACTGGCGCGACAGGACTGACCACAAGCCCTACTGCTACACCAAGATGCAGTTTGCAGAGCAGGCCGAGCTGGTCGCGCAAAAGGAGACAAAGTACACGCTAGAGCAGGTAAAAAAGCGCGACATTATCATCGACAAAGAGATCGATGTGCTAAAGGTGCTGGCGCCTGACCCCCTGTCGATAGGCGGCACCGACAATAGCTTCCGCGAAAAGGTCACGTCATGGGAATGTTATGATATAGCGACCGAGATACTCACTAAAGAGGGGGGCTGGAAAAGCTATTATCAACTACAAGATGATGAAGTAGTTGCTACATACAATGCAACTACTCGTAAATTCGAGTGGCAACAGATTGAAACGAAAGTAGATTACGATTACAGTGGAGACATGTATGGCCTGCATGCAAAGACAATAGACTTTCTTGTTACACCGAATCATAGAATTTTTCTGTGGAACGAGAGAGGTGATGTAAAATGTATGCTAGCCAAGGAACTATATGAACAGCAAGAACAACTAAGACCAAACTATAGACCATTTCCTTTTGGATGGTCTATTCACAAATCTGCCGAGTCTGGGTTCGACGGTGACGCAGATATTGATAGGTTTACTCTACCTCAGAGCTCTTGGAGATGCTCTGAAGTAGATATTCCGCTTGAAGAATTTGTTGAGTTTCTAGGATGGTTCATCGCAGAGGGCGGGGTAGGCGGACTAGGAAATGAGACGTACATCAATTTGATATTATCAACCGACAAGGATCCTTGGCAGCGTCTCAAGCATATGATCGAATCATGGGGAATGAAAGTGTGGACTAAGAACAATAATGATACCCACAGTACAATGATTATATTCTCGTCCAAGGACTTGGCAGACTGGATAAGAGCTAATTGCTATACTTGCTCTATCTACAGATCGCATTACAAAAGAGTGCCAGCAGCAATAAAGAATCTCCCTACAAGATATCTCAAGATTTTCCTGAAAAATCTGTTCCTTGGAGACGGCTTCCTCCGCGATGGTGATAGTGGTCAGCTGAGGACTACAAGCGAAGCTCTAGCAGATGACATACAGGAAATCGCATGCAAGTGTGGCTATTCCGCAACCATCAAACAAAAACCGGCTATTGTTGACAATAGGGGTTGGCAATTTGCTGAAAGCTATGTAGTTACACTATCGACTCACAGGACGGTGACTAGTCCTAATCAGAGGATAACAAAGCAGCAGTACGTAGGAAAAGTATGGTGCGTCAAAGTTCCAAATGGAATTGTCTATGTTAGGCGTAACAAGAAGCCATATTGGTGCGGCAATAGTGACATCAAGTACCACGAAAACTACCTCTACGATCGCTCGCTGATACCCGGCCTCTATTACGTGAGAAAGGGCGAGCAGATAACGCCGTTTGAATACCCCATATCTGAGAAGGTGCAGTTTGCCCTCAAGAGCCTGTTGTGGGACAAGATAAAGGAGGCCGGCGAATCGGGCAAAGAATACCGGCAGTATATCACCAACTGGGCCAACCTGCTCAACCAGCCGATTCCGGAACTAAAGCGGGTCGCAGTGGACATTGAAGTTGAAACAGAAGAGGGCAGGATGCCAAACCCCCGCGACCACGACAAGCGCGTGACTGCAGTCGGGTTTGTTGCAAGCGACGGCTTTCGGAAGGTGCTTGTGCTTGCGAACAACACGCCAAACAACGGCGAGCCGCTCATTCCCGAAGCAGAGCCGTGCAGCACGGAAAAGGAGTTGCTGGAAAAGGCGTTCCGCATAATCAACAAATATCCAATAGTCATCACATTCAACGGCGATGACTTTGACCTTCCGTATCTTTATGCGCGGTCGCAGGATTCCCGCATAGACCCAAACGGCGGCGTCGCGATCCCAAAGGACAAGGTGCCGATAATGGTCAAGAAAGAGTCGTTCATAAAGCACGGGATGCAAGCCGAGCCGGTCGGGATCAGGCATGGAATACACATCGACCTTTACAGGACGTTTGATAACAGGTCGATCCAGATCTACGCTTTCAGCCGGGCGTACACCGAACACACGCTCAATGCTATTTGTGAAGCGCTGCTCAACGACAACAAGATCGAGTTTGAAGGCGACATTGCCGACCTCCCGATCCAAAAGCTGGCCGAGTACTGCCTCAAGGACGCCGACCTTACGTACAGGCTGACGAGCTTTAACGACAATCTGCTGATGAGGCTGCTGGTCGTCATCTCTAGAATCGGGCGGCTATCGGTGGACGATATTGCGCGCTTTGGGGTCAACCAGTGGATCAGGGGCATCCTGTACTACGAGCACCGGCAGCGAAACGAACTGATACCTAGCAGGAGCGAGCTGGAGGCAAAGGGCAGCGCGTCGACCACCGCCGTCATAAAGGAAAAGAAATATCGCGGCGGCGAAGTCGTCGAGCCGACGGCAGGCATACACTTCAACGTGGTGGTCCTTGACTTTGCAAGCCTGTACCCCAGCATCATCAAGGTGCACAACCTGTCGTATGAAACGATCAACTGCCCCCACGAAGATTGCAGGGAGAACAAGGTGGAGGGCACGACTCACTGGGTCTGCAAGCGGAAAAAGGGCCTAACATCGCTGCTCATAGGGTCGCTCCGTGACCTGAGGGTCAACTATTACAAGTATCTAGCAAAAGATAAGACGCTCCCGCCGCAGGAACGCCAGCTATACAACGTCGTAAGCCAGGCTATCAAGGTCATTCTCAACGCAAGCTATGGCGTCATGGGAGCAGAGATATTTCCGCTCTACTGCCTGCCGGTGGCAGACGCAACTGCGGCACTTGGCAGGTCGACAATCAACAGGACAATAAACCGGTGCAAGGAGATAGGCATAGAGGTTGTCTACGGCGACAGTGTTCTTCCAGATACGCCGATTGTAATTCGGAGGAAAGATAAGAGCATAGATATTGTTCCCATTGAATCCTTGATGCCTAAAACGGTGACTGCTTCTAGATATGTAGGTTTTGGAAACATTGAAGTACTAACGGAGTCAGGCTTTAGCGGAATAAAATATGTCTATAGACACAAAGTAAAAAAGAAAGGATACAGGATACTGACAAGAAAAGGATTTGTTGAATGTACAGAAGATCATAGCTTGGTCGTAAATAATAAAGAAATTAAGCCCTCAGAGTTGAGGATTGGAGATAGGATTGAGTTAGTCCCCTTCAAGACACAGTCCCTCTTTGGCATTGATCCAGATTTGGCTTGGCTATTCGGTTTCTTTATTGCAGGGGGCACCTGTGGAACATATTATTATAGTCCGGCGTCAGAAACCGCATCAAAAACTCTTCAGATAAAATATTCTTGGAAAATTGCGAACCAAAATGAAGCAGCGCTTATGAAAGCTCAAAGAATAATGCAGCAACATTTGGGATTAGAAACTAATGTTATAGATACTCGTAAAAGCTCTGCAACATACGCTCTTGTCCCAAGAAAGGAGATCAAGATGCTGGTTGACTATTTCAGACTCATGTGTTATCGGGGCTCAAACAAGGCAATACCTCAATGCATATTGAATGCCAATATTGAAGCAAAGAAGGCGTTTATTGAAGGGCTAATGGTTGGAGATGGCAACATGGATGAAAATGGTCTAGTAACCCTTAATCAAATACATAAGACAGTATCGGCGGGAGTGGTTGCAATTTTAGAGGAATTAGGAATGGAGTATTCTCTTCAAATTAGAGATGATAAGACTAATGTCTGTAGAATTAGGATAATCAAAGATGCATCTGACAAGCGAATAAAGCAAGCGGATATTATAAAGAAAATTGAAGTCTTTGAAATAGACGACTATGTATACGACCTAGAAACTGAGAATCACCACTTTTGTGGTGGTATAGGTAATGTTTTGTTGCATAATACTGACTCGCTCTTTTTGAAGAACCCATCACCCACCGCAATAGACGAAGTGGCAGCGTGGGCGCGCAACACCCTTGGAGTCGATCTAGAGATAGACAAGCAATACAGGTACGTCGTTTTCAGCGACCTGAAAAAGAACTACCTTGGAGTGCTATCAGACGGGACTGTGGATGTCAAGGGCCTGACAGGCAAAAAGTCGCACACACCACCTTTCATCAGGAAGGCGTTCTATGACATCTTGGCGATACTTGGCAGGGTCAACTCTGAGAAAGATTTCGAGTCTGCGAAGGAGAGCATCAAGAACGTCATCCTGCAAAACGCCAAGAATTTAGAGGCGCGCAAGATCCCACTTGAAGACCTGAGCTTTAATGTCACCATAAACAAGTCGCTGAGCACGTACGGCAAAAAGACCGGGGCCAAGACCGTGGACGGCAGGAGCACCGATACGTACAAGGGGCTCCCACAGCACATCAAGGCGGCCAAGATGCTGGTGGATGCAAACAAGCGCGAGATCCGCGCCGGCGACGTGATTTCATATGTGAAAATAAAGAATGGCGAAGGTGTCAAGCCGGTAGAGCTGGCCAAGCCTGAAGAGATCGACACTGAGAAATACCTTGAGACAATGGAGTCGACGTTTGAGCAGGTGCTCTCTGCGCTCAACTTTGACTTCAAGTCCGTGCTTGGCAAGCCGCGGCAGCAGAGCCTCGACGAGCTTTTCTGGAGCAGGTCTTGATGTATGAGCAAGGGCCGCTTTTGCAGCTAGGAACCTTGCAGTAGGTTTTGCTCTTCTTCGGGCAGCAGCGTCGTGCTCCCTCCTCCTATTTTGACCAGCTCGTTAACGACACTCGACACATGCATCACGGCTTCGCCTTCCTTGTTGTGCGCGTACTGCAAATCTTTGTAAAGGTTCAGCCGGTCTTCATGCCGCGCTATGGCTTCGTCGGCTCCCTTGAAAAAGTGAAGCGTCATCCCAGTCACGTACTTGAGCGCAAGCAGGGCCGGCGGCCGGGCCCATACTGGAAGTACCTTTAGTATCCTTGGCGCTTCTCTGTTTATCAGGCTGATAGAGTGCCGAGTGGCTTTTAGGATCAGCTCTTGCCTGAGTGGCGTGTACTCGGGCGCCCACTTTGCCGCGTTCTTGAGCATCGCCCTGAGCGGCATGAGAGGGAACACCCAGACAAACACATTGTGGTGCTTTATCCTATCGATAAACTCAATGCTTCTTATGACGTCCTGCTCGGTCTCTTTTGGCAGGCCGGTCATCATTGATGCAACCGTGAACCAGTGGTTATCGTCCAAGATGCCAAGCGCATCGTCGATCACGTCGGGCCACTCTTCGATAGTGTAGGGCTTGACCTTGCCCGGCATAATATTTTGGACCAGCCGCGGGCTCACTGTTTCAAGGCCGGTCTCGACATACCCGGGATGCTTTTTGTCCAGCTCCATTATTTCAGACATTGCCTTGACTGTCTTGGGGGCAGACTTGATAGTCGAACACGCAAAAAAGTCAGTCGCCACTTGCCTGACGCCGGGGAATTTCTTGACCGACGTAAATAGGTCAACTATGGCTTCGTGGTTCACCTCAAAGCTTCCAAGCTTGCGCCCGTAAAACAGCGCGTCTTCAGAGTGGAGCTCTATCCGCCTGATGCCGTGCCTGACCTCTATCTCCACTTCCTTCAGGATGTTTTCCTTGGGTATGCTGCCGAAAAACAGGAGGTTTGGCGTGCAGAACTGGCAGCCGCGCCCGCAGCCGCGAGTGATTTCCACGACGCCGCCGGTTGACGGCCCCCTGATGATCGGGACCTTGTCAGAGCGCAAAGGCTTGCCTGACGCTGCCCGCTCTGGCAGGACCGCCTCGCCCTTGACTGCGCTTTCAAAAAGCGGGCCGGCTATTGATTCTGCTTCTCCAGAGACGAGGCAGTCGATGCCCCATTCCTTGAACATCTCTGGGTGCTCTTCCAGCTGCCAAATGCCGGGGCCCCCGATTATCAACTTGGAATTGTACTTCTTTAAAAGCGGATTTTTGATAATGTCGCCAAAGGCTGCAGCCGTATATGACGGGGCTGGCCACCAGTTGATCAGGCGGAACAGGCATGCGTTCAGCTGCGACACTGCAGAATAGCCCAGTGGGTCGTGCACGGTCAGGCCTATTGCCTTGGTCTCTGGGCCTATTGCCCTGTCCAGCTTTCTAGGGTCGGCAATGATAACTTCGTCTTTCGTAAAGCCGTATTCTAGGAGTGCAGCTTCTATTTTTCGGAGCGAATATGGGGCGAACTTTAGCCGGCCTTCGTCATCGCTCTGCGTCGGGAAAAAGATGTTTTCCATTATCTCCCTGCTGTACGGCATCTTTGGGTAGTTTGAGGGGATGCAGCCCAGAAAGCCTATCCAGTTAGAGTGGCGAAAATCGCTTACCGCCGTCTTGCTGCCAGAAAGAACAATCTTGTACCCACTGGACAACCTGCATAGAGAATGGTAGGAGGAATTTTATAAGGAATTTGTTGGCCGGCAGATTGGAAGATGGTATACGAGGAAATGGCTCTGCTCCTTGGCAGGCTAGCAGCTAGTTACGCCTTATCTGTGGAGCAGAGGCCGGCGCCATAATTTATTATCAGCCCTCCACGCAGATTTGGCAGTTGGTAAAAGACATCCTGTCGCTCTTTACTGTGCCTGAGAGGACAAAGTCCGGCTACAGCTTTGCAGACACTCCTGTAAAGATTTCATTCAAGGAATCAAATGTCGTCGTCTATGGCGTTCCGCTTGATATCACCACGAGCTTTGGCAAGGGGACGTCCAGAGGCCCGGAGGCAATAAGGCTGGCATCGGCGCGCCAGATCGAGACATTCGTGCTGGACGAAAAGGCGGACATTTACGACCTAGTCGGTATATTCGACCTTGGCGACCTAAAGCTGCCAAAGGCAAAAAAGATGAGGAGCATTGCCAAGGTTCTTGCATACCTTGATTCTAGCATCCCAAAGGTCGTCGCTTCGCTGCGCAATGACAACAAGATTCCAGTAATGCTGGGCGGCGAGCACACGCTGTCGTATTACCAGCTAAAGGCGCTGGCAAAGGAAGAGCCGGTGGTGATACACTTTGACGCGCACCGTGACATGAAGCCCGAGTATGAGGGCTTGAAGATGTGCCACACCACGCCGTTCTACCATTTGATGGAATACATCCCCGGCGAGAACCTGATCCAGATAGGCATCCGGCAGGCAGACAGACAAGAGGACGAAATAGCCGCCAAGAGCGGCGTCACCGCCTTTGACGCGTGGCAGGTGCATGACGACATTGATGCTGTCGCGGATCATCTGCAAAGGGCGACTGCGGGCAAAAAGATCTACATTTCATTTGACATCGACGCCTATGACCTGCCCTACGTGCCCTGCACCGGGACTCCGGAGCCATTTGGCCTCGACCCATTTCAGGTGCTGAAGCTGGTCAAGGCAATAAGCCCGTCGGCGCGTCTCATTGGGATAGACATGGTCGAGGTCGGCCTGAGAAACGGCGACTATAGGGAAGGCGCGCTTGCAACTCAAACATTGTACAGGATTTTGTCACGCCCCTATTGTAGGGCATATAGATAGCTAGCTAGCCAAAGAACAGTACGACCGCCAAGATAGCAATGATTCCAAGCCCAATCAAGTTTGCCTTTCTTGCAGTGTCCAATATAGCAAACAATCAATGCTTGTCGCAAGTAAAGTGGCTTTTGCAAGTATCCTATACTACATTTTACCAAAACTCTGCACTAAACTAAGCGAAGATCAAAGGGAATGAGCACGGCAAGTAGTACACCAATTATCACAGGCATCAACTTCCGCATTTTTGCATTAACCTTTACTGCCTTTTCTTCCTGCTTGTGATCCACCAACCTCATCTGCATTACCATTGAGAGGAGGTTATTCAAGAACAGGGCATAAACCACTATCATAAGCTTGTCAATCAAAGTGAGGTATCCAATAGGTGGAAGCTGGTTTGCTGCAGTAAGATGTGCCGCAACTGCAGCAAGGAGTGTTGAAGCTGCCAAACCTATCCGTGGTGGAAAATTCGTCGGGCTCATCCAAAATGCAAGCATTGCAATAGTAGTGATTATGATTATCGGAAATATGGTCTTTAGGAATGAGGACAGCGGTGCACGCTCTATAGTAAAGGTGAATATATATCTGGCATAAGAGCCATCCGGATAGTCATGAATAATTACTTCTGACCTGCTTGTACCAAGTGTCCAACCAGGAACGTTGACCAAGCTATCAAATCCACTTGCCGCGGTATCTGGGACAAATGTCAAATTTTCAATCGTTTCAAAACCCTCTATCTCAACTGTCACTTCTTGTTTGTCAAATGGATAGTTGCGAAAATCCATATTCTTCAGAAATGTTCCTTTGACCCGAGCTTCGTAGTAGTTTGGCTCGATGCGGGAAGGCTCAATTCTTGCATTCAGAGCATTCATAAAGTCGACTTTGGGCGGGTTTTGAACAAAGTCGACCTCCTTATCATCTGAGGCCAACCAGTAGTAAAAATCAAGATCGTAAGATCCAATTTGCATGTCGATTTTGCCTACGTTGATCAGGTATACTCCAATTGTGTATTGTTTGATCGTAGGTGCTGAACTAATAACATCATCACCTTGAGCAAACGATTGCGTAAATAGTCTGCCAAATGTAATGTCAGCGATACTGACTAGTAAGAGCAACATCATCAAAGATCGCATAAGGGATTGGTATTTCAGCAAATGTCCAAGTCTTATTTGATCTGCTATATTATTGTTAGAGAACAATTTAGCAGATAAATTGCAACATTAGACCATGATCTGGGGCCTTGTCGACAGGTGCGTCGGCAGGTTCAACGGAAGGTAGGGCTTGTCCTTTGTCTGCGCCTTTACTTCGTCTACTAGCTCCTGCAAGGTCATTTCGCGCTGCTTGCCCTCGTTCCTGTCCCTGACAACAAGCTTGCCGGCGCTGATCTCCTTGTCGCCAATGACCACGGTATAGCGTATCCACTCTGTCTCTGATTCGCGTATCTTTTTGCCCACCGTCTCGTCCCTGTCGTCAATGTCTGCCCTGATCTGGTTTGCAGAGAGCTCGGCAAGCACCTTTTCACAGTATTCGGTGTGCTCCTTGCCAACCGGGATTACGCGGACCTGTGTGTGCGACAGCCAGAGTGGGAACGACGGGATGCCGCCAGCCTTGGATACCTTGGCCGCCTTTTCAAGCAGCGCGTACATTACGCGCTCGACTGCGCCTGAAGGCGAATTGTGCAATATTATTGGGTTCTTTTTGCTGCCGTCCTCCTCGACGAACTCGATGTTGTAGCGCTTGCCGTTCTCTACGTCTATCTGGTCGGTTGAAAGTGCGGACGCTTTTCCAAGGCCGTCGACATAGTTGAACTCCCACTTGAGCGTGAAGTAAAAGAAGCGCTCCTTCCACATCTCTGCTATGACAGGCTTACCAAACCTGTCGATAAGCTCGGTGATGAACTCCTTGTTCTCGTTGTAGAAATCTTCGGTGAACCTGATTGCCATTTCCACGTCTTCAGTCGACAGCCCCAGCGCTTGAAGGACGCTTATTGAGAGCTCAAAGCGCTTGCGGAACTCTTGCTTTGCCTGATCCAAGTCGCGGCAGAGAGCGTGGCAGTCCGGCATTGTGAAGGCGCGCAGCCTGCGCAGGCCCACCAGTTCGCCGCTCTTTTCGCGCCTGAACGAATAGCGTGTCAGCTCGTACAGTTTCACTGGCAGGTGCTTGTACGATATGTTAAAGTCCTTGGCCATAAGAAACTGGCCAAAGCAGGCCGCAAAGCGCAGGAACAGCTGCTTGCTGTCAGACGTGATGTTGTACTGCCTTGCAGGGAACCTGTTGAAATAGCTCTCCATCGAGGGGTGCTTTGTGTCGTACATTATGGGGGTCTCGACCTCGATCCCGCCGTACTCCATCACTCGCCTTGTTACGTACTGCTCTATAAGCGACTTCATGAGCCTGCCCTTTGGGTAGTAGCGCATGTTGCCTGCGTCTGACGCCGGCTCGTAATCTGCTATCGCTAATTTTTTCATCAGCCTGACGTGCGCTGGCTGTTCATCCACCGTCCTTTTCTTGGCCATCTCATAGTTTGCTAGTACCTGCAGGTTCTGGTCCTGCTTTTTGAACCTGTACTCGCTCATCGGCGTCATCGTTCCGCCCGGCTGCAGGATGAACCAGAACGACTGCAGCTTTTCTTCAGCCTTGAGGGCGGTCGATTCTTTTTCGCCATGCGAGTGGCCGACGTGCTCGTGATCTGCCTGCCTGCTTATCTCTTTGGCATTTTCTGCAAGCGGATGACCCTTGACCTTGATGTTGAACGACTTTGTCCATCCAAATGGCGCGCGGTATACCTGACCTATCGACGATCCTTTAGCAAAACTTTCAACTGATTTTATGATGCCGGCTGCCACGCCTGGCGGCGCAAGGTCAGAGCTCAGGTGGGCGTAAGGGTAAACCAAGAGCCGGCCGCTCTTGACCGTATCAAGGTACTTTTTTATTTCGTCGACTGCCGCCTTGGCGATGCTTTCGTCGTCCCCATTCTCCACTGCGACAAAGGCCACCACCAGATCTTCGAGCCTTACTTTCGACTTGGATGTAATGTCTTCCGCGTCTCTGATCTCCTTTTCAATCGGCTCGTACTCGATAAAATCGGAATGGAGCTGCAGCAGTCGCATAATATATCCTATCCCAATCACGCAAGCATATCTAATTTAAGCCCATCTGGCCCTTTCGTTGTCCCTGTCTTCCTTTGTAAGCTTTTTCCATTCCTTGTAGTGATCCCTACAGAGGTAAACCCGCTTGCTTCCGCCAAGCCCGAGGTCCGGAGCCATGCTTGCCTTGGTCCCGCTCATCGAGCGCTCGGCCTGATTCACGCAGCCAGCGACGCTGCAGTTGACGCCCTTGTCCACCCGGCCCATATGCTGCATGAGATTTATTTCCTAGCTATAAAAAGCTGACTGGGTTATCTTAATACTAAAGCACGCCCAATAATCGACGGTTGCCATACAGCGATCCGCTATGCAGCAAGTGCCTCCACTTCCGAGAACTGCACTCAGAGGTGGTGTCCAGGCTGCCCAATGGTGGCGAAACAAGGCGGTGCACAGTTGGGATTTGCCCTTGCATAATAACAGTCGGGCAAAAGGCGGGCAAGCGAAAGACAGCGCAGGCCCACTAGCCGGCAAAACTTATAACGAGCGTCTCAGTCGGTTAATGTCAGAGATAAATGTCCGACGACGATGATTTTGAGGAAGAAGAAGAGTTTGACGACGAGGACGAAGACGAGTTTGGGGACGAAGACGAGGGAGACGAGTAATAGTAGCTAGATCTTCAGACCAAAGCTCTCGGCAAACTCCTTGAACTCGCTGTACGCCTTTAGAAACTCTATTCCTTTTTCGCTTATCTTGTATTTTGCAGAATTCTCGTACAGCAGGCCGGACTGTGTGAGGGTAGACACTATTGAGCTCAGCCTTTGGTAGGGAACGTTTGCCTTGCGTATCAGATGCGTGACAGTCGCGCCGCTGTCGTACCCCTCGTAGCTGTACTGCTTTGCTGTGGACAGTATATCCGCTATTATGCTGACGTGAGTCCTATAGCCCGCTGCCAATTTGAGAATTCATCCTCCCAAGGCCGCTTGCCAGCCCAAACTTTGAGAACGGGATAAACATGAGCGCAAACCCGGCAACCTTGATCGAGAGCGCCGCAATGTAGAATGAGCCGGGATAGATAAAATTGTACCATGATAAGAGTTCTGCTGATGCCAGCAGACCGAGACCTGAACCTATCATTAGGGTGTTGGTCCTCCTGCTCTGCATATACGATGCCATTGTTTCGATTGACACATATACTAATAGTATAAAAGAAATTGACCTAACAAGATGTTCTATTGAATTGCCTGGTATCACAAAACCCGTGACTGCGAGAGGCACAAGGAGGAAGTGTCGGGTAGGGGCAAAATCAAAGCTCTTGAGGCTATGGGAGAAGGCGATGAAAAAGTAGCCAAGCGCCTGCGCCGCCAGCCCGGCAGTCGTTACGGCCCGGGAATACTCGCCAGCAAGGAGCCCAGCGGCAAGTATTGCAAACCCTATGGCTATCGATACAAACGCAAAGGTGAGGCGCAGCAGGTTCGGACTTGCGACCGCGGCATAGCCCGAGTAGGCGAACCTGCCGATAAATGCCGAGATTCCAAGCCCAAGCAGGTTCATTGGCAGCTCGAAGAATAGAATCTCCACCAACAGGGTTCTGGAGAGTCGCCCAATTTTTAACTCTATTTGCGCTATTAGTTTTTCAATTCGGCGGCTTTATTAGGTACTCTAATCAAACAATTCTTTAGAAGCCATCAATCGATGAGGACTGCGCACAAGGCAGAGGACGGAGGTGAAATACCTTATGCCAAGTAGTCTGCTGTGGGCGGGTTGGATGGTTGCCTGACTAGCATAAAACCATTTGGCAATAAGTCAAGCTCGAGCCGTGAAGGCGGCGAAGCGCGGTGATGCGTTCCGTCGTGCAAAAGGCTTGACAGGTGAAGCGATGAAGGGGAACGTCTGACTGAGGCCAATCCTCTCAGTCGATGCCAAGAAGTCAAGGAAAACTTGACAGGACCTGAGCCTATTTCCAGATCCATCCTCTAAAATTCTAGACATATCATATGCGCTTGTCCCATAACCTTATTATACTTTTGACGGCCAAATTCGCGTGTGAAGGTCCGCTGTCCCGACTGCAAGGGTGTTGCAGAGATGGCAGACGACTTTACCTTTGTCAAGTGCGGAAACTGCTCCTTTGATATGACCTATGGTGAGTACGTCAAGTACATCGCATACAAGGACTCGCGGTACCGCGACATCCTTTCAGACTACAAATAGAATTACTTGGTTGCATCAGGTTTGGGATTGTAGATTCAGTCGGATATTCCCGACCTCTTCCTTAGGGCGAACTCCTTTCAAATGATGGAAAATTACATTTTGCTTCCTAGCTAACGATAAAAGATACAGTATGTTCATAAGCCAAGAGGTTGCAATATAACCCATGGACAGCACCCTGAGGCCGGTGTTAAAACGACAGCTGCTTGTGATTGGCGCAAGTCTGGGAGCGGGATTAGTGTTCGCATACTTTTTCGGCTTTTTGATAGGCCTAGCTGTCAACATAGCCGTGATGATAGGCATAATATTCTACATCAGGAGAAAGCAGCTTGGAGCGCTCAGGTCGCTTGGCTTTGGCAACGAAACAGCCGGTGGAGGATATGGCGGAGGCGGTGGTTTCGGCGGCAAGCTGAAATACGTCTGCCTGTCGTGCGGCGCCGAAGTCAAGGGCGCAAGGTGCGGCAGATGCGGCTCGAACATGAAAAAGCCGTTATTTTAGCCGCTCGCTGTTTGAAAACCAGATTCCCTTGGTCTTTTTCCTTTCATTGATTATCAAAAGCGCGCCTATTGCAGAAGCAAGCGCTATCAGTACGGCAGGCAGCCTAAAGTCAAGTTGCCCCAAGGGCTCGCCTGTCGAAGTGTTGAAGGAAAACTGCACGGCATAAGCGTTGGTCGTTACTATAAAGAGCAGGACGATTGGAGCTGTAGCAAGTAGTAGTAAAGCTCTCACATGCTCACTAGACAATCAATAACATATAATGCTTATCATAAAATTTTATTTTTATGATATATTGCAAATTTCCATATTTTTCATACAATCTGCGATGATGCCAAATAATTGGCGGTTTTTTCATCGCCTCGACAACTTATAATATCCTGCGCGCATCAACATTGTGTAGATGAGCAAGACCTGCGCAAAATGCGGCAAGATCATTGAAGAGATCGTTGACGACCCGGCGGCCGACAAGTACCCTGCATGCGCTGCATGCTGGAAAGAGTGGACCACTTATGCAGTCATGGTAATGAACGAAATGAGGCTTGACATGTCCCTTCCAGAGCACAGAAAAGTCCTGCGCAAATACGAGCGCGCGTTCTTTGGGCTTGAAAAGGGCATTGGCGAGATCGAGAAAAAACCAGACAACCCAGAAAGTCATCACGGCCACCACCACTGATGATCATCATTATTTGAGCCCAATAGCTTTTAGCGAGTCCTCAGGGACCAGCTTTAGTATTTCGTTCCTGTTCGGGAACGAAAACAAAACTTCTTGCAGCGAATCTGTAAGGCGCTCGCGCTGCTTTTGGTCAAGCGACAGGAACGTAGCAGTCAACAACTTGAAGTCGAGCTTTTCAATCTGGCGCGCATTTGCCAAGATCTGCCGGCAGTAGGTCTGGAACATTATCACCCTCTTTTCCGCATCAAATTCAGACAATACTTCAAGCCACGTCCGGAAGAGCACCGACAGTTTGTTCGGGTCTATCATCGGAGCCCCGGAAAGAGCCATGGTTATTGTTTCGCGCCTGTCCTCATCGCTCATCGCATAGAATTCCTTGAGCCTGTTCTGGAGCATGGGCTTGCGCAAAAAGTCTGGCAGGTTCGCAAGTATCTGTATGATGTTGCTAGCGACGTTGTTGTTGGTGCTGCTCACGCACACCACTGCGACAGGAGGGAAATTTAATTGATAAGGATGATGATGGCGGCTCTATCGAAGATATAACTGCCTCTGCTGGATCAGGGTGTGAAGCTAGATGCAAGCAAGTTGACTTTTAGGCGAAAGCTGAAGAGTTAACAGAACCAGGATGGATTAAATAACCTCAAAATGTGAGAGAACCCGTATATGCCGTGTCTTGTGACAGTCGGCGGATTTTATGGCGATGAGGGAAAGGGCAAGATTATCGCGTATCTGGCAAGAAAGGACAACCCTTCGATTGCAGTCAGGGGAGGGGTTGGCCCGAACGCCGGCCACACGTTCACTTTTGAAGGCAAGGAATACAAAGTGCGCATGCTGCCAAGCGCCGCGCTCAACCCGACGACAAGGCTCCTGATCGGCGCAGGCGTGCTCGTCAACCCACAGGTGCTGCTAAAAGAGATTGCGATGTTCCAGTCAGACGACAGGACTTTTGTTGACGCCCAGTGCGGCATCATCGAGCAGGCGCATATTGACCGGGACAAAGGAGAGGATCACCTCAAGAGCAAGGTAGGCACTACTGGCACGGGGACCGGCCCGGCAAACGCGGACAGGGCGCTCCGTACGCTCAAGTTGGCCAAAGACATCCCGGAATTATCGCTTTACATTGAAGACGTCAGCAATTCCGTCAACTGTGCCCTTGAAAACAACGAAAACGTGCTGGTTGAAGGCACGCAGGGCACGTACCTGTCGCTGTTCCACGGCGGATACCCTTACGTCACTTCAAAGGACGTGACTGCGTCTGGCATCTGCTCCGATATTGGCATAGGGCCGAAAAGGGTTGACGACGTGCTTGTTGTGTTCAAGGCCTACGTCACCCGCGTAGGCGGCGGACCACTCCAGAATGAGTTGAGCGAAGACGAAGCTAAAAAGCGCGGCTGGCTAGAGTTTGGCAGCGTCACCGGCAGACAGAGGAGGGCGTCCCCCTTTGACATGGATCTTGCCAAAAAGGCGATCAGAATCAACAGTGCGACACAGCTAGCTGTGACCAAGATGGACGTGCTGTACCCGCAGTGCGCCGGCGTGCGCGATTATGCCAAGCTGCCTGCGGAGGCGAAAAAGTTCATCGAGAACATTGAAGGGGAAACGGGCCTGAAGGTGACCCTCATTGGCACGGGCCCCGAACTCTACGACGTGATCGACCGCCGGCTATAGCTTGCGACAAGAGCCTTTACAACGTCCCTGCACGATCGCAGGTCGCGCAGTAGCTTTTTTCTATCTGATGATGACAGGTCTATCCTCCCAAGCATCGACCTTGCTTCTGCGATGTCGATCGCCTTTTTTGCAGACTTTGGTGGCGATGGGACCTCTCCTTCCAGATTGTAGCGCAGCTTCAAGTCCATGACGGCATACTCGAGAGCAACGTAGGCCCGCCACATAGATGCCCTGTCAGGAGGGTCGATGGCAACAATTGCCTTGGCCCTTTCCACGAGCTCACTCAGCCTATCCAAATTGCAATGACTTTAATACCGTAGGTATTAACAATATTGCGATTTGCCGCTCAAAGCCCCATGCTACATTGCGCTGGCAGGTCTGAAAGACTTTGGCAGGCTGGTATGCGCGCTCGAGCGGACGCCAATGCCGGCATTCTCGCTCCGGTTCAACAAGCGCGACGTGCTGGCGGCCCAGACTGATATCATCAACGGCAGGCCGGTCATCTATTATGCAGAGAGCGATTCAAAGGATGGCCAGTACCTTGCCTACCGCGTGAGCAACGGGGTTGAAGAGGTGCTGCTTGCCAGCTCTGTGGACAACCCTACCTTTGTCTACTCGCCCATCCTGAAGGTGGAAAAGTTCCCCAGCGCGCTTGCAAGGTCGGCAAGGGTCGAGAAAAAATCAGGCTACACCGTCATAAAGCTAAAAGATTTGTCGAGCCTTGCCAAGGTCGCCGCCTACAAGACTATCTATGACGAGCCTCCGCTGCCACTGTTCCTGTTCAAAGAGCGCGGGGGCAAGGTGATCCTTGGCACCACAATGAGTGTAAACGACAATGAAACCGTATCATACTTTTACTACGTCACGCTGGCCGAGGAGCCAAAGGAGCCATTCCTACGCTACTCGAGCCAGAGGGTCGAGCAGCCGGTCTTCTCGGTAAGGCTTGACGAGCATGGTTATGTCTATCTCAAGGTGATAAGGCTTGCAGCGGACCACCCGCTGGTAAAGACCTATGAGTAACAGCAGGAAGCCATTTCGCGAAAGGATCGCAAGAGCCGCCGATGCCAAGAAGAGCCCGATAGTGCTAGCGCTTGACCCGCCGACAAGCAAACGCAACCTGCCGGCATTTGCGGCAAAAACTATCCGCGCAGTAGGACAACATATTTGCGCAGTCAAGATGAATTTCCACCTTATCCTTCCGCTATCTGCATCTGAAATATCGCGGATAAACAGGCTTGTGCATTCCTATGGCCTGCAGTCGATTGCAGACATCAAGCTGAACGACATTGAAAACACGAACGAAGTCGCTATCGATCATCTGACAAGGATGGGCTTTGACGCCGTCATAGCAAATCCCTTTATCGGCAAGGGAGGGCTGGCGGCGCTTGTGCAAAAGGCGCACAAGGCAGGTGCCGGCGTCATTGCACTGGTCTATATGAGTCACCCAGGCGCAAAGGAGGGCTTTGGGCTCGAGGTCGGCGGGAGGGGTCTGTACAGTGAATTTCTTGAAAGGGCAACAGGAGCGGGAGCCGACGGCATTGTCGTGGGCGCAACCCAGCTTGATATTTTAAGGCAGGTAGCAAAGCAGCAGTTGCCAGTGTATTCGCCAGGGATAGGGGCGCAGGGCGGCGACGCAGAGCAGGCAATCAGGAGCGGAGCCGACTATTTGATAATTGGAAGGTCGATAGTGGAGGCCGCACAGCCGGCCAAAGTAGCAAAGGAAATCCAGAGTAGAATTTTATTATCTGTACGCAAGTGACCGCTGCTGCAAGTACTCCTTGGCGGCCAATAGCAGGTTCTTGGCGTTGCGATAAGTCAGCTGCTGTATGGCGTCGTCAAATTTTTTCCATGCAAAGCCGATGTGCTCGTGCGAAATCGTCACTTGGCGCGTGCGCGTCTGAGCAAGGAACAATACGACCTCCTTCTGGACGAGCCTCCTGCCGTGCCGATACTTGTATTCGATTTTCATGCGGAAGCTATCAAGGAATTCGACATCGGTGATGCCGGTCTCCTCCCTGATCTCTCGGATGGCGGCCTGCTTTTCGCTCTCGCCTGCCTCAATATTGCCTTTTGGAAAATCCCAGTGGCCTGCAGTGTAGTGCAAAAGCAGGTATTCCGGCTCTGCTGTGCCTTCTATGTAGAACATTACCGCGCCGGCGGACCGCTCGTCTACCAATAATTTGGAATTGAGCTGGTTATTTGTAAGTTTTTTGCAGGCTCACTCTTCGTCATCAGCTTCTTCTTTTTCTTCTGGCCGCTGCTCCCCTTCTTCTTGCTGCTGTAGCGTAGACGGCGCATAGTCGTGTACGTCGAGCCATTCTTCCTGCGTCATCCAGTATCTGCAAAACCACTTGTGCTGCTGTTGGTCATAGTCGCCGTGCTGTGGCATACCCTCTTGTTTGCAGGCACCTTTACATTAACATTAGTGTTTCAGAACTTCGCTTCCGCCCTTTTTGTTCCTGAAGTACTGGTAGAGGAACGTTGCGGCTACAAGCGACACTGCGAGCCCTATCAGTAGCGACGAGATCAGCGTGAACGGGCTTGTGCCCTCTGTGAGCACGGCCGTGAACTGAAGCACTGGTATGTAGAGCAGCGCCAGCACGGCCAGGCGGAGGATATCTGACATTGTCCTAGTGCTTCCCCTGAACCAGTTGCTGAGCAGGATGCCGCCGAGGATCGTGGCGATGCCTATCCACAGGAGCGTTATCGTCCCGGTTGCAAAGCTGCCTACGATGGTCCTGTTTGAGAGGATGTCGAGCGCGCTCATGTCCGGCCTGAGCATATCCATCGGTATGCTTGAGAGGCCGTTTGCAAAGGATGCCAGTATGATGAGGACGCCGGCTATGACAGAGAATATCTTGATGAAAGAAGTGGGCGTCAGCCTGCCAAACGAGCTCAGCGTCTTGTCGATGTCAAATGCTCTGACAATGAACGCGCCGCCGAGGATCGCCAATATGATGGCGGTGATCCACTTGCCGGCGTCGAAAATGACCGCCAGCGCGCCTGCTGCCAAAAGAACCCCGGGCACGCCAAGGAAGAACTTTGAATACTGCGAATCGTAAACGAGCATCTTTAGGTACCTGCCCAGCACTGCGTACGAATACTCGACGCTTCTGCTGTGGCGAATTATGACGCGCTGGACCGAGATCACCGGCACTCTTGACTGGATTATGGGAAGAACTGTCTCGTCGTCCTCCCCGTCTGATACAATGACTGCGCCGTCGGCATGGTATTTCTCGAGGATGCTTTTCACCTCAAGGCTGATCTTCTCATCAGCCTCGACGCTCCTGTTGAACTTGCCAGCCACTACCGCGACCTCGGCAGTGTAACCCTTGCTCACAAGCTCCTCATATGTCTTGACTGCGCCAAAAATCGCGTTCGAGTCCGCGTCCTCTGGGTCCTCGATAGCGAGCCTCGTGCCGGCGTTGATACATGCATCGCGGCCAACGATCGGCGTTTCGATGCCGCCCTTTGAGCCAATGTCGTCATCCCTGTCTATACAGAGCACGAGAATCTTGCTGTGCGCAGCCTCTCTTGAGGGGCTTGTACTTTTGGCTCCCGCCGGGCTGCTTTTATCAAAATCAGAGTGCGGCATCTTGTTGGCTGTCAGTAGTTTACAGAATTGTTTACAGGTTAATTAATTTAATCAACTTTGATCTAGGGTTATTTGGTTTATTGAAATAATCTTCTAAAACAAGCATGCGTCTTGAAGTTACTGCTTAAAGTCGAGGCAGACTATGTAAAGCTCGCTGCTTTCCTGCCTGCTTGCAGAGGGCTTGCTTAGGAACACCCGGCCAAAGCTCTTCTTCAATTCGGCCCTGAACTCGTTTAGCATATCCCCCTCAAACACCTTGAACACGGCGCTTCCGCCGGCCCTCAAGATCTGCCGTGCAAAGCCCAGAGCGATTGTAGAGAGCGAGATCTGCCGGGCGTGGTCAACGTCCCACATGCCGCTCACGTTTGGCGCCAAGTCAGAGAGGACGACGTCGGCCTTGCCGCCATCAAGAATGCCGGCGATCTTTTCAAGCATGGCAGGGTCCTCGATGCTGCCCTCAAGCACCGTTGCACCTGGGACCGGCTCAACCGGCTTGAGGTCGATGCCGACGACCTTGCCCGCCTGTCCCACCTCTTTTGTAGCCACCTGCAGCCAGCCTCCGGGGGCGCAGCCCAGATCCACTACCTTGCTGCCCTTTTTGAGAATGTGGTAAGAACTGTTCAGCTGCAGTAATTTGTAGGCCGATCTTGCACGGTACCCTTGATCTTTTGCCAGCCGGCGATACTGGTCCCTGCGCGCATCAATAAGTCTCATTTTTTAGCAGGAGGCTTTGGCAGTTTCTGGTTTGAATTGTTGTTACTGCTGTCAAGAGAATTGATGAGCCAGTCTTCAATCAAATTGCAGCTCGTCGGGCTGTACGAGCCATCAAGAGAACACATGTGCTCGACAGGGCACGTCAAACAGGGCGCTTGTTCGATGCTCGTTGTGTCAACCGGCAGCTTGACCGCAAAAAGCTTGTAGGTCCACCGGCCGCTTTCAAGGATTTTTTCGCGCCTTATCAGCGAGCGCCTTTCAAGGCGGATGGCCACGCGAGAGCCGTCGCGGCTTGTCAGGTCAAGCTCCTTCCACAGCTCGGACTGCAGTATGCCGTCCTTGCCGTTACTAATTATGGTGCGAAAAACTTTGCCTGTGAGATCTTCAATTTGAGCTTCATTTAATTTCAATCAGCATAACCCCAAAGTCAGTTATTACTAACTATCGATGAACCGATAAATAACCCTTTTTGAAGACAAGTTGACTAGAAGATTAATCAAAAGTAATGGCAGGATATCGCTAGCGATTTTAGATAGGGCTACTTGACTTTCTTCTTGTCTTTGGTGCCAAATATCTTGTCAAAGTAATCTGATTGCTCGGGTGCTGTCTCTGCTGCTTCGCCTTCCTTGACGTTTGCAAGCTTTTTGGCGGCTTTTTTCTTGTACTCGAGCTGCATCTGCCGGGCGATCTGGATCCTCTGCGCCTGCGGCGACCCTGCGCCGTGCATCGACTCTGTTAGGTATCCTACGGCGTTCCGGCCAAGCGTCATGTTTTCAATCAGCCTCAGGATCCTCATCCTGTTTTCTGTCGAGACTCCCTTCCTTCCCTTCAGGTATTTTTCAAGAAGGGGTCCCGTCTCTGGGCTGCGGAACTCTTTCTCTGACGGCATCGTGACCATGAGGCCGCCAGCAATGTCCTGCGCCATCCGGCCAATTTCGTACGGGAATCGGGTGACGCTGTGCTTGCAGACGTTTGCCAGCATGTCGTCGTTCTGCCAGTTGCCGGACGCAGTCTTGTGGGCCATGTACGAAGACGCGATCCCTGCGCCAAATATCGCTTCGTTCAGGTAGGTCATCTCGACCAGCTTGTCCTTGATGTGCGAAGCGTTTGCAACGCCGTTATAGTCGGCAATCGCCGCCGCCGCGCCTATCAAGACGTCGCCAAGGCCGGTCTTGCATACATAGCTGCGCCTGTGATAGCATGTAAAGCGCTCTACCAGCATGGAGGCAAATTCGTATTCGCCATCCATGAATATCAGCTCGTTTGGAATGAACACGTCCTTGAAAATCACCATGGCCTCTTGGCCGGAATACATCACGTTGCCGGCGTCGATTTCGCCGCCCTCCATGCTCCTTGTGTCGCACGACTGCCTGCCATAGATGTAGGTTATGCCGGGCGCGTCGACAGGGATTGCGCCGACTATGGCATAGTCCTTATCCTCGGCCTTTAGCCTCATGGTTGGCATAACGATTATCCAATGCGAATTGATGCACCCTGTCTGGTGAGCCTTGGCGCCAGTGATGTAGACGCCCTTGCTGTCACGCTTTGTAATGTGTACAAACATGTCCGGGTCCTCCTGCTGGGACGGCGACAGGCTGCGGTCGCCCTTGACGTCCGTCATGGCGCCGCCGATCACCAGGTTTTCGCGCTGGACCATCTTGATGAATTCTATCAGGCGCTTGTGATACTGCGTGCCATGCTTTTGGTCAATTTCAAAAGTCGTTGAATATAACGAGTTGAGGGCATCCATGCCTACGCAGCGCTGGAAGCAGGTGCCTGTGAGCTGGCCAAGCTTCCTCTGCATCCTGTTCTGGTTGACCAGATCCTGCGCGCTCTCTGCAATGTGTAAGAACCTGTTGACCTGAATGCCGCTCAGCGAAGACTTGGCTGATGCAAGCTCGGGCTCTTCGACAGCAAGGTCATAAGTCTCTGCGACCGCGTTTATCGAAGGCCTGATCATCGGATGGTCAACTGGCTCTTTTACGAGCTCTCCAAAAAGGTAGACTTTGAGCTTTCTGCCCCTGAGGCTCTGGATGTACTCCGCCCCGTTCTTTATTGGCATCTGTGAAAGTACTACTGCCCGAATGTTATTTATATTTTCTTAGATACGAGCTAGTAAAAAACTAGTGTCATTTTCTACACTTTTTACAAGATCTGACTACTGTATGTACGTCTGGTTGCTCCTATCAAAGTTCCTGACAACCTGAAAGTCCCTGCTGAACTGCGACTGCACAAGCGATCTGAGCTCAGGGTATATGGTCGAGGGGTCTTCTTTTGCCATTTTTGTAGCCGTGTGGTCGTCGCCAAGCATCCATTTGCAGAGCTCAAAGGTCATCTGCCGGACGGTGTTTTCATCGACTATTCCAAGGCTGTGGAGGTATTCGTGGGCAAGCACCATGAACATGTACGAGTTGTACTCTTCAGTCGAGCAAGCGATCTTTTTGACAGCAGCCAGGAGGTAGCTGTTCATCACTATGGCGTTAGAGCCCAGCATGTGGTACGCGCCAAGGTTGCTCGGCATCATTTGCAGTATCAGGCTCAGCCCCGCCCTGTGCATCCTGAACTTTTGCAGGACGACTGACTTGACCAGCTCAAACGCCTCATTAAAGTCCTTTAGGTTTGCTATTCTCTCTCTGAACTGCAATTGCTGTTCTGTCGGCACTGCTGCTACCTACATTATTTCGCAGCACGGCCGTATAAGCGTGTATGCGTAGCTTCGTAATCTTTTTTACAGCCAGAATATGGCTTTACAGTCGTGGGGACCACCAAAGCCAAGCAGTTCGACCTGCGCGATATTGTGGCAAGCTATCCTGATTTTCCAAAGCCCGGCATACTGTTCCGCGACATCAACCCTGTCTTCAGGAGAAACGATGCCCTCAACTATATCATTGATGAGTTTTACCGCGCCTATGGCAAGGCAAAGGTGGATGCAGTGGCCGGCATCGAATCGAGAGGTTTTGTTCTGGCGACCGCGCTTGCACTAAAGTTTGGCAAGGGCGTGGTGATGATCCGCAAGGCAGGCAAGCTGCCGGGCAAGACCCTGAAAAAGTCCTATGACATTGAATACGGCAGCGCAGTAATGGAGCTTCAGCAGAACGCAATAAGCAAGGGCGAGAGTGTGCTGATCGCAGACGACCTGATAGCAACAGGCGGAACAGCGGTGGCCGCTGCGCAACTGGTAGAAGAGATTGGCGGTAAGGTGGCCGGCTTTGCGTTCATTATCGAATTGTCCGACCTGCACGGCGCAGACAGGCTGCGCAAGATGGGCTACAAGGTCCAGTCGCTAGTGACCTACCATGGCGAATAGCGCGGACATTGGGATCATTGGTGGCACGGGCGTCTATGACCCCGGGCTTTTTAGCAGCAAGCGCGAGATCAAGGTGCACACGCCCTATGGCGAGCCCTCCGACCTCGTGACGATCGGCGAGTATGCAGGAGTCAAGGTCGCCTTCATCCCCCGCCATGGCAGGGGGCACAGGATACCTCCCCACAGCATAAACAGCAGGGCCAACATCTGGACTCTCAAGGAGCTTGGCGTCAAGCGCATTATTGCACCGTCTGCCGTTGGCAGCCTGCAGGAAAGCTACAGACCCGGCGACATTGCAATCCCTGATCAGTTTATCGACTTTACAAAGAAGAGACAGTACACGTTCTACGACGGCGGGCAGGTGTGCCACGTTTCTGTCGCAGACCCGTTCTGCCCCGAGCTCTCTAGCATCGCAATCGACAAGACGAAGAAGCTGAAATTCCCGATGCACGACAGGGCGACGTACGTCTGCATCGAGGGGCCACGGTTTTCCACAAGGGCAGAGTCAAAGTTCTTCTGCGATGTGATGAAGGCAGACATCATAGGCATGACGCTCGTGCCCGAAGTCAACCTTGCAAGGGAGGCTGAAATCTGCTACATGTCGATAGCGACTGTGACTGACTATGACGTGTGGGCCGACAAGCCGGTCAGCTCTGCCGAGATAATTGAGACGCTTGCCAAGAACGTAGAAAAGACAAAGAAACTGATAGCAGAGCTGGTGCCTGCGATCCCGGCTGTAAGGAAGAAATGCGCCTGCGGCAGCGCGCTTGAAAGCGCCCTACTCTGACGACGATGGCGGCTTGATGCCTTCTGGTAGTATAATGTCCCCTTCGATCAGCTTGCGTTGAATAGTCAGCTGCAACTGCTCCGGGTCGATGCCCATCTTGGCGATCTTGTCCAGCGTGGTCTTGGCGATCTTGACGCTTGCGTTGTGGCCTCCGATCCTGCCAAACGCGATCGCAGTAAAGCGAAATTCCTGACCCTTTATCACAAAATACCCGGCCAGCTTGCTTGCTATCTCGCTTCCGCTGGCACTTTTCACAAATACCGTGACCGGAATTTCATTTTCATCATCATCTTTTCGCATCATTTCTTTGGCCCGTCCGCCACTTCCATGTTGCGGTTCACGTTCTCTTCGACCAAAAAGCTCCACCACTCAGGGTCGGCTATTTTATAGTCCTTGACGTTGACCTCGATCGCCTTGTCGTCGGCGTCAGTGAATTCAAGCTTGCCCTCTTTTATCATCTTGACCAGCCGCCAGCGCAAGTGGCCTTTCCTGTTCCTGCTTATCGCCACTGCCCACTTTTTGTCCTTCTCTATCTTTGGCATGCCGATATAGTCGACGATCTGATCGATGCCCAGACGCTTTTCCTCGCAGAACAGTTCCTTTGTAAGCAGGCTGCGCCAGACATCAACCGAGCCCATAGTCCTGCCGTTCTCGTTGATGTTGATCACTCCAAAGTAGACCACCTTGTCGCCACCAGTCGGGTCTGAAGTCGTCATTGCGATATCCTTGTTGCAGGGTACCACCTATTTAGTTCTTGCATCCTCGTATGGCTTTTCAAGCACGATCCCGATGTTGTCAACTTTGAGGTTCTTCTTGAACGGAATGCCGCCCTCTTCGCAGCACCTCCGGTAGCGGTTTGTTATTGCAAACCTTGGGTGAAGCGACTCAAATTCTGTCGCAGTTATTTCGATGACCATGCCCCTGCCCACAAGCGACTTGGCAGCCGTAAGGGCGCGCTGCTCGTCGTTCCAGCCAAGCGCACTTGATAGTTTAGCTGCGTCCATCTTGCCTTTCTTGACTATTGCCAAGAAGGCCTTGGCCTCGTCCTCGCTTACCTTGAGCTCCGAAACGATGGCCTGTTCCACGTTTGAGAGGTTGACTGCCATGTGCTATACTATGCTATTTTACTTCTAGCGACTTGAGGATGTCCTCTGTGTGCTGCTCGTCCTTTACCTCGTCTGCCAGTATCGTGGTTGCAAGGTTGTACGTGACATAGTCGCCCAGCGTAAGCGCCTTTTTCGCCAAGTTGTTATAGTTCTCGACTGCCTTGCCTTCAAACTGGAGCGCGCGCTCTAGCGCGGCCCGGAGCGTAAGGTGCTTTGCCGGGTCAAGCAGACCTATCGTGCTGTACTTTGCCCATTCTGATGGGTTGCTTGGTGCCAAGTCGCCAAGCTCTGCAATCCTGTCTGCAAGCAGCTCTGCATGCGCCAGCTCGCCTGTTGCCTGCGTCTTGAGCGCGGCAGCGTACGTCACAAGGCCTATGCCTTCCATGTTTATCCCCACGTACCAAAAGTAGTGGAAGATGCGCATTTCGTCGCAGTACGCGCTCTTTAGAATCTCGATTATCTTGGCTGCATTTTTGCCAAGGATCCTTTTCTCTGTTCTGCCCATATGCCAGACAGTAGTTAATCGGGCAACTATTTATTCTATGTTTGTTAGAATTGCACAAGGTTGCGGTACTTTTTGTAGCGCTCCTCGACGTCGTCCTTTGTTATAGACAGCAGGCGCTTCACTCCAAAGTCCTCGACTGCAAACGAGCCCATGACGTTGCCATATATCACTGCCTCCTTCATGGTCGCAAAATCAGACCTGTTCCTGCGCGCAATGTGGCCCAGAAATCCGCCGGCAAACGAGTCGCCGGCGCCTGTCGGGTCTACTATCTCGTCCAAGAAGAAGGCGGCTGCTGGGAACACTTGGTTGTCACTTGTGAAAAGGATGGCACCGTGCTCACCCTTTTTGATGATCGCAAATTTCGACCCCCACGACATTATCTTTTTGGCGCACTTTGCGATGTTGGCTTCCTTACACAAGAGCCGCGCCTCGTTGTCATTTATCACTACGCCGTCTGCCATCCCCACCATCTTGATCACATCGTCGCGGCTCCCGTTTATCCAGAACTCTATAGTGTCGCACACCACCAGCTTGGGGTTCTGGAAGTGTTGGAGAATCTTGATATTCTGCTTCGGGTCGTTATTTGCCAGATAGACATAATCAGATTTTGCATACTCTTCTGGGATCACCGGGTCAAAGCCTGCAATGACTCCAAGCTCGGTCTTGTTGGTAGTCCTGTTTGACAAGTCGTAATCAAATGAAGAATCATAGTGGAACGTCTTGCCGCCCTGCACGGTGACGATGCCCTTTGTGTCGATGCCTTTTGACCTGATCGCTCTGATGTGGTCGGCAGGCATGTCCGAGCCCACGACTGCGACTATTGACGTCTGCGCGAACATGCTTGAAGATAGAGAAGCAAATGTGGCTGCGCCTCCAAGTATCCGGGTCTCTGTCCTAAATGGCGTGCGAGTGGTGTCAAGGGCCACCGTGCCAAAGACCGTCAGCAACGCCCATGAACAAGCGCCCTTTCGTAATTAAATGCTTGCCACCACCATTATTTTAAATAGCGAACAGGCAGATAATCCACACACAGTTGCGGCTAGTAGTGGCTATCACCGGCGCCTCTGGAGTCATTTATGGCATAAGGACGCTTGAGGTGCTCAGAGAGCTCAGGGTCGAGACGCACCTCATCATGAGCGAGTGGGGCGCCAAGAACATCAAGATAGAGACCGACAAGACAGCCGACTATGTCAGGTCGCTTGCCACCAAATGCTACGAAGACGACAATATGGCCGCGCCCATGTCAAGCGGCTCATTCAGGACCGATGGCATGGCTGTCATCCCCTGCAGCATGAAGACCTTGGCAAGCATCGCAAACGCGTTTGACGACAGCCTTGTGTCAAGGGCTGCAGGCGTGTGCATCAAGGAGCAGCGCAAGCTTGTGCTGGTGCCAAGGGAGGCTCCGCTGTCAAAGATACACCTTGAAAACATGAGCAAGCTTGCCGATGCCGGCGCGGTTATCCTGCCAGCGATGCCGGGGTTCTACCACAGGCCAAAGACCATGGATGACCTGATCAACCACGTGGTGGGCAAGCTCCTTGACCAATTCAACATCGACCACGGCCTTTTCAGGCGGTGGGGCGGCCAGAGCGTATAAGGATTTATAATCTTGCTGTGCTACTTACATTTATAGAAATGCCGGCGCGAGGTGATCACCGATAGCTCGATACAAGCCCAAGTACGCAAGCCGGTCGGTCGACTTTATAGTCCCGCTCATTGCGTTACTGTTCATTGGGATAATGTTCGTGCTTCTTGCACGCTCGCAGGGAGGCTTTGGTTTTATCTTTCTGGCAGCTGCGTCCGGCCTCATGATCTACTGGGTGCGCGAAGTGAGGATGATGGCAAGGTCTGAAGAGAGAAAGATGGCAAAAGAGATCGAGCAGCAGAAGGACTGGGTCTACGACCTGATAAAGGGTAACGACGAGGTGGTTTTCGTCGCAGAGGTGCCCGGCCCCGAGGACCAGATAAACGTCAGGCTGATAGGAGACCTGTTACACATCAAGGGAGGGCAGAACTTTGCAAGGGATGTCCCGCTGGAGCTAACACAGGAGATGGGCATAGCAGACTACAAGTATCGAAACGGCGTGCTCACAATCAAAATTCAGAAGGTTTGATTTCCTCTTTGTCGTTGTCGTAGGTGTCTTCCCACAGCCGCATCCTGTCCATCTTGTCCCTCCTCCTTGCATCCTGCAGCATGTTGTAGACGCTCTTGTGCATGCTGCCTTTTGCAAGCAGGGTGATCGCGTCGCTTGCAAGCTTGACCTCCTTGAAGTTACCGATAAAGCCTACCATGTGACCGTAGACAGAGATGTAGGCGCCGCTCAGCTCCTCTATCATCCGGCGCGCCTTGCCTCCTTCGCCAATTATCCTGCCCTTGATGCGCTCAAGCGCGTTTGGCGACTTGCCGGCATAGTCATGCAGGTCCATCTGCTGGAACATTATCTCATCGTTTTCAAAGAGCCTGTACGCCCTCTCTGGCGAAAAGCCTCTTGAAATCGCGGATATCACCTCGACGGCCCGGAAAGCTTCCATCTGCTGCACGGGCTTGGTGCTGGAGATTGTCGCATCGCCGCTTTCGCTGTCGATCTCTATTTCAACGCCGCACCTCTTTTCAATCTGCTGCTTTACCTTGCCGCCCTTGCCTATTATGGCACCTATCCTGTCTTTTGGGATCTTCATCGTGTGCTGGAAGCTCATTATTTGTTTCCGCCTCGGATTTTTTCTACTGCCAGCGCAGTGTCGAGAACCTCGATCCCGCGCTTTTCAAAGAACCTGTTTACATTCATCACGTCGCGGACTAAAAATTGTTTGGAATTTGGGTGTTGGATATCGACCGCCGAGCCAAAGTCAAACAGCATTATTCCCCGGTCGGTTTTGAAGATATTGTACTCCGATAGGTCGGCGTGCACCAGCCTTGCCTTTTGGTACAACATAGTCATTTGCTCGATCACCTGTTTGTAGTCACTGGACGTGACTTCGGACTCTACCAGCGGCGGCGCAGAGTTGCCCTCGCTGTCCCCTACGAACTCCATCACAAGGACGTTCTTTTTCACTGCTATTGGTGCCGGGACTCGCACGCCGGCCGCGTACGCGGCCTGCATGTTCTTAAACTCCTTTCTGGCCCACGCCGCTATCAGGCTGCGCGACCCTCGCTTTATGTCAGAGAACCGCGGGTCGCCGGCGATGTACTGCATGCGCTTTTTAAACTCAGCACTCACTGTGAGGTATATCTTTAGTATGCGAAGCGATCCGTCGGGCGCAGTGGCGGTATAGACCTTGGACTCTTTGCCGGCTGCAAGCGAGCCTCTCACCTGCTGTATCACGCCGTCGCTTCTCAGGTCATTGATGATCATGAGGGTCGGCACGTCAAAGACATTGTCAAAAACCTCGTAATCTTCGGAACGCTTGACAAGCAGTCTGCTCTCCCGCTCCCGGCGCGACAGCCGCCTGTCGGCCCTGTCAATCGCCTTTTGCCTCTCCTCTCTTGGCAGCTGCTCGTCAGGATCTGACAACATGAAAAAGGTGCATCTTATCATTATTATCCTTTTTACCTATGCTGGAACTTGTAGATCATCAAAAATGGCACACCAGCTATCCTCTTTACGCTGATCTCTTTGGCAAGCCTCATTTCCAGAGCCTGCTTCACTATCCTGTCGCCCACCAAGTTTGCGATGTCACACTTTTGGAGTAGCTCCTGTGCCTCCTGCTGCTCGATGACCTGCTGCTGGTAGTACTCTTTTGTAAGGTTGATTACAAGGCCGTTCTGCTCTAGCTTGCTCCCTATGAGGTCGAGATCGCAAATGTCTACCATGATTGAACCCTGGTACTGCGTGGTCCTCGTGGCATACTGTGGCAACGAGTGTTCTGTAAAAGAACAGTATAATGAGGGTTGCTGCTAGCCGTACGTTTCGATCTTTATATCAAACGACCCGTCCTTGCGCTTGTTTCTGTTTGTGACAAAGCCCTGCGGGCTCAGGAGCGCAACAACAGAGTCGATGGTCCCCTGGTAGCCGCAGATGTAAAAGAACGAGTTTGCCGGCGTCACCTTTTCGCCCACCAATTTTTCAAGCTGCGACTCACCGCCATTGCTGACAAGCAGCTTCTCCACCCGGCCAATGTTACCACGCCACCCTTGCGAGAGTGGGTGGTCGGACCTGCTCACAGTCGGCATGTACTTGAAGTTAGGGTCGCTGGCAGCCATCTTTTCAAGCATATCCCGGTAGCCAAGCTCCTGCGCGTATTTTGCCCCATGCAGCAACACGACCTCCCTCTTTGACCTGCTGCTTTTCAAGTGCAGGACATAGCTGATGAACGGGGCAAGGCCGGTGCCCGAGGCCACCAGCACGATGCGCCGGGTGTCCGGCGTCCCGTCTGCCTTTTTGTCTTCAATGGTAAATGCGCCGGCAGGCTTGCGCCAGTAAAGCGGATCGCCTTCCCTCATCTTGAAAAGCGCGCTTGTAAATTTGCCCATCACTGGCTCTGTCGCCCACTTGACGTAGAATTCAAAATGTCTTTTTTCTTCTGGCGGCGAGGACAGCGAATACGCCCTGTACGTGATCTTGTCGTCGCCGTCAAGCTTTAGCCCAAGCGCTACGAATTGGCCGGCCTTGAAATCCGGCACCGCGCTTCCATCTGCAGGCTGCATCCGGATTATTGCAAGATCCGGCGTCAGGTTCTCGCGATACGTTATCATGCCAATATTGGGCGGTGCCTGTCCAGAGCTCATTCTTATTAACACCACTGGAATCACTTGGCTATATTTGATTATCGCGTCGTATCATAGACGTCTATGGATTTACTTGATATAGCTTGCCAGTCCAAAAAACCGCAGCATTAGATCCGAATTGCAAGTTAAAAATCATTTTTATAGGATAATGTTCTACTACATGTTTGGCATTGTCAGAAAAAATTTATTATTTTCTTTTGTAAATTTTTACTATCCAAAAGAGGTGTTTGATGTTGGCTAACCATCAACAAGTTAACCAACGTTACACCGATCTTGAGCCAATAGTAAGGTTGCTAGAACAGACGAACCGGTTACTTGAAAATATTGATGGCAAATTACGAAAGATCGTCATCAACACTAATGGCAAATAAAATCGCCTTACTACCCTCATTTTCTTTTTGATGCGTATAACTTTGTCCATAAAGAGCAAGAATTATGGACATTACTATAATAATGTCGGAATTGGTCGTTATCCATATATCCATCCATTTATTTTAGCGCTAGTTGTATTTGATTATCCTTTTATTGGAGGGCGCAAAAGAGCTATGCTGGTTTGGCAAGCAAGAAAGGCATAGCGCTCACTATCGGCATCGCTGCCGCAATTATCGGATCAAGCTTTCTCATATGGTACATACCCCAGAGCAGCCCCGGCGGATTCATTGACGCCCCGCGCACCGACAGCGAGGTAATTGGGGACGTTTATGCCCGGCACAACGACCTTGCCACCAGCATCGAGCTTAGGTTCGAGCAATGGAAGAACAACAATGACACTGCGGTAGCCGGCGACATGCCTGCACAGCTCGCCTCTGCCAAGTCTCAGATAGAGCAGATGCGCCGGGATCTTGACAACCACCAGCCGGCTCAAGAATGGCAGGAGAGTTACGACATTTACATGCAGGCGCTTGATTCGTATGCAGTATACCTTGATGCACTTGAACTGAAGGTAGATAGTGGTGACAAGACCGACCCCGACCAGACGCTGGATCAACGGTGGCGTGACCTTGTTGACCAATCTGTCGAAGCTATGCCCATTTAGTGTAGGTAGAAACAATTTGTCGTCGTTTAATCATAACAATATGCTACCCTTTGGACAAAAGTTCAATAATTTGACATCGTAGTAGTTCCAGAATTTAATTTGTCAATTCTTGCCGCATTAATGGCAACAGCAATGACAACAGGTATTGCAATGCTCAAGATGAAGCGGCTTGAGACAAAAATTTGAATACTATTTTTCTTTTACTTCAAGGCTTCCAGAATCTGGTCGATCCTTGCGTCTGTCTTGAACGCACTTGGGTTGAGCACAGTCTTAGACGCGACAAATCCAGCCGACTGCAGCCTTTCGATTATATTTTGCACAGAATGAGGGTTTGTCCTGAGCTTGGCCGAGATTTCATCTGCCCTGAAGTAATACGGGATGCCACTTTCTTCCTCGGCCGCGGCGTCGAGCACTTTTTTGGATTGCCTGTCAGGGCTTTGTTCAAGCATCATCTTTTTCACAAATTCCCTGTCGTGGAACGGCCCAGTCCACAGCTGCCCTCCGGTTCGCATCACGCTCCCGCACAGCTCGCATTTTTTTGCGTTGTTGTATTCTTCTGTCTTGAACCGGTGGCCGCACTGAAGGCAGTGCATCACGTAGCCGATGCTGGCATAGACATCGTTTGCCTCGCTGCTGCTCACCGAGACTGAGGCGTAGATGCGCAGATAGTGCATCGCGGCGTGGACGAACAGCGGCCTGATCGACAGCTCAAGTCTTGAGGCCGTGAGCGCTATAAGCGACAGGAGCAATCTGATAGCGGTTTCGTTACCATAGCTGTTGTTGAGCGGCCTGCCGTAGTAGCGGCGCAGACAGACTTCGGGGTAGACACCGCAGAGGACTGCCGTGTCAGTCGCAGTTATGGAGACCAGCCCGCCGTCCAGAACAGCCCGCAGCACACAGTCGATGTGCTTTGCCGGCGTGCCAAAAGGATCCAGATCTACTATGCCAAAGCGCTCACCTTCGCTGTCGCCGTGTAAGAGAAATTTGCACACTTCATCAATAGAAAAATGGCATTTGCTGTCTACAGAGTTGATCTTGGCTGCTTTTCTGGCTGCCTCTATCGCGACGGGGTTGATGTCGTTCCCGTAGACCTTCTCTATCTCTGGCACCTCGACTGCGACCCTGAGCGCCCTTGCGCCGATGCCGGTGAAAGAGTCGGCAAATGTCTTGCGCGTAAGAGAGGGCGCAAACGCCCTGTACGCCAGAACCGAGAGGTCGCGGTTGAGCCTTGCAGCAGGGTTAAAGAATGCAGGCGTCTTGGGCGGGACCCTTTCGGTAAGTGACGATTGCGGGACCAGAAACGTCGTCCTGCCCTCCACCGTCCTGACGAAATCTTTCTTTTCTTTTTCTTCCGCCGCCACGCCAGAGAACTCTGCATGGATGCGATATTTATAGCAGAAACACGTATTCTTGTTTTACAAGCGCAAGTGATAATAAATACCCTGTAAATCAGCAGCATATAGTGAATAATTTGCGGTCATTGCACGACGGCGTTTTGGTTGGCGGCGTTGACGAGGCAGGCCGCGGCTCTATAATCGGCCCTCTTGTTGTTGCAGGCGTCAGCATCAAGGAATCAAAAGTTGCATTGCTTACTGAGATGGGCGTCAGGGACTCTAAAGCACTGACGCCAAGGGCGCGGGCGCGGCTTTTTGGACAGATAATGAAGATCGCCGACTCTGTGTGCATCCGCAAGGTGAACCCTGTCGAAGTTGATGATAGCGTTTCGCTCCGGGCGCTCAACAGGCTCGAGGCAAGGGTGATGGCTGCGGTCATTAACGACATTGGTGCCGACGAGGTCTATGTGGATTGCTGCGACATCAACCCTGATCGATACAAGGACTACATTGGGCAGCATCTAAAGTGCAGCCCAAAGGTGCACTCGATACACCACGCAGACGTGACCAATGTCGTCGTGTCGGCGGCATCGATAATTGCCAAGATAACGAGGGACGAGGAGATCAAGCGCATCCGAAGCAAGTACCGCGGCATCGGCAGCGGCTACCCGTCGGATGATCGCACCATGCGCTTTATCCGGCGCTACGTGGCCAAGAACGGAAGCGCACCGGAATTTGCAAGAAAGTCATGGAAGCCGCTCCGGCTCTTGCTTGAGCAAACGGCGCAATGCAAGCTCACGACCTGAATATGCAGTATATCATGCCGTGATCCCTGTCAAAGGGCTCTAGGTTGATTATTTGCTCTATCGCAAAGCCGTTCTTTTCCAGCTTGCTTGCTTCCTGAGTCACGACTGCTCTTGGGTCCATTGTAACGTCGATGCTTCTGGTCTTGACCACCAAGAGCATCACTCCTCCCTGCTTTAGGTAGGCTGCGCAGTTTGCTATCGCAATCTCTGTCTGGTCTGGCTGCGCAATGTCGCAGTACACAACGTCGACCTTGCCAAACACTGCAAAATATGACTGGGGCTTTCTTGCGTCTTCAAGTATCGGGAGGACGTTCTTGCGCTTTGAGGCCACGTTTTCGATAAGCTCCCTTGCGACCCTCGTGGCAGGCTCGACTGCGAACACGATGCCAGACGGCCCGACAATGTCAGAGACGTGGCTGACCGTGGTGCCGGTGGACGCGCCCAGATACAACACCTTGCTCCCGTTTTTTATCGGCATGTTCTTCATGCCCTTTTTCAGCGCCGCTGCAAGCTTGCTTCTAAACGGGTCCCACAGCCGGTACTCTTCACCTTCGTGTTTGACCAGCTTTTCCCCATAGACGCTGTCTCCCTTGACAAGGTTGAGGGTGGCAGCGTTTTTCTCGCCGTTTACCGAGATCCACCTAATAGCGTCGCTTTCCAAATCGCTTTCTTCTGTCCTTCTTCTTTCTCACATCACGTTTATCTCTATCCCCATCTCCTCTTCCCCTGCCGCCGCCAAACCTGCGGCCGCCACCACCATATTCCTGCTGGCGCTGTGCGTGCTCCCTGTACTTTCTTTCTCGCTCCTTCTCTGGAATTGGCTCTTTGTATTTTTCCCGGATCTCGGTCAGGCGGGTGTTGAGGCGATCCTGGATCGAGCTATCCTTGCCGGCGTGCCGGTAATAATCGATCCTGGCCGCTATGGCCACCTTGGACGCGACCGCCCTTGCTATCTTGCCGCGCTGCCACTTTGGCGCAGAGTGAATAAGAGGGTGCTGGAACAGGATGCCATGTTTTGGCGGGCGCGCCCCCGTCTTGAGAGCGCGGAAGAGCGCCTTTTCGGCTCCAAGCACTTGGATCGTGCTTGCAGGCAGCGTCGCAAGTCTAGCCAGGCTGCCGGCCTTGGCGATTATCCTTGCGCCTACTGACGCCGTCAGCAGCTCTTTGACGTTTGGAGCCACTGTATCCATCGCCACTTCGATGTGGTCTGCAAGCACCCTTCGCAGATCCGACTGCGCAATGACCTGATCTGCAAGCCTCTTGACGATTGCAAGGTTCTCTGGCGTCATGTCGCCTCCCTTGCTTCGCCTTGCCCCGTCAAGTATTATCTCGACCTTTTTGTCCTGCATGCCGGCGCTCTGCAGTATCTCAGCGGTAATGTTTTCCCGCAACCCCGCCCTGCTCACGATCTCGGCATACGCGACAAGGCTCTGCACGAGGTTGTCAAGCTCGGGAAAGTGCAGGCCATACCATTCGCGCATCCTTGCGCCCACGGTGTTGATTACCTTGTCCAGCTCGTCCAGTGCGTTTATCGATTGGATGATGTGAAGGTCGAGCCGCTCCGAGGCCTCCTTTACCCTTGACGACGACAGGTTTATCGCAAATTCCCTCAATGCCTGCATGGCATCCTGCTCGTTGTTGACAAAGCCGGCCTTGACAAGGAAGCTGGGCTTGCTGCTCTGTATCCACTGCTGCTGGTCCTCCGGCATGGACTGGCTGTTCAGCCCTGCCTGCCGCAGCGCGGCTGCGACGCTTGCATCATTGGTTGTAACAGGATCAAATGAGCGCAGCTTTTCGATAAACGACCGGATTTCATCTGGAGTTGCGCCGCTCTTTAGCAGCCTGTATGATCTGATTGCATTGTCGAACTTTTTTGATGCTACGAGGCCGCCGCTCTGGTCAAATGCGGCCACGCCAAGCTCCAAAAGGACTACTGAGCAGGGGTTGTTTGCCATTCAGAGAACACCTACAATACAGCCATTAAAAAAGCTAGCATTATTACCTCAATGGTGATTACCATAGAGGAGGATGGGACTTTCGGATGGTGACAGGAAGGAGCTTGAGTCGCTCATCAAGGCCGCGGCCAACGACCCGAAGGTGCCGATAGGGCTTGCGCGAAAAATGGTGCCCACGCAGGGCGATATCGAGGATTTCGCCTACGGCCTTGTCTCCGGCATGGTGATCGGAAATTTCATTGCACAGTTTCAGAACAGGAATGGTAGGCAGCCTGATAGGGATGAAACCGCAGACATTTTATCTATAATGATGATCCGGATGCCGCGCCTCCGCATGTCGATAATGAAGGCGCTTGACCTGCGCTAGTTCAGTAGGTACGAGTAAACGTTTATCTAACGAACAGCACGATTACTTTCCGCGTTGCTTGATAAGGACAAGTCCAAGCTGCCTGTCGCGATAAAGGATGTCTTGATCATTGGCGTCGGCGTCGTTGTGATCTGGCTCGTCATCTGGGCCAGCTTTGGCTCCAACCCGTTCTACGTCGTGTCAAGCGGCAGCATGGTTCCTGTGCTGCAGATAAACGACGTGCTTGTGGTGAGGGACGGCGGGTCGTGGGACGATCTTAGGGTGGGCGACATCATTGTGTTCAACAAGCCTGAGGGAGAGGACAGAGTCATCGTCCACCGTATCGCCGAGATCGACGTGGACAGTGACGGCGACAGGGTCATCAGGACAAAGGGTGATGCAAACCCGGCGTCGATACCGGGGACTGACTTTCCAATCAGAGAGGACGATTATATCGGCAAGGTCATTTATGTAGTGCCCGGCGTCGGCGTCATCACCAAGATAATCAGCCCGCCTGTCAATTACATCATAATAGCGATTATTCTGGCAATCCTATTCTTCAACAGACTTGGCAAAAAGGATGACAACAGCAGCAACAAGGGTGCGGCTCCAGCAGGAGGAACCGGCAACAATAATAACAATAATCCAGGCCAGCCGCCGACGACATGACGATGATGAAATCCAAGACTGAATATCTTACATTCAACACTTCGACCAGGCGCGCGTTTATCAACATCACGCCGCAGGTGGCAAAGATAGTTGCTGAAAGTGGAGTGAAGGAGGGCCTATGTCTTGTGAATGCGATGCACATCTCTGCCAGTGTGTTTATCAACGACGACGAAAGCGGCCTGCACCAAGATTTTGATAGGTGGCTTGAAAAGCTGGCGCCCTACTCCCCTGATAGCTACCTGCATAACAGGACAGGCGAGGACAACGCAGATGCCCACCTGAAGCGGCAGGTGATGGGAAGAGAAGTGGTGGTCGCGATAACAAACGGCAGGCTTGACTTTGGGCCGTGGGAGCAGATCTTTTACGGCGAGTTTGACGGTAGGCGGCAAAAGCGGGTGCTTGTAAAGGTAATAGGTGAATAGGCGCTGGCTGCGGGTTTGTATTTATTGCAACTTGTCCAGCATAATTTGCGCAAGATTTCGGCAGGACAGTTAATTCTACTATAAAATGGTAGCAAGCAGGTATATATATAGCGCCTTTATAAAGCGGCATGTATGCCGCAGACCAAGCCCATCGTCAGCATTGAAAACGTGGTGGCTTCTGCCACTGTAAACCAGACGGTCAACCTTAATCTCATCACTCAAATTTTCCCCGATGTAGAATACCATCCAGACCAGTTCCCCGGCTTGGTGTTCAGGCTCAGGTCGCCCAAGACCGCGACCCTGATATTCAGCTCAGGCAAGATGGTGTGCACCGGCGCAAAATCAGAAAAGATGGCTATACAGGCCGTCAAGAACGTGGTGCTCAAGCTGAAAAAGGGAGGCATACCGCTAGAGCACGAGCCTCAGATCGAGATTCAGAATATTGTGGCATCGGCAAGCCTCGGTGGCAAGATACACCTAGAGCTGGCCGCAAGGGTGCTGCCACGCAGTATGTACGAGCCAGAGCAGTTCCCCGGCCTTATCCACAGGATGCTTGATCCCAAGACCGTGATCCTACTCTTTGCCAGCGGCAAGCTAGTGTGCACCGGCGCAAAGAAGGAGAGCGAAGTCTACAGGGCCGTTGGCAACCTGCACACGCTCCTTGAAGAAAAGAACCTGATGATATACGAAGGTTAGCTAGTCAGTCTGTTTCGTACTCGCCTTTGGCAGCCATCTGCTTCATGACCGACTCGAGCGCGTTTTCGTCTATCAGCCCAGCCTTGTACAGCGCGCTTACGATGTCATTGATCCCTGCCACGGCGTGGAGCCTTACCCCTATCTTTTTCAGCCGTTCATTTGCCCCCTCGTGCCGATCAACAAGCGCCACAACGTCTTCCACTATCGCGCCGTTGGCGCGTATTATATCGACTGCGCTGCTTACAGACGTGCCGGTGGTTGCAACATCGTCGACAACTACCACCTTTGATCCTGCCTTGAGAAAGCCCTCAATAGTTTTGCCAGTGCCGTAGCCCTTGGACTCTTTTCTTGCATAGATGAAGGGCTTGGACATTTCGTAGGCGAGTGCCGAGCCGAACACGAGCCCCGAAGTCGGCACAGAGGCAAGCGTGTCAAACTGGCCTACATTTTTTGTCACGGTGCCTTTCAGCGCGTTTATAGCAAGCCGGAAATACGCCGGGAAGCTTGGCAGGACCCGCAGGTCGATGTAGTACGAGCTCTGCTTGCCGCTTGCAAGTGTGAACACGCCAAACCTCAGCGAATTGCTCTTGAGCAGAAACGATGCGAACTCGAGCATAAAGTCAGGGACAGCAGCAGGCGGCGCCATATGACATATACATGTAAAAAAGGATTTATTTTAACCCTTATTACACAGACTGGATGCCTGAGATATGGCTTAGGTACGGTACTACCGATGTGGTGCTTGACATCAAGTTTGAAAACCTTGCAAACCAGATTTCTGCCGGTTTCCAGCTGCTGCCGGAGGATCAAGTCAGGGCTACAGTCGCCGGCGTTCCCCTGACTGACAACATGCTGATCCTTGCGCTATCCGGCTCTAAGGCCGCGGCCAAGACCATTACAATGCTTGCTGAAGAAGCCCGCGCAAAGGGGTTCAATTTTACAGTCGACGTGCCGCAAAAGATGGCCGGAGCGCTCCGCGCCAGCCTGGCAGGCAATGAGATGATCTCGATAAACCGAATCGACTACCAGTCGTCTCTGCAAGAGAGGATGGGCAAGTTCCAGAGCACCGTGGTTATTTCAAGCGTGGCGTACGACCCCCTCTTTGGGTTCGCCGGCGCGCCCACCATGCTTTTGCGCAACCTGCTGCTTGCAGGCCCGATTATGGCAGAAGCATTCAAGGCGAGGAAGGACAACAGGCCGACACCAGGAGTGCAAGGAGAGCCGCTCAAGGTGGCTATCTCTGCAGCTACAGGAATCCCGGCGACATCTGTCGAGCTTGTGGCGAGCAGCGAAGGGATAGCTGGGGTCCATACTGGTAGCATCAACGAGGCATTTGAAAAGGCCGTCTCCCAGCTCCAGTCGATCTCGGCAGTAGAAACAGACCCTGTCAAGTGCGCCGTGATAAGCGCAAGCAGCGAGGCGGGCACGCACTCGACTCTTGCTGGCTCGCTCAACTCGCTCTGGAACTCTGTCCACATTGTCAAGGAGGGCGGCTCGGCGATACTGCTTGCGGAAAACCGCGAAGGGGTGGGCGGCGGCGCGCTCCAGATGTTCATAGAGGGCCGGCTCAAGCCTGAGCAGTTGCGGGAGAGCCCCTACATTGATGGCCTAGAGCACCTGCTCTTCATTGAAGAGCTGCGGCAAAAGTGCGAGCTGGGGCTCGTCTCGACTCTGCCCCACTATTACGCCCGGACAAAGCTCGGCTTTTCCACCTATGCCAGCATGAAGGACATCCTTGACAAGCTGCCAGAAAAGCATGGCAAGAACTTTAGGGCGCTTGTCCTGTCAGACGCAGATATTGTGCTTCTCAAGTCCAAGGCATGAGCGACGTCGGGATTGGCGCACATACCACTGCTAGCCCAAGCGCCAAGAAAAAGAGCGCCTTGCGCTTTGACGAAAGCGGAGTGACGTCGTCAAGTGGTGCACTCTCTGGAGCTCTGAGGCTGAAGAACAACACCAAGAGAGCCATGGGGTAGAACCTGAGCGCAAACAGTATCACTATGCTGACATAGGTCAGGACCTTGTGCCAGCGAACGCCAAGGGCCGATCGAGTGAGGTGACCGCCATCGAGCTGCCACGCCGGCATCAGGTTCAGAAACGTGATCAGAAAGCCCAGCCATGCTGCAAACAGCACCGGCGACACTACAAGCACTGTGCCATCCACCACCATGCCTGTCAGGTGCAGCGTAGCCACCATCAGCAAGCTCTCCCCAAACGGGAGCGGGGCCAGCTGGTTTTCGTCAAACAGCCTTTCAGCTTCGGCGGTAGTTATAAGAGTGGATATCGCAGAGCCATAGATCGACACTATCACCGTGACTATTAGACCGGCTATTGGGCCGGTGACGCCCACGTCGAACATGACGTTTCTGTTGGTCATGTTGGCCCTCAGCACTATCAGCGCTCCAAATGTTGGCAGGATGCCGGGGATGCCGGGTATAAAGTAGGGCCACGACGCCTTGATGCCATACTTTCTGTTCGCCAGCACGTGCCCAAGCTCATGTATACCCAAGATTCCCATCAAAGATACGGTGTAAATGGCTGCCAGCAAGATCGGGTCTTGCAGTTGCGTTCTGGCAAGCGGCGAGTCAGACCTGAATATGCCGTCGACAAATACAAGGCAGATGGCAGCGACGAAAAGCAGGAACGGTATTGACCGCTGGTACCCGCTTTTAGGTTTTTGCTTCTGCAGCTTGAATACGCTTATGACTATGCCGCCGTTCTCTATTGGAAGCCTTATTGCAGAAGACAGGGTAGGCATCAGCTTCCAGAAGTAATTTGACCGCTTGGCGGTCGCAACCATGCCAACCTTGGCCAGCTCCTTCAGGAGGGAGGGGAACTTGTCCTTGACCTCGGTGTCGGCTATGAGGAACTCGACATAGTCTTCCCTAACGTTAAGCTGGACATCCTTTACCGTAAAGAACGATGAAACTATAGGAACGACGCGAGAATAGCCGCCGTTCAGGAAAGTGGTAGCCACCAGGTATTGATTGTGCACCAATGCAATTAAAGTATTGTGTCCCTGCAGAGACCTGTAAAGTTAAATAGTGTGTTTCTACTTTTAGTTGCTGCCTTGCAAACTGCTCTGCGAAAAGTGGGCGACTACATCATACGCCGCTGCGACGAGAGCGACCTTGAATCGGTCATCAACATCAACATGGCCGCGCTGCCGGAACACTACTCGGACTACTTTTTCGAGTCCATCCTTCGCGAGCTGCCAGAGGCCTTTATTGTAGCAGAGCTGGACGGCAAGATAGTCGGCTACATCATGTGCAAGATCGAGTTTGGGTTCTCTAACTTCCGCAAGCTGGGCTTTGTCAAAAAGGGGCACGTGGTTTCTGTGGCCGTGCTTGAAGAACACAGGGGCAAGGGGCTTGGCAAGGCTCTGATGCTAGAAGGCATCAACGGCGTGATGCAGAGAAAGAGCGACGAGATTTACCTTGAAGTGAGGATCAGCAACACTGGCGCGATCAAGATGTACGAGAAGCTGAACTTTGAGATAAAGTCAAGGCTGCGCTCGTACTACAGGGACGGCGAGGACGCCTACCTGATGGCGCTGGAATTGAGCTAAAAAGATTATTAAGATGCTGTAAACGCCTTTTCGATATGAACATTAAAAGAAGGGGGAACAGGGGAACTGGTGCTGCCCTTCTTGTCATTGCCATTCTCGCGTTTATCGCCTATGCGTATTTCCTGCTTGCGAGCGAGTGGGGCATGCTGGTGCTGCAATTCACCGTCCTAGGCGCGGTCGCAGTTCTTTTGCTGGTGCTTGGGTGGATCGGCTACACGATGCTGACTGCGCCAAGGGAAGAAAAAAAGGAAAGACCTAGTGGTGGCGGCTACTGACTAAAACGTCGGCCACGATCTGATATATCCTCGGGCCTACTTCTCTGACGACCCTGATTGCCAGAACCTGATGGTCATATTTTGCAAAAGCGTCGTGCGCGTCTTGCAATCCCAGCTCTTGGCCTGCCTTTTTGCTGTCTGCCTTGATGTGTGCAAAATAATGCACGATGCCTTTTTCCTTCAGTGCAAGCACGGCAGAATCGACAAACTCTTTGGCCCTTTCCGGCAGCGGCATAAGAACCCTGTCGGCCCGCCCGGCAAGCCTGTCCTTTATCACTTCAGCGGCATCGCCGCATATTGTGACAACCCTGTCCTGCACCTTGTTCAGCTTTGCATTTATACCATCAAGCTCGCTTGCGGCCGAATTGGAGTCAATGCTGTAGACCTTGCACGTCTTGTTCGCCTTGGCAATGACGACTGAATACGTGCCGACGCCGGCAAACATGTTGATGATTGTCTCGTTGTCCCCCACCATGTCGGCGATCCTCTGCCTTTCGGTCGACAACCGAGGCGAAAAATACGTCTTGGCGACGTCGACTTTGAACCGGCAGCCATGCTCCTTGTACTCTGTCACAGTCCTGTTTTCGCCTGCAATAAATTCTAGATCGCGCACCCTGAAATCGCCCCTCACTGGCGAAACCTGCGCAAACACCGCCTTGGCAGTCTTGACGTTGGCCAGTATCGCGTCGGCTATCAGCTTCTTTTTTGGCATCAGCTCGTCCGGGATCTTGATAATTACAATGTCGCCTATCTGGTCAAATGCTGAGTAGACTTGCGCTGTTTCTTCTGGGGTCAGGACGCTGCCAAGGACCTGTTTTAGCATGTGCGGCATTAGACATTCTTCACGTAGTAATAGTTGCCAGATTGTTTCTGCTCACGATCAAGCCTGCCGCCTTCCTTGTTCACGCGCGGCCTGCCCGTCGTTTCGTCGCGCCTGTATGTTATTGAAAGCGCCTGCAGGAAGCGGTTCATGCCCTCCTCCTTTCTCATGGGCGCAGTTGCAAAGCCCTCCAAGCCCGGCTTGCCCTCAAAGATCACCAGCGTGTCTGCCACCAGATCGATGAGCTGCATGTCGTGGTCGATTATTATTGCAGACTTGCCACGCGCCCTTACAAAGCGCTGGAGGAACTTGGCGATCGCTATCCTGTCCTCTGCGTCAAGGAATGCAGACGGCTCATCCAGCGCGTAAATGTCTGCTTCGCGCAAGAGCGACACGGCCACCGCTACCTTTTGCAATTCGCCACCGCTCAGGTTCTTGACACTCTTTTCGTACAGCTTTTTGACGCCCATTGGGACGATTATCTGCTCTTCTACCGGCGAGCTCTCTATCGGGCTCTGGTAGGCGGTATACATCAGCGACCTCACGTCACCTTCGTAATCTTGGCTCAGGTACTGCGGCTTGTACGATATCTTGGCTCCGACATCTATTGCGCCTGAATCCGGCTTGTCTACTCCGGCCAGTATGCGCATGAACGTGGTCTTGCCCAGCGCGTTTGCGCCCACGATCCCGACTATCTCGCCCTTTCTCACTTTGCCTGCCGCAACTTTCAGGTTGAAAGATGGGAACGACTTTGCAAGGTCAGAGTAGCTGGCCGCCGGGATGTCCAGAATGACATCTTCGTTTATCGCGCTGACGTCGAACTTGAAGGCCTTGTCCCGGAAGCGCACATTTTCCGCCGGCAGGAACCCTTCAAGAAAGTTGTTGATGCCCACCTTTGTGCTCTGCATGCCTGAAACGATGCCGTATGCGCCCGGCTCGCCATAGATGATGTGGACATAGTCAGACAAATAATCGAGCAGCGTCATGTCGTGCTCTACCACCATCACGCTCTTGCCGGCCTCGGCTAGATCCCTCATTACTTTGGCAACTGCGAGCCTCTGGTAGATGTCGTTATAGGAGGACGGCTCGTCAAAGAAGTAATATTCGGCGTCCTTTGCGGCAGCGACAGCTACTGCGAGCCTCTGGAGCTCGCCCCCGCTCAGCTGGGCGACGTCGCGATCAAGTATATTCTGCAGGCCCAGCTGCTGTACTAGCTTGTCTGTCACCTTGCGCTCGTCGTATTTCTTTAGCAGCTCTTTTGGCGTCCCCTTGAACGCTTTTGGGATAAGGTAGACGAGCTGCGGCTTGATGCTTGCGCGCATTGTGCCGTTTGCAATCTTTTCAAAATGCGATTTCATTTCAGTGCCCTGGTAATACTTTAAAATTTCGTCCCACGAGACATCCTGATCATACTTGCCGAGGTTAGGCTTCATGGTGCCAGATAGGACGCTGACGATAGTGGACTTGCCTATGCCGTTTCTGCCGACCAGCCCCACCACCGCGCCTTTCTTTGGAGTTGGCAGGCGGTAGAACCGGAAAGAATTGATGCCGTACTGGTGGACCTTGTCCGTGGAAAGCTCTTTGGCAAGGTTGACAATCACGATAGCGTCAAAGGGGCACTTCTTTATGCAGATGCCGCAGCCCGTGCACAGGTCCTCGGAAATGAGCGCCTTGTTGTCCTCTGGCCGCTGGACGATGCATGCGCCGCCGGTCTTGTTCACTGGACAGTAGATGATGCACTCCAGCCCGCATTTCTTTGGCTGGCAGAGCTCTTCATCAAGTACCGCTACTCTGTGCGTATTTTCTGCTTCATAATTGCCCAATTACGTGTAATTTTTGCAATAATGCGTTATATAGGTACTGCTTCAAACCCTGTAATGTTGCACAAGACTTCCTAGGCAGAAAGCGGGCTTAGACTAATTACCATAAGCTTGTATTTAGTCCCTTTTTCTGTGGGAGGCGGAACCACTATTACTTCCTGTTCTGTCTGTTCAACCCTAATCAGCCTAAACTTCAGCTGGAAACAAAGCGAATGAGCATGAGTCCCCCAATGAATAGGAATAATCCGCTGTATGAGGTTGCAATAACATGAAGCTTTCAGGTTTTGACTCATTTTATCCCACCCTGTTTAGATGTGCATTCGTAACTGACTTATCTTCGTCGTTGGCACTAACTGTTAAAGCAAACTCTTCTGACGCATCAGACACTTCTGCCGAACCATATACAGTTAGTTAGTTTCTTTATCTGTTTAAGATATTCTCATGTTTTGAAATAGCAGAAAAGAACAAAAATTCATTCATCCGCAATAAAATAGCCAATCTGAAAAAATTTCGAAATCGATAAAAATAATACTGAAAACCACTGAGCATGTTCCAAAGGGGGAGAACCCTGCCTTGGAGTAGTGCGCTTAGTCTATTAGTCTTTGCCTATTCTTTCTTGCGCTTTTTTAGGGGTAGTAGGAAGCAGCAAGGTTTTTCCCAAAACAATGCGGCTTTAGCTTCCACTGATGATAACCAAACAGCACAAGATGAGATAGAAGAGCAGCAAGATGAACAGCAGTCTTCTTCTAACTCAATGTCATCATTTTCTTCTGACGCAGCAATACCTGGCACAGATAACAACACTAAAAGCAATGATGACAATGGCAGCGATAGCAGCAGTAGCGGTGCTGAAGAAAATCAACCACCAATTGCTAATGCAGGAGATGACCTGACAGTCAATGAAGGAGAGACAGTTACCTTAAGTGGTGTCGGTAGCACTGACCCAGATAATGATTCATTACGATTCTCATGGAAGCAAACAGTTGGAGAGCCAACTATCAGCCTAGATGGTAGTAATGCAGACACAGCTACGTTTCAAGCTCCAGCAGTGGATGGTTAGATGTTATCACTTAACATTTGAACTAACAGTACAAGATGAAAGTGGAGCAACAAGTACTGATACAGCAAGTGTGACAGTAAAAAATGTTGATAATGGTGGAGATAATAGTGGCGAGGATGGCGTCAATACTAATTCTGCCTCTGGACTTACACACGTCTATCGGCTGGTGAAGGCGTTGAAGAAGGAGCAGAAGAGCAAGATCTATGCAAAAGGATTCCTCAACCGCCTGCATGCCGCCTTACAAACAATTTCATTCTGCCTGAGACACGAATCACTTCTGTAAAGGATAGAAACGGAACCCATCTGCCAGTTGATGGTAGCTCTACACCTTCTACTATCTCGGACTCAATAACTTTCACATTTGAAGGAGAGCAGCTAGACGAGGATAAGTCTGGACAGGCGTCATTCAAGTGCAGACTAGATAGAGGAGCCGTGTTTGAACCTTGCACAAGTCCAATTACATACAGTGGCCTGGCAACTGACCGCTACAAAGGGACCTTTGTTCCCCATACATTTGAAGTAGTAGCAATAGACAATTCCGTCAAGAAGGGAACGATAGACAAATTTGGTAATCCAATTTAATCCGTACTGGACTCTTCACCAGCAAAGTTTGAGTGGTCGATACAAGGAACCAAGGAACCACCGCCAGCCCCGCCACCCCTGATCCTACCAAGTTCGTATATATGTAAAGAGCATGACTCTAGAGCAAACAGTTCCGCTCATAAGTGAAGGGCTTGAACCTTTCAATGACTTCACCCTAGAAATAGACCTAGAGATATATGCAGACGCTTGGAATAATGTATACGACTGGCATGAAGGTGTCGATATCTGTGAGGATATAGAACTTGGCGAGACTGTGAGCATACCGTGGCAGAAGAGGCTGCCCATTGCAAAAGGCATCCCTGATTTAGGCATCTTATTTGACGGTGAGGAAATCGATACTTTTAGGAACGATGAATAGAGCCTGAGGAACATATCCATACCGCAAAGAACGGCTATGGTGTAGGAGATCACTGGGCATCACTGAAAATAGAGAACCACGATAATGTTCTGCTTAAAGTGCACTACTCTATCTCATGTCAAGCATACTTTGCATAGTGGCAGCAACTTGTGATAAAAGCATGCAGAGATGCATAACTCAAAGGCCTCTTTATTTCCAATTTGGCTTTCTAATCGAATACTAATAATATTTTCCAGTATCTAAAGCTCTTCTTCGGCTAAATCTGAACCTTTGCTTGCTTGTGCATCTGCTGCATTAGCTTTGAGGCAATGTTCGTACTTCCTATATTGCGGTTTAACATCTACATGACATTATATAGCTACGCTCTTGCCTAGTTAGTCAGTCAAAGTATTTCTTCATAAAGTCGGCCATCCTTAACTTGCCGGCCACTTCTGCCTCATAGATATCCCTGTGCTTGTCCGAGAAATGCTTGAGCGTGAGCCTCACCTCGTCCCCGCAGACCTTGCATCTGACTTTGCCAAACATATTCCTTCTTTTTTGCCTATCCCACCGTTAGGCGCTCGGGTAAAAAACTATAGCGGCCCGGGCGCCGTCGGCAACAACAGTCCCACGATCGTCGCCGCTATCCATACAATTACGGCTATCACGAATGCCTTGAGCCACCCGATGTCGTAGAGTCCCCTCAGGGCTATCAGCCATACAAAGCCGCCAACTATTGCGGCAATCCAGCCGGTGCCAAATATGAAATACATTATCGAATATACAATAGTGCCGATAATGGCGGTGACAAACGCTCTGCCTATGCCTTCCTTTTGTCCGAGCAGTTTTGCCGCGATGTAAATGATGACCGTCGATATGAGAAGCCCTACTACAAATACGATGGCAGACCAGAGCTCGTTAGCCAATACATCTATAGACGCAGCGCCTCTTGCTTTAAAGGCGACTGGAGAACCGCTCTAGTGGTATAGAGGAATTAAACTGTAATTTTGTTGCATAACGAAAGGCAGTCAGACTAGGGGTAATTTATTATGCAACGCTCACTAATCCACTTAACGGTTCTTTATCGATCAAGCAACAACAATTAACTTCGGAAGGAATAGAGAGCGGTAACATAGGAATCTAGCAAAAAAATGAGGAAAGAAAACCCCCTAGTTTGATGTGAAGTACAGCGGAGTTCCCCTTACGTACTTTACTGGTGTGCAGGTTGAGCAGTTCTTGTACCACGCTTCAAACCATCCTTGGACATCCGCGATACCGCCTTGACTGATTCTAACATTGAAGCCCGGTTTGGCTGTGTAAGCACTTACAGCGGAAGTACTTGTCATTGAATTTATATCAATTGTCCATAGCGCTCTGTCCGTACCATAGTTTGTCTGGTCGTCAACTAATAGATGGGATCGGGAATGTGTAACTGAATGAAGGTGGTGGAACCGTCAAAGTTACACTGGCTGGATCAGTGGTATCATCTAATGGGTCATGATCCGATAGCGCTTGTGATGACTGCCAAGGATAGTATTTTGCCAATATAAAGTCATTCACGTAGGCCGATCCCCATAGCTGCTTTCCGGGGACTATGTTGTCTAGGGTTCGGTATTGGTACCAGTCGTATGTTGTGGAACCATCATTCGAGAGTTCATATATTGTGACTCTGGTACTAAACTGACCGTATGGGTTCTGGTTATAGATCTGGTCGTACCATACATCTGCGTTCCAAGTCCAAGTTCCTTCTCCCCATGATGTAGTTAAGGACAGCGTAGGTATTGTGGCAGCCAAGGCGACTATCGCCAATATCGTCCCTGTTGCATATAGAAGGTTATGTCTCATTTTCATTGGGCCAACCACTCCGCTATTTGCTGCGCGCCAGTAGTCTCGTCATAACCAAACTCAGGCGACCCGAGATGGTACTCCGATTTCCCAACTATGGTAGCTCCGTTCTCTGTTACTTCCTTGAACTTGAATCCTGCCACGGGGGTGTCAATAGGTTGGGATCCTCCTCTTATTATTTCGGCGTTAGCTAATGCTTCGTAAAGTACACTTGTATTATTTCCAGCTGCAACAATTGCTCCTCTCTTGTCTAGTATGTCCTTGAGGATTTTCTGGAAGTCTTTGTTGTCTTTCTTTGCGTCAATTTCTTTATCACTTATTACAAATACGCTTGATTTACTTGCCTTTGCTACTTTCTCATTGAGTTCTACGTCAGTTGCATCTTTAACCTTCTTAGCCTTTTCTTCGGCTTTGAGCATCTTCAGTACCTTTGCAGTGTTTTCATCTCCTGCGATTTCTACCACGTCAAATGTCGTTGGGTCAACTGATTGGGCAGTAACAGCAGGCAACGGATTTGTCTGACTGTTCATTCCCCACATGACCGCGGCGAGTGCCAGTAATACACCGGCACCGACGACACTTGCGCTCACGATTGCATATTTTCTGTTCATCCTTCTTAATGCTCAAAAGAGCGTACTAGTTAACCTATGTGGAACTAAATTTAAGGGAAATTATTTTAATTTTTTACGTATTTTGGACAAAACTTTCTTGCCGAGTTGACGGTCCTATATCCTTTGACTTCGTTTAATTTATTTTTAATCAGCTGGGAAGGGTAATCGCGAGTTGAATATTTCCAGAAATTCGTTTGCTTTGCGATTACTTGCGGATAAGATAACCGCCAATTGCAATTAAGATACCGGCTATATTCGATCCAACTAGAAATACCGCAATCCCTAAAATAATGACGTAGTTTGCCTTTTTCTTGTCTTTTTTATTTTTGACAACATCGTTGCCAAACTTTAAGGCGGCCAACGACAACGCTCCACCAATTGCAATAAAGACAATTACTATTCCAAATAATAAATCGCTTGGAAGTGGAGAGAACATTCCAAACTGTCCTATAATGCTAGCAAAAGCAAACGTCACGGCAATTGGTATTACAAATGCTAATGCAACGCCAATCGTGATCAGAATTAATCCTGTCTTGGCCGAAGGGGTTGGTGAATCGTTTTTTGCTGCTTCCATAAACCAAATCTTATAGTATCTTAGGAGTGATAAAACTTTATGGCTACAAAAACATAGAGACTGATTCTGGACGCTTCATTTTTCGCGGTCACAAGTGTCTATCGATATTTGTGGTTGTAACATTGAGGATAAGACTATCAAACTTGACATGAATCGATTTTGCTATCTGAGCCTTGATATGCTCCGGTATCCCGCCATAGCACTTGTTCAATATCTCAGTATTTTCCCATCCAAGACTTGCAACATAAGCTAATGACCAGTTTGTAGCTGCCAAATAATATTGAGCCATTGTATGCCGGAACAAATGAATTGGTTTTCCATCAAAGTACAAACCATCCCCTAGTGCATACACTCTGGTTTTTTCATTGAGCCAGCTGCTTTTATCAAGCTCTGAAAATATCTTTCTGAACCTGACTGCCATCCTCTTGGCAAAATAACCAGCTCTTAAACAGTTGGCTTTATCACTTTTGGCATCATCAAAGAAAACAAAACTTCTTTCTTTTGGCAGCCGATCGCGAGTAGTTTCAACAATTGCCCTGCATTCTCCTGTAGGGTACTTGACCCACCACTTGCCCTCCCTTGTCAGGTACCAAGAACCTTTCTTTATTTTTGGTTCAAACTGTTCTACCCTAAACGCAGGAGACATTGCTATTCTGTCCCAACTCATTGATGCCATTGCAAAGGCTCTAGCGCCGGTATGTAGGTCGATGTTCATGAACGACCATGATTCCCAATCATTTTCATTCTTAAGCCGTTTGTTAATAGTCGCGATTTGGTCAGGCGTCAGCATGATGTCCTTGTACTCTCCAAGTCGCTCAGACGTAGTTGACAACCCGTATCGCTTGCCTTCACCGTGTGCAAAGTTGATACTGTGAGCAGACAAAAAGCTGCGGTATGCCACGATGGTGTTTGTACGCTGCATTTGAGGATATGCAGTATTAAACCATGCCAGAAAGTTCTGCCAGTATTCAATTGCTATCTCTTTTCGCTTTGCAGTATCTATTGGCACGCCATGACTGACCAGAGTTTCCGGCATGACCATTAGCTGGTCAGATATGCCATGAATGATGTTTATCATATATCGGATTCTAGTTGCCGGAACCTTGCCTGATTTCAAATAGGTTATCCATTTTTGAATAGACGGAAGCTGGCTGAACTTTTCATTCTGCAGCTTGGCATATTCAAGAGCTAATTGTTGCTGAAGCGATATGACAATGCTGCCGTTTATGTCGCGCTTTATTCCCCATTTTGGATCACTTTCCATCTCTGCCAAATACCGCGATATAGTGCTATGATCTTTGCCTATGTCAAGACCGATTTCACGCGTGGTATAGTTTCCCTTTTGAATGCTGATTGCAATCGCTTCTTTGATCTTTTCCTTGTCCCTGACTTTGATGCCCTTGACTCGAAGGCGGCTTTTTTTCTGCAACGGCAGACGCAACTGTCTGTGATCCTCAAATTGCGGTGCTATTGGATTATTTTGCAACTATGCGCTACCTATGATACCTATCGTTAGGCAATATATTTAAAGATATAGGTATTGTAGGTATAGACAGCACAGATGGGCGAAAAATCTATCGTGGCCAAAGCTAATACCAAGTCATCTTCAGTCAGAACCACGATCCCAGAAAAGATTGTTCAGGAAATGGAGATAGCTATAGGAGACGTACTGGATTGGGAAACAACGATGCAGGGCGGAAGGAAGATCATCAGGTTAAAGAAACTAGAATAACTATGTTCTTGATCTGAATTTATCTTTGAGCTTTTTGTTGACCAATGACTCGACCTCTTCTAGTGGCACTCCTCTATTTTTGTCGCCAGCCAGCTCATAGATCGCCATGATGTACTCCTTGACTGTAGTGTCGCACATTGGGCACAACTCAAATTCAGAGTTTGCAGCGATATTGCCAACTTTGCATATTGGGCATTTGACCAAAGCTATTGCCATCATGTTCATAGGCTAGAATGAATATATGTTTTCGATTCAGAGCCCAAGTAAACTAAGCTTATGGATGTGTATGTTTCTCTTTTTCACTGACGTGGTAGGGTGATAGATATACCATATTACAAATAATAAAGTCGGAAAAAGTTATAGTCGTGCTTGATTGTTTGATTCAGGAAATTTAGTGTTGATGATTTTTTGAAGGATCGCCGGTTATTCAACAAGTTATGCAACGCTTTTGTTGCATAACGAGCGTGAAAAAAGTTGTTTTAACAATGAATTAATTTCTGCTATTACTGGAAACACGCACGCCCACAAGTACACACTCGTTACTTGCTAAATATGTACGAGAATAGTTCGGCAAGTGCCCCAGATGCTCCCGCCGTTCCACCAAATCTCTGCATTGCCTTTCTTTTTTGCAGATATCTTCTTGTAGCAGTCCTCACAGGTATGAAATTCAGTACCTATCTCTTTGCCACAGATTAGACGGCAACTTTCTCATTTATATTTACTGTATCAGCTTTTTAAATTATTGTTAGGGGACAATCCCAAACTGCATAATCTGGCAACACCAAGACAGCATTATCATGTACATGACAGGTTTCCACTGGAACTAAATTGCACCGTTTTTTCTACACACATACATACTCCAATGGAAACGCGGTGCATAGCAAGGTTAAATTAGCCCTTTGGCAAATGTTTGGGTAAGCCGGTCATAGCGGCAGGGTGCGACCCGGTCCCATTCCGAACCCGGAAGTCAAACCTGCCGTCGCTGCTGTGTTACTGATCTGCGTGAGCGGTCGGGAAGCAGCAGTGCTGGCATCTTTTACTTATCAATATACTCGCCCAAGTGTATCGTCTTTACCAGCCGCCTGATGTTATGCGCTATCCTATCTATTGTCGCAAACGCCGACGCAAGGCCGACTGGCTCCCACGCCCTGGTCTCAATGATGCAGCAATAGTTTGCAGCCTTGACCGTTATCATCTTCACTTCCTCCTTCATGATGTTGCACGCAAACTCCTCCGACAGCGCTGTGTCCTTGGCCAGCATGTTTGCTATCACGCCCCCGCTCCACCCCATGCTGGTAACCTTGCCGTTATGCAGCTGGAAGTAGGGTGCAGCATCGAGCAGCTTATGGGCGTTGTCGTCGGTGTCGACGATAAAGTCGTTTTCTACAAGACAGTAGACGTTGTAAAACGGCCCCATGCGCACCACGTCCTCTATGCCGATAAAGTCGACGCTGCCGCTTGCCATTCTAAGGAAGCCGTCCCTGTTCGAAAGCCAGCGCTCAAAGTACGGCCGCTTCATCGGGTGGACGTCCAGCTCCATGCTGCCTACCCTGCAGCTAAAGCCCTGCTCTTCAAGGGCATCAATGAGGGCGCTCAGCTGGAACACAGGCATGCTGCATCGATCATCTCCTCATGCTGGCTGCTGCTTTTCGTCCTCCATCAAGAGCTTTACAAGCGTCCTCACGCCAAAGCCTGTCGCGCCGCGCGGGTTGTAGCTCTTCTCGTATGTCCCGTCCTGCGTCCAAGCGGTCCCGGCGATGTCGATATGCACCCACGGTACGCCGTTGACGAAATTGGAGAGGAACGCGGCGGCCGTTATCGCGCCACCCGGCCTGCCCCCGACGTTCTTGATGTCCGCGTAGGTGCTCTTGATCTGCTCGTGGAACTCATCGTAGAGCGGAAGCTCCCACATCCTCTCACCAGTCTTGTCTGCAAGCTTGCGCAGCCTGTCGGTCAGCTGCTTGTTGGTGCCGACGATCGCTGCAACGTTGGCGCCAAGCGCGATTACGGCAGCGCCGGTGAGCGTCGCAACGTCAAACACTGCCTTGGGATTGTAAGTTGCTATGCCATAGGCGAGGGCATCGGCAAGTATCATGCGCCCCTCGGCGTCAGTGTTGAGTACTTCGACGGTCTTGCCGTTGTACATCCTGATGATGTCGCCAGGCCGGTACGAAGTGGAAGAAGGCATGTTTTCAACTGACGGCACGATGCCCACCACGTTGACAGCGAGCTTCATTGACGCAACTGCGCGCATCACTGCAAGGACTGTGCAGCCGCCGCACTTGTCAAACTTCATTTCATCCATCTTTTCGCCGGGTTTTATCGAAATGCCGCCGGTGTCAAATGTGACTGCCTTTCCCACGAGCAAGTACGGCTTTTGCTGCGGGTCGCTGCTGCCATTGTATTCTAGAATTATCAATTTTGGTGGGCTGTTGCTCCCCTTGCCGACTGCCACAATGCCCCCCATCCCCATGTTCTCTAACTCATAGCGGTCGATGACCTTGGCTTTCATGCCGTGCTCCTGTGCAAGCGAGAGGGCGATGCTTGCCAGCTGGGCCGGCGGGCAGTCGTTTGGCGGCAGGTTGCCAATGTCGCGGGCAAAGTTGACAGCCTCTATGATAAGGCTCGCCTTGTCGGCTATTGACTGGAACTTGGGAGAATCTGAATTGATCAGTATCGTGACTTCCTCGATCTTTGTCGCCGGCTCTTTTGCCTCTTTGTATTTGTCAAAGGAATAGAGTGCAAGTGTCACCCCCTCTGTCATGGCTTCAATGAGCCCTTCGTCAAGGTTTGAAAACTGCAGGATCGAGAACTCTTTAACGCCCAGCTCCTTTGCCTTCTGGGCTGCCTTGCCTGCGCATATGCGGGCGCTCTCGTCTGTGAACTTGTCCTTTTTGCCAAGGCCAAGCAGCATTATCTTTTTCATCGGCCCCCTGCCCAGAGTGTAGACTAGAATCGACGAGCCAAAAGTACCGCGAAATTCCTTGTTCTCCAGAGTCTCCTTTATTGAAGCAAAGACAGTGGGGTCAAGCTCCTTTGACTGCATAAAGTCCTGCTCGCCTTCAAATACACCTATCACCAGAAGCGAAGTCTGCTTCTGATCTATCTTGGCTTTTTCGACTTTGACCTGCACCATATATGATGTGACATAAGACAGAACGAGCAACTTTATTTTAAACTATTCAAACCTGAACTTGGCGCCGTGGCGGAGCATCGTGGCCAGCCTTTTGAATACGTTGGTCGGCGTGTAGCATGACATTGAAGTGCCGTCGTATTCGCATGCTGCGGCAGCAATGTCGTCATCGCTTGCCTTGCCGCCCCTGAACAAGCCGACAATAATTTCGCGGACAACTGGCAGCAGCCCTGATCGCGCGCCGTACGCCCCATCCTTGTTGACGAGCCAGAACATTTTTGTCGCGTCGTAGCCGGGCGGAAAGATCATCTCTTTTGCTTCCTTTGCCTCCTGCGAATAATAGTGCCCGGCGACCCTTATCCAGCCCCGCGAAAGCATGCTTGCCGCCTTTGCAAACTTGGTACAAGAATAGCACTTGTCGTCGTAAATAAGAAGTGGCCGCTGGAACGTTGACGATAGCGACACGTATGTAACATTGCCTTGCCGATCTTTTAAAGCTTGAGCGGAGAAATTACAGAGCTATCTTTTTATTTTCCTCCAAAGAGCTTTTTCCTATCTTGCAATTTATGCGGGATGAGATACATGGGCTTTAACATGCGCTATCTTGACCTCAAGAGAAGGATCAGAGACGTGCGCATGTGGGCAATACAGGGCATCGCAGAGGCCGGCTCGGGCCACCCCGGAGCATCGTTCTCTGCCGCAGAGATAATGGGCACTCTGTATTTCCGGAAGATGAGGCACGACCCTTCAAACCCAAGCTGGGAGGAGCGCGACTATTTCATAAATTCAAAAGCGCATTCAGCACCTGGGTTTTATTCAACACTTGCAGTAGCCGGGTACTTTGCGCCTGAAGAAGTAAAGACGCTTCGCAAGCTGGGCTCCCGTCTGCAGGGCCACCCTGTCAGGTACTCGGATCACCAAAAGCACCACAGCGTGCCGGGCGTCGAATACTCAGGAGGCTCAGAAGGCATCGGGCTTTCAGTCGGGATCGGCATCGCGCTTGCAAACAAGCTGGACGGCAAGAAGAACAAGGTGTTTGTGCTCATAGGCGATGGCGAGTCAAACGAGGGACAGATATGGGAGGCCTCGATGGCCGCCGGCAAATTCAAACTCGACAACCTGGTTGCAATACTTGACCGCAATCGCATCCAGCAGGACGGCTTTACCGAGGACATCATGCCCCTTGACCCTACAAAGGACAAGTGGGCTGCATTTAACTGGCAGGTCTTTGAAGTCGACGGTCACAAGGTCGAGCAGCTAGTCGACGCGCTGAACAAGGCGGCCAGGGTGCATGACAAGCCAGTCATGATAATCGCCAACACCATCAAGGGTAATGGCATACGCCACATGGCAAACAACCCCCAGTGGCATGGCAAAGCGCCGCCCAAGAGGCACACAGAAGTGCTGCTAGAAGAGCTTGACAGCGAGTGCCTTATCGCGCCCTCTATAATCGCCGGCGAGCGGGAGAACTATGAAGACAAGATAAGGAAGGTCGAGCGAGAGGGGGTGGACATGATCCACCTTGACGTGATGGATGGCCGGTTTGTTCCAAACACCACGTTCTTTGCCGACACTATCAAAAAATTAAGAACTTCTACAAGCCTGCCATTTGACGCTCATCTGATGATCGAGCGGCCATTGGAACAGATACAGGAATACATCGACGCTAGGTGCGACATTATCACGGTGCACGCCGAAGCCTGCACTGAAAACGAATTCAGGGAAATTCAGGAGCGGCTTATCGACGCCGGCATTAGCCCCGGCATCGCAATCAACCCCGGAACCGCCGTGCCAAAGTGGCTTTACGGCTGTCTGCATGATCTTGATGTCATTATCGTGATGTCGGTTAACCCCGGATTTGCTGGCCAGAAATTCATACCAGAGGTGCTGCCCAAGATGGTTGCGGTCAACAAGGAGCTCAGAGAGCACGGCTTTAGAGGCTACATCGAGGCCGACGGAGGCATCGATGCTACGACACTCCAGCATGCATACGATGCCGGCGCCCGGATCTTTGTGGCCGGTGCAGCGGTTTATGGTGGAGGGGATATACACAGCGCCGTCATACAGCTAAGGCACAAAGCGGCTGTGGCCCTTGAGAAAAGGCTTCTCAATCATGCGACTCAGCTCAACATAAGGTCCGACTGGATGAAAGCCCGTAAACATATATTGATTCCGTACGCCAATGAGCTTGGGATAGAGGAAGAGCTTCATGCTATTAAGTAGCGAGAAAAAGACCGCGGACATGAGGGGTGCCTATGGCGACACCCTAGTAGAGCTTGGAAGGGACGACCCCCGCATAGTCTGCGTCGGCGGCGACACGACCGATTCTCTTAAGACAAAAAAGTTTGGCGACAAGTATCCTGAGCGGATGTTCAACGTTGGGATCGCAGAGGCCAACCTTGTCTCGGTGGCGGCCGGCCTCTCGATAGCCGGCAAGATCGCGTTTGCCAGCACGTACGCCGCTTTCATCCCCGGCAGGTGCGTAGACCAGATCCGAAACACGATATGCTATCCAAGGCTTAACGTCAAGCTGGTCGTTTCTCACGGCGGCCTCACCGTCGGGCCTGATGGCGCTTCCCACCAGCAGATAGAGGATATTGCAAGTATGAGGGTGATCCCGAACATGAGGGTGATCGTGCCGGCAGATGCAATCGCAGTCAAGCATCTGGTAAAGATAATAGCGCATACCCCCGGCCCGTTCTACATGCGACTTGCAAGGCCCTCAAGCGAAGTGATATACGCCGACAACGCCGGGTCATTTGAGATCGGTAAGGGCAATGTCCTTGAGGACGGCTCTGACGCGACCATAATTGCGTGCGGCCTGATGGTTGGAAGGTCGCTTGAAGCGGCAAAGGAGCTCAAAAGAAAGGGCGTTTCCTGCAGAGTAGTTGACATGTTCTCGATAAAGCCGATTGACAGCGAGCTTGTGGCAAAGTGCGCCAAGGAGACCGGCGCGATCGCCACTGTAGAGGAACACAATATCGTCGGCGGCCTTGGAGGGGCCGTGTCTGAAGTAGTTGCCGAAACCTACCCCGTGCCGGTCAAGCGCGTGGGCGTGCGCGATACGTTTGGTGAGTCTGCCCGCGATGAAGAGATAGACATGCTGCTGGAACAGTACGGGCTGACCGCAACAGAAATAGCAAAGGCAGTACTTGAAGCAAGGAGTAGGAGCAGGAAATAATAAAATGAAGATCTTCCTCGACACTGCAAACATTGAATCGATCAAGAAATACAACGACATGGGCCTAGTAGACGGCATCACGACCAACCCCACTCTGTTGTCAAAGGAGAAGGGCAACCCTGCTGAAATCATGCGGCAGGTAGTGAAAATAGTCAAGGGACCGGTGAGCCTCGAGGTAGTCGGCACCACCACGGCTGAAATGATCGAAGAGGCCCATAGGCTTAAAAAGTACGGGCAGAATGTCGTGGTCAAGATCCCCATGATCCCTGACGGCCTGAAGGCTGTGAAAAAGTTGAAAGAAGAAGGCATCGAGACAAACGTTACCCTGATATTTTCTGCAAACCAGGCGATCCTGGCTGCAAAGGCCGGCGCAGCATATGTCAGCCCGTTCATCGGGAGGCTGGATGATGCGGGTCAGGAAGGCATGGCAATCATCAGGGAGATCGTGCAGATATTCAAGAACTACCAGTTTGACACAAACGTGCTTGTCGCAAGCGTCAGGCACCCGCTGCATGTGATTGAAGCAGGCAAGATCGGGGCCCAGGTGGTCACCCTACCGCCAGACATACTGGGCAAGATGCTTGCGCACCCGCTGACTGACAAGGGGCTTTCTGCATTCCTGAGCGATTGGGAAAAGGTCAAGAGGGAAAACCCGAACCTTACGATCTGAGAAGCTTGATCACTCTTTTAGGGATGTCCTGCAGTCTGCTGACGGATACCGCCTTTTCGTAGTTGAGGTACTTTAGGTTTTGGCCGATGCCTACAGAGTCATTGATGTTCCGGCCCACCCCTATCGCCACCATCCGAATGCCCATCTTCCTGTATGATAGCACCATCGTCCTCACTGCATCAAAGTCTGAAGGTTCTCCGTCTGTCAGCGTGACAAAGATGTCAGGCTTGAACGATTTTAAGACAGGCTCCAGCAGGCCGTAGACTTCTGCCAATGGTGTGCCGCCGCTTGCCCTTATTTGCGCTAGACGCCGGGCGCTTACCACAGACCACTTGATATTTGGCGGCTTGATGACCCAGCATTTCACCTGACGCTTGTCAGTGCTGAACGCATAGACTGCAAACTTGATCCCAAGGTAATGCAGCGCTTCGCAGAGCGCGGTAGTCGCCTGCTTGTATTCCAGCTCGACGTCTGCGATGCTGCTAGAGTGATCGAGCAGGATCGCGACCTTGGTCTTGATCGACAATTTGAAATCACTGAGGAAGGTCTTGGGCAGCGCCTCGACATAACTCTCCGTGTCAAACTCGTCGCCGGTCTCATCGTGCCGCTCAACCCACCCAGTCTTCCACCCCCTAAAGGCTGCCTTGACCTTTTGTATCAGGTCGATATCATAGATCTGGGTCTCGTCAACGTCCATCTTGTCTGGCACGCTCAGCCCAAAATCTTCCAAGGATTCGTAGCCCTTGTTCTCTGTCTTTTTGCTTTCCTTGACAAGGGTCTCAAACTCGTGCAGGACATCGTGGCCTTCGTAGATCTCTTTGGTCTTTTCCTCCACGTTTTCTTTTTTGTGCCGCATCTTCACCACCTTTTCTACCTGCTTGAGCAGGTCTGTCTGGTTGAGCGACGCGCCGACACGGGTCCTTGGAGCCAGAACGGGGATTGAAACAAGCGGATCGAGCTCAAGCATCTTGATCAACTTTGGAATGTGTTGCTCTACCCATTCGGTGCCATAGTTGTTATCTATTGCTTCCTTTACGATCTCGTTTGCATAGTCAGTTGCTCTTTTCACCTTGTCAAACTCGCCTCCGAAAAGCTCACCCTTTATGTAGCCGGTCAGGAAGTATTGTGAAAACGCCTCCGCTATCTTGTACCGGCCATAGATCGAGTTGAGCAGCTGGCGAGACATCCAGGAAATGCCTTCATTGAAGAACAGCTCGCCGGCCATCCCCTCCCATTCCTGCAGGCCCAAGATTTCTATCCTCTTTGTCTCAAGCGTGTTGAGCAGAAAGCCAAAGGCATGCTCGTAGCTCAGCACCTTTGTAGAATGCTTCATTCTCATTGACTCGTACCAGAGGGCGACGCGCCACTGTCGGTACTTCTGAAAGTCGGTGCCCGGGTAATAGTTGAGCAGCGGAAGCGTTATCTGGTTCTTGTCCGGCTTGGCCATTGGGACCTTGTCCGGCATCAAGATAATGACTACCCTGTCGTTGCCGGACCACCTTCGGGATAGAAAAGTTGCGATGTCAAGCAGGACATCGTTTCGCATTGCAGAGCTGGCAATCTTGGTGGCTGCTGCCATTTACCTATCGCCAAAGATCGAAGTTATCATATCCATCACTTTCTGGTACTCTACCTGCCCCCACTGATCGTACGCGTTTGCATAGACTACTTCGGCTGCGCTGCGGCCTGAAAGACCGGCATTGAGCATCTTGGCAAACGCTATCGTTTCACGCAGCGATGGGCTGTAGTACAGCTCTTCAACTGCCGCTGCTTCGCGCAGGTTCTTGGCCAGCTGGATTGCGTGCTTGACGTCCTTGACCTTTGATTCGTCTATTGTCACGTGCCGCCGCACTATCTCAAGCTCGACCTCCTCCGGTGGATATTCAAGCCTCATCCTGACTGGGAACCTGCTCAACAGCTGCGGTGGCAGTTCTTTTGTGCCTACATGCGACAACGGGTTGATGGTGGCTATCACGAACCAGTCGTCGGTTGCCTTTATGACCTGTCCTTCAGCTTCTTTGAGCACGAGCTGGCGCCTGTCGTCGAGCGCTTCGTCGAGCCGGAGAAGCACATCTGCTTCTGCAGCATTGAGCTCGTCAAGGTACAATATGGTGCCACTGCGCATCGACTTTACCAGCACGCCTTCGACAAAGCTTATCTCTCCCTTGTCTAGGGTCTTAGATCCTACTAGGTGCGACTCCCTTGTGCGGAGCGAAAAATTGACGGAATCGAGGTCTTTTTTCATTCTAGATGCAAACTTTCTCACAAGGGTAGTCTTGCCTGTGCCCTTGGGGCCGATTATCAGGACAAAGAGGCCTGATTTGTGGGCCTTTTCAAGTATTTCAAGGGCATTGTTCCAGTCAAGATAGATTATTTCTTCGGGGCTGATTTTTGCTGTCGGCGATTCCATCTGCTTTTATAGCAAGCTTAACAGTATTTGAGCGTTAGCTGCTAGCAAACTTGTAAAAGGTGAGCCGGCCTGCATGCCAGCCTTGTCACTAGGACAACTGTTTTTTCTGTTGTGCGCAGACAGAGGAAAAACGATAAGGACAGTATGATAAATATGCAATATCCTGTAGTCTTCTTTTTAGCTATCTTGTACTGCTTTTCAGATATTTAATTCAGATTTACAATTCTAATTTGTCATTTAGATGATTACGCCTGTCCATTTAACTACCTAAGATTCGTACAGACGCAGAACTAAAGTGAAAATGTTGGAAAAGATACTTCAAAAAATGACCAAAGGATACAACGGAGAGAACAAGGACATAACCTTTCAACACCATGAATCAAGCGCCTACATCTGCCAAAATTGCGGTCACCACGAGTCTTATCATGTAGATGAGGAGGGCATATGCAGCTGCAGACAATGCTGCCAGATGGGCGGAGAACCTATCGTTTGCGAAAAATTTGTGCCACAGTAAAAAATGCAATAGCAATGGCGTTCTCCCTATTGCCGCGCTATGCTGAGTCCCAGACTATTCAAAATGGGTGGCTGGCTGTGCGCCTTCATGTTCCTGAAGTAACCTATAGAAATGATGGGCAGGATTCAAGCCCGTCAAGCTGGTGCGAAGGCTTTTAGAGCTTCCAGCTTTTAGAATTCAAAGTCTCCGCCAAAGTCGCCCCCGCCGCCAGCATCAAAGCCAGCAGAGTCTGCACTTCCGCTGTCTGCTCCGGCATCAGCCGCGCCTTGCGCATCTGCATTTGCAGCATCTCCAGCCATCGCCGCTTCTGCAGGGTTCATTGTCATTCCCATAAACGACATCATTGAGGCAAAAATCATTGCACTTATTATCCCTGAGAATAGCATCATAGGCAACCATGCCCTATTGTCATCCATGAACGACTCCATGCCTCTCCTGTCCCCGTTCCTGTACATGCCCTTGAGCTCTGCAGCTTTCTCTTCCAGTTCCTGCTTCTTTGAAGAAAGGAGCCTTCTTCCAGTGTCGGTTATACGCGCCTGGACCTTTTTACCAAAAAGACCTTTCTTTTGCTCTGCAACAACCAGCCTCTGGACTGCAAGGTCGTTCAGGATCATTTCAACCTCTACCTTATCGATCTTTGTCACTTTTGCAATCTTGCCAGCATCTTCAATGTCCCTCGAAATCGCGTCAAGCACCATAAAATGCCGGGGGCTTTCAGTTACTTTGATGTTTTCACTCATAAAATTAGGGCAGCTAGCATCTTATTTAAGAAAGAAGTCCACTTTGTCTTGCATTGTACTACCTCTTGCAGGGCTAGCAATGCCGGCAACAATAGTTTTTCATGATATAGCAGCACGGCGCCGTCATCATTTTGCAAAAACAAATGATATGGTATCGCCCACTATGCTGATGTCTGCCTTTTTGCCAAGGATATCTTGTGAAAGTTCAGAGATGAGGGTCTTCACATAAAGCGACCACTTTGCTCCAAGGCTGTGCTGGATCTTGAAGTGATATCTTCCGCTACGCACTTCGAGGTTTTGCTGCATCCACGACACTGTCAGCCATGCACGCATAACCTCTACAAAGTCCTCTACGCTGTTACTGTTCTTCATAAATGCAAGTATATTTCTGAACTTTTGTTTTTCTAGCTTTTGAGCAAGGTTTACTATCTGCTGGTCAGTGAGCTGGCTTAAGACTTCGCTCAAAAAGGCTTCTGTCATAGGGAGAAGCCCCACTTTTCGCTCGTACCTTTCCCACTGTACATGGTTTGAGAATATCTTTGCGGCATAACTGTTAAGGCTGACGCCTTCTAGCTCAGCGTCCATCCTGAGCTCATCAATAAGGGATGATGGGAGTCTAAAGGTAACAGTTTCAGTCTTGGCCTTCCTGCCAATGTCAGAATCATCATTATTATTATCTCTCGGCACAATAGATCAGGTTCCGTTACCTTTTGATTGGATTAAAAGCTTCTCTTTGGGCTGACTTGCAGCTCAAGACCGCATTATTAGGTGGAGGCCGAGCAAGCAGCAGATGACAGCTCTCACCATTTCCTTGAGTCGCCTTCAAGCAGCCCAGAGCCGTGGTGAATCCTGTCAATGTGCTTTGAAAGCTCTTCGTTGTCTTTGAACTTGGATGCACAGTAGGGACATGATGCGCCGCGGCTGTTATTATTACTATTGTTGACCATATCTACTAACGTATAATATTGTTCTGAGTATTTAGCAAAAGCGTTTACCTTGCAAGACAAAGTATACATCCTAGTCAAATACTTGCTTGAGCAGGCTGCCTTGTAATCAGAATTGGAATTCGGCATTATATCGGAAGGCTACATTCTCTGGATAGTCTTTGGGCTGTTTGTCGGCATTGCTATGGCAATAGACCTCGGCGCTATAGGTGCATTGAGAAAGATGCTGCGCGCCAAGGCAAGTTCTCAGCCCGCAAGCGATAACAACCAGAGTGGCAAAGACAAGAAAAAGAGCACATTCAAACAAGCACTGGCATGGACTATTGTATGGATATCGCTTGCCATAATTTTTGCAGTGATTATTTATTCGACGTCAGGATATGGCAGCTTTCTTGAATTTGTAACTGGATACACGCTTGAAAAGTCCCTCAGCGTTGACAACATGTTTGTGTTTATCATCATTTTCTCTTCCCTTGGAATCCCCCACCAATTCCAGCACAAGGTACTTTCTGTTGGGATCATTAGCGCAATAGCCATGAGGATTCCCCTGATAATTGCTGGGGCAGCACTCCTTGAAAGCTTTCACTGGATGATGTATGTCTTTGGTGCGTTTCTGTTTGTTACGGCGATACGGATGGCGCTCCAGAGAAAAGAAAGGGAAAAGATCGACATCGAAAAGAACATTGCAGTAAGGCTGTTGAGGAGGTTCGTTCCGCTGACGTCCCAGCTGCATGAAAATAAATTTCTGATCCGGCTGGCAAACGGTGCTCTCTATGCCACCCCGATGCTCGTAGCTCTTGTAATAGTAGAAATGACTGATCTTGTATTTGCCATAGACTCGATACCTGCAGTTCTGGCTATTACTACCGATCCGTTCATAGTGATCACATCGAACATCTTTGCGATACTTGGGCTCCGCAGCCTCTATTTCCTGCTCGCCGGGATGATGGAAAAGTTCTACTACCTGAAGCCGGCCCTTGTCGCTTTGCTTATCTTCATAGGGGCAAAGATGCTGATGTCCGACTTGTACAAGATACCGATCGAGGTTTCATTGGGCGTAATTTTTGCAATACTTGGAATCGCATTAGGGCTGTCAGCTATAAAGACAAAAACAGAGAATGGGAGGCATGCAACAACTCTTCGCAAGGATTCTGATCATAGAGAGTCGAGCAAAAGATGATCTCCACATTGGTATTTGGAGCCGGCTACTTCCAAGGGCTCATAAAGCTGGTTGCAAGTTTCGATTTAAGAAAAGCTGGCATATAGAAACACTTGATAATGATGCAAGAGCGCGATGATTCCACCGACAAAGATCAGCAAAAGAGTTTTTTGTTCACTCTGCTACTTTTCTCCCATTGAAGAGCTGGCGTTACATGATTCCATTCCAGTCAATGACATCGAAGGTGATAAAGCAGGCAAAGCAAAGTGAGGGATGATCAATTATGCCGTCAAGGCCGATTTTCCAAAGAAGCACTTTTGGACGCTTTTCATCTGGAAAGATCGGGATTCGATGAGACGCTTTGTTATGGCAAAGCCGCATGCAACTGCAATGAAAAAGTTTGAAGAGTGGGCAGGCGACGGTTCTGCTTTTGTAGAATGGACAAGCCCAAGCAATTCAATAGACTGGGCAGAAGCTATAAAAAGGCTTGAGAAGCCCAGCTTTTACTACAAAAAGAAGCAAACCTTTGGATAGACTTACTCTATATCAGTCGCGATTTACTTGAGAAAATGAGTGCGAAGTGCGGGATTTGAACCCGCGATCCCGAGCTTGGGAAGCTCGTACCTTAACCAGGCTGGGCTAACTTCGCACAACTAAAAATCGCAAGAGATGAAGATAAAAGCCTTTGTTATTTCAGAATAAAGCTCTTGCCTGACCTGAACGCGATTGTTCGTGCCGACGACCTGTCCCGAGCTCCTCGCTTGTTCGCATCGGCATTTTGTGATGTGCCGTGCTCGTCCACAATCTCGATGTTTACGTGGTCGCGGAATTTCATTTTCAGCATGCGGGCTATGTTCCTTGCCATCGTGATGTTGCCATCGCCTATTTTTACGACCTTCTTGTGCGATTCTATGCCGCCAAGCATCGCTGACACCTGATCGATTGCGTCCTGCGGCGAGGATTCGACTGTGCTTGCAATTTCTTGGTGGAGATACATTGCAGATATCCCTATCCTGCTTCCTGGGTCTATGCCTATGACAAGCTGGTCGTCTGCTGCCTGGTCGCCGATGATGCTCCGCAGGATCTTTGCTTTTGCTATTGCAGGATATTTTTCAAGCTCGGTGTCAAGCATCATCACTACGCCCTTCCTATTGACGATGCCAGCCTCGTCTCTAGTCGTAATGATGACCTTGGCTTTTGACACAGCGGCTTCTTCTGGCGACAACGAGTCGAATTGCAGCTCCATCAGCTTTAATGCGCAAATGATATTATAGTATGACCGGCCGTGGACGGTTGCTACTGCAACATTGCGGTGTAAAAGCTCCTCTGTCAGGGGCGTTTCTTCAACAATAAAGTGTGGACAAAAATCGCTTTTAAAGCTTGTGGATTAGGCTGCAGGCTTGCCGTCTGAGGTAAGCTTCTTTGCCTTGGCCGGTTGCGCCGCCTTTACCGGCGTTGTGTCGCCAAGGACCGTCCTGACGATGCTGTCGACCGCCTCGTCAAACGAGGAATTGATGTTCTTTTTCAGGTTGGCAACATTTGCCCTTCCCATTTCTCCTATCTTTTCCGACTCGGCCTCGGCCTCTGCTCTGGCGCTGTCTACTATTTGCTTGGCCTCTTCATTTGCCATGGCAATTACCTGCTGCTTTAGCTTCTCCACCTCTTCGTTAGAGTGGGCCATTATGCGCTTCTTCATCTCTTCAACGCGGCTATACAGCCCGTCAATGTCGCCTTCAAGCTCCGATAAAGCACTTACAATAGCTTCAACTGCAGAGTGTGAGGTTGGTGGAGGAACTTGAGCGTGTGCGGTTTTTTCCTTTGCCAAGCCACTGAAATGAAAAGTAGAGGGATATTAAAACTAAGTGCTACGTTG
>FWPU01001146.1_pt1 | contig 81965 bp, 77 predicted proteins | sample 2228361 | NCBI WGS metagenome assembly FWPU01 (sample SAMEA103939777, study PRJEB20133) | metagenome | reverse complement strand
ATCATGCCTGGCCTCACCCCTCATTTGAGGGATTGGCTATACACAATCCAATTCCTGCTTGGTCAGCGAGGGTTTCGCAACGTTCTCCTAGGCCGCACGCTGTCGTCGCGAACCCGCACCGCAGTGGAGCAGCGAAGCCCGGACACTGCCCGACGCGGCGCGATATGCTATACTTTTGCGCGCGTCGGGCGGCGGCGCGTCAAGGGGTGGGAAGGTTTCTGTTCCCCGGTAGCTCAACGGTAGAGCACCCGGCTGTTAACCGGGGAGTTACAGGTTCGAATCCTGTCCGGGGAGCCAAGTTTTTGCGCCGAAGGTGGTCCGGCCGGCGGTTTCCGGGTGGCGGTGCCCGGGTCGGCCGGTTCGCCGCCGGAGGCTTGGTGACAAGGGCGCCCGTAGCTCAACGGTGAGAGCAGCCGGCTCATAACCGGTCGGTTGCGGGTTCGAATCCTGCCGGGCGCACCAGTTGCAGGGAAGGGGCCCCATCGTCTAGAGGCCTAGGACTCCGCTCTTTCAAGGCGGCAACCCGGGTTCGAATCCCGGTGGGGTCACCAATGAAAAGCGTCGGTGCTACTATATCCGAGGCAAGAGGCAAAAAGGATCAGCATCTCCTAACTAGTCGCGAAACCAGCCTGTCAGGCTATTAACTCTTGCACCCATTCGCAGGAAAAATCCTTGGACGTGGACGCCGGCGCGTTGGCGCGGCTGGTCGGAGCGTGCCGGGGGCCGGTGGCGGCGGGCCGCTCGGAGGCCGGGGTGTGCCCGGTTGGGGGCCGCACCCGGCCGGCGGGGAGAGCGAGGGGGTTCCTTCATGGGCGGCGCAAGGGAGCGCTACTGGATCGTGGTGCTGGACGCACCCGAGGACTCGTTTGAGTTCGCCCTCAACAGGTCCGTAATCATCCTGCCGCGGGTCATGACGCGGGAGGGGTTGGAGCGGCTCCTGGCTGCGCTGCCGCCAGAGCGTCCACCAGGCGCTCCAGAAAGGCCGGATCCAGACCCAGCTCCCTGACCTTTTTGGCGATGCGGACGTAGACCAGCCACTCCTCACCGTCCAGGCCGGCTTGGATGCGGGCCGGCCACTCGGGGTCCAGAGGAGTGAGGAGGTTGGGATCTATGAACCAGGCGGGCAGCACATCCAGGGCCTCCGCCAACCGGTGCAGGAGATCGAGGCTGGGATTGTTGCGGTTGTGTTCCAGCTCGCTCACATACGAGGGCGAGATGCCCACCCGTTGGGCCAGCTGCTCGCCCGTCAGGCCGCGCCACTCCCTAGCCCTGCGCAACCGCTGCCCCATCCAGACCATGGCCGTCCGTCACCCCAGATTATCTTCGTTTGTCCTCCCGCAAGGATGACACTTTCCGTCTATTCGGGATAGTTAATTCCGGCCTCCTGGTTTTATTCGGACCTTCCGATATTGCAATGTGTGCATTCGGCTGAAGTGATAAGCGAGACCGCGTGGAGGAGGGAGGGGAAAAGATGCAAAAGGTGGGATCCTACGACCAGGTGGTGCGCGTCCATGCCTGCCGGCTGGCCGTGTTGTGCGGGGACCGGCTGGGCGAGGTGGCCAGGGAGGCAGGGTTCGCCATCGGGCCCGACGGGACGAACGGGGCGGCCACGGTGAGCGACGTGGCGCGTTACGTCAAGGCCGTGGAGACGGTGGTGGGCCCCGTGGCGGCCATCTCGGCGCGTCTCGTCCTCAAGCGGGCGGCGGCGGAGGCCGGTCTGTCCGTGGAACTCTGAGCGCCGGGAGAGCGGTTTCCCCGGGCGGCTGCCGTCGCATAGCGTGTCGGCGCGGGACCGGCGGAGAGCGCCTGTGCTAGGATACATAACGCCGGCACGGGTGGCCGCGGGTCAGGCTGCGGCGATTCCTGGGCGACGCCGCCGAAAGGAGCCGGATCCTTGGCGGAGCATGGACACGCGCACGCGGCGCACGACCACGGGTCCTTGACCCGTCTGGCCGTGGTCCTCGCCTTGACGGTCGCCTTCCTCCTCCTGGAGGTGGCCGGCGCCCTGGTTTCCCGGAGCCTGGCGCTCCTCGCCGACGCGGGACACATGCTGGCCGATGTGATGGCTCTCGGCCTGGCTCTCTTCGCCGGGTGGTTCTCCCGGCGGCCGGCCGCCCTGCACCGCACCTTCGGCCATTATCGGGTCGAGGTGCTGGCGGCGGCCTGCAACGCCTTTCTCCTTTTCGCCATGGCCGCTTACATCCTCCTGGAGGCGTGGCGGCGCCTGCAGGCGCCGGTTGAGGTGCTGAGCACTCCCATGCTGGCGGTGGCGGCCGCCGGCCTGGCCGTGAACGTGGCGGGGATCCTGCTCCTTGGGCGCGCTGCGGGGGAGAGCATGAACCTGCGAGCCGCCTACCTGGAGGTGGTGAGCGACGCTCTGGGTTCGGTTGCCGTGCTGCTGGCGGGGGCCGTCATGGCCCTCACCGGCTGGTGGCGGGCCGACGCCGTGGTGAGCGTGCTGCTGGGACTCTTCATCATACCGCGGACCTGGCATCTTCTGCGGGGCGCCGTGGACATCCTCCTGGAGGCCGCACCGGCCGGGCTCGACCTGGCGGCCGTGGAGGAGGCCCTGGGTTCGGTGCCGGGGGTGGCCTCCGTGCACGACCTCCACGTCTGGAGCATCGCGGCGGGCATGGAGTCCCTCACGGTCCACGTGGTGGCCGAGGAGGGCCGCGAGCCGCGGCGCCTGCTGGAGGACATCCACCGGTTGCTGGCGGAGCGCTTCGGCCTCTGCCACGTCACGGTGCAGGTGGAGCCGGTCGGTTTCATGGAGGCGGGCGACGGCCGCTGCCCCAAGCTGCCCGGGCGCAGCGAGGCGGGAGGGCGCTGATGGCGGCAGGGGCCTCGCCGGGCGCCCCCGGGGCCGGCCTGCGGCTGGGGGTGCTGGTGTCCGGGCGGGGCACAAACCTGCAGGCTCTCCTCGACGCCTGCGCCGACGGCAGGCTCCCGGCGCGGGTCGCGGTGGTGATCAGCGATAAACCGGGGGCGGCCGCCCTGGAGCGGGCCGCCCGGGCCGGAGTGCCGGCCCTCTTCGCGGACCCGGCCGCCTTTCCCCACCGGGAGGCCTACGACCTGCACCTGGCGGACCTGTTGCGGCGCCACGGGGTCGAGTTGGTGGTGCTGGCCGGTTTCCTCCGCATCCTCGCGCCGGCCTTCGTGCGCGCTTTTCGCGGCCGAATCCTGAACGTCCACCCCTCCCTCCTGCCCTCTTTCCGGGGGCTGGGCGCTCAGCGGCAGGCGCTGGAGCACGGCGTCAAAGTGAGCGGCTGCACCGTGCACCTCGTGGACGAGGAACTGGACCACGGGCCCATCGTTCTCCAGGCGGCGGTGCCCGTGGCCGAGGACGACGACCAGGAGACTCTGGCCGCCCGCATTCTGCGCGAAGAACATCGGATCCTGGTGGAGGCCGTGGGCCTCTTCGCCCGGGGACGGTTGCGACTGGAGGGGCGGCGGGTGCGCGTGAGCGGGCGGGGGAGCTTCTACCTGGGCGTGGACGTGGCGGAAACGGCCCTCACCTACGCTCTGGTGGACGAGGACCTGCGGGTTGAGGAGACGGGTGTGGTGGCCGGTGTCCGGCACCTCCCCGGTCTGGAGGGACCCGCCGACTTCCGCCGGCCGGCGGTGGTGGCCGTGGACAGCCCCGCGCGCCCGGCCCTGCCCTGCGAGCCGGCGGCGGGGCGGGACCTGCCGCGGAGCCTCTGCGGGCGGGGGCGCGCCTGCGAACGCGCCCTCTACCTGGACCGACGGTTCCGGGTGGCGCCGGGGGGAGGCTATCTGCCCACGCCCGCCCGCCCGGAGGAGGCGCCTCGGTGGATGCAGTACGGTTTCGCGGTTTTCCGCGAGCTCGAGGAGCGCCACGGTTATGCCCTCGTCGTGGGCCCCCGCGACGTGCGCGCCGCCCCGGGGCCGGCGGAAGAGGCCCTGGGTCGAGCCGGCCGGGAGGGTGCGCCGGAGGGGCGGCGGCTCGTGATCGAGACCCTTCCCTATGCCGCTTGGCGCTTTCTGGCCGGCGGGCGGAGGCTCGCGGGCAAGCGAACGGCGGAGGGTGTTGCCCGGCGCCTCGAGCTGCTGGCCGAGGTAGGTTTCCGCGCCGCCGACCTGGAGGCCGTGCCCCGCTCGCCCGAGCGGGCGGCAGACTTCCTGGATGCGCTCGTGTGCGCCTTTGCGGCCCGGGAGGCGGGTCGGGGGGCCGTAGTAGTCCTGCCCGAGGAGGGCGCGCCCGAGGAGGGGGCCCTCGTGCTCCCGGCGGAGGCGCCCCAGGGGAAGAGGTCTGCGCAGGCGGAGCCGGCGCGGAGGGCGCGACGGGCGGCTGCCCCGCGGCCGCGATGACGGGTTCGGGGGAAGAGGTCATGGACGCCGAGGGAATTCGCGCGGTCTATGACCGGCTGGCGCCGTGGTTCGACCTCTGCGAGGGCGTGGCGGAGGCGCTCCTGGGTCTCGGGCGGTGGCGGCAACAGCTCCTGACGCGGGCGCGTGGCCGCGTGCTGGAGGTGGGCATCGGCACCGGCAGGAACCTGCCATACTACCCGCCGGAGGCCGAGGTGGTGGGCGTGGACCTGTCTCCGGCCATGCTCGAACGGGCCCGCCGCCGGGCCGAGCGGCTGGGGCGGCGAGTCTGCCTGGCCGTCATGGACGGCCAGCGCCTTCTTTTCCCGGATTCCTACTTTGACGCGGTGGTGGCCACCCTCGTGCTCTGCACCGTCCCAGAGCCCGTGCAGGCGCTGCGGGAGATGGTGCGGGTGTGCAGGCCGGACGGGCGCATCCTCCTCCTCGACCACGTGCGAAGCCGGGCGGGCTGGCTGGCCTGGCTGCAGGAGCGGGCGACCCCGCCCTGGCAGCGGGTGTGCGGGTGTCACCTCGACCGGGACAGCGAAGCCCTGGCCCGCGCCGCCGGGCTGCGGGTGCCGGCCGTGCGCCGCGGCTTCCTCGGCCTCGTCTGCGCGGTGGAAGCGTCACCGAGCCGCGCCGAAGACATAGGGGAGGCTTGACATCTTGACTGGGCGGGGTGCGAGAGGGCTTGGCGGGAGCTTCCTTTTCCCGGGACGGTGCGGGCGGCGACCCGGCGGACCTGGGGGAGAGGCTGCGGGGGGCGTTGCGGGACGAGGCGTGCGTGGAGGGCGCGTACTGCCTCCTTCCGAACGGCCGGGCGGGGAACGGCAGCCGGCCGCAGGTGGCCGTCCTGCTGGCGGCGGGGCTCCACCCCCTCGAGCACGCCGAGCGCCTCCTCTCCCTGGCGGACAGGCTGGCCGCGGCGGCCGGCACCGCTCTCGACGTGGCCGACATGCAGGAGATGGGGCCCGTGCTGGCGTCCCGGTTGGAACGGGAGGGCCTCCTCATCGTCGACCGTAATCCCGGGCGCCGGTGGTGGGTTGAGGCCATGGCCCGCCGCGGGAGGCCGGACGGCGCGGCCCGGCGCCCGCTTTCGAGCCTCGCCGTCCGGGAGCGGCTCCGCTCCGGCCGCATCTTCGGCCGCCGCGGGCTGCGGGACTGATGGCGCCGTCCGCCCTGTGCTACCATAGCGTCGCGGGAGAGACAGGGGAGGAGGATCGGCCATGGCCGGTGTCAAGACGCCCTTCACCTACCGCGATTACCTGCTCATGCCGGAGGACAAGCGCGTGGAGCTGATCGGGGGGGACTTTTACGTGACGCCTGCTCCGAGCACCGACCATCAGCGCGTCTCGCGCGACCTGGGGGAGATTCTCTGGAGTCACGTGCGTGAGAAGGGGCTTGGCGAGGTCTTGCCCGCCCCGTGCGACGTCATCCTCTCGGAGACCGACGTGGTGCAGCCGGACCTTCTCTTTGTCTCCCGGGCGCGGGCCGGCATAATCGCCCCCGAGGGCATCCGCGGCGCCCCGGATCTGGTCGTGGAGATCCTCTCGCCGGCCACGGCCGAGCGCGACCGCTCCGTCAAGCTCAAGCTCTACGGGCGCCACGGCGTGCGGGAGTACTGGCTCGCGGACCCCGCCTCCCGGGCCATAGAGGTGTACACCATGGGCAGGGAGGGCCTCGAGCACTGGCGCACCTTCCCGGCGGGGATGCAGCTCGCCTCCCCGCTCCTGCCCGACCTCACCTTCGCCGTGGAGGAGGTCTTCCCGCCGGCCGGGGGCTAGCGGGCGGCGTCAGGTCAGGACAGGGGGTGGGCGCATGGCCTGGGGTAGGACCTGCGAGATCTGCCATGAGCGGCCGGCCACGGCCCGCGTCACCATCAGCGAGAACGGCCGCACCGAGAGCTACTTCGTCTGCGACGAGGACTACGAGCGTCTGACCGGGCAACAGGGCGGGTGGCGCTTCCGCTCGCCCTTCGAGCTCCTTTTCGGCGGCGGGCTCTTCGAGGACCTGGACCGCCTCCTTGGCGGCGCCTTCGGCTTCCCCCGGGAAGCCGAGGAGGCGGAGGAGGCCGCCGGCCCGCTCGTGCGGGGACCGCGCACGGCCGGGCGGCCGCCCATGGAGCGGTACCTGAGCCGCAAGGCGCGGGAGGTCCTGCGGGACGCGGCGGCCACGGCCCGGCGCTTCGGCCGGGGCGAGGTGGACACCGAGCACCTCCTGTACGTCCTCGCCGAGACCGACGTGGCGGCCGAGATCCTGGGGCGCCTCAACGTGAATCCGGCGGACGTGCGAGGCTTCATCGAGTACAACGCCCCCCGGGGGGAGGAGGCCCCTGGCGCCGGCGAGGGCGGGCGAGCCGGGGAGCAGGGCGGGCGCGAACCGGGCCGGCGGGCGGCGCGGGAGAGCGGGGGCGTGCGCCGGGAGGAGGCCGAGCCGGGCGGCGTGGCCGTGTCGCCGCGCCTCAAGACGGCCCTGGAGATGGCCTTCGAGGCGGCGCGGGACCTCGGCCACGGCTATGTGGGGCCGGAGCATCTCCTCATCGGCCTTGCCGAGGAGCAGGAGGGCATGGCCGGTGAGGTGCTGAGGAAATTCGGCGTCACGCCCGAGGGGCTCCGGGAGGAGACGGTGCGCGTCGTCGGGCGGGGCACCCGGGAGCGGGAGCTTCCCTCGCCGACGCCCACCCTGGACCGCTTTTCCCGGGACCTCACGCGCCTGGCCCGCGAGGGAAAGCTCGACCCGGTCATCGGCCGGGAGAGGGAGATCGAGACCACCATCGAGATCCTCTCCCGCCGCACCAAGAACAACCCGGTCCTCATCGGCGAGCCGGGGGTGGGCAAGACGGCCATCGTGGAAGGCCTGGCCCAGCGCATCGCGGCCGGGCAGGTGCCCGAGATCCTGCGGGGAAAGCGCGTCGTGGAGCTGAACCTGACGGCCCTGGTGGCGGGAACGAAGTACCGGGGGGAGTTCGAGGAGCGCGCGAAGAGGCTCCTTGATGAGGTCACGGCCCAGCGCGAGCGGCTCATCGTTTTCATAGACGAGCTTCACACCGTGGTGGGGGCCGGCGCCGCCGAGGGGGCCACAGACCTCGCCAACATCATCAAGCCGGCGCTGGCGCGGGGCGAGATGCACCTCATCGGCGCCACGACCCTCGGCGAGTACCAGAAGCACATCGAGAAGGACCCGGCCCTCGAGCGGCGCCTCCAGCCCGTCTTCGTGGAGGAACCCACGGTGGAGGACACCGTGGAGATCCTCCACGGGCTGCGCGACAAGTACGAGGCGCACCACCGGGTGAAGATCACCGACGAGGCCATCCGCGCCGCCGCCACCCTTTCCCAGCGTTACATCACCGGGCGGCGCCTGCCCGACAAGGCCATCGACCTCATCGACCAAGCGGCCGCCCGCGTGCGCATCGGGGCGGCGTCCCGCTCGGAGGAGATGCGGCGCCTGGAGGAGCGGATAGCGCGCCTCGAGCGCGAGGAGGAGTACGCGGCTTCCCGGAGGCACTACGACGAGGCCAAGCGCCTCCGCGAGGAGATCGAGGCGGCGCGCAAGCAGCTCGAGGAGGCGACGGAGAAGTGGCGCCTGGGGCGCGGCGTGACGACGCCCGAGGTGCGGGCGGAGCACGTGGCCGAGGTGGTCTCCCGGCTCACGGGTATCCCGGTGGCCGAGCTGACCGAGGAGGAGCGGGAGAAGCTCCTGAGGCTTGAGGAGAAGCTCCACCAGCGCGTCATCGGCCAGGAGGAGGCGGTGCGGGCGGTGGCCGACGCGGTGCGCGTGGCCCGGGCCGGCCTCAAGGAGCGGCGGCGGCCCATCGCCACCTTTCTCTTCATCGGCCCCACCGGGGTGGGCAAGACGGAGCTCGCGCGGGCGCTGGCCTGGGCGGTCTTCGGCGACGAGGACGCCATGGTGCGCCTGGACATGTCCGAGTACATGGAGCGGCACACCGTCTCCCGGCTCATCGGCGCGCCGCCGGGCTACGTGGGCTACGAGGAAGCCGGCCAGCTCACGGAGCCGGTGCGCCGCCGCCCCTACCAGGTCGTGCTGCTCGACGAGATCGAAAAGGCCCACCCGGACGTGGGGAACGTTTTCCTCCAGGTCCTCGATGACGGGCGGCTCACCGACGGCAAGGGGCGCGTGGTGGACTTCACCAACACCATCATCATCGCCACCTCCAACCTGGGGGCGGAGCTCATCCAGGCCAACCTGCACGCGCCGGAGGGGGCGCGCAAGGGCTACGCCGAGCTCAAAGAGGACCTGATGCGGGTCCTGCGGCGCCACTTCCGGCCCGAGTTCCTGAACCGCATAGATGAAGTGATCCTCTTCCACGCCCTGGATCGGGAGCAGATCAGGGAGATCGTGCGGCTGCAGCTCCGGCGCGTCGAGGAAGCGGCGCGGGAACAGGGCATAGAGGTGCGGTGGGACGAGTCGCTGGTGGAGTACCTGGCGCGGGTGGGGTACGCGCCGGAGTTCGGCGCGCGGGAGCTCAAGCGGCGCATCAAGGCCGAGGTGGAGACGCGGCTCGCCCGTTCCATCCTCGAGGGGGCGGTGAAGCCGGGATCCAGGGTGACGGCCGCATATAGCCCCGAGGAGGGGGTTTCCTTCGCCTCCGCGACGTGACGGGGGTTGAGCCGGCGCCGCAGCCCGGGTCGTCGTGTCCGTCGTGGATCCCGTTGATACTTTCGTCTCAATTTTCAGCCGAGTTGGAGCCGTCGGTATCATCCCCGGCGGCGCGCCTGGTGCGGAGGTCCCGTCGCGCGTCAGGGCGTGGGCGGGTATGTTTTTTGCGTGACATGCGGACCGGGCGCCGGGGAGGCAGAGGGAGGCGCGGGTCGGGGTGCGGGGAGTCCTGGTCCTCTTTTTCGCCGTTCTGGTTTTGGCGGCCTGCTCCGCGCCGGCGGAGCGGCCGCGGGGGGACGCTTGGCTCGAGCCGCCGGCGGGAGCGGCGGAGAGACTCCTTCCCACCGAGTTCACGCCGCCCCTGGAGGCTCCGGACTTCCGGCTCGTGGACCATGACGGCCGCGCCTTCCGGTTGGCCGGCCAGAGAGGACGGCTTGTGCTGCTGTTCTTTGGTTACACGAGCTGTCCCGACGTCTGCCCCGCCACCATCGCCAACCTGCGCCGGGCCCTGACCATGTTGGGCAAGAGGGGTGAGCACGCCCGCGTGATCATGGTGACGGTGGACCCGGAGCGGGATACGCCTGCCCGCCTGGCGGGTTACCTGAGGTCGGCTGCGGGCGGGGACGGGCGCTTCGTGGGTTTGACGGGCCCGCGCCGGGATCTGCAGGCCGTCTGGGCCGACTACGGTGTCTTTGTGGAGCGGGAGCCGGTCGGTGAAGGGGGAGGCTACGCCGTCAGCCATACCGCCTCCACCTTCGTCATTGACCCCGCGGGGAGACTGGTGGCCACCTACCCCTTCGGTTTGGCGGCGCGTGCCATGGCCGCCGATCTGCGGCGGCGCCTGTGAGGGGCGCGGATCGGGGGGCGCGCCCGGGTGCCCACCGGGGCGCTCCTGCAACCGTTGGGCGGGAGAACGAGGTGAGGACAGGGAGGGTGAGGCACCTTGGCGCGAAGGGAAGAAGGGCGGGGCGGTGCGTGGAGCGGAGTGAGGCTGGGAGTGGCGGTCCTGGGGGCGGCGTTCCTGCTGGCGTCCTGCGTGCGGTCGGCCGGTCCCCGGGCGGGCGTGACGGTGGAAGGAGCGTGGGCGCGCCCGGGCGAGAAGGGCGGGACCAGCGCCGTGTACTTCACCGTTCGGAACACGGGCCGGGAGGGCGATCACCTGCTCGGGGCGAACACCGACGTGGCCGGCGAGGCGTCGCTGCACGAGACGGTGGCCGAGGGGTCCGCGGCGGCACCGGGCTTGGTCCTGGTGAGCCAAGGCGGTACCGGCGGGGGCGCCGATGGGGCGGTCATGGAGCACGACCACCGGGACGGTGGCGCGGCCGGGACCGCCGCTGCGGCCGGGGAAGCCGGTGACGCCGACGCGGGAATGCAGGAGCCGATGCCCCACGGCGGGATGATGCGGATGCAGCCGGTGGAGGCGGTGTCGGTGCCGGCGGGGGGCACGGTGGAGTTCAAACCGGGCGGCCTCCACGTCATGCTCATGGACCTCCGGCGCGACCTCAAGCCCGGGGACACCTTCTCGCTCACGCTCAGGTTTGAGAAGGCGGGCGCCCTGGGCGTGGAGGTGACGGTGCGACAGCCCTGAGGGCTCCCGGTCGTCACCGGACCGGGCGGCCGGGGCGACCGGACTGCGGAGAGGCGGGACGGGAAGGTGCGGCGCGCCATCAGGCTCATAGGCTGGCTTGTCGGCGGGCTGGTCCTGGCGGGGGGCATCCTGGGGCTGGCAGGCGGCCGGGATCCCCGCCCCGCCGTCCTGGTGGAGGGAAAAGCCTTGCCGGCGCGGGGGGAGGTCCGTTACGGCCAGGTGTACGTGGATGCCCTGATCCTCGGGCGCGCCCTCGATCTCCGTACCGTCTACTTTCCGGACAGGCCCCTCCGTGGCGTCTGGCTCCAGGACCCGAGGCGCGGCATCTTCGTGCACCTCCACACGGGGGAGCGCGACTGCCACGTGGGGAGCGAGACGGTGCGAACGGGGTTCCCCACCCTTTACCTGCGGCGGGGGACGAACACACCGATGGCCCCTGTGCGCCTTGTGGCCGAGGTCTTTGGGGCGGAGGTGCGGGAGTGGCGGTGGGCGGGGCTGGTGCGGGAGGTGGTCGTCACGCCGAGGCCGCGGTCCTGAGGGGTGGTCGTCGGCCTCGGCCATAGAGCTGGTGTCTCAGGCGCATGGCCTGTTGTGTTGCGCGCTGGTCCCTCTCTTCCGGGAGGAGGATCTCTCCTTCTCCGACGTGATGGCGCTCAGGGCCCCTGCTGGCGACGGTGGCCGCGGCCGGTCTGCCGCTGTCCTTCCTTTTGCGGCGGGTGAGGGGGGGCGTGCGGGGAGGTCCCCTGGGGGCCAGGGCCGAGTGACGCCGGGTGACAAACGAAGGGCCGCCGCAAGCCCCTGGCTTCAGACCTGGGGATAAAGCGGCCGGCTTTTTATGTTTTGAGGAGGAAAACGCTCGTTCTTGGCGAATATACCCAAAGAAGTGAGCCGGCGCCGTGTTGCCCTTAACAAAGCAAGATCGCACCCACGCCGGAGCGCCCGCTGAGGCCAGGCCGTGACGGAGGTGCGGTGACGTGGCTATTTCGATGCTGAGACCATGGGCTTCGCCGGCTTTGGGCGGTTCGCCCCGGGCGCCGGCGAGCGTACGCCGTCTGTTGCTACGGCATGTCCTCCTGAGCGGGCTCCTGGCGCTGGCGCTGGCGGGCGGCGGCAGTGCCGCGGAGGGGCCCGCCGGAGGTGAGCCGGCGGGAGGAGGCCCGCGGCGCCTTTCGCTGGAGGAGGCCGTGGGACTGGCCCTCGAGCGGAACCCGGACGTGGCCCTGGCCCGGGAGGCGCTGGAGAAGGCGCGGGTGGCGGCGGCCCAGGCACGGGACGCCGCCGACGACCTGCGCCCGGAGATGGTCGCGAGTCTGGACATGGCCAAGGTGAAGGAGCTGTACCCGTTCCAGACCGAGGCGGGTGTGCGCCTGGCCGAGAAGGGGGTGGAGGCAGCCGGCGAAGGGCTCAGGTTGAGGGTGGAACAGGCCTACTTCGCCGCGCAACTAGCCGGTGAACTCGTGCAGGTGCACGAGCAGGCCGTGGCGCTGGCGGAGGAGCAGCTGCGCCAGGCGCGCCTGGCGTTCAAGGTGGGGACCCGGGCGCGCACCGACGTCCTGGCGGCGGAGGCGCAGCTCGCGGCGGCCGAGGCCGACCTGGCGGCGGCGCGCAAGGACGCGGCGGTCGCGGCCCTCGACCTGAACCAGGTCCTGGCCCTGCCCCTGAACGAGCAGGTGGAGCTGACCACCCGGCTGGCCGAGCCTGACGAGAAGTCGCTGCCTGCGGTGGGCGAGGAGGAGGTGCGCCGCGCGGTGGAGCGGGCCCTCTCCCACAGCCCCATGGTGTCCGCCGGCGAGGGCCCGTCCTCCGTCCGCCAGGCGGAGGAGGAGCTGGTCGTGGCGCGCCAGGCCTCTACCCTGACGGCGCGGTATTACACTCCCAACGTGTACACGTACCGCCAGGCGCTGGCGGACGTGCACCAGGCCGAGGTGTGGCTGGGGCGGGTGCGCACCGCCACCGAGCTCGAGGTGCGGAAGGCCATCCTGGAGATCGGAGCGGCCCGGGCGCGGGTCGAGCAGCAGAGAAAGGCGGTCGCCCTCTCGGAGGAGGGGCTCCGGCTCGCCGCCCTACGCTACCGGGCCGGCATCGGCACGAGCGCCGAGGTGCTGGACGCCCAGGTGCGGTTGAGCGGGGCGCGGGCGGCCCTGGCCAACGCCGTCTTCGCCCTGCGCATGGGGCTGGCCCGATACCTTTACCTGGTAGGAGAATAAGAGCCCGGTCCATATGGAAGTCCGACCCGTCGGCCGTATGCCTCGCCCCGGCTGCGGGCGTACGGTATGATGAAAAACGAAGATTGGGGCTGATCCGCGTGGGTGTGACATATGTCGAAGGCGTGGTGAGCGGTCCAACCGGCAAGCAGGCGACGGTACGGTTTCTTGTGGACAGCGGCGCTACGTACAGTCTCTTGCCGGTGGATGTTTGGCAATCCATCGAGCTGCGTCCCAAGCGGTCCCTCACCTTCACGTTGGCCGACGGCACAGCCATCGTGCGTCAGGTGTCGGAATGCCACATTGCCCTCCCGCAGGGAGAGGGCCACACTCCCGTCATCCTCGGCGAGCCGGGCGACGCGGCGCTGCTGGGGATGGTCACCCTCGAGATCCTTGGCCTCGTGCTCAACCCCTTCTCGCGGCAGTTGCAGCCGATGCGCATGCTTCTCGTCTAAGGCGCTGCCTTTCGTCCGCGAGACGTCCTGTTCACCGGCTCGTGGCTCTGTTGCCGCTGCGGTCTCCCTGGCGGTCGGTGGCGGGTCCGGGAGGGGATTCGCCTCCCTCTCGACCACGGCTGACGAGCCGTTTGTGTATAGATTTTGATTCAATTACTATGGCAAAAGGCCGCCGGCCGGGGTGCCGGTGCGGGAGGCGCCCGGCGGAGCGGCGCAAGGCGGGAGCGTGCAACCCCGGCCGCCGGCCGGGGTGCGGGGAGGCGAGGAGATGGCGCGGGATGCCGAGTTGGAGAACGTGATGCCGCCCACGTCCCTGGAGTGGACGGAGGAGGCGCGCAACGCCATGCGGCGGGTGCCCTTCTTCGTGCGCAAGTCGGTGGTGCGGGGCATCGAGGAGTTCGCCCGCGAGCGGGGCTTTGCCGTGGTGGACGCGGCCGTGGTGGCGCAGGCGCGGGCCGAGCGGGAGGGTGCCGCCCGCGGCGAGGGTGAGGCGGCGGGGGCTGCCCGGTCCGGCGCCGGCGGAGCGGGTGCGGCTCACGCGGCGGCGGTGGCCGGCGAGGGCCAGGGCGGCGAGGCGGGTGGCGCCACCGGGGAGGCAACTGCCGCCGACCGGGGGCGGGGCGAGGCTCCCGCGGCCCGGGAGACGGAGAGGCGGCAGCTCGTCAACTTCGCCTTCTACAAAGTGGAGCCGTGCTGGCGGCGTTTGCCCGACGTGGACCGGGAGCGGGGCAAGGAGGAGTTCCTCAAGGTGGTCGAGGACTATGATCGGCCGGGCAAGCTCCTGGTATTGAGCTATTCCACCGTGGGCATCCGGGCCGACGCCGAGTTCATGCTCTGGCGCATCGGGTACAGCCTCGAGCTCTTCAACGAGATGACGGCCCGGCTGAACCGCACCGGTCTCGGCAAGTACCTGACCCTCACCTACTCCTACCTCTCCATGACCAAGAAGTCCCTCTACGAGGACCGGCTGAGCCCGGAGCATCCGGGTGAGCGCATCCGCATCTCGCCGGGCAAGGCCAGGTACCTCTTCGTCTATCCCTTCGTCAAGAAGCGGGCGTGGTACCTCCTCACCCAGTGGACGCGCCAGGGGATGATGGACGAGCACATCTACATCGGCAACAAGTACCCCTCCGTAAAGCTCAACACCACCTACTCCTTCGGCATTGACGACCAGGAGTTCGTGGTGGCCTTCGAGAGCGATTACCCGGAGGACTTCCTCGACCTGGTCATGGAGCTGCGCGAGGCCCAGGCCAGCATGTACACGGAGCGGGACACGCCCATCTTCACCTGTATCACCATGCCCCTGCGGCAGGCTCTCGACGCCCTCGGTTAGGCGACTTGGCCCGCGAGCCGAGAGCGGGGCTGCGCCGCGGCCGCCTTCTCCCGGGCCGGCCGGACAGGCTAGAATAGAGCGGTTCCGGCCGGGCGCAGCCTCGCCGAGCGCAGCCGCGAGCAGGGCCGCCGCGAGGAGCGCCCCCGCGGAGGAGGGCGGTGGCGCTGTTCTTTCAAGATGTGATCCTGCAGCTCACCCGTTTTTGGGCCGAACAGGGGTGCGTCATCTTTGCCCCCTACGATGTGGAGAAGGGGGCGGGCACCATGAATCCGGCCACCTTCTTCCGGTCGTTGGGGCCCGAGCCGTGGCGCGTGGCCTACGTGGAGCCCTCCCGCCGTCCCGCCGATGGGCGATACGGGGAAAATCCCAACCGTCTCTACCAGCATTGGCAGTTTCAGGTCATTCTCAAGCCGTCGCCCGCCGACGTGCAGGACCTGTACCTCCGGAGCCTCGAGGCCTTGGGCGTCAGGCCCGAGGAGCACGACATCCGTTTCGTGGAGGATAACTGGGAATCGCCCACCCTGGGGGCCTGGGGCCTCGGGTGGGAGGTGTGGCTCGACGGGATGGAGATCACCCAGTTCACCTACTTTCAGCAGATGGGCGGGCAGGACGTGCGGCCCGTGGCCGCGGAGATCACCTATGGCCTGGAGAGGATCACCGGCTATCTCCAGGGGGTGGAAAGCGTCTTCGATGTGGCGTGGGCGCCGGGGGTGACTTACGGCGACGTGTACCGGCGCGCCGAGTACGAGCACTCGGCCTACAGCTTCGAGAAGGCGGACGCGGCGCTCCTCTTCCGCCTCTTTGACGCCTACGAGGCGGAGGCGGAACGCCTCCTGGCGGAAGGGCTCTGCCTGCCCGGCTTCGATTATGTCTTGAAGTGCTCCCACACCTTCAACCTGCTCGACGCCCACGGCGCCATCAGCGTGACGGAGCGGGCGCGCTTCATCGGCCGGGTGCGGACGCTGGCGGCCAGGGCGGCCGAGCTCTACCTGGACCAGCGGCGGGCGGCCGGTTTCCCTCTGCTGACGGCGGCTCTGAGCTAGCTCCGGCAGTCGGGTTGGGCCGGGCGGAGGACGAGGGTGGGGGGTGGGACGCGGTGGCCAGGGACTTCCTGTTGGAGATCGGGACCGAGGAGATGCCGGCCAGGTACCTGGATGATCTGCGTCGGGAGATGGCCCGCCGGGTGGCGGGGGCCCTGGCCGAGGCACGACTGGGCCACGAGGGGGTGACGGCCTACAGCACGCCGCGGCGGCTCACGGTGGTGGTGCGGCGGCTGGCGGCGGAGCAGGCGCCCTCGGAGGAAAGGGTGCGCGGTCCCGCGGCCCGGGTGGCCTTCGACGCCGACGGGAAGCCGACGCCGGCCGCGCGGGGCTTCGCGGCCCGGTGGGGGTTGCCGGTGGAGGAGCTGGCGGTGGAGGAGACCCCTCAGGGCAGATATGTCTTCGCTCGCCTGGTCTCCCCCGGGCGTCCGGCGGAGGAGGTGCTGGCCGAGGTCCTGCCGCCTCTGGTGGCCGACCTGCCGCTGCCGCGGACCATGCGGTGGGGGGACCTGGACTTCCGTTTCCTCCGCCCCATCCGGTGGGTGATGGCGCTCCACGGTGACCGGGTGGTGGACCTGGAGGTGGCGGGCCTGCGCGCGGGTCGCGTCACCTTCGGTCACCGGGTGCTGGGGCCTGGTCCGCTGGTCGTCGCCTCGGCCGAGGAGTACGAGGAGAGGCTGCTGGCGGCGGGGGTGATGGTGGACCAGGACAGGCGGCGGGAGACGGTGCGCCGCCAGGTGGAGGAGGTCGGCGGCCGGGAGGGCGGGCGGGCCGTAGTGGACGAGGACCTGCTGGCCGAGGTGACAAATCTGGTGGAGTTTCCGACGGCCTTCACGGGTCGCTTCCCGGAACGGTTCCTGGAGCTGCCCCGAGAGGTGGTCACCACCCCCATGAGGCATCACCAGCGTTATTTCCCCGTGGAGGTGGCCGACGGCCGGCTCCTCCCCCTTTTCGTGGGTGTGCGCAACGGCGGACGGGATCACCTGGCCAACGTGGTGGCCGGCAACGAGAGGGTGCTGCGGGCCCGCTTGGCCGATGCCCGCTTCTTCTTTGAGGAGGATACACGCCGCCCCCTGGCCGACTATGTGCCGCGGCTGGGGGACATGGTCTTCCAGGAGAGGCTGGGCACGGTGCTGGAAAAGGCGGAGCGGGTCAGGTCGCTGGCGGGCCGGCTGGCAGGGCTTTTGGGGGCGGACGCCGGGCTGCGCCGGTCGCTGGACCGGGCCGCCTACCTTTGCAAGGCCGACCTGGCCACCGCCATGGTGTTCGAGTTCCCGGAGCTGGAGGGTGTCATGGGGCGCGAGTACGCCCTGCGGTCCGGGGAGCCGCCCGAGGTGGCGGCGGCCATCGCCGAGCACCGCCTGCCGCGCCACGCGGGTGACGCCCTGCCCGCCACGGAGGCGGGCGCGCTGCTGGCGGTGGCGGACAAGGCGGACACCCTGGTCGGATGTTTCGCGGCGGGGCTTTTGCCCACCGGCTCCCACGATCCCTACGCCCTGCGGCGGCAAGCCCTGGGGCTCATCCAGATTTTCCGGGCCTGGGGTGGGCGGGACAGGCTCCTGGCGCGCCTGGGCCTGGACGAGGTGTGCGAGGCCGCGTGGGACGGGTTGCCGGAAGAGGTGCGGGCCGCGGCGGACGCCGGGACCGTGCGCGGGCGCCTGGAGGAGTTCTTCCTGGGGCGCCTGCGGGTGCTCTTGGGAGAGGGGGGGTGCGCCCACCCGCTGGTGGAGGCCGTCCTGGCGGTCGGGTGGGAGAAACCGGCCCTTCTCTGGGAGCGGATCGAGGCGTTGGCAGGCCTGCAGGCCGGTCCCACCTGGGAGGACGCCGTCACCGTGGCCCGGCGGGTGGCCGGGTTGGGGCGGCGGGCCGAGCCGCGCCCGGTTGACCCGGACGCCTTGACCGAGACGGAGGAGCGGGGTTTGTGGGAAGCCGTCGCGGCGGCGGCCGGACGGGCCGAGGAGGCGGCCGCGAGCGGCGAGTACGCCGCCTATCTCCAAGTCGTGGCGGGGCTGCGCGGTCCCGTGGACGCCTTCCTCGACGGGGTGCTGGTGATGGCGCCGGAGGAGGAGGTGCGGGCCAACCGCCTAGCGCTGCTGGCCCGGGCGGATCGCCTTTGCCGGCTGGTGGCCGACCTGGCCTCCCTGGCCTGACCAGGCCGCCGCGGTCCCCTGCCTTTCGACCGGGGGAGGCGCGGGAGGATCAGAAACCGGGCGGTGGGTCCAGAGCCAGGGCCACGGCCTTGGCCGCCCGCATGGCCTGCCCCACCGCCGTGCTGACACTGCGGAAGGGCGAGGCGGTGCATACGTCGCCGGCGGCGAAAATCCCTGGCAGGGCGGTGGCGCCGTCCTCGCCCACCGGGACCGTCCCGTCCCGAGCGAGGGGCACGCGGCCCTGCAGCAGGTCCGCGCGGGGAGCGTAGCCTGCGTACACCAGCACGGCCGCCGCCGGGAGCACCGACTCCCCCGCCGGGAGAACGACGTGCACCGCCTCCACTCGCTGCCGGCCGACGATGGCCGTCACCCGGCCGCCCAGGAACGAAACGGCGGGATGCCGTCGCGCGGCCTCCACCAGCGATGCCCGGGCGCGCCAGGCGCCTGGGCGGTGCACCAGGGTGACGAGGGCGCCCGCCTCGGCCAGCAAGAGGGCGTTTTGGACGGCGCGATCGCCGCTTCCCACCACCACCACGGGTTGACCGGCCAGGCGGGACGCATCCCGCGAGCCGCGCCAAACTTCGCCCCGGGCGTGCATCTCGGCTTCCCCGGGAACGCCGAGGCGGCGCGGTGCGGCGCCCGTGGCCAGGATGACGAACCGGGCTGCCAGGGGCGGTGCGGCCTCCTCTGCCCCGTGGGTGTACGGCTGCAGCTGCCAGCCTCCGTCGGAGGGTGTCAGGGCCGAAACCCGGACTCCCGTGCGCAGCTCCGCCCCCACGGTGGCAGCGTGCTCCGCCAGGCGCCGGGCCAGTTCGGGGCCCGCGAGGCCGGGCAGTCCGGGGTAATCCAGGGAGGGGTGCGTCCACTCCCGGAGTTGGCCGCCCGGGGTCGGCGCCTCCTCCAGCAGCAGGGTGTCCAGGCCCAGGCGGCGGCACCAGACGGCGGCCGCCAACCCCGCCGGACCGCCACCCACGATGACCACGTCCCGCGGCAAGGGGATTCCCTCCCGGATGCGTTGAATTTTACGCCCGTAGGCGAAAATGAGGCAAAGGGGGGGCGGGGGCATGGGTGGCTTCCTGGACGGCGCGCAGACCATCATCGTGCGGGTGCGGCTTCCGAACGTGCCGGGCACCTTCGGGCGGGTGGCTTCGGCCATCGGGGCCGCCGGGGGCAACATCGGCGCCGTGGACATCGTGCGGGCGGACCGGCAGCAGATGGTCCGGGACATCACCGTGCACATATTGCCCGGCCGTTCGGCGGAGGAGGTGCTGGCCGCTCTGGGGGAGGTGCCCGGGATCGCGGTGGTCAACGTGTCGGACCGCACCTTCCTCCTGCACCTGGGCGGCAAGATCGAGGTGCGGCCGCGGGTGCCGGTGAAGAACCGCGACGACCTCTCCATGGTGTACACGCCGGGTGTGGCACGGGTGGCGCGGGCCGTGGCGGCCGACCCGGAGAACGCCTTTCGGCTGACGATGAAGGGTAACTGCGTGGCGGTGGTGACGGACGGCACGGCCGTTCTGGGGCTCGGGAGGCTAGGACCCCTGGGGGCCCTTCCTGTCATGGAAGGGAAGTGCCTTCTGTTCAAGCAACTGGCGGGGGTGGACGCCTTTCCCCTCTGTCTGGACGTGACCGGGCCGGACCAGCTGGTGGCCACCGTGCTGGCCGTGGCGCCCTGCTTTGGAGGGATCAACCTGGAGGACGTGGCCGCCCCCCACTGCTTCGAGGTGGAGGAGCGGCTGCTGGCCGCCCTGGATGTCCCCGTTTTCCACGACGACCAGCACGGGACGGCCGTGGTGGTGCTGGCGGGGCTCTTGAACGCCCTCAGGATCGTGGGCAAGGAGCCGGCGGACGTGACGGTGGTGGTGGCCGGCGTGGGCGCGGCGGGGGTGGCCTGCACGCGCATGCTCATGGCGGCGGGCGTGAGGAACATAATCGGCTGCGACCGGTACGGCGCTCTCTACCCCGGGCGTGAGCACCTGGACACGCCCGTCAAGCGGTGGTACGCCGAGCACACCAATCCCGAGGGACGGCGGGGGCCCCTCGGCCGGGTGATCGCCGGGGCCGACGTCTTCCTGGGTGTCTCGGCGCCGGGGATTCTTGCGCTGGACGACGTGCGCCGGATGGCGAGGGACCCCGTCGTCTTCGCCCTGGCCAATCCGGACCCGGAGATCGCCCCCGAGGAGGCCGCGCAGGCGGCCCGCGTCGTTGCCACCGGCCGCTCGGACTATCCGAACCAGATCAACAATTGCCTCTGCTTCCCCGGCCTCTTCCGCGGCGCCCTGGACGTGCGGGCGCGGGAGATCAACGAGGAGATGAAGCTGGCGGCCGCCAGGGCTCTGGCAGGGGTCGTGCGGGAGGAGGAGCTGAGCGAGGACTACATCATCCCGGGGGTCTTCAATCGGCGCGTGGTGTCGGAGGTGGCCGCCGCCGTGGCGGGGGCGGCTGTGCGATCCGGGGTGGCCCGGCGGGTGGCGGGGACGGACCGGCGCCTGGCCGAGGAGGGGGCGGAGGGTGTCAGGGGGTCACGGCCTGCAGGAAGGTGGGAATAAAGCTGTAATGGGCCAGGTCCACCTGGCCGGCGGCCGCGCGGATGAGGCGGCGGAGGCGGGCTCCCTCCCGCAGGGTCTCGGCGATGGCGCCCCGGCCCCCGTCGGGCAGGCGGCGGCGCAGGCGGCGCAACACGGCCAGGCGAAGCCGGAGGCGGCGTTGGGCGGCCAGCGCCTCGCCCAGGGTGCGGCCGTCGGACAGGAGGGTGGCCGCCGCCGTTTTGGCGATCCAGACCTCCAGGGTCTCGAGTTCCGCCAGGAGGAGGTCAAGGGAGGCCAGGGACACCTCCCTCGTGCCGGCGCCGGGCGGCGCCGTCTCCTCGCCCCCGGGGGAGGCAACGGCGACGCCGTCAGTCCTGGGGCTGCTGGCGGCGGCGGCGAGGGCGCTGCGTAGCCGTCTCCGGCGGCGGAGGGCTTGCTCCAGCGTCACGCTCGGACCCCCTCTCCGGTGACCTGAGCTCGCGGACCAGGTTGAGCCGGTGCAGGAGGCGGCCGGCCGACTCGGGGGAGAGGCCGTACATCCGGGTCAGGTCCTCCTCCCGGAGGGTGGCGGGCGCCCTGTGGTCGCAGGCCATGAAGTCCAGGGTGCTCTCCGCCGTCCCCAGCTCGCGGGCCACCTCTCCGGGCGCCTTGAGCTTTAGGTACTCCAACAGCAGGTCCCCGAGGGAGCCGGACGGAGGGCGCAGGCTGTGCCGCTTGAGGAAGCGCACCACCTCGGAGAGAAGCCAGACGCGCCCGCTGGCCAGGTCCGCCACGGGCGCGGGGAAACCGGGGCGTGCCGCATAGTCGCGCAGGAAATTGGGCTTGGCCACGCCCAGGATCTCGGCCGCCTCCTTGACCCCGACCAACCGGTCGAAGAGGACGGGGTCGGCGCGCTCGACACCCAGGAGACCCTGCACGTCGGTGATGTCTATGCCCACCAGGTGGTGCTCGGAGTCGAAATCCAGGCTCAGACCGGGGAGGGGGGTGGTGGTGTAGGCCACGGTGCGGTCAAAGGGTCGCTCCCGCGTGAAGTGGATGTAGAGCTGCCCATCGGCGTCGGCCTCCACGAGGATCTTGAGCTTCAACGACGTACCCCCTTCGTCCGCGCGGATCATGTCCCTATCCTAGCACGGATGGTCAGCGGGGTGATAATGGCGTTCGCATGGCGTTGACGACGACGAGGCGCCCGGCGTCCCACCGGTACCGGATGCGCAGGCGCCCCTTTGTCAGTTCCCGCACGCCCCCGCGGGGGGAAGCCCGGAGCGGCTCCTCCCCCAGCGCCTCGGTTACAGCCTCCACCACCTCCTGCGGGTGGATGCCGCGTTGCTGCATGCGCAGCAAGGCGTAGGCGCTGAAGAGGATGACCATCCCGCCCCCTCCTTCTCATGAAAACGGCGCTATCCTAGTATCTCCAATTGATAACAGGATTGTCAAGCCGCCACCCGGCGGCGGCTTGACGGCACGGCAGGAAAAGGGCCGACCCTTGGCGAAAGGTGTGGGCGCGACGCACCAGACGGGGTGGAGAGGTGATGGGATGGGCTCCGGCCCTGCTTGAGGAGATTCGCAGGCGCTGCGATATCGTGACGCTGGTGGCGCAGACGGTCGAGTTGCGCCCGCGCGGTGGCGAGCTGGTCGGGCTGTGCCCCTTCCATCCGGAGCGGAGTCCCTCGTTCTACGTGTCGCCGGACAAGCAGGTCTTCCATTGCTTTGGCTGCGGTGCGTCCGGCGACGTCTTCACCTTCCTGATGCGGAGGGAGCGCCTCTCCTTCGGTGAAGCCGTGGAGGCGTTGGCGGCCCGGGTCGGCGTCGAGCTGCGACCCGAATCGCCGGGCGAGCGCCGGCGCCGCGCCGAGCGGGAGCGGTGCCTGGAGGCCCTGGCCGCCGCCGCGGCCGCGTACAGGACGGCCCTGGACGACGGCGGGTTGGGCGAGGCGGCCCGCGCCTACCTGGCGGCGCGGGGCGTGGGGGCGGCGGTGGCGGAGCGGTTCGGTCTCGGGTACGCGCCGCCGGGGGGTGACTGGCTCTGGCGCCGCCTGGCGCGGGCCGGGCTGGAGGCCGAGGTCCTGGAGCGGGCCGGTCTTGTCCTGCGGCAGCGGGAAGGTCTCCGGGACCGGTTCACGGACCGGCTCATGTTCCCGATCAGGGACGAGGCGGGCCGGGTGATCGGATTCGGAGGCAGGGTGTTGGGCGAGGGTGAGCCCAAGTATCTAAACTCGCCCGAGACCCAGGTCTTCAGCAAGAAGCGGGTCTGGTTCGGTCTCGACCTGGCCCGGGCAGCCCTCCGGCAGGGCGAGCCGGCGGTGATCATGGAGGGGTACATGGACGTGGTGGCCGCCCATCAGGCAGGCATCACGGCGGCGGTGGCCTCCTTGGGCACGGCCCTGGGGCCGGAGCAGGCCCAACTCCTCCGACGTTACGCCGAGGAGGCCGTCGTCGCCTTCGACAGCGACGCCGCGGGAGCGCGGGCCGCATGGCGGAGCCTCTCCGTCCTCCAACGGGCCGGCCTGCGTGTGCGGGTGGCCACGGTGCCCGAGGGCAAGGACCCCGACGGTTTCCTGCGGGTACGCGGGGCGGACGGGTTCCGCGCCGTCCTGGCCGCGGCGCCGGCTCTCCTGGACTACGCCTTCGCCGCGGCGGCGGCGGGCGAGGACCTGGCCCGCCCCGAGGGCAAGGCGCGGGTGGCGGCGGCCTTGGCCCCCTTCATCCTGGGCGAGGAGGACCCGGTGGCCCAGGCTGCCCAGGCGCGAGACCTGGCGCGACGCCTGGACGTGTCCGAGGAGGCTGTGCGCCGGCTCTTGCTGCGGCACGTGCGGAGGGAGGAGCGGGGCCGGGTGCACCGCGAGGCGGCCGCCACGGTGGGACCGGTGGCAGAAAGCGGCTGGGGGCATAGTAAAAGGAAGGACTGGGACACTAAATCCGCGCCGCCGGCCGGGGAGGGGGGCAGACGGGCGGCGCTCCTCCTGGCCGAGCGGCGGCTGGCCTCCCGGGTGTTGGCGGACGCCGCCTGGCGGCGAGCCCGGGCGCCGCGGCTGGCGGCCGTGACCTTTGCCGATCCCGCCGCCGGGCGTCTGGTGGAGGTCGCCCTGGCCCACCCCGAGGCGGAGGGGGCGGCCATCCTCGACCTGCTGGGGGAGGACGTGGAGGCGAGAGAACTGGCCGCCGCTCTCCTGAGCCGGGAGACACCGGCGGATCCGCGCGCCGCCGACGGCGTCCTGGCTTCCTTGGAGAGGCGGGGGTTGGAGGAGAGGCTGGCTGACCTGGAGGAACGATTGCGGCGGGCGGCGCGGGAAGGGGTCGCGCTCCCGGCGCAGGAGGTGGCCGCATGGCAGGACCTGCAGCGCCGGCTGCGGGGCGGGGACGGTCGGCAATGGAGGTAGGCGATTTGGGGGACAGCGAGCAGGAGCGGGAGCTGACCGAGGAGGTGCAACTCCTCCTGGAGAAGGGCCGGGAGAAGGGGCACCTTTCCTACGAGGAGATAACGGCCGCCCTGGAGGACGCCGACCTGACGCCCGAGCAGCTGGACACCGTTTGCCACATCCTCGGCGAGCTGGGCATTGACGTCATCGCCGAGGAGGAGCGCCCCCCGGCGCCCGCCGACGGCGGGGCCGGGCCCGCCGAGGGCGAGGCCGGCCCCGTTCCGGCTCCGGTGCCCGTCGAGGAAGAGGACATCCTGGAGGGCATCAGCATTGATGACCCGGTGCGGATGTACCTCAAGGAGATCGGGCGGGTTCCCCTCCTCACGGCCGAGGACGAGGTGGAGCTGGCCAAGAGGATCGAGGAGGGCGACGAGGAGGCCAAGAAGAGGCTGGCCGAGGCCAACCTGCGGCTGGTGGTGAGCATCGCCAAGCGGTACGTGGGGCGCGGCATGCTCTTCCTCGACCTGATTCAGGAGGGTAACATGGGGCTCCTCAAGGCGGTGGAGAAGTTCGACTACCGCAAGGGCTACAAGTTCAGCACCTACGCCACGTGGTGGATCAGGCAGGCCATCACGCGGGCCATTGCCGACCAGGCCCGGACCATCCGCATCCCGGTCCACATGGTGGAGACCATCAACAAGCTTATCCGCCACCAGCGCCAGCTCCTCCAGCGCCTCGGCCGCGAGCCGAGCCCCGAGGAGATCGCCCGTGAGATGGGCGTGGACGAGGAGCGGGTGCGCGAGATCCTCAAGATCGCCCAGGAACCCGTCTCCCTGGAGACGCCCATCGGCGAGGAGGAAGACAGCCACCTGGGGGATTTCATCGAGGACGAGGAGGCCGTGGCGCCGGCGGACGCCGCCTCCTTCAGCCAGCTCAAAGAGCAGTTGGAGGACGTCCTCAATACCCTGACCGAGAGGGAGCAGGAGGTGCTGCGTCTCCGCTTCGGGCTGGACGACGGCCGGCCCCGCACCCTGGAGGAAGTGGGGCAGCTCTTCGGCGTCACCCGCGAGCGGATTCGCCAAATCGAGGCCAAAGCCCTCCGCAAACTGCGGCATCCGAGCCGCAGCAAGAAACTCAAGGACTACCTGGAGTGACGCCCGTGCCGCCGGAGGGAAGCCTGGAGGCGCGCGGCTCCGCGGGAGAGGGTGACCGGCGGGGCGCAGAGGGTCGGGATCTGCCGCCGGCCTTCCTGCAGGCGGTAGAAGACGCCCTCCGCGAGGACGGAGCCTGGGAGGACGTGACCACCCGCTGTCTCATCCCGCGCGGCGAGCGGGCCGCGGCCGTCATCGTGGCGCGCGTTCCCTGCCGTGTCGCAGGGCTTCCCCTGGCGGCCGCCGCCTTTCGTTTCCTGGACCCGCAGGCGGAATGGCACCCCCTTGTGAGGGAAGGGGAGGACGTGGGCGGTTTCCCGGATCACCACGGCGGAGCGAGGCTGCCGGCGCCGGTGGAGCTGGCGAGGGTGCGCGGGGAGGTGCGGGCGCTCCTCGGGGCAGAGCGGGTGGCTCTTAACTTTTTGCAGCGACTCTCGGGCATTGCCACCGCCACGGCCGTCGTCGTGGCAGCGGCGCGGCGGGGGGGAGGCGGCGGGGGGCCGGTGGTGACGGCCACGCGCAAAACCACCCCCGGCCTCCGCCCGCTCGAGCTGTACGCGGTGGAGATGGGAGGCGGACGGGTGCACAGGCCGGACCTGCGCAGCGGCATCCTGGTCAAGGACAATCACCTGGCGTGGGCCCGCTCCCGGGGCCTCTCCCTGGCCCGGGTGGTGGGCTTGATCCGGGCGCGGGCGCCCCACGGGTTGCGGGTGGAGGTGGAGGTGGAGACACCGGAGGAGGCCCAGGAGGCGGTGGCGGCGGGAGCCGAGGCTGTCCTTCTGGACAACATGGAGCCGGCCGAGGTGCGGCGGGCCGTCGAGCTGGTGGGCGGGCGCGCCCTGGTGGAGGCCTCGGGCGGTGTGCATCCCGCCAGGGCCCGGGAACTGGCCGCAGCGGGCGTGGACGTGATTTCCGTGGGGGCGGTCACCCACTCGGCGCCCGCGGCCGACATGAGCCTGGAGCTGGTTCTTTGACGGCGGAGGCCGTCGCGGGCCGGCCCGGCGAGGGGTAAATTTAGCGAGGGAGGTGATGCGTATGGCGGACGGCGGTCAGGTGGCGCTCTTCGTGGACCTGGACAACGTGCGGCTCGGATTGAGGGACCAGTTCGGGGCCGAGCTGCGGCCCCAGGACCTGATGGACCGGGCGCGGGCTTACGGGGAGGCGGTGGTGGTAGCCCGCGCCTACGCCGACTTCGGCCACGCCGACGTGCGGTCTCTGCGGGACAAGCTCGTGGTGGCGGGCATAGACGATGTGGACGTGCCCAGCAGGGTTGTGAACGGACGGACCAAGGATTATGTGGACTTCTACATGTTGATGGATATTTATGACACCCTCGTGGAGCGGCCGGACGTGCAGACCTTCGTGCTGGCCACGGGTGACGACCACTTCACCCGCATCAGCGCCAAACTGCGCAGCCGCCACGGCAAGCGGGTAATTATCCTGGGCGTCCCCGGCACCATCAGCCAGCGCCTGCGGGAAAGCGCCACGGTTACGGAGGAGCTTGGCCCCGAGGATGGTGCGGCTCCCGCCCCGCGGGAGGAGGCCCCGGCCGTGTCCGAGGAGGACATCATCCGGGTGGCGGCGGAGCTGGAGGAGAGCAGGCCTTTCGTGGCGGAGAAGTACCTGGCGGACGTGGTCGTGACGCGGCGCCCCGAGTTGAGCCGGCAGTCGGTGAGCGGAGCCATCAAGGGCCTCCTGGCCAGCGGCGTGCTGGCCAAGGACCTGGTGGAGACCAAGGCCGGCCAGCGCCGCGTCATCCGCCTGAACCGGGAGCATGAGCGGGTCCGGGAGGTCCTGGCCGAGGCGCGGCAGGCGGCGGGTTAGGAGGGCGATTGCCACCCGCTGCGCGGGTGGCTAGGATAGAAGCGTTCGTCCCGGCGGGCGGGACGGCCTGCCGGTTGTCCCGCCCGCAGGCGGGACAACGACGCCGCGCCGCACGGGGTGTTGTCATGGACGAGGAGCTCTTGCTCATTCCCGGTCCCACCATGGTGCCGGCCGCCGTTCGGGCCGCCGTCGGGCGCCGGATGATAAACCACCGCGGCCCCTCCTTCACCCAACTGTACCGGGAGGTTCAGGCCGGCCTGCGGCGGGTCCTCGGCACCGCCGAGGACGTGCTCGTGTTTCCCTCGGCCGGCACGGGGGTCATGGAGTCGGCCGTGGTCAACCTCTTTTCACCGGGCGACAGGGTCCTGGCCTGCGTGATGGGGGAGTTCGGCGAGCGCTTCGCCAGGATCGCCGAGGCCTTCGGCCTGCGGGTGGAGCGGCTCGTGGTGCCGCCGGGGCGGGCCGTGACGGCCGAGCTCCTGGCGGAGAGACTGGGCGCCGAGCCGGCGGGTGGCTTCCGGGGCGTGCTCCTCACCCACAACGAAACCTCGACCGGCGTCCTCCTGGACCTGGCGGCGGCCACCCGCGTGGCGCGCGAGGCCGGCGCCCTGGTGGTGGTGGACGGGGTCAGCTCCGCGGGCGGGGTGGAGGTGGACTGCGACGGCTGGGGGGTGGACGTGCTGGTCACGGCCTCCCAAAAGGCCCTCATGACGCCGCCCGGCCTCGGCCTGGTGGCCGTTTCCCGGCGGGCGTGGGAGGCCGTGGAGGCGGCGCGCCTGCCGCGCTATTACTGGGACTACCGGCAGGCGCGGCGGTCCGGGGAAAAGGGCCAGACGCCCTACACGCCGGCCGTCGCTCTCTGGTTCGGGTTGCGGGAGGCGCTGCGGCTCCTGGAGGAGGAGGGGCTTCCCGCCGTGTACGCCCGTCACCGGCGCCTGGCGGGGGCCTTCCGCGCCGGCATACGGGCGCTGGGGCTCGGGCTTCTGGCCGAGGATGCGGTGGCCTCGCCCCTCGTGACGGCGGTGGAGGTGCCGCCGGGCATCGAGGCGGCCGCCCTCATCCGCCGCCTGCGGGAGCGCTTCGGCGTGGTGGTGGCCGGGGGCCAGGGTGAACTGGCGGGGCGGATCTTCCGGGTGGCCCACATGGGGGCCGCGCGGGAGGAGCACGTCCTGCGGGCCCTCGCCGCCCTGGGCGAGACCCTGGCGGACCTCGGTTGGACCAAAGGGCCGGCCGAGGGGCGGCGGGCGGCCGAGGAGGCGCTGTCGGCGTGAGGGTGCTGGTGAGCGAGCCCCTCTCCCAGGAGGGCCTCGACATCCTGAACCGCCATGTGGAGGTGGACTACCGCCCCCGTCTGACGGCGGCGGAGCTGCCGGACGCCGTTCGCCCGTGCGATGGACTGGTGGTGCGGAGCGCCACCCAGGTGACCGAGGCCGTGCTCGCCGCTGCACCGCGCCTGCGCGTCATCGGCCGGGCCGGCGTGGGGGTCAACAACATAGACCTGGAGGCAGCCACGGCCCGGGGCATCGTGGTGCTGAACGTGCCGGACGGCAACACCATCGCCGCCTGCGAGCACACGCTGGGCATGATGCTGGCGTTGGCGCGAAACATTCCCCAGGCGGCCGCGGAGCTGCGGGAGGGGCGGTGGGAGCGCGGCCGTTTCACGGGCGTGGAGCTGTACGGCAAGACTCTGGGCGTCGTCGGCTTTGGGCGCATCGGCTCCGAGGTGGCGCGACGGGCCCTGGCCTTCGGCATGAGGGTGGTGGCCTACGATCCCTTCGCCGTGCCGGAGCACGCCGCCAAGCTGGGCGTGCGCCTGGGCACCCTTGAGGAGGTCCTGCGGGAGGCCGACTTCCTCACCGTGCACGCGCCCCTCACGGCTGAGACCAGGGATCTGATCGGGGCCCGCGAGCTGGCCATGATGAAGCCGGGATCGCGCCTCGTCAACTGCGCCCGGGGCGGCATCATCAACGAGGAGGCCCTCCTCGCCGCCCTCAAGGGCGGTCACCTGGCGGGGGCGGCCCTGGATGTCTTCAGCCGCGAGCCGGTGGCGCCCGACAACCCCCTCCTGGCGCTGCCCAACGTGGTGGCCACGCCCCACCTGGGCGCCTCCACGGTGGAAGCCCAGGTGGTGTGCGCCGTCCAGGTGGCCGAGGAGGTGGTGCGCGCCCTCCACGGCCTGCCGGTCCGCAACGCCGTCAACCTCCCGAGCCTGCCGGAGGAGGTCTGGAAGGAGGTGGCTCCCCTCCTGCCCCTGGCCGAAATCATCGGGCGCTTCTTCGCCCAGGCCCTGCCGGGGACGCTGGCCCGGGTGGAGGTGGAGGTGCGGGGGGTGGCCGACGCGCGGGCGGCCGAGGCCGTGGCCCAAACGGCGCTGGCGGGTCTCCTGAGCGAGACGGTGGACGAGCCCGTGAACCAGGTCAACGCCCTGGTGCTGGCGCGGCGCAAGGGAATCCGCTTTTCCGTGGTGCGCCCCGGCGACGGCCAGTCCTCGCCCCGGGGGTTGAGTCTCCGCTCGGGTGAGGGAGCCGCCCGCCACACGCTCTCCGGGCACGTGGGGGCCCTGGGTCTGCCCCGCATCGCGGAGATAGACGGACTGCCCCTCGACATGGCACCGTCCCGCTATATGCTTTTGGATTTTCACGAGGACCGGCCCGGCATCATCGGGCGGGTGGGCACCATCCTGGGACAGCACGGCATCAACATCGCCGCCATGTACGTGGGGCGACACGAAACGGGAGCCCAGGCGGTGATGGTGCTGGCCGTGGACGACCCGGTGCCCGAGGCGGTGCTGGCCGAGCTCCGGCGTGTCCCCCACGTGCGCGAGTTCCGCGTCATCTCCCTTCCGCCGCACCTTTTGCGTCCCGGAGGTTCCCCCCCGCTCGGCGGGGAAGCCGCCGGGGCCGCCGGCGAGCAGGAGGCCGCGGCCTACCGCCGTTAGCCCCGGGGGCGCCCTTTCGCCCTTGCGAGGTGAGGCCGTTGCTGGTGGACTACCACATGCACCTGGAGGAAGGGCCCTTCACCCGCGACTATCTGCTTCGCTTCCTCGAGCGGGCGCGGGAGGCCGGCATCGACGAGATCGCCGTCACGGAGCATTCCTACCGCTTCCTCCAGGCGCACGGCCTCCTGGACAACGCCTGGGCCAGGGAGCGGGAGGAGGCCGACCTGGACGAGTACGTGGCGCTGCTCCTGGACGCCAGGCGCGACGGTCTGCCCGTCAAGGTGGGCATCGAGATGGACTACGTCCCCGGCAAGGAGGAGGAGATCGCCCGGTTTCTCGAGCCGTACCCCTGGGACATCATTCTCGGCTCGGTGCACTGGTTGGGGGACTGGGGGATAGACCTGGATCCCCGCACCTGGGAGGGGCGGAACGTGGCCGGCGTCTACCGGGAATACTACGCCACCCTCTCGCGGGCCGCCGCGTCCGGACTCTTCGATGTTCTCTCGCACCCCGACCTGGTCAAGATCTTCGGCTTTTTCCCGGAGGAGGACGTGAGCGACGCCGAGGAAGCCTTTCTCGCGGCGGCGGCGCGGGCGGGGGTGTGCCTGGAGGTGTCCAGCGCGGGGCTACGCAAGCGGGTGGGGGAGATGTATCCGGCCCTGCCCCTTCTCCGCCGGGCGCGAGCGCGGGGCATCCCTATCACCCTGGCCTCAGACGCCCATGTTCCCCGGCATGTGGGCCACGCCTACGACCGCCTGCTGGACCACGCGCGGGCGGCGGGCTACGCCGAGGTGAGCGTCTTTGCCGGCCGGCGGCGCACCCCGGCGCCGCTGCCTTGAGAGGATTTCGGCGGCGGCGCACCCCCTCGGGAACCGTCCTTTAGCCACGGCTTCCCCCGCGCAAACCGTGCTAGGATTGGGTTGTGGGTGTGGCGGCGGGCGGCGAGCAGGCGCCACGAGGGGGGTAAAGGCGGTGAGACGGTCGGAGCCCGTGGCGGGCCGCGTCAGTTACGAGGAGTTTTTGGAGCGGTACGCAGGCGTCCGCGCCGAGTGGGTGGAAGGGGAGGTGGTGGAACTGGGTCCCGCGTCCTACCGGCATCAGGATCTGGTCGGCTTTCTGGGGGCGGTCCTGCGGGGATTCGTCGAGGCACACGGGCTGGGTGTGGTCCAGGTGGCTCCCTTTCAGATGAAGACCGGGCCGAACTTGGCGGGGAGGGAGCCGGATTTGCTCTTTGTGGCCGCGGAGCGGCTCGACCTTCTCAAGGAGACCCATCTCGAGGGCCCTGCGGACCTGGTGGTGGAGGTGGCGTCCCCCGAGAGCCGCCTGCGGGACCGGGGGGAAAAGTTCGCCGAATATGAATTGGGCGGAGTCCGCGAATACTGGCTCCTCGACCCTGAGGCGCGTCGCGCCGACTTCTGGGTTCTGGGTCCCGACGGCCGCTACGATCGTCGGCAGCCGGACGCCCACGGCTCCTACCGGTCCGTGGCCGTCCCCGGCTTTTGGCTCAGAGTGGATTGGCTTTTTCAGGAACCCCTTCCCCGCGTGCTGGACGTGCAACGCGAACTGGGCCTCCTTTGACGGAACACGGCCTGAAACTCCCATGGGCCGGCCACTGAACCTCCCCACGGCTAAAAACCCAGAGGCTTGCGGCGGCCTTCCGTTGGTCGCGCACGCCACCGCCCGCATCAAGCCGGGGGCTTGCGGCGGCCTTTTGCCGGTCATTGACGGCGGCGGGGGGCCCTGCTAGGATAGCGCCAACAGGATGAGAGCGGCAAAGCGATGACCGGGAGGAGTAGGGCGGTGCCGCGGCTCCAGAGAGCCGGCGGCCGGTGCGAGTCCGGCGCCGCGCCCGCGCCGAATACACCCGGGAGCGCCGCGGCGAAAGGGCCTCGTGCCGGGCGGAGGGCTGCGCCGGAGGGCGCGGAGGGCCGGGGCGGGGCGGGCGAGTAGCCGGGACGGATTCCCCACCGTTAACGGGGACGGGAGCCGAGCCGTCGCGGGCGCGTGCCGGGTGGCGCCCGACGGGTGCGGCTTCCGGGCGAGGCGGGGCCGGCGGCGGCCGGCCCAAGCAGGGTGGTACCGCGGTCAACCTCCGTCCCTGAGGGGGCGGAGGTTTTTTTGTCGGAGGTGGGTGCGTTGGGATTCGCGAGGAGGCGCGACCGATGATCATCGTCCTGAGGCCGGGCTCGGGCCAGGCCGAGGTGGAGGAGGTGGTGCGGCGCCTGGAGGCGCTGGGCTTTGGCGCCCACGTCTCCCGGGGCGCCCAGCGGACGGTGGTGGGAGCCATCGGCGCCGACGAGAGCCTGCTGGCCGAGTCGGGCCTGGAGGCGCTGCCCTACGTGGAAAAGCTGGTCCCCATCCTCCAGCCCTTCAAGCTGGTGAGCCGCGAGTTCCGGAGCGACGGCACGGTGGTCATGGTGAGGGACGTTCCCCTGGGAGGCGAAGAGGTGGTGGTCATAGCCGGCCCCTGCGCCGTGGAGGGCCGGGAGCAGCTCCTGGAGACGGCCGAGGCTGTGGCGCGGGCGGGGGCGCGGCTCCTCCGCGGCGGCGCCTTCAAGCCCCGCACGTCTCCCTATGCCTTCCAGGGCCTGGAGGAGGAGGGTCTGCGCCTCCTGGCCGAGGCCAGGGAGCGCTTCGGCCTGCCCGTGGTCACCGAGGTCATGGCGCCCGAGCAGGTGCCCCTGGTGGCGGAGTACGCCGACATGCTGCAGGTGGGCGCCCGCAACATGCAGAACTTCTATCTCTTGCGGGCCGTGGGGCGCACGGGCAAGCCGGTGCTGCTGAAAAGGGGTCTCTCGGCCACCATCAAGGAGTGGCTCATGGCGGCCGAGTACATCCTCTCGGAGGGCAACTACCAGGTGGTGCTGTGCGAGCGGGGCATCCGCACCTTCGAAACGGAGACGCGCAACACCCTCGATCTGAACGCGGTGCCGGTGGTGAAACAGCTCACCCATCTGCCGGTGGTGGTGGACCCGAGCCACGGCACCGGGAGGTGGAACCTGGTCACGCCCATGGCGCGGGCGGCCGTGGCGGCCGGAGCCGACGGGGTAGCCGTGGAGGTCCACCCGCGGCCGGAGGAGGCTCTCTCGGACGGTCCCCAGTCATTGACGCCGGACCGATTCCGGCAACTGGTGGAAGAGGTGGGGGCGGTGGCGCGGGCGGTGGGGCGGGCCTGCGCCGCCCCTCGCGCCCTGGCGGCGTCGTGAGGGCTGCTGCGGTGGACTCGGCAGGCGCCGGCCGCGCCGGCTGGGACGGCAGCAGGCGGACGGCGCCGGCGGCGGCCGGGCCTGGTGGGACGGCGGCTGGGGGACGGCGGAGGGCGGAATCGCCACCGGCGGCCCGGCAGCTCCTGTGAGCTGAGCGAGGTGGAGGACGGCTTCTTTCGGCAGGTCACCATAGTGGGCGTGGGGCTCATCGGCGGTTCCCTCGGCCTGGCGTGGCGGGGGCGCGGCGGCGTGGGGACCGTGGTGGGCGTGGACGTGGACGAGGCTTCCCTCCGCCGGGCGCGGGAGATCGGAGCCGTGGACCGCGCCACCACCGACCTGGCCGAGGGCGTGGCGGGGGCGGACTTGGTGGTGATGGCCACGCCCGTGCGGGTGACGCTGGAGCTGATCGGGCGCCTGGGGCCCTTGGTCGGGGCGGGCGCCGTCGTCACCGACGTGGGCAGCACCAAGGTCGAAGTGTGCCGCCTCATGCGGGAGGGCCTGCCCGCCGGGGTGACCTTCGTGGGCGGGCACCCCATGGCGGGCAGCGAGGGGCAGGGGATCGAGGCGGCCGATCCCTACCTGTTTCAGAACGCCGTTTACGTCCTGACGCCCGAGGAGGATGCCGATCCGGCGGCCGTCGCGGCCCTGCGGCGGCTGGTGGAGGCCGCGGGGGCGCAGGTGGTGCTCATGGACCCCGAGCGGCACGACCGCTGGGTGGCGGCCGTGAGCCACCTGCCCCAGCTCGTGGCCGTGGCCCTGGTGAACGCCGTGGCCGACGCCGACCGGGAGGATCCGGGGCTCCTGGCCCTGGCGGCGGGTGGCTTCCGCGACACAACGCGCATCACTTCGAGCCCGGCGGGGATCTGGCTCGACATCCTGGCCACCAACCGCGACCGGATCCTGCCGGCGGTGGCCCGGTTCCGCGCCGCCCTGTCCCGCCTGGAGGAGGCTCTGGCGGCGGGCGACCTGGGGTCGGCCCTGGCCGAGTTCGAGCGGGCGCGGGCGGTGCGACGGGCGCTGCCCAGGCGCCCCAAGGGCCTGCTGCCCGCGTACTTCGAGCTGGTGGTCACGGTGCCCGACCGGCCGGGTGTCATCGGCGGGCTGGCCACCCTCCTGGGCGAGCAGGGCATCAACATCGAGGACATTGAGATCCTGCGCCTGCGGGAGGGAGAGGGCGGCACCATCAGGCTCGGCTTCGCCACCGAGGCCGAGGGCAACGCCGCCTTCGAGGCGCTGCAGGAGGGAGGGTACAAGGTCCAGCGGCGCTGAGCCGCGGCCGGTGCGGCCCCGGGGGCCGCCGCGGGGAAATGGCCCGGCGGAGGAGGGGGTCCGGGGGACGGTGAGGCGGGGGTGGGCGGACTGGCTGAGGAGACGGGTTTCTCCGGGACGGCGGGCGGGGGCGGGCTGCCCGACGTGCTGAGGGTGCGGGCCGCCCGCGGCTTCGTCGGCGAGGTGCCCGTGCCCGGCGACAAGTCTATCTCACACCGGGCCGTCATGCTGGGAGCCCTGGCGCACGGCACCACCCGTGTCACCAACTTTCTGGCGGGAGACGACTGCCTGAGCACGGTGGCCTGTCTGCGGGCCCTGGGTGTCCCGGTGGCCTTGGCGGACGGGACGGCGGTGGTGGAAGGGCGCGCCGGCGAGCTAACCGAGCCGGCCGACGTGCTGGACTGCGGCAATTCGGGCACCACCATGCGGCTCCTGTTGGGGATTCTGGCCGGGAGGCCCCTCTTCGCCGTGCTGACGGGGGACTCTTCCCTCCGGCGGCGCCCCATGGGCCGGGTGGTGGCCCCCCTGCGAACGATGGGGGCGCTGCTGGACGGCCGGGCCGGCGGCGAGCTGGCTCCCCTGGCGGTGCGGGGCGGCTTCCTGCGCGGCGCCCGCTTCCGGCTGCCGGTGGCCTCGGCCCAGGTCAAGTCGGCCCTGCTCCTGGCCGGCCTGGCGGCGGAAGGCCGCACCGAGGTGGAGGAGCCGGCGCCGAGCCGCGACCACACCGAGCGGATGCTGCGCCACTTCGGCGTGGCGGTGGAGGCGGAACCCGGCCGGGCGGCCGTGACAGGGCCGGCCAGGCTGCTGGCGCGGGACGTGGAGGTGCCGGGCGACATCTCTGCGGCCGTCTTCTTTCTCGTGGCCGGTGCCGTGGTGCCCGGCAGCCGTGTCGTGGTGCGCGGGGTCGGGGTGAACCCGACGCGCGCGGGCGCGCTGGAAGTCCTGGCGGCCATGGGCGCCCGGCTGCGCCTCCTGGACGAACGCCAAATCGGCGGCGAACCGGTCGCAGACGTGGAAGTGGAGAGTTCTTCGCTGCGCGGTGTCTCCGTCGGGGGAAGCATGGTGCCCCGCCTCATCGACGAGGTGCCGGCCCTGGCGGTGGCGGCCGCCTGCGCCGAGGGCGTGACGGAGATCAGGGACGCGGCCGAGCTCAGGGTGAAGGAAAGCGACCGCATCAGCGCCGTGGCCGCCCAGCTGCGGCGTCTGGGTGTGCGGGTGGAGGAGTTGCCCGACGGTTTGCGGATTCACGGGGGCGGTCGGCTGCGCGGCGCCGAGGTGGAGGCCGGCGGAGATCACCGCCTGGCCATGGCGCTGGCGGTGGCGGGGCTGGTGGCCGAGGGTGAGACGGTGGTGCGGGGCGCCTCCTGCGCCGCCGTGTCCTTTCCCGGTTTCGCCGCCGTCCTGTCCCTCTTTCAGGGAGGCGACGGCCGGCCGGCGTGAGGTTCCCTCCGCCCCTTCCCTTCCCCGCGACAGGCAAATGCTTGGCAAATTAACGGCATTTCGTAGGAAATCCGGGTGCAGTGTTCCCTTTACGTCATGGCGATTGGCCGTGAGATCAGATAGTGGCAGCATAGGCGCAGGAGTCAACCCCATAATAAGCCGTACGAAGGAGGTGACAGGCTCATGGCTCAGGGGCAAAAGCGCAATCGCGCGCTGGTGCGGGGCGCTGAGCAGGCTCTGGACCAGTTCAAGTATCAGGTGGCCGGTGAAGTGGGGATCACGCCTCCTCCGGACGGTTACTGGGGCGACCTGCCGGCGCGGCAGTGCGGAGCGGTGGGCGGCCATATGGTCCGCCGCATGATCCAGCTGGCCGAGCAGCAGATGGCGGGCGGCGCCCCCGCCGCCGTGCCCCCCCAGGCCCGGCCCACACCGCGCTGAGGCCGGCGGGGCGGAAGGAGCAGCGAAGCCTGGCAGTTGATGCACCATGAGCGGCGCGTGCGCCGCTCATTTCTTTGCCCGACTGCCGGGCTGGTCTCCGGATCGGCCGCCGTGTCCCGGCCTGCCGCCCGGCCCCGCCCGCGGCGCACCGCCCTTTGCCGGCCGGGGCGGAAGCCGGTATAATCCGGGGCGAATCCCTATTGCAACAGTCGGAATTCCGAGAGCGGGGTGGGGTCATGGAGCCGGCCGTGACGCGCGAGGAGGTCCTGGAGGCCCTGCGCGCCGTGGTGGATCCCGAACTGCGGCGGAGCGTGGTGGACCTGAACATGGTGCGCTCCGTGAAGGTGGAGGGAGGCGTGGTCTACGTCGAGCTGGCCCTGACGGCGGCGGGCTGTCCCCTCAAGGAGCGCATCGCCGGCGACGTGCGGGAGCGGGTGCAGGGGCTGCCGGGCGTGGAGCGCGTGTTGGTCAAGCTGGACGTGATGACGGAGGAGGAGCGCGCCAACCTGGCGGGCAAGTTCCAGCGGGAAGCCCGTTCCCGCCTGCTGGAGGCCGATTCGCCGACGCGGGTCCTGGCCGTGGCCAGCGGAAAGGGAGGGGTGGGTAAGTCCACCGTCACCGTCAACCTGGCCCTGGCCCTGGCGGGCCAGGGATATGCCGCGGGCGTGCTGGACGCGGACATCCAGGGGTTCAGCGTGCCGCGCCTGCTGGGCGTGAGCGGGCGGCCCCAAGTTCTCGACCGCGCGCTCGTGCCCCTGGAGGCCTACGGTCTCCAGGTGATGTCGCTGGGTTTCTTCGTGGAGGAGCACACACCCGTCATCTGGAGGGGACCCATGCTGGCCGGGGCCCTGGACCAGTTCCTGCGCGATGTCCTCTGGGCCGACCTGGACTACCTCCTGGTTGACCTGCCCCCGGGCACCGGGGACGTGGTCCTGAGTCTGGTGCAGCGGCTGCCGCGGGCGCGGATGCTCCTGGTCACCACGCCCCAGGCCGCCGCCTATCACGTGGCTGCCCGGGCCGCCTATCTGGCCAGAAAGACCGGCCAGGAGATCCTCGGTGTTGTGGAGAACATGGCCCGCCTCCTGTGTCCCCATTGCGGCGAGGAGATAGAGCTCTTCACGGGGAGCGGAGCCGACCGCCTGGCCGAGGAGCTGGGCGTGCCGGTGCTGGCCCGCATTCCCCTGGAGCCCGCCGTGCGCGCAGGCGGGGACGCCGGCCGGCCCGTGGTGGCCGCGGAACCCGGCGGAGCCGCCGCCGAGGCCTTCCACCGGCTGGCGCGGGAGGTGGCGCGCCTGTTGCCCGTGCCCGCCCGGGGTCCTGCGGGTGCCGGTGCGCCCGCCCGGACGGCCCTTTCCGGGGGCTCCTGATCAGCCCCTCCGAGCGTCCGCCCGCGCGTGGCCAGGCACAACGCCGCCGACCAAGGATAGGATGGGGGCGGTCGGGTGCAGGGAGCCGCCGGCCGAAGGCCCTGCCGTCCTTTTCCTCTGTCCCGGGCAGGTTCGCCGGTTGCCGGCGGGGGTCAAGGTTGACGTCCGCTCAACCGGTTGGTATCATAATGGTTGTAATTCCAATCGGATTACTCGGATTAGGAGGGATGGGAGTGGCGGGCGAGCGGCGGGAGCAGGTGGATCTTCTGCCGGCGGCGGAGGACTGGGAGGGCTGGGGGGCTTACTTCGAGGAAAGGCCCGCGGAGGAGGTCCTGCGGTGGGCCGTGGAGCGCTTTGCCCCCGACCTGGCCCTGGCCTGCAGCTTCGGGGCCGAGGATGTGGCTCTGGTGGACATGCTGGCCGGGGTGTGGCCGGGAGCGCGCGTCTTTTATCTGGACACGGATCTCTTCTTCCCCGAGACCTACCGCGTCCGGGACCGGGTGGCCGAGCGCTACGACGTGGACCTAATCGGCGTCCGGCCGCTGTTGAGCGTGGCGGCGCAGGAGGCCGTCCACGGCCCGGAGCTCTGGCGGCGGGATCCGGACCTTTGCTGTCGCCTGCGCAAGGTGGAGCCCCTGGAGCGGGTCTTCGGCGCCCTGGGGCTGCGGGCGTGGATAACGGGCATCAGACGGGACCAGGCGCCCACGCGCCGCCGGGCCCGGGTGGTGGAGTGGGACGCCCGCTTCGGCCTCGTCAAGGTGAACGCCCTCGTTCGCTGGAGCTGGGACGAGGTGTGGTCCTACATCCGGGAGCACGACGTGCCCTACAACGAGCTGCACGACCGGGGGTACCCCAGCATCGGCTGCGCCCCCTGCACGCGGCCGGTGCAGGCGGGCGAGGATCCGCGCGCCGGCCGGTGGGCCGGGCTGGCCAAGACCGAGTGCGGGCTGCACGGGAGCTGAGACCGGCGCTCCGACGTCCCCTATCCGCGCATTCCCGAGGAGGCGGAGGCCGTGGAATTTCCCGTGGCCGGCGTGACGGCCAACCCGTGGCTGCTGGTCCTGATAGGGTACGTGGTGGGGGTCCTGGGAGGTTTCTTCGGGGTGGGCGGCGCCTTCATCGCCACGCCCGCTCTCAATATGCTCGGGTTCCCCATGGCCTACGCCATCGGCACCGACCTGGCCCACATCATGGGCAAGAGCATCTTCGCCACGGTCCTGCACCGGCGGCTTGGGCACGTGGACCTGCGGGCGGGGGTGGTGCTCGCCCTGGGGACCGTCCCGGGCGTGGAGCTGGGAGCGCGGGCCGTGCTGGCGCTGGAACGGATGGGCCTGGTGGAGGACGCCGTCCGCTGGACCTATGTGGCCGTCCTGGTCCTTCTCTCCCTCGTCATGTTGCGGGAGATCGGTGATTACGTGCGCTGGCGGGCCGGCGCCCCGACGGGTGGCCCCCGGGGCGGGGCGCTGCGGCCCTCCCTGGGAGAGCGGCTTCAGGCTCTGCGGTGGCGTCCCTTGGTTTCCCTGCCCGTCTCCGGCATCTCCGTTCTCTCCGTCTGGGTCCTGGTGGCCGTAGGGGCCGCCACGGGGTTTCTGGCAGGCTTTCTCGGCGTGGGCGGCGGTTTCATCCGGGTGCCGGCCCTCATCCACCTGGTGGGGATGCCGGCTCCCGTGGCGGTGGGCACGGACCTGATGGAAGTGATATTCTCAGGCACGTACGGCGCCGTCACCTACGCCCTGAAGGGACGGGTGGAGATCCTGGCGGCGCTGGTCATGCTGGGCGGCGCGCTGGTGGGCAGCCAGGTGGGGGTCTACGCCACCAGGTATGCCCCCCACCGGATCCGTGGTCTTTTCGCCGTGACCATGCTGGCGACGGCCTGTTCCTTGGTGTTGCGGCAGGTGGGTCAGGAGGCGGCGGGCCGGATCCTGCTCTTTGGAGCGGCGGGGGTGCTGTGCCTTCTGGTCATGCAGGGACTGGCGACCGGGCTTTTGGAGCAGCGGCGCCGCGCCAGGCAACCGGTGGCGCGACGTTAGAGCGGAGGGATGGCGGTGGCGGAGCGAGTTGAGACCGAGACCCGGGAGGGGGCCGGCCTGTCGGTGCCCCACGGGGGCGTGCTGGTGGACAGGATGCTGCGGGGGGAGGCCCTGGAGGAGGCGCGCCGGCGGGCGGCGGAGCTTCCGACGGTGGTCCTGGGGGAGAAGGAGGCGGCCGACCTGGAGCTCATCGCCACCGGCGCCTACAGTCCGCTGATCGGGTTCATGGGGGAGCGGGATTACACCTCCGTGGTGGAGGAGATGCGGCTCGGGGCCGGGCTTGTCTGGAGCCTGCCGGTAACCCTGGCCGTGTCAGCCGAGCGGGCTCTGACCCTGCGGGAGGGGCGGGAGGTGGCCCTGGCCGACGAGGCCGGACGGATTCTGGGCCTCATGCGGGTGGAGGAGCGCTATGACTACGACCGCCGGCGCGAGGCGCGGCTCGTCTTTCGCACCGAGGATGAGGCGCACCCCGGCGTGGCGCGCCTCTACCGCCAGGGGGAGGTATACCTGGGCGGGCCGGTGTGGCTCACGGAGGAGCGGCCGCCCGCCTTCCCGGCCTACCACCTGCCACCGGCCGAGCTGCGCCGGGTCTTCGCCGAGCGGGGCTGGCGCACCGTGGTCGGCTTCCAGACGCGCAACCCCATCCACCGCGCCCACGAGTACCTGCAGAAATGCGCCCTGGAGACGGTGGACGGTCTCCTGATTCATCCCCTGGTGGGCGCCACCAAGGACGATGACGTGCCGGCCGAGGTGCGCATGGCCAGCTACCGGGCTGTGCTGGAGAGGTATTACCCGGCCGAGCGGGTGGTGCTGGCCGTCTTCCCGGCCGCCATGCGTTACGCCGGGCCGCGGGAGGCCGTGTTCCACGCCATCGTCCGCAAGAACTACGGCTGCACCCACTTTATCGTGGGCCGCGACCACGCCGGGGTGGGACACTACTACGGGACCTACGACGCCCAGCGCATCTTCGACGATTTCCGATCCGAGGAACTGGGCATCACGCCTCTTTTCTTCGAGAACGCCTTCTACTGCCGGGCCTGCGCCGGCATGGCCACCACCAAGACATGTCCCCACGGTGAGGAGGAACGGGTTACCCTGAGCGGGACCAAGGTGCGGGCCATGCTGCTGGCCGGCGAGCTCCCGCCGCCGGAGTTCAGCCGTCCGGAGGTGGCCCGCATCCTGGTGGAGGGCTGCGGCGCGGGGCGGGCTATGCCGACGGCGGAGCGCCAGGGAGCCTGATCTCGGGCCGCGCCTGCCTCGCTCGCCCTGGCGGGGCGCGGCCGGGGGGGTTGGTCGGATGCCGACCTGGCGGTCGGACGGTCAGGAAATCCACTACGAGGTGCGAGGCGAGGGGCAGCCGGTCTTCCTCGTTCACAGCCTGGGGACCGCCGGTTTCATCTGGGAGGAGCTGGCGGATAGGTTGGCCGGTCGCTACCGGGTGGTGCTGCCCGATCTGCGGGGCCACGGTCGCTCCCCCCGCAGCGGCCCCCTCACCATGGCCGCCATGGCGGCGGACCTGGCAGGCCTGGCCCGGGGGGCGGGTATGGTGCCCGCCGTCTGGCTCGGCATCTCCATGGGCGGCGTGGTGGTCCAGGAGGTGTACCGGCGCCGGCCGGAGGCGGTGCGGGGGCTCGTCCTGGCCTGCACCTTCGCCCACGTGGACCCGGAGGCGGCGCGGCGGCGGGTGGAGGAGAGAAGGGCCTTTCTGGCCGATCACTCCCTGGAGGAGTTCGCGCGGCGGTACGTGGAACAGACCCTCCGCCCCACGACGCCGGCCGACCGCCGGGAGGCGGTGCTGCGCGCCATGAGCGCCATGGACCCGGCGGCCTACCTGGAGGCTGCGGAGGCCGTGTTCGCCGCCGACACGCGCGACGTCCTCCCCGCCATCGCCGTGCCGACCCTGGTGCTGGGGGGAGAGCGGGACGCCGGCTATCCCCCGGAGGAGATGAGGGCCCTGGCGGCCGCCATCCCGGGCGCCTCCGTGGAGATCATTCCCTCCGCCGGCCACCTGGCCCACCTGGACAATCCCGACGCCTTCGCCGAGGCCGTCCTGGCCTTTCTCGAGCGGTTGGAACGGGGGGAGGGGACGACGGCGGCGGAGGGGGCCAGGCTGGCCGGGGGCCGCGGGGAGGCGGGTGGGCGGCGCGGTGACTGAGGCGGGCCGGGGGCTCGAGGGGGTGCGGGAGGCGGCCGCGGCCCTGCGGCCGCGGCTGGTGGCCTGGCGGCGGCGCTTTCACGCCCATCCCGAGCTGAGCTTTGAGGAAGAGGAGACGGCGGCCGCCGTGGCAGAGGAGCTGACGCGGCTCGGTCTTCCCGTGGCGCGGCCCGTGCGGACCGGCGTGGTGGCCGAGGTCGTTGGCGCGGCGTCGGGGCCCGTGGTGGTCCTGCGAGCCGATCTGGACGCCCTCCCCCTGCAGGAGGAGAACAGGGTCGAGTACGCCTCGCGCCGGCCGGGGGTGATGCACGCCTGCGGCCACGACGGCCACACGGCCATCCTGCTGGGCGCCGCGGTGATGCTGGCGGAGAGGCGGGCCTGTCTGCCGGGCAGGGTGCGGTTGGTGTTCCAGCCCGCGGAGGAGAAGCCGCCGGGCGGCGCCCGGGCCATGGTGGAGGCCGGCGTCCTGGAGGGTGTGCGGGCGGCCGTGGGTTTTCATCTCTGGAGCGACCTGCCGGTGGGGACGGTGGGCGTGCGGGAAGGTCCCATCATGGCGGCGGCCGACGAGTTCCGCGTGGAGGTGACGGGGCGGGGCGGACACGGGGCCCAGCCCCATCAGGCCGTGGACGCCTGCCTGGTGGCGGCCCAGATCATCGTCAACCTGCAGGCCATCGTCAGCCGCCGCGTCAATCCCCTGCGCCCCGCCGTCATCTCGGTGGGGCGCGTGCAGGCGGGCCAGGCTTTCAACGTGATCGCCCCCCGGGCGTGGCTGGAAGGGACGGTGCGTTCCCTGGACGAGGATACGCGGGCGCTCCTCCACCGGGAGCTGGCCCGGGTGGTGGAGCATACCTGCGCCCTGGCCGGCGCCGAGGGGAAGGTGGAGGTTTTCGGCGGTTATCCGCCCGTCGTGAACGACGGCGCCGTGGCGGCGGTGGTGCGGGCCGCGGCGGAGACGGCGGCGGGGCGGGAGGCGGTGCTGACGCCCGAGCCCCTCATGGGAGGCGAGGACTTCGCCTACTTTGCCCGGGAGGTGCCGTCCTGCTACTTTCTCCTGGGCGCCCGCAACGAGGCCAGGGGCATCGTCCACCCCCACCATCACCCCCGCTTCGATCTGGACGAGGACGCCCTTCCCCTCGGGGTGGAGGTGCTGGTGCGGGCGGCCTTTGCCCTTCTGGGGTGAGGAGAGCGCCGCCGGCCCTCCCGGGGTGGGGGATGCCCGCATGCCTTGCGCGTCACGGGAGCGGTGTCCATCTCCGGTACCGGCTGGTCTCCATTGACCCCGGACAAGCCCTTTTGATATGGTAGCGGGGAATTTTGGAGGGGGTGCCCATGGAGGAGGCGGCTGCCACCGCTTTGCCGGAGGAGGTCCGGGTTTCCGTCCGGGACGAGGCTGGGCCGGTCGGGGGCGCCGACCCGTGGCCGCCCGTCGAGGTCAACGCCGCGGGCCACCTGGTCCTGGGCGGCTGCGACGCCGTGGAGCTGGCCCGGACCTTCGGCACGCCTCTCTACGTGTTGGACGAGGAGGCGGTGCGGCGGCGCTGCCGCACCCTGCGGACGGCCCTGGGGCCGTACGGTTTCGTCGCCTATGCCGGCAAGGCCTTTCTCTGCACCGCCATGGCCCGCCTGGTGGACCGGGAGGGGCTCCATCTGGACGCCGTCTCGGGCGGGGAGATGTACACGGCCCTGACGGCCGGCTTCCCCGCCGAGCGGATCATCCTCCACGGCAACAACAAGAGCCGCGAGGAGCTGACCTACGCCCTGCGGGCGGGCGTCGGCCGCATCGTGGTGGACAGCTTTCACGAGATGGACCTGCTGGAGGCGCTGGCGCGCGCCGCGGGCGTGCGGCCGCGGGTTCTGGTGCGGGTGGCTCCCGGCATCGAGGCCCACACCCACGAGTACATCAGCACCGGGCAGCGGGACTCCAAGTTCGGCTTCGACTTGGAGAGCGGCCAGGCTCTGGCGGCGGCCGAGAGGGCGGCCCGCTCGGAGGTCCTGGACTGGGCCGGTCTCCACTGCCACATCGGTTCCCAGGTGTTCCGCCTGGAGCCGTACCGCCTCGCCGTGCGGGCCCTCGTGGATCTGGCGGACCGGGTGCGGGCGCGGACGGGGGCGGTGGCGCGGGAGCTGGACGTGGGGGGCGGTTTCGGAGTGCGGTACGCGCCGGAGGACGCCCCACCGCCGCCGGAGGAGTTCGTGGCCGCCTGCCTAGGGGCGCTGCGCTCGGAGTGCGCGGCCCGCGAGCTGCCCGTTCCGCACCTGATCGTGGAGCCGGGGCGGTCCATCGTGGGAGAGGCCGGTTTCACCCTGTACACCGTGGGGGCCGTCAAGGAGGTGCCGGGCCTGCGCACCTACGTGGCCGTGGACGGCGGCATGGCCGACAACCCCCGGCCGGCCCTGTACGGGGCGCGATACACGGCGGTGCTGGCCGCCCGGCCTCTGGCCGAGCCGGTCCGCGAGGTTTGCCTGGTGGGGCGCTATTGCGAGTCGGGCGACGTCCTGGTGCCGCGCCTGGCGCTGCCGGCGGTGGAACCCGGCGACGTGGTGGCGGTGTTCACCACCGGCGCCTATCATTACAGCATGGCCAGCAACTACAATCGCTTCCCTCGTCCCGCCACGGTCCTGGTGTTCCGGGGCCGGGCCGAGGTCATCGTGGAGCGCGAGAGCTTCGCCGACCTGGTGGCGCGGGACCGGCTCCCGGCGCGCCTGCGGTCGGGGGGCGCGGCGGGAGCGTAGTGGGCGGGCCGGAAGGGGGACCAAGGTGGACCTGGTCTACTCGGTGCCCGGCCTCCTGGCCGCCATCGTGCTCCACGAGCTGGGCCACGGCCTGGCGGCCACAGCCCTGGGGGATCCCACGCCTCGCCTCACGGGGAGGTTGACCCTCAATCCGGTGCGCCACCTGGACCCCATCGGTCTCCTGATGCTCTGGGCGTTCCACTTCGGGTGGGCCAAGCCGGTGCAGGTCAACCCTTCCTACTTCGCCGACCCCCGCCGCGGCATGATGGCCGTCTCCCTAGCCGGGCCGGGGGCCAACATGCTGGTGGCCCTGCTGGCGCTTGTCGTGCTGGTGGCGTGGCAGCCGTCCCCCCGGTCGGCCGGCGAGCAGATGCTGGCCTGGACGGCCCAGTACAACGTGTGGCTGGGTCTTTTCAACCTGGTGCCGGTGCCGCCCCTGGACGGGTCCAAGGTGCTGGGCGGCCTCCTGCCCCCGCGGCGGGAGGCGGCGCTGTCGCGCCTGGAGCCCTACGGCTGGCTCATCCTCATCCTTTTGCTGTCCACGGGGTTGGCGGGCCGCTTTCTGGCTCCGGCGGCGGACGCCGTGCTGCGCGGATTGGTGTCGGCGGCGCGCGGCCTGGTGGGCGGTTGGGCGGGCGGGTGAGAGGCGGGGCAGCCGGGCGGCGCGCGGCGTCCCGGTCGGTGGGGCCGCCGTGTGCCGGTGCCGGCGGCGAGGCGGGGCCTGCGGGAGGGAGGTGGTGGCCGGCATGGCAGAGGCGAAGGGCGGAAGGCCGGGAGGGAAAAAGCGTGTCCTGAGCGGGATGAGGCCCACGGCAGGACGGTTGCACCTCGGCAACTACCATGGCGCTCTCGAGAATTGGGTGCGTCTCCAGGATGACTATGAATGCTTCTTCATGATCGCCGACTGGCACGCCCTCAGCACCATGTACCTGGACCCGGGGGAGCTGCCGGTCAACGTACGGGAACTGGCCCTTGACTACCTGAGCGCCGGGCTGGACCCGGAGCGTTGCGTCATCTTCGTCCAATCCCACGTCAAGGAGCATGCCGAACTGCACCTCCTCTATTCCATGCTGACGCCCTTGGGCTGGCTCTTCCGTGTCCCGACCTACAAGGAACAGATGCGCGAACTGGCGGGCCGCGAGGTGGCCACCTACGGCTTTCTCGGCTACCCGGTCCTCCAGGCGGCCGACATCACCATCTACCGGGCCGACCTGGTGCCCGTGGGCAAGGACCAGGAGTCCCACATCGAGCTGACGCGGGAGATAGTGCGGCGGTTCAACACCCTGTACGGGGCCCAGCTCCCCGAGCCCCGGGCTCTCTTCACCGAGGTCAAGGTGCTGCCGGGCCTGGACGGGCGGAAGATGAGCAAGAGCTATGACAACTACATAACCATGGCCGAGGAACCCGAGGAGATCCGCCGGAAGGTGCGCACCATGGTTACCGATCCCGCCCGCATACGGCGCCACGACCCCGGCCACCCCGAGGTGTGCACCGTTTTCGCCTTTCACCGGGTGTATTCTCCGGACGCCTTGGCCGAGGTGGAGGCCGACTGCCGGGCGGGCCGCATCGGCTGCGTCGAGTGCAAGGAGCGCCTGGCGGCCCGTCTGGTCGCGACCCTCACCCCCATCCGGGAGCGACGCCGGGAGCTGGCGGCGCGTCCCGGCCTGGTGGACGAGATCTTGGCCGACGGGGCCGCGCGCGCCCGCCGGGAGGCGGCCGCCACCATGGAGCTGGTGCGCGCGGCGGTGCGTCTGAGCCCTTGAGCGGTGCCGGGCAGGCGGGAGGCACAGGCTCGGCCGGGCGGGAGGGGGCCGGCGCTTCCCCCCGCGTGGAGCTGCCGGGCTTTGCCGGGTCGTTGGCGGAATTGCTGGCGGTCATGGCGGCGGGGGAGGTGGACCCGGCCGCCGTGCCCGTGGCCGAGGTGGGTCGCCAGGTGGTGGAGAGTCTGCCGGCGGGGGGTGCGGAGCCTGCCGAGGCGGAGCTGGAGGCCGTGAGCGGCGCCCTGGTGCTCCTGGCCAGGGTGTTGGCGGTCAAGGCTCGGGCGTTGGCGCCGGGCGGAGCCGTCAACCTGGCCGAGGAGGCGGAGGAAGAGGCCGGCGACGGGGCTCTCTGGCGGGCGGGGGAGGCGGACCCGGGCGCGGAGGCGGAGCCCGACCTGGAGGAGCTGGCGGAACGGGTGGCCTCCTACCGCGTCTTCCGCCAGGCGGCCGAGGAACTGCGGCGGCTGGAGGTGCTCCAAAGCGAGCGTTTTCCGGGGCGGGCGGAGGTGCCGGGCGGCGCCTCGGCTCCCCTGCTGGGCCTGCGCCCCGAGGACCTGGTGGCCGCTCTGGCCGCGGTGTGGGAGCGGGCGCCGGCCGTGGCGACGGTGGCGCGGGAGGCCGTCACCGTGGCCCGGCGCATGGAGGAGGTGACCTGCCTCCTGGCGGGGGCGGCGGGGGCTCTGTCTTTCTGGGACCTGTTTCCGGCTGGTGCCAGCCGGCGGGAGGTGGTGGTGACCTTCCTCGCTCTCCTGGAACTGATGCGGCTGCGCCGGGTGCGCGTCCGGCAGGAGGAGGGCGCCGGCGATATCCGCGTGGAGGCGTGGGGGGAGGGAGGTGCAGGTGGGGCAGGGCCCGGCAGGGGTTAGGCGGCGAGCCGGCGGTGGCGGGGACGGGAGGAGCGGGCCGCGGGCGCCGCTGGTGGCGGTGGTGGAGGCGGTCCTTTTCGCCGCCGCCGAGCCGGTGCGTGTGGCCAGACTGGCGGCCGCCTGCGGGGTGGGCGAGGCCGAGATCCGGAGCGCCTTGGCCTCCCTGGCCGAGACCCTGGCGGATCCGCGACGCGGGGTGGAACTCCGCCAGGTGGCGGGTGGCTACCGCCTCTTCACCAAGGCCGAGCACGCCGCCGTGGTGGAGGGTTTCCTCGCCGGCGAGCGGAGCCGCCTTTCGCCGGCCGCCCTGGAAACCCTGGCCGTGGTTGCCTACCGCCAACCGGTGACGCGGGCCGAGATCGAGGACGTGCGCGGCGTCCAGTGCGACCACGCCTTGCGGACCCTCTTGGACCGCGGGCTCATCCGCGTGGTGGGCCGACGGGATGCACCCGGCCGGCCCCTCCTTTACGGGACGACGGATACCTTTTTGGAATATCTGGGATTGCGCGACCTGGGCGAACTGCCGCCTGTTCCGGGCCTGTCCGCAGAGGTATAGAACCCACGCGCACGCCGGCCGCGCGCCCCGCCGGCCCTTGGTATGCACGCCCAGAAACAGGGGGACAATGGGAACCAGGAGGACCCATGAGCTGGGAAACGGTGGGGGCGGTTGCGCTGGCGGGCGCCGGGCTGGCGGTATTCCTTCTGGCGCCGGTCGAGCTGGTGGTGGAGGTAGCGGTGTGCGGGGCGCGGGCCCGCTGGCGGGTGGCCATGACGGTGGCCGGCTTGTCGGTGCTGCGCCGGCAGGGCGGCGTGGCGGTCGAGGAAGCCGCCGTGCTCGCGGCTTCCCTCGCTCCCAGGCAGGCGTGGCACGAAAGGGCGGGCGGAGGTTTGGCCGGGCGGTGGGTCGCGGCATTGCTCGGCAGGGAGGCGGGCCGGGGAGCGAGGGTAGCGGGGAGGGTGGCGCGGCGCGGCCGGTTGATGGCGGGCGAGGTGGCGGGCGAACTGGGCACGGCCGACGCGGCGGTGACGGCTCTGCTGGTGGGGGCGGTAAAGGCGACGGCCGCGGCCCTTCCCGGCGTGGGGGAGCTTGTCCGGCCGGCCTTCGGGCGCGCGGCTCTCGACGTGAGGATGCGCTGCATATGGCGGGTCCGGGCGGGAGACGTTATCCTCGCCGGCTTGGGTTTCTGAGGCCGGCGGCGCGGGGCGACGGTCGCGGCCGGCTCCGCGCCTGGCGGGAGGCGCACCCCATGACGGCGGAGCATCCCCTGGCCAATCTCATGGAAACGGCCATGGAGCGGCTCAAAGGTATGGTGGACGTCAACACGGTGGTGGGGGATGCCGTGGAGACGGAGGACGGCACCCTCATCATCCCCGTCTCGCGGGTTTCTTTCGGTTTCGTGGCGGGGGGCGGCCAATACGGACAGGCTGCGGGCAGGGAGACGGGCCGAACCGGCCGGAGCGAGGGGGAGGAGATGCCCTTCGGCGGCGGCAGCGGGGCCGGCGTGTCGGTGAGTCCCGTGGGTTTCCTCGTCATCGGGCCGGAGGCTGTGCGCTTTCTGCCCGTGGACCAGCGGGTCAACCTGGAGCGGATCCTGGATGTGGCCCCGGAGGTCTTGGAGCGCCTGCGGCGCGCCTGGAGCAAGGATGGCAGGGGCGACGGCCAGGCGGTCCCGGCCGGGCGGCGCGGCGCGCGGAGGCGTGCGCGCGAAGGAACCCGCAAGGCCGAAAGCTCGGCCCTGGCCCACGACGGCGGCTTCGAGGACCTGGACGACCAGGACGATGATTTCTGACGCGCGGCTCACAGTATGCACAGCGGGCCAGCGGGCCGGGCCGGCAGGTGATGATACACTCGTTGCGCGTCAATACAACACTTCTGCTGTATACGGCAGTGCTATAGGAAATGCTATCCAAGCCGGTGCTGTAGGAAATGCTGTATACGGCGGTGCTATAGGATTCGCTGTAAACACACTCAATGTGTCCATGGCCGCCCCCACGCGCGGCCGCTGCACTGTGAGGCTGCTCAACCCTTGACAGGCGCGCGGTCCGGTACGGCGGTAGACCTCGGGTGGGACGGTACATTCAAAGGGGTCGGAGGAAGGCCTGGCCTCGCCGGCAGTTGTTGACGCAGGACAATGCGCGTTACCATGCGCCCGGGGAGGGACGCGGTTCCTTTGGGCGCGGATCCGGAGGGGGCGAGCGGGGAGGGGCTGGACGCGCGGCGGAGCCGGGCCGAGCGGGCGGCCATCCTGGGCGCCATCGAGCACACCTACCTGCGGCCTGAGGGCGCGGAGCGGGCGGTGGCCCGCCTGTGCGATGAGGCCGTGGCGTGGGGGCTCGCGGCCGTCTGCGTCAACCCGGCCTACGTGGCCTTCGCCGCGCACCGGCTGGCCGGCACGGGGGTGCGCGTAGTGACCGTGTGCGGCTTCCCTTTGGGGGCGTCCCGCACGGAGGTCAAGGCGCGCGAGGCCGCGCTGGCCGCCGAGGACGGCGCCCACGAGGTGGACATGGTGATCAACGTGGGCTGGCTCAAGGAAGGGAACCACGACCGGGCGGGGGAGGACGTGCGGGCCGTGGTGCAGGCGGCGGGCATCCCCGTCAAGGTGATACTGGAGTGCGCCCTGCTGACTCCCGAGGAGACGGTGGCGGGCTGCCGCCTGGCGGCTGAAGCGGGGGCGGCCTTTGTCAAGACCGCCACGGGCTTTGGGCCGGGCGGCGCCACGGAGGAGAACGTCCGGCTCCTGCGGCAGACGGTTCCGCCGGGCATGGGCGTCAAGGCGGCGGGCGGCATCCGCAGCCTGGAGCAGGTGCAGGCCCTGCTCCAGGCGGGCGCCGACCGTATCGGCACGAGCCACGGCGCCGCCATTGCCGCCCTCCTGGCCGGTTATCGCCCCGGTGTTCAGCCTCATACGCTCTAGGGATGCCCCGGGGCGCCCGCATGTCGGCCGGGGTGAGGATCGGTACTGCTCGAGGAGGGACGGGCGAATGCTCAATGTCCTCTGGACGGCGTTGCTCGCCGTCGGGGTGGCCTACGGCCTGGCGGCGGGCAGGGCTGATATCCTCTCCCGCGAGGCCATGGCGGCGGCGGAGCGGGCTCTGGAAACCCTCTTCGGGTTGGCGGGCGTGCTGGCCTTCTGGCTCGGCCTGGCCGGCGTCATGGAAAAGGCCGGTCTCGTCCGGACCGCCGCAAGGATCGTCACCCGGCTGCTCCGGCCTCTCTTCCCGTCCGTGCCGCCCGGGCACCCGGCCCTCACGAGCATCGCCATGAACGTGAGCGCCAACACCCTGGGCCTCGGGCAGGCGGCCACCCCCTTCGGCCTGCGGGCCATGCAGCAGCTTCAGGAGTTGAACGGCGGTCGCCCTACCGCCAGCGACGCCATGGTGACCTTCCTGGTGCTCAACACGGCCGGCGTGACGGTCCTGCCCGCGGCCGTCATCGGTGTGCGCGCCCTCCACGGCGCCGCCGATCCGGCGGCCATAGTGGTGCCCGGCATCCTGACTGGGCTTTTGGGCACGGTGGCGGGACTGGCGGCGGAACGCTGGCTCCGGCGGCCGGCCGCCTAGCCGGGCGGCCTGGTTTCCTTGCCCGGGCTGTCCTTCTCGCAGTGGCTTGTCCCCCTCCTCCTGGGGGCGGTTCCCCTGCTGGCCGCGTGGCGGCGGGTGGACGCCTTCGCCGCCTTCCTGGAGGGAGCCGAGAACGGGTTAAGGCTCAGCGTGTCCCTGGCCCCGTACCTCGTGGGTATCTTCGTGGCGGTGGGCGTCCTCCGGGCCTCCGGCTGCCTGGAAGCCCTGGCGGGCCTCCTGGCGCCGGCGCTGGCCTGGACGGGGGTGCCCGTTGACGTTCTGCCCCTGGTGCTCCTGCGGCCCTTATCGGGGAGCGCCTCCTTCGCCTACATGGCGGAGGTCATGGAACGGTCCGGTCCCGATTCGCCTGCGGGCCTGCTGGCCGCCCTCATCCAGGGCGGTACCGAGACCACGGTGTACGTGCTGGCCCTTTACTTTGGCTCCGTGGGGGTAACCCGCATCCGCCACGCCTTGGCGGCGGGGCTGCTGGCCGATCTCGCCAGCTTTATCGGGGCGGTCCTGGCCTATCACCTTTTTTTCGGCGCGGCCAGATAGGCGCGCCAGGCGGCGGAGGCGGTCGGGCTCCGGCTGACGGTGGAACGCGGGCGGGATAGAATCGCCTTGGGTGATGAGCCATGGTTGAGTCGGCGGCATACGGCCCCGGCCGGGGCGGATCGCCCGCCCGGTCGCCCGGGCGCACGCCGGAGGAACGCCTGGCGGAGCTGGGCCTCGAGCTGCCGGAACCGCCGCGCCCCGTGGCGGCTTATGTCCCCTGGACGCGGGCCGGCGAACTCCTCTTCACCGCCGGGCAGATCCCCCTGCGGGGCGGCGGGGTGGTGCACCGCGGCAAGGTTGGCCGCGACCTGACGCTGGACGAGGGCCGCGAGGCGGCGCGCCTGTGCTGCCTCAACGCCTTGGCCGTGGTGCGGGCCGCACTGGGCGACCTGGGCCAGGTCGCAGGCGTGGTGCGGCTGGAAGGCTACGTCAACTCGGCTCCGGGTTTCACCGACCAGCCCCGCGTCCTCGACGGCGCCTCGGAGCTGCTCCTGGCCGTCTTTGGGGAAGCCGGGCGGCATGCGCGGCTGGCCGTGGGGGTGGCGGAGCTGCCCCTGGACGCCGCCGTGGAGCTTGCGCTTGTCGCTCACGTGGCACGCTGACGGCGGTTTTGGCCCTCTCCTCCGACGGGTCGGTCCGCGTGGCACAGCCGCTGGTTGACCGGTCGGGTCGCGTGGGCCAAGCCGCTGGGTCGGTCAGTCCGCGTGGCGCGGGCGGCGGTAGGCGTCGTAGAGCTCCGTCAGTGACCGGCCCAGCTCGCGCCGGCGGGCCACCTCGCGGCGCTTCCACTCCCAGTAGCGGGGCGGGTCGTCGGCGCCGCGCCTGGCCGCCTCGGCGTGGAGCAGGGTGGCGAAGGTGCCGATCTCCGTGCGCAGGCGCTCCACCTCCGTCTCCTTGTCGAAGGAGAGGGGGAGGTAGCGGACCCCGTAGAGGTCGGCCAGTTCCTTCACCGCGTCCTTGGCGATGCCCTCCGGCATGCACTTGAAGGGATACACGTGGATGATGCCGTCGCAGCCCTCCTCCACGTGATGCCGGGCGTGGCCCACGGTGGGCAGCCCGTCGCCGCCCACCTCGTGCACCAGGAAAGGCCGCGCCTCCGGCTCCCGGACCCGCTGCTCCAGGAGGTAGACGTCGGCGCGGCGGAGCAGGTCCAGGAGCGGGCGGAGCCAGGGCTTGTTGCGCCAGGAGCGGCGCTTCATCTCCCGCAGACTGTTGCGGATGAAGCCGCCCAGGGTGACCCCCTCCACCACCTCGATACCCTCGCGGGCGAGCAGGTTCTCGATGGCGCCCCGATTGCCGAAGCTGGTGAGAGCCACGTAGATCTCGCCCACGGCCACCACGCGCGGCTTGATCCGGTCGTCGCGAGGCACGGCCTCCAGGAGCCGGACACCCCGGCGGTGCGCGGCGGCGATGGCCTCCCGGTCGTGGGCCTGGCGGAGGAGCTCGATGGCCTGGCGGTAGGCGGCGGCCACCGTGCCCGGCCGGATCTCGTGGGCCCGCAGGATGAGAGAGCGGGCACGCAGGTCCTCGGCGGCGTCAAGCTTGGCCCAGAGGGGGGCCGTGAGGCGGCCGATGGCGGCGAAGAGCCGCAGCCGGAGACGGGTGCGGCCAAGCCGGCTCAGGCGATCCAGCCCCTTCTCCCACGCCTCCACGAACTCCAGGATGGGCCGGAGGCGCTCGGCGTTCCCGATGCGGCAGAGATCGCGGACGAAATCCACGAAGCCGTCCAGCCCCATGGTGGCCATCTCCACGGTGTGGCCGTGGGCCGCCAGGCGAGCGTGGAACTCCTCGGGGATGTGCCTGTTCTGGACAATGGCGTACCAACCGAAGGTGCAGGGCCCCTCGCCGCGAGCCATGAGGAGGAGGATGCGCCGCGGCTCCACGGGCCGCCCCTCCCGCGCCGCCTCCTCCTCCAGGCGGTCCAGGGCGCGGCTCAGGGTCAGCTTGAGGGTGCCGGTGCTGCAGGCGTAGGGCGAGCAGGACTCGGTATAGCGGTTGTTCCCGAGGAGCATGGCCTCCTCGGCCAGGGGCTCCGGCGGGCAGGCGTAGTCGGCGAGGCCGAGCTGGTGGCAGGCCTCCTCCACGAGGAGGTTAAGGATCTCGCCCATGTAGGGCCAGACGATGAGGGGCTTTTGCGGCCGAACCCGGCCGGGGGCCGGGGCGGCCGCCGTGGCCACGCGCCGCTCCTCCTCGGTGAGGTGCCCCGGGCGGCCCGAGACGCGCTTTCGGATGACGGTGAGGGGAACGACCGGGCCCGCCGCGCCGCTCTCCGCCGGCGCGCGGCCGCTGGCCAGGCGCCGGTCGCGGCGGCTTTCGAGAAAGGCCAGGATGGTCTCGTACCGCGTCTGGAAACCGGCGCCCCCCGCCGACTCATCGAAGCGGAAGGTCCAGCAGGGCGCTCCCAGGGAGCGGGCGTACTCCGCCAGGAAATCAATCTGGAAGGCGTCCGGGTGGCAGCCGAAGCTGCCGAGGGAGATGAAGCCGTCCACCTTGTCCACGGCCCAGTCTATGAAGGCCTGGCCCTCCTTGTGGGTGTCGTAGTAGCCGTCCACCGCCTCGTAGCGTGGGCGGAGCTCTGCCGGCGGCACATCGCTCGCCGTCAGGACGCAAACCCCCCTTTTTTGAAACCAATTCTTGAGGTCGCAGGTGAGGGCCGGGTCGTTGATGAGATAGCGACGTCCCACCAGCGCCAGCCGGGGCTTGCTCGGGTCCGCCAGCAGGGTGGCCAGGCGGTCGGCCTGCCCCTCAACCACCTCCCGGTAGGCGGCGGCGAAGGCTTCCTCCAGGCGGCGCAGGGCGGGGTCCAGGGTGGCACGGGCCCGGCGCGGCAGGAGGAGGGCCGCCTTGCGGGCCTTGGGCCAGCCCTGGAGGTCGGCGTAGACGTCGTAGCACACGTTGCGCATCTCAAGCCGATCCAGGGAGCGGATGTTGGGCATGACGAAGAAGGGCAGCCGCCCTCCCCGCTCGAGGCGTGCCACCACCGTATCGGGGCCGGCAAGGCGGGCCAGGTTCTCGGCGGCCGCCCGCCCGGCCCCGCCACGCGTCAGCAGGTAACCGACCGTATCGCCCAGGGACCGAAGGGCCACCCCGCCCACGTCCCGGTACTTGGAGCAGGTGGAGCTGATGCCGTCCTCGGTGAGGAGGTTTGGAGCCACCACGGCGTCCAGGTCTGGGTGCTCCTGGAGCAGGCGATGAACGTGGCCCACGTAGACCCGCAGGGGAATGCAGAAGTCGGCGCTGGTGAAGGTGGTACCGGCCTCGATGACCTGGGGGGTGGTGACGCGGCTCTTGACCACCTCGAGACCGGCGAGTTCGAGGAAACGCGCCAGCAGGCGCACGGAGGTGTAATGGCCCGTGAAGGCCAGGACGATGCCGACCTTGGGTGTCCGGACCCCGGCGGCGGCGATGGCGGAAGGCATGAACCCTTCACTCCCTTCCCGGCGGCCGGCGCGTCAGGGCGCCCCGCAGGCGGCGAGGGCACCGTCCGCGACGCCTTCATCGCTCCCCGGGTGCCGAACGCCGGCTTCGCCGTCTGTCAAAAGGTTTTCCATATGGCGCCGGGCCTCTGCGTCGGTCACAAGGCCCGAGAAAAGCCCCAGCGGGCAGTCTATGGCTTTGTAGCCCGCCACGGGCACCCCATTCTCCAGCAGTACCACGACACCCTCGCAGCGGCGATGGCAGAGAGGATGGGTGCAGGCGGTGGTGGCCGTCGTGTAGCGGCTGCCGAGGATGCGGTCGAACCCCTTGAAGTGGCTCTCACAGCCCTGCTCCCAGCGGCCCCGCGCCACGAGGGCGGCACCCAGGGCGCCGGCGCAGAGGACGTAGCGGAGGTCCTCGGCCACGACGAACTCGTCCGGGCCGAGTCCCAGCGTGTCGCGGAAGGCGTGCTGGACGGCCCGGTTGAGGAAGGTGCCGCCCTGGGCCACGATGGGCACCCGCAGGGGTTTGCCGCGGCCCACGTCGGAGAGATAGGTGCGGCAGACGGCGTAGGCCAGGCCCAGGAAAAGGTCGCGCGGCGCGAAGCCGACCCGCGCCTTGTGGACGATGTCCGACTCGCCGAAGACGGCGCAGCGCCCGGCGACGCGGGCGGGGTCGCGGGACTGGAGGGCCACGTCGGCGAACCCCTCGACGGGCACCTGGAAACGGCGCGCCACCGCCTCGAGGAAAGAACCGGTGCCGGCGGCGCACTTGTCGTTCATGGCGAAATCGAGCCCCGTCTCCCGCACGGCGATGATCTTGGCGTCGTTGCCGCCGATGTCCACCACCGTGCCCACGTCCGGCACCCAGAAGCTGGCCCAGGCGTAATGGGCCACGATCTCGGTGGGGCGGGCGTCGGCCGTGTCCCGGTCGGCGCGGGTGACGATGTCGCGAAACAGCTCGCCGGCGCTGCCCGTGGTCCCCACGGCGGCCAGCTCGGCGCCCGGCGGCAGCGCCTCGCGCACCCTGGCCAGGGCGCGCAGGCAGGCGCCGATGGCATCTCCCGCCGTGTCCACCGAGCCGGCGGCCACTATCTCCAGGTCCAGGGATCCATCGCGGCCGCGGGCCGCCGCCCCATCGCCGGGGTCCACCGTCCGGATGAGGGCGAACTTGGTGCCCCGCGATCCGCCGTCCAGGCCGGCGAAGTAGCGCCCCTCCGAGGAGCGGAGGCGGCGGCCCGACGGATTCACCACGTCAAAGGCCCGCGCCCGCCGCGGCCGGCGGAGGACGGGCACCCGCAGGGTGCGGAGGGCCTGCGGATGCTCCCTGACGTTGCGCGGGTTCTGCGAGCCCTCGCAGCGACCGCCGAGGGTCTCCAGGACGATGACCTGGCCCTCGTGCTCCTCGTAGGGCTGGGCCAGGTCGCAGGCGTTCTGGCAGCCGTGGCAGTAGCGGATCCGGCTGTCGAAGCGCCGTTCGAAGAAGTCGGGGCGGAAGCCGCTGGTGATCTCCGGGCGGCCCAGCATCTCCTCCCGGACGATGACGGCCATGCCCAGGGCGCCCACCACGTCGTTGTGGGGCGTGACCAGGATGGGGAAGCCGAGCCGCTCCTCGAAGGCGCGCCGCACGGCCGGGTTGAAGGCCACACCGCCCTGGAAGAAGACGGGGCCCCGCAGGCGCTCCCCCTGCACCACGTTGACCAGGTAGTTGCGGACCATGGCCCGGCAGGCTCCCATGAGCCGGTCGGGGAGGGGCACGCCCTTTTGCGTCAGGTGGCGGAAATCCCGCTTGGAGAAGACGGTGCAGGTGGCGTCTATGACGGCGGGCCGGCGGCTCTCCAGGGCCAGGCGGCCGAACTCCTCCAGGGTGATTCCCGCCTCGTCGGCCAGTTGCTTGAGGAACTCGCCGGTGCCGGCGGAACAGATGGTGTTCATGTTGAAGTAGGCGGGCAGCCCGTCCTCGCCGAAGATGATGACCTTGGAGTCCTGGCCGCCGATCTCCAGCACGGAGCCGACCCGCGTCACCCTCTCTCCGCCGTCCTCCGTCCCGCGTGCCGCGGGGTGCGGCACCGTCGTCCCGTCTCCCGGCGACGGGGAGGACAGGCTCGCCGGGGCGCGCACCCGCCCGCTGCGGACCAGGTGCGTCACCCCCACGGCGTGGGCGAAGATCTCGGTGCGGGCCAGGTCGGCGCCCACCACCTTTTTGTTGAGCTCGCGACCGCTGCCGGTCGTCCCCACGCCGGCCACGCGCCGGCCGGGCACCGAGTCCAGGTAGGTGCGCAGGGCGTGCTTGAGGGCGTCCACCTGGCTCGGGAACTGGTCGTGCCGGAGGTACACGGGCCGCCCCACGAGCCGCGCCTCACCGTCTATCCCCACCACCTTGACGGTGGCGGAGCCGATGTCCAATCCCAGGTAAACGGCGTCGCCGTTCCTGCCCGCCACGGACGGGTCCCTCCTTGCCAAAAGGGTGCCAGCCTTTTTGATAGCTTATTCTTTCTAAAGGGCCGGATTCCTGCCTGGTTGAAGGGAGGCCGGCAGCTCCGCCGGGCACCATTTTACCGCTCCGGCTCCGCCGCGCCAGGGCGTCCCTGTCCGGGTCGGGGGTCCGGTTGGCCGGCCGGCGTGCAGGCGCAAGGGACAGTGGGGGGAAGAAGGGAGGTCGCTTCGGTTGCGCTTATGCACCGCAGAAACTCATTGCTCCGGATTTCGGCAACCGGAATCCGGAGCAATGACCCGCCTTGGCTAACACTCTGCGTACCGCTCCCCGCCGAGCCGGGTGAAGGGCGGGAAGGGGCGGGGACCGGCCCGCCTCTAGGCCGTGGCCGTTTGCTCGGGCGGGCAACCGGCCAGGGCCGCCTCGCCCCGCTCGCCGGTGCGGACGCGCACCGCCTCCGCCACCTCCGAGACGAAGATTTTGCCGTCGCCCACCTGGCCCGTGCGGGCCGCCGTCACGGTGGCCTCCAGGACGTGGGGCACCAGGTCGTCGGGGACCACCGTCTCGATCTTGACCTTGGGCAGGAAGTCCACGTGGAACTCGGTGCCACGGTAGAAGTGGACCGTGCCCCGCTGGCAGCCCTGCCCCCGCACGTCGGTAACCGTCATGCCACCCACCCCGGCGCTCTGGAGGGCGCTCACCACGTCGCCGAAGCGCTCGGGGCGCACGATGATCTCGAGCTTTTTCATCCGCGTCTACCCCCTCTCGCCGGCTGCGAGGCCCGAACCGGTCGGGGCCACGGCGCCGCCGGAACCGGTGTGTACGGCGCCGCCGGAACCGGCGTGTACGGCGCCGCCGTCGGCCAGCCCGGCCATCCCGGGGGCCGGCAGCAGGTTGTAGGCCGTCTCGCCGTGCAGCGTGGAGTCCAGACCGGCCAGCTCCTCTTCCTTGCTGACCCGGAGGGGGGTGAAGAGGCCCACCACCTTCAGGATCAGGAAGGTGCCTATGCCCGCCAGGGCCCAGGCGGCGGCCACGGCCACGAGCTGCTCCACCATCTGGGCAGGGTTGCCGGCCAGGAGCCCATCGTCGCCGGCCGGGTTCAGAGCCTTGCTGGCGAAGATACCGGTGGCGATGGCCCCCCAGGTGCCGCCCAGCCCGTGCACGCCGAAGACATCTAGGGTGTCATCGTAGCCCAGGCGGGGCTTCAATACGTTGACGCCCCAGTAGCAGATGAGGCCGGCGCCCAGCCCGATGACCAGGGAGGCGGGCACGCTCACAAAGCCGGAGGCAGGCGTGATGGCCACCAGGCCGGCCACGGCGCCGGTGGCGGCGCCCACCAGGGTGGGCTTCCCCCGGTGCAGCCACTCCACGATAGCCCAGGTCAGGGCGGCAGCGGCCGTGGCCGTGTTGGTGACGGCGAAGGCGAGGGCCGCCAGGCCGTTGGCCGCCACGGCGCTGCCGGCGTTGAAGCCGAACCACCCGAACCAGAGGAGAGAAGCGCCCACCAGGACGAAGGGCACGTTGTGGGGCGGCAGGATCCGCTGCGGGTAGCCGACGCGACGGCCGATGACGAGGGCGGCCACCAGAGCCGAGACGCCCGAACTGATGTGGACCACCGTGCCGCCGGCGAAGTCCAGGGAGCCGAGCTTCATGAGCCACCCGCCGCCCCAGACCCAGTGGGCGAGCGGGTCATAGACGAAGGTGGCCCAGAGGAGGCAGAAGAGTATGAAGGCCGGGAAGCGCATCCGCTCCGCGAAGGAGCCCGAGATGATGGCCACGGTGATAACGGCGAAGACGGCCTGGAACATGGCGAAGGCCAGGTGGGGCACCGTGAGACTCGTGGTCTCCTGGCCCACCCCGCGAAAGCCGAGGAAGTCCAGGTTGCCAACGATGCCGCCCACGTCGCCGCCGAAGGAGAGGCTGTAGCCCCAGAGAACCCACTGGACGCTTATGAGGGCCAGCACGAAGAAGCTGTGCATTAGGGTGGAGAGCACGTTGCGCTGGCTGACGAGACCGCCGTAAAAAAGCGCCAGCCCCGGCGCCGTCATGAGCATCACCAGGGCCGTCGAGGTGAGGAGCCAGGCCGTATCGCCCGTGTTCAGGGCGGGCGCGGCCTCCTGGGCGAGGGCCGGTACCGCCATGGCCAGACCCGGGAGCAGGGCCAGGCCGAGGGCGAGGGCCCGCCGTCTCCCGCCGCTCGCTGTCATACTGCATCCCCCCATGTCACGAAAATGTTAGCTATGCGGCCAGTATGGGCGCAGCGAGGGGCGGGAGTCAATGGCCTGCTGTCAAATAACATTACAACTTTACGCCGCGGCAGCCCCGTGGCCGGCCCCCGCGTGACAATAAGGGCCGCTGACGGTGACACTGCGTGTAAACTATGGAAGAGTATCGCATAGGGATGAGGAGGCGTTGGCTCTGTGCCCGCTCCACGACCGCCTGGAGGGCAAAAACCTTACAAAGAGCCCTTGACGTGCGGGGCGAATTTGTTTAGTTTGTGTCAGGAGCTTGTGACAAAGACGTGGCGAAGGGGGGAAGGCCCGTCCGGCCTTCGTTGCCCGGCGGGCGCGCGGCATGGCGGTAGCGGTGGAGGATCTCTTGCGGGATTTGCCCAAGAGCCTGGTGCTTGGGTCGGAGTCCCCGGCCGAGGTGCTCAAGCGGGCCCGGGAGAACGGGATCCGCATGGTGGATCTGCGCTTCGTGGATGTGCCTGGCATCTGGCAGCACGCCACCGTACCGGCGGCCGAGTTCGATGAGAAGAGCTTCGCCCGGGGGATAGGCTTCGATGGGTCCAGTATCCGCGGGTTCCAGAGCATCGAGGAGAGCGACATGCTCCTCATCCCCGACCCCGCCACGGCCTTCATCGATCCTTTCTGCGACGTGCCCACCATGGCCGTCATCTGCAACGTGCGGGACCCCATCACGGGCGAGATGTATTCCCGGGACCCTCGCTGCGTGGCGCAGAAGGCCGAGGACTATCTCAAGGCCAGCGGGATCGCCGACGTGAGCTACTGGGGGCCGGAGCTGGAGTTCTTCATCTTCAACGACGTCCAGTACTCCACGGACCCGCACCGCTGCGGATACGCCATAGACTCGCGGGAGGGCATCTGGAACACGGCCCGCAACACGGACCCCAACCTGGGCTATAAGATCCGCCCCAAGGAGGGGTACTTTCCGGTGCCGCCGAGCGACAGCTTCCAGGACCTGCGCAGCGAGGCCACCCTCCTGCTGGAGGCCCTGGGGATCGCCGTGGAGATGCACCACCACGAGGTGGCCACGGCCGGTCAGGCCGAGGTGGACATGCGCTTCGACAGCCTCACCCGCATGGCCGACAAGGTCATGATCTACAAGTACGTGATGAAGAACCTGGCCCGTCGCAAGGGGCTGACGGTGACTTTCATGCCCAAGCCTCTCTTTGGCGACAACGGGAGCGGCATGCACACCCACCAGAGCCTCTGGAAGGACGGCCGAAACCTCTTCTACGATCAGGGCGGCTACGCCGAGCTGAGCCCCACGGCCCTCCACTACATCGGCGGCCTGCTAAGCCACATTGACGCGGTCCTGGCCTTCGCCAGCCCCACCACCAACTCCTACAAGCGGCTGGTCCCCCACTACGAGGCTCCCGTCAACGTGGCCTTCAGCCGGCGCAACCGGAGCGCGGCCATCCGCATCCCCATGTACCAGACGGGACCGGAGTCGGCGCCCGCCAAGCGCATCGAGTTCCGGCCGCCCGACCCGAGCTGCAACCCGTACCTGGCCTTTGCGGCCATGCTGATGGCCGGGCTGGACGGCGTGCGGCGGCGGGTGGACCCGGTGGCGGCGGGTTTCGGCCCCCTTGACAAGAACATCTACGAGCTGTCCCCGGAGGAGCAGGCCCGGGTCAAGAGTGTCCCCGGCTCCCTGGGAGAGGTTTTGGCGGCCCTCGAGGGGGACAACGACTTCCTCCGGGAGGGCGATGTCTTCACCCCGGACCTCGTGGAGGCATGGGTGGACCACAAGCGGGACCGCGAACTGCGCGAAGTCAACATCCGGCCGCATCCCTACGAGTTCTACCTGTATTACGACATTTGACGCGGCCGCCGCGGCGCGCGCCGGCGGCCGCCGGGCAAAGCAAGACAAAGGCTGGCGGCGACACCAGGAGGCGGGGCGAGCCACGCGCCCCGCCTCCATGTTACCTTTAACAATGTGGACGGACGCCGGCGCCACGGTACCGATAGCGGGCGCGCGGCCGGACGGCGGGTGCGCGTGCCGGCCTGGGTCCTCGCCCTGGGAGACGCGGTCTTCGTGGTGGGAGGCTTCCTCCTGGCCTATCAGGTGCGCTTTGCCGGCCAGCCTCCGGCTGAGAACTACGAACCTTACAGGGTGCTGGCGCCCTGGTTGGCCGTCCTTGCCCTGGGCGTTTTCTCGGGGCTGGGACTGTACGGACGGGCCCCGCTCTCCTTCCTCGAGACCTTGAGGCGTCTGGCCGTCGGCACCGCCGTCCTCTCCCTCCTCACGGCGGCCGCCACCTTCTGGCTACGGGGCTTCGCCCTCCCGCGCCTGGTCCTGGTGCTGGCGGGCGGTCTGCAGGTGGCTCTGCTGGCCCTGTGGCGGCTCTTTTTCTGGCGGCTGGAGAAGGCCTGGCACGGGGAGCGCAGGGTGCTCCTGGTCTCGGCGGCCGGGGCTCCGGGGGAGATGGCGCCGGCGGAGGCGCCGCCCGCCGATCTCCCGGGCCGGGAAGGGGACGCGTCGGCGGCGCAGACCCCGCGCCCGCAGGCGGGGACGCCGCGGGAAGAGGAACTGCGTCTTGTGGCGCGGTTTCTCAACCTGCCGGGTGGCTGGTACCGGCTGACGGCCATCGTTCCCTGGACCGACGCGGAGGGGGTGGAGGCGGCCCTGGCGGCCTGCGACGTGGTGGTGCTGGCTCCCTCGGTGCCGGCCGAGGCGAAGGTGCGGCTGAGCGGGCTCGCCCTGGCCGCGGCGCGCGAGGTGCTGGTGGTGCCGGAGATGTACGAGATCCTCATCCTGCACGGCACCTTGGGGGAGATTGACGACATACCCGTGGTGGAGATACCGCCTCTCGGTCTGACCTGGGGCCAGCGTCTGACCAAGAGAGCCTTTGACCTGGCCGTGACGGCCGTCTGCCTGCCCCTGGCGCTCCCCGTCATGGCGGCGGTGGCCGCGGCCGTCCTGGTCTCTTCCGGCCCGCCGGTCATCTACCGGCAGGAGCGGGTGGGGGAAGGCGGGCGGACCTTCACCCTGTACAAGTTTCGCACCATGGTTCGGGATGCCGAGGCCGAAACGGGCCCGGTGCTGGCCAGTCGGGACGACCCGCGGGTGACGCCGGTGGGGCGGTGGCTGCGGACCCTGCGGCTGGATGAACTGCCCCAGCTCTTCAACGTGCTGCGGGGCGATATGAGCATCGTGGGGCCCCGGCCGGAGCGGCCGGGCTTTGTCACGGAGCTAGCGGACCACCTGCCGGGCTATCGCTACCGGCACCTGGTGCGCCCCGGCCTGACGGGCCTGGCCCAGGTGGCCGGGGGCTATGCCACCGAGCCCGCCGATAAACTGCGCTATGATCTTTATTACGTGCGCAACTACAGCCTCCTCCTGGACGCCAAGCTCCTCCTCCGGACGCTGTTGGTGCTCTTGCGACGGGAGGCGGCGGCGGGCGTGGGGTCCCCTTCCGGCGTGGAGGAGCAGGCGGCCTCCCTTTTGCGCTCGGCGCGCTGCGGCGGGGGCGAGAGGGCGGGGTCCGTATCGCGGTAGGCGGGCGGCCGGCTTCCGCGATAAAAGGAGTTGCGGATTCATCCTGGCAAGCGGGGGGATGTCTTTGGCGCGGGTGGCCGTGGTCATCATGGCCGGGGGCAGGGGGGAGCGGTTCTGGCCCTGGAGCCGGAGCACCATGCCCAAGCAATTCCTCCGCCTGGCGGGGGGCGAGACCCTCCTGCAGGGGGCGTGGCGGCGGGCGAACCTCCTCTGCGCCCCCGAGGACATCTACGTGGTCACGCCGGTCCGCTACGGCCAACTCACCCGCCGGCAACTGCCCCAGCTGAGGGCGGAGAACCTGATCCTGGAGCCGGCCGGGCGTGACACGGCGCCGTGCCTCGGCCTGGCGGCGGTGCGGCTGGCCAGGGAGGACCCGCGCACGGTGATGGTGGTGCTGCCGGCCGACCACATCATCGCCCAGACCGACCGTTTCACCGCCGTGATGCGGGCCGCGGTGGAGGCGGCCACCTCGGGGCGGCGCCTGGTGACGGTGGGCATCGCGCCCACGCGCCCCGAGACCGGTTACGGATACATCCGGGCCGGGCGGGTCCTGAGGAGCTATGACGGCGGTATCGTGCTGCGGCGCGTCCTCCGCTTCACCGAGAAACCACCCCTGGAGCGGGCCCTGGCCTTCCTGGCCGACGGCAACTACCTGTGGAACAGCGGCATGTTCGTTTGGCGGGTGGACGCCCTGCGGCGCGAGATCGAGGAGCACGTTCCGTGGCTCAGCGACGGTTTGCGGCGGCTCGAGGGCGCCCTCGGCACACCGGAGGAAGCCGAGGTGGCGCGCGGTTGTTACCTGTCCTGTCCAAGCCTGTCCATAGACTATGGGCTTCTCGAAAAATCTCCCCGCGTGGCGGTGGTGCCGGGCGACTTCGGCTGGGACGACGTGGGGAGCTGGGCCGCCCTGGGTCGGGTCCTGCCGGCCGACGAGGGTGGCAACGTGACGGTGGGCCGGGCGCTGGCCGTGGACGCTGCCGGTTGCGTGGTCTGCTCCGAGCCCGGCTCCTCGGCAGCCGGCTGTCCGCCGGGCGAGGAGCGCCTGGTGGTGGCGTACGGGGTGCAGGGTCTGGTGGTGGTGGACGCGGGCGACGTGGTGCTGGTCACCGACCGGGAGCGTTCGGCGGACCTCAAGCGGCTCCTGGCGGTCCTCCGAGACAAAGGGTACGCCCATCTGGTGGAGCGCCGGGACGGCGGCCTCCGCCTGCCGGCGCCGCGCCCCCCGGAGGGCGGTGCCGGCGACGCGGCGGCCGTCCGGGTGGTGGAGAAACCGTGGGGGCGCGAGACATGGTGGGCCGTGACCGACAGATACGCCGGCAAGGTCATCGAGGTGGCGGGCGGCCACAGCCTGAGCCTCCAGTTTCACGAGCGCAAGCTGGAGACCATGTTCTTCGTCGAGGGGTCGGGCACCATGCACCTGGGCGGCCGCGACCTGCCCATCGAACCGGGGCTCTGCGTGACCATACCGCCGGGCACGGTGCACCGGGTCGTGGCGGCCACCCGCACCGTCTTCCTCGAGGTTTCGACGCCGGAGCTGGACGACGTGGTGCGGCTGGCGGACGCCTACGGGCGGGAGGCCAAATAGGTCTTCCGGGCTATGGCGGCGGGTGGCCCCGCAGCTTATAGTGATATTTAGAAAAGGACCTTGAGAGCTGGACCTGCGAGAGGGTTCGTGAGCCGGTGGGTACCCGGGCGAGCAGGTGCCCGGGTCACCCGGCCAAGGGCGGGACAAAGCGGCGGCTGCGGTCGCGCAGCTAACCCCCGCCCAATTTTTTTGCTCATGCCTGGAGCCGTGAGCGGCCGGGCTGGGGGCGGCGCCCGCCAAGGCGGCGGTTTGCCTTGCCCCGCCGGCGGGCATCCCCTTACGGTTTCGGGGCGGCCGGAGCGGGCACCGGTGGGGCCGTCTCCAGGCGCACCTCTCTGCTGCTGTCATCCCAACGGACGGCAAGCCCCATGGTTTCCGCCGCGAAGCGCACCGGCACCAGCACGCGGTCCCGCCAGATGAAGGGGGCGGCGTCCAGGGGCACAGGGCGGCCGTCCACCAGGGCCAGGTCGTTGTCCACCTTGAGGACGATGGTGCGCCCCGACCCGGTGGCCGTCACGGTGCGCCGGTGCCCGTCCCACGCCACCTCGAGGCCCAGCGCCGTGAGGAGACGCCGCGCCGGCAGGTAGGAACGGCCTCCCCGCACCACGGAGGGCACGTCGGCGGCCACCGGCCGGCCGTCCAGGTAGACGCCCCCGATGGGGACAGGTTCCGCGGCAGGGGCGGCCGTGGTGAACCAGAAAGTGCGGCTAAAGAGGCGCTGGCCGCCGTCGCGCAACGACAGGCGGGCCGTCAGGCTGACGAGATAGCGGGTGCCGGGGGCCAGGACGGTGCGGGGCAGGAGGGCCACGTGGGGCCGGATGTGTTCGTCGCGGGAGGAATCCAGGACCCACAGGGGCACCGCGTCGCCCGCCGCCGTGCGGAGCGAGGCCTCCAGCACCACGGCGGAGGCCACCTCGCGGCGCGGGAACTGGATGGTGAGAGGGTAGCCGGCCCGTTCCCCGTGCCGTTCCGGCTCGGACCCGGGACCGCCCCCCGGCGAGCCTGCGACCGCAGCCGCGCCCGTGGAGCCGGTGAAGAACCGATAGGGATCGGGCACCTCGTTGGCATCCCATGCCACCGGCACGCCCGTTTGGCCCGGCACCGGGTAGATGACGGCCTCCGGCAACCCCTCGGCCGCTTCCCGCAGGGTGGTGGCTCCTATCTGCAGGACGTCGGCCGTGGCCTCCCCCAGGGTGGCCTGGGCATAGCCCAGGTGCTCGGCCGCCGGCTCGAGGAGGGGCAGGCGGTGGTAGACCGAGTCGCGCCACTCGGCTGTGGCCTGCCGGTGATCGCCCAGGAAGTGCATGTCCTCGGCGTAGTAGGTGAAGGGATACCCGAAGTAGGCTCCCCGTTCCCAGGGCTCGGTGCCGGTGAAACCGGGCCGGTCGGGGGACTCCCGGTGGGCGGAGAGGTCCACCGCGTCGAGGGGGTTGCGGACGTAATAGGCCGCGTGGGCCGCGGCGGCGGCGGCCAGGGCGGGATGCACGGCGAGGGGCGGCAGGTCCGCCCGCCCCCGCACCTCGTTGACCAGGCGCAGGACCTCGGCCGCCCTGGGGTCGGGGTCGGGGAGAGCGTCCACGGCGCCGGGGGCCACCCGAAAGCGCCATTCCAGGCGGAGGGGGGCCCAGGGAGCGTTGAAACGCACGGTGACGGCCGCCTCGTGCCAGCCGGGGGAGAGGGGAGCCGGCGGCACCGCCGCCAGGTAGGGGCCCTGCCGCTCCCAGGCGAGGGGTCGGCCGTCCAGGAGGAGGACGGCATCCTCCACCCGGTCGCCCTCCGTCAGCAAGAGGTGCAGACCGACGGGAGGCCGGGTGTAACCCACGGTGGTGCGCGGGAAGGGCTGGCCGTAGGAGACGGCGGCCGCGGCCGGGAAGGCCGCCAGGAACGTCGCCAGGAGGCCGAGCCACACGCTACGCTTGAGGCGTCTTGCCAGGGTCACCGGTTTTCTCCCGGACATTTTATCACGGAGGGACTCCGGGCGGCGGAGGGGACGGCGCGGACGGCGCCCCCGCGGCGGTTGCCGCGCCGGCCGCCTCGGCGTCGGCCAGGGCGCGGGCCGCGTCCTCCATGGTCACGGAGAGGCGGTGAGCGGGGTCGGCCAGCGCCGCGGCCAGGTCCTTGATGGCAGCCTGCAGGGCGGCCCGGTAGACCTGCCACCGATCGGGAAGCCGGCCGGAAAAGGTGAGGCGGGTCGCGGCCGGGAGGGAGCACCCCCGTCCCGTGAACGCCTCCGACGGCAAAGGGGCGCTGGTTTCCTCCCTGAGCCACGGGGCCGGGGGCAGGGTCACGCCGGGGGCGAGCCAGGCCTCGCCGCGCAGACCTTCGGCGATCCACCCCTCCACCTCCAGGTAGGCGCGCTGATAGACGAGGCTCACGCGGGTTCGCTCCCAGGGGCCGGGTTTGACGAAGGCGTGATAGTGGCTTCCCACGGCGGGGGGCGCGTCGCCGGCCGGCGGCCGGTAGAGGGCCAGGGCGGTCACGGTGTCCACCATCCCGGGGCGGCGCTCGACGGCCAGCGCCCGGAAACCGTTCGGCTCACCGGCCAGCCAGCGGAAGAGGTCGAAGAAATGGACGCCGTGCTCGACCCAGATGCCTCCGCTCACCGTGCGGTCCCAGAACCAGTGGCCCGGGGGGAGATGGTCGTCGCGGGCCGAGTTCTCCAGGGCGATGCGCTCCAGCGCGCCGAAGCACCCGGCGGCGGCCGCGGTGCGGAGCCAGCGGTAGATGGGGTTGCGGCGCATGACCAGGTCCACGGTCACAGGCAGGCCCCTCGCCCGCGCCGCCGCCGCCACCTCGGTCGCCTGGCCCGCCGTGAGGGCGCCCGGTTTCTCCAGAATGACCGCCCGTCCCGCATCCAGGGCGGCCAGGGCCAGGCCGTGGTGCAGACGCGGCGGCGTGGCGATCCATACGGCCCGCACGGCTTCCTCCGCCAGGAGGGCGGCCTCGCCCGCATGGGCGGCGGGACGGCTTCCCCGCAGCCGCTCCCAGAGGTCGGCCGCCCGGTCCCGGCGTCCGGGATCGGGGTCCGAGACCGCCACCAACTCCACGGCCGGCAGCTCCGCCACCGCCTCGAGGATGAAGTGGCCGAAGCCGCCGCAGCCCACGAGGCCGAGCCGCAGGGAAGGGCCGGTGCCGGCCGTGCCGCCCTGGGTCCTCACGGCCGGCCGCCGCGCAGGGCGTAGAGGGCGGCGCCCAAGGGTCCCGCCGCTTCACCCAGGGCCGCCGGGCGCACCTCCACGCCCGCGGCCAGGTGGTGCAGGGAGCGGGTGGCGAGAGCGGCGAGCGTGTCCGCCCAAAAGAGGTCGGCCAGGTTCATGAGGCCACCTCCCAGGATGATTATCTCCGGGTTGAAGGCGTTGACGAGGCCGGCCAGGGCCGTGCCGAGGGCTGCGCCCAGGGCGGCGAAGGCGCGCCGGGCGGTCGGGTCCCCTGCCCGCGCGGCCCGCGCCAGCTCGGGAGGTTCCGCGCCGTGGCGCGCCCGCAGGGCCGTGCCGGAGGCGACGGCCTCCAGGCAGCCGCGGTTGCCGCAACCGCACGGGGGTCCCTCCGGATCCAGGGTCACGTGGCCGAACTCGGCGGCCATGCCGTCGCGGCCCAGAAGGAGGCGGCCGTCCACCAAGGCGGCCCCCCCGACCCCGGTGCCCAGGGTGAGGAGGAGGGCGTTGCGCCGGCCCCTGGCCGCTCCCCGGCAGCGTTCACCCAGGAGAGCCGCCTGGGTGTCTCTCAGGAGGTGGCAGGGCAGACCCAGCAGCTCGGTCAGGTGGGTGGCCGCCGGCACGTCGCGCCAGGCGGGCAGGTTGGGCGGAGCCAGGATGACCCCTCGCCGAGGGTCAAGGGGTCCCGGTGTGGCCAGGCCGACGGCCGCCAGGGGCCGGTCGGCGGCCAGGAGGCGGATGGCGCCGGCTATCCGGGCCAGCACCGGTCCGGGGCCGTCGGCACCGTTGGTGGGGAGGCGCGTGTGGGCCAGGATGCGGCCGCGAGCCGTTACCAGGGCCAGCCGGCAGTTGGTGGCGCCCATATCCACCCCCACGGCGAGCCGGGCGGGACCCAGGCGGCGGGGCGGCCAGGGCTCGGCGGAGGCGGACGGTTCCGTCATACGTGCACCCGGTGGCGCAGGAACCGTCGGTCGCGGGCGTCGCGCTGCAGGAGGCGCGCCGCCTCGCCGTAGATGGCCAGGTGGCGCCGCGCCACCCTGTCCCAGGCCGCCACCCGGCGCGCGTACCTGGCGGAGCGGGCCGCCAGGCGGCGGCGGAGGGCGCCGTCGCTCAGCAGGGCGGCCACGGCCCGGACGAGCTCGGCGTCGTCGTCCCGCGGCACGATGAGACCGGCGCCGCTGGCCTCCACCGATGATTTGAGCCCCTCCAGGGCGGTCACCACCACCGGCAGACCCGCCTCGTAGGCGTGGGCCAGGTTGCCGGACTGGCTGGCGTACAGATACGGCAGCACCAGGCAGTCGCAGGCGTGGAGCACCTCCAGGTATTCCTCCCGGCTGAAGCAACCCTGCACCACCCGGATGGTGTCCCGGACGGGGCTCCGGGACACGAGGTCCAGGTAGTGATCGCGGGTGGCCGGTCCGGCGGGGCTGCCGGGCCGGGCGTCACCCGCCAGGATCAGCCTGGCGCCGGGTACCAGCCGCAGGACCGCCGGCCAAAGGGAGACGAGGCGATCGAAGCCCTTGTTGGGTTCCCACCAGCCCATCAGCCCGCAGACGGGCGCCTCCCCCGGCGCCGGCAGCCCCAGCTTGGCCCTGGCCCGGCGGTGCCTGGCCGCCCAGTCCGGGGCGGGGCGCCCCGCCCCGTGGGGGCAGACGAAGACGTTGTCCAGGCGCCGCCCCAGATTGTCGGCCAGGTGGACGCGCTGGTAGGGCTCGTGGACCACGTTGGCCGCGGCGAGCCGCATGGTGTGGCCGTAGTAGAGGGCCTCCTCACGGGTGAGAGCGGCGAAGACGGAGTGATAGGTGACCACGGCGGGCAGCCCCTCGGCCCGCCAGCGGAAGAGGGCCGTGGCCAGCTCGAAGGCGTGCCGCGGCTCGAAGCTGTACAGCCCCGGTCGCTCGTACAGGGCGTAGAGACCGAACTCGTGCTGGACGTGGACCACATCCGGCGCCACGGCGGCGACGGCCTTCAGCACCGCCTGGGGCCAGGCGGGGTCGGCCTGGTCCAGCACCGGGTGGACGAAGGGTTCCCCCGGCCGGCCCCCGTCGGTGTGGCACACCACGTGCACCTCGGCGCCGGCCGCCCGCAGAGCCTCCGCCAGGTTCTCGCTGTAGATGGCGATACCGCACCACCGCGGCGGCCAGGAGGTTAGGAGGGCAACCCGCATGGCGTTTTTCACCGCCCCCTTCCGGCGCCGCTCCCCTCCCCGCGCGCTGAAGCCGGGAGGCGCGGCGGCGCCGCCGATGTCCGGTCGTTTTTCGGTGGACGTCGCCGCCGTTCCTGCCCGCGGCGCCGGGTCCTTGTTGGGCGGTTTGGCACAAAATGCCGGTCCGCCGGCGGCTGAACCCGGCAGGCCGAGGGCGACGCGCGGCGAAGGAAAGCAAGGAAATGAAAGGAGAGAAGAGGCGGAGGGCGGCGGGCGGTTCCTCCCTGGTGAGGGGGGCGGTGCGGCGCCCGGTGGCCTGGGGTCTCGTGGGAGCCGCCCTGGCCGGGGTCTTCCTGGGCGCCGCCGGCACCGTGGGCCGGAGAACGGGAGGGCCGGTCCCGGCCAGACTCCTTGCGGCCGCGCAGGCGGAGGGACGGACCGTCGTGGTCGCCACCTTCAACATCCGGCATGCCCTGGGCGTGGAAGGCCGGCTGGATATCCGGCGCGTGGCGGAGACGGTCGCCGGCCTGCGGCCGGACCTGGTGGGACTGCAAGAGGTGGACGTGTTCCAGCTCCGCAGCGGCCTCGTCAACCAGCCGGAGTGGTTGGCGAGGCATCTCGGGTATCACGTGTACTTCGGACCCGCCCTCCGCCGCGGGGTCGGGTTCTACGGGAACGCCCTCCTCAGCCGATACCCCATCCTGGCGGTCCGCACCGAGACCCTGCCGGCCGACGCCGAGCCGCGCTCCGCCATCGTGGCCCGGGTCGGTCTGCCCGCCGGCACCGTGACGGTGGTGGTGACCCACCTCGGCCTCGCGGCCGGGGAGCGCCGACGGCAAGTGGCGGCCCTCGAGGCGATTCTGCGGCGGGAGGAACCCCCTTTCCTGCTCCTGGGTGATTGGAACGACGCGGCGCCGGTCTGGTCGCCGGACCTGGGCCTGCGGGCGGCCGACGCCGGCGGCGAGGTGAAGGGGGAGGGCGGTGGGGCCGTTCCGGGAGGAGGTCCCGCGCCGCCGCCCGCGGCCACCTTTCGCTGGGGAGGGCTGGCCGGCGACCGCATCTACGTGGGCCGCGGCTGGCGGGTTCTCAGAGGTGGAGTTGCAAGGGAGGGTTCGTCCGACCACTTCCCGGTCTGGGTCGAGCTCCAAGCGGTCGGACTCTGGGGCTGAGTTCGCCGCCGCCCGCGGCGGGCCCGCCCCTGGCCCGCCGCAGCTTGCGGCGGTACATCTGACGGTCGGCCCGGACCAGGGCCCTCTCCAGGGGCTGGCCGGGCGACACCCGGGCCAGGCCGTAGCTGAGGCCCACGGGCAGGGGAAGCTCGAGGAAGGCCTGCAGAGACGCGGTCAGGGTCTCCAGGCGCCGCATGAGGCGCTTGGCCTGGTTGAGGGTGGTGTGGGGCAGGAGGAGGACGAACTCGTCCCCCCCGTAGCGAACGGCCAGGTCGGAATGGCGTGTGTTGCGCCGCAGGAGTTCGCCGATGGCCCGGAGGACCCTGTCTCCCACCTCGTGGCCGCAGGAGTCGTTTATGGACTTCATGTTGTCCACGTCCAGGATGGCCACGGTGGCGGGCACGAGCGCCGTGCCGCGTTCCACGGCGGGGGTGGAGGCTCCCAGCCGGAACCGGTTGCCCAGGCCGGTCAGGGCGTCGGTGCAGGCCCGCTCCTCCAGGAGGCGCCTCTCCTCGCACCGCGCCGTCACGTCGCGCAGCACCACGAGCAAGAGGAGCCTGCCCCCCTGGGCCGGCAGGAGGGACGCGTCCAGCTCGGCCGTCCAGGTTTCACCGGACGGCCGCAGGCAGCGGAACTCCGGGCCGGCGGGCGTCTGCCTGACGAGGGAGCACGCCTGGCGGTGGCACGCGGGCGCGTCGGCCGCGGGATGGGTCTGCGGCCCCGCCTCCGTCCGGAGTGACAGGCGACCGGTGCTCCGCCGGCCCTCGGCTTCGCCGGCGTCCCGGCACCCCAGGAGGAGGCAGAGGGGTCGCCCGTACGCGGCGGCCACGGTCCAGCCCGTGAGACGGACGGCCTGGGGATTGAGGGCGAGGACGCGCCCCGCCGGGTCGGTGAGGACGAGGGCCTCCGGATTGTGGACGAAGGCAAGACCAGGGTCGAAATCCGTCTCCCCGACCGCGGCGGACATGACGATAGGCACCCCCTGATCTTTTTTCGTTGGGTTGAGGCTGGAAGTTTAGGTGCTTCCCGGCCGGCGGCGGGCGGTCTTCCTCGGTCACGCGGCGGGCTCCGTCTCCAGATGCCGGGCCAGGTCGGCCATCTCCTCCTCCCGCTCGCGGAAGGCCTGGATCACCTCGGGGTCGAACTGGGTGCCCTCGCCCGCCAGGAGAACCCGTGCCGCCTCCTCGGCGGGCCAGGCGGGCTTGTACACGCGGCGGGAGACGAGGGCGTCGTAGACGTCGGCCACGGCCACGATGCGCGCGGGCAGGGGGATGGCCTGGCCGCTCAGCCCCTCCGGGTACCCCGTGCCGTCCCAGCGCTCGTGATGGTGGAGGGCTATCTGCCGCGCCACGGTGAGGAAGGTGCGATCCACCCCCAGGGCGTCGCGGATCTCCGTGTCGGCGTGGCTCAGAATGCCGGCGCCGATGCGGGTGTGGAGCTGCATGACGGCGAACTCCTCGGGAGAGAGGCGGCCCGGCTTGAAGAGAATGCCCTCGGGGATGCCCACCTTGCCCACGTCGTGGAGGACCGACGCCTCCACGATCTCGTCCACCCTCTCGCGGCTCAGCTCGCCGCCATGGGTCCGGCGCTCCGCCAGCGCATCGGCCAGGAGCCGCGTGTAGCCCTGGATCCGGCGCAGGTGGCCTCCGATGTCGGGATCCTTGTGCTCGGCGAGAGAGGCCAGGGTCCGCACCGTCACGTCCTGGGTGACCGTCAGCTCCTTGAGGCGCCGGGCCGCCTCGGCCGTCAGGAGGACGCGGTCGGTGATGTCGCGGACGATGCCGACGTAGCCGCTCACCCTGCCGCCCTCGTCCGTCAGGCGGGTGACGCTGAGGAAGCAGTGTCACTCCTCCCCGTTCTGGCGGCGGTTGATGAGCTCACCCATCCAGCGGCCGCGCCGCCTGAGATCGCGCCACATCTGCTGGAACACCCGCCGGGGGGTCCGGCCCGACTTGAGGATGCTCGGCCGCGCCCCGATCAATGCCTCGCGGGGAAAGCCCACGATCTGGACGTAGGCTGCGTTGCAGTCCAGGATCACCGTGTCGGGGCCGGTGACGACTATCCCGTCCAGGGAGTCGTGGAAGGCCTGGTGGAGGATGCGCTCGAGGTTGAAAGACTCCCCGCGGTCCAATGGCGATACCCCCAGGCGTTTCCCGCGTGCGGCGAAGGCACGACGTTGGTTGACACATCCAGGGCAAGCGCCATCTACCCCAAATAACCTGGCAGAATGATAACCGATCTCCCGTTTGGTTGGCAATGCGGCCGCCGCTCTCAGTGCTGCGTCGGCGGATGCCCCCGTCCCCCCCCCGCGGCGGCATCGGCGGCGGCCTCCGCGCCCGCAGCGGCGCCCGGCGCCTGGACCCGGAGGTGCCGGGGCGGGCCAACCCTCCCCTGGGGTATTCTTTTGCGAGGGGGATGGCCATGCCGGAACCGGCCGAGGGCGGAGCGGTCGAGCCGGCCGCGGCGCTCCGGGGTTTCGCCGACCTCCTGCGGCGGGGAAGCCACCGGGAAGCCTCGGAACTGCTGGAGGAGGCCTGGCGAAGGGAGCGGGATGACCTGGCCAAGGCCCTCATCAAGATGGCGGTGGCTCTGTACCAGTGGCGGCGCGGTCGCCGCCGCGGGGCGCGGCGCCTGCTGGAAGGGGCCGTGGCCCTGTTGGAGGAGCGATTCGCCGCCGGGGGATGGTGCGGTCTTCCGGCCGGCTCTCCCGGTCGCCCGGCGGCCATGGCGGCCGGGAGCCGTTGGCCGCGTCCCAACCCGGGGGAGGGGGAGCGATTGGGGGCCGCCGTGCGGGGGTGTCTCGCGGCGGTGCGGCAGGGGCGGGAGCCTCCGGCGGCCCTGGTGGAGGAGGTGGCGCGCCTGGCGGCCGAGTTGGGCGGCGGCGCTCCCTCAGGTCCCGCCCTCCGTTGAGCGACGGCGGGCCGTCAGGAGGACCAGGGCCTCAGCCAACACCTGGGCGAGGCCCGGCACCAGCCGGAGCGAGGGGACATCGCCCAGAGGAATCCAGGCGGCGCGGGCGGCGTCGTCGCCGGCGCGGAGGTCGCCGCCCGTGACGCGCGCCAGGTGGTACATGATGACATAGTGATAGGAGAGGGAACCGTCCGCGCGGCGGGCCACGGCGTCCCGGTACGTGACGAGTTCGCCCACCTCTACCTCGAGGCCCGTCTCCTCCAGCACCTCGCGGCGCAGGGCGTCAGCCACCGTCTCTCCCAGTTCCACGGCCCCGCCGGGCATGCCCCAATAGCCTCGATAGGGCTCGTGGCCCCGTTCCACCAGAAGGATGCTGTCCCCTTCCAGGATGACGGCGTGGCAGGAGGGGCGGGGACAGGGCAGGTCCCAACTCATCCCGCCGGCGCCCCCTGTCTTGAGCCGCCCTCCGTGGGCCTCGGGGGTTGCTCCCCGGCGGCGCGCCCCTTCCCCGGGTGGTCGCTGGCTCCCGCCGCCGGGCGGTCGCGCCCGGCCTCCGGCGGCGGGCCTGGGGCCGAGGGGGCGTAGGGAATGGGATCGGCGAGGCCGGCTTCCGCGAAGCCGCGCCGGCGCAGGAGGCAGGCGTCACAGCGGCCGCAGGCCGGGCTGAGGCCGAGGTAACAGGAGTGGGTGAGATGGAAGGGGGCGCCCAGCGCGTGGCCGAGCTGCACGATCTGGGCTTTGCCAAGGTGGACGAGGGGCGCGTGCACGCGGAAGGGACGCCGCTCGCTGCCGGCCCGGCTGCCCAGGTTGAGAGTGGTCTCGAAAGAGGAGATAAACTGGGGGCGGCAGTCGGGGTAGCCCGAGTAGTCCAGGGCGTTCACGCCGATGAAGAGGTGGCGGGCGCCGGCGGCCTCGGCGCGGGCGGCGGCCAGGGAGAGGAAGACCAGGTTGCGGACCGGGACATAGGTGGGCGGGATGTCGGCGGCCATCTCCTCGGGGCGGCGGTCCAGGGGCACGGGGCCGTCTCCCGTCAGAGCCGAGCCGCCAAACCAGCCCGTCAGGTCGAGAAAGGCGTGCCGCTCGGGCGGGAGGCCGTAAAAGGCCGCCACCCGGCGGGCGCTCTCGGCCTCGGCCCGGTGGCGCTGGCCGTAGAGGAAGGTGACCGGGTGCACGTCGTAGCCGTCGGCCAGGGCCACGGCCAGGCAGGTGGTGGAGTCGAGCCCGCCCGAGAGCAGGACGACCGCCGCCTCTTTCTCCACGGACACCACCCCCGCCCAAGGAGATTCTAGCGCACGGGGGAGGTGCCAGGTGTTGCTGGTCAACGAAATCTTCCATAGCATCCAGGGGGAGTCCACCCATGCGGGGCGGCCCTGCGTCTTCGTGCGGCTGACGGGCTGCCCGCTGCGCTGTTCGTACTGTGACACCGCCTACGCCTACGCCGAGGGCAGGCCCATGACGGTGGCCGAGGTGCTGGCGGCCGTCCGCTCCCACCGCTGCGACCTGGTGGAGGTGACGGGGGGAGAGCCCCTGGCCCAGGAGGAGGTCTACGATCTCATGGAGGGTCTCCTTGCGGCGGGGTACGAGGTGCTCTTGGAGACGAGCGGGGCGCTGCCGCTGGACCGGGTTCCCCCCCCCGTGCGCAAGATCGTGGACGTCAAATGCCCCGGCAGCGGCGAGGCCCACCGCAACCGCTTGGAGAACCTGGACCTGCTCTCGCCCCGGGACGAGGTCAAGTTCGTCCTGCGGGACAGGCGCGACTTCGATTGGGCGGTGGAGGTGGTGCAGCGGCACCGGCTCACGGAGCGGTGCCCCGTTCTCCTGGCGCCGGCCTTCGGCGAGCTTGCGCCGCGGGACCTGGCGGAGTGGATCCTGGCCAGCGGGCTGCCCCTCCGCCTCCAGCTCCAGATCCAAAAGTACGTGTGGAACCCGGCCGCGCGCGGGGTTTGAACACGGCCCGTCGGAGGGGGCGCGGCGGTGGCGGCGTGGCCGGCCGCCACGGGTGCGCCCGGGGTTTGGTGAGTCCGCCTGGCCGCACCCGGACCCGGTGCGCGCTCCCTCAGGAGCGGCGGGCGGCCAGCCAGTCGGCCCGGGAGAGGGCCGCGGCGGCGGTGGGCGTCTCCCAGACGACGACCCGTTCCAGGCGCACGCCGGGCCAACGGGAGGCCGCCACCTCCTCCCAGCGGTCGAAGAACCAGACGGCCATGTTCTCCGCCGTGGTGTTGACAGGCAGGGTCTCGTTGAGGTGGCGGTGGTCCAGGAAGGGCTCCAGGAAGAGCTCGTGCACGGCCTCCTTGAGCTCGAGGAAGTCCACCACGATGCCGCGCTCGTCGGGTTCCCCCTTGACGGTGACCTCGAGGCGATAGGTGTGGCCGTGCAGGCGGGCGCAGGCCCCCTCGTACCTCTCCAGGCGGTGGGCGGCATCAAAGGTGAAGACGCGCACGACCTCGACCTGCACGGTGTCCCCCTCCTCGCGCTGGATCATAAGCGAGGCGCCGGGGCGAGGCAACGGCGGCGCCGCGGGGGGCGGCGTTTGCGGGGGGAGGGGCCCTGCGTCTAGAATGGCTGGAAGCGGTCGGGGAGGGATGGTCATGGTTGCGACGACCATGTTCACGCAGCGGCGGGCGGCCCTGGCGGGCCGCGTGACGCCCGCCATGGAGCGGGTGGCGGAACGGGAGGGGGTGGCGCCGGAGGTAGTCCTGGAGGGGGTGGCGGCCGGCACCGTTGTCATTCCGGCCAACGTCAACCACCGGAGTCTGGACCCCATGGGCATCGGCCGAGGGCTCCGGACCAAGGTCAACGCCAACCTGGGGACCTCGCCCAACTTCCGCGACGTGGAGGAGGAGATGGCCAAGCTGGACGTGGCCCTGCGGGCCGGCGCCGACTGCGTCATGGACCTTTCCACGGGCCGCGCCAACGACATAGACCGGTCGCGCAGTCTCTTCGTGGAGCGGTCGCCCGTCCCGGTTGGCACCGTCCCCGTCTACCAGGCGGCGGCCCTGGCCCTGGAGCGGCGCGGGGACGTGGTGGCCATGACGGCCGACGATCTCTTCGAGGTCATCGAGCGGCAGGCCGAGGACGGGGTGGACTTCATGACCGTCCACTGCGGCGTGACGCGGGCGGGGCTGGCCGCGCTCCGGCGAGAGGGGCGCGTCTGCGACATCGTGAGCCGCGGCGGCTCCCTCCTGGCGGCCTGGATGATCCACCACGACCGGGAGAACCCGCTCTACGAGCAGTTCGATCGTCTCCTGGAGATCGCGCGCCGTTACGACGTGACGCTGAGCCTCGGCGACGGCCTGCGTCCGGGCTGCCTGGCCGATGCCACGGACCGGGCCCAGGTTCACGAGCTGATGGTGCTGGGCGAGCTGACGGAGCGCGCCTGGGAGGCGGGTGTCCAGGTCATGATCGAGGGGCCGGGACACGTGCCCCTCCACCAGGTGGAGGCCAATGTGCTCTTGGAAAAGCGCCTCTGCCACGGCGCGCCCTTCTACATCCTGGGGATGCTCGTGACGGACGTGGCGGCCGGGCACGATCACATCGCGGGCGCCATCGGCGGGGCGGTGGCGGCGGCGGCGGGGGCCGACATGCTCTGCTACGTGACCCCCGCCGAGCACCTGGGGCTTCCCGACGCCGAGGATGTGCGGGCGGGCATCATGGCCTTCCGCATCGCGGCCCATGCCGGCGACCTGGCCAAGGGCGTCAAGGGCGCCTGGGAGTGGGACGTGGAGATGAGCCGGGCGCGCAAGGCTCTGGACTGGGAGCGGCAGATCGCCCTGGCCCTCGACCCCGAGCGGGCCCGGTGGTACCGCGAGATGCGGAACCCGCGCGGCATGGTGGAGTGCACCATGTGCAGCAACTACTGCGCCATGCGGATCAGCACGGAGGCCTTCGGCAAATCGGCCTACGAGGCCTGCTGAGGTCGCGGGAGGGAAAGAGCCTTCCAAGGCCCGCGCCGGGCCGCCCCTGCGGCATGGCATGGGGAACCCGCACGCGGAGCGGCCAGGGTTCGGCGCACGGGAGGTATATCGGTGGGCTTCCTTGCCGCCACGGCGGAGATGTTCCTTCGGTTTGTGTTCGGGGTGATCTTCTCCACCTCGGGCTGGTCCAAGGTGCGCCTTGGCGCCGCGCGCTGGTTGGCGCTCGGCGCGGTGGAAGGGGCGGTCGGACTGGCGGTCCTGACCGGCTTTGCCCTGAAATGGGTGACGCCCGTCCTTCTTTTGCTCCTGGCCGTCTTCACCGTCTATCTTTACCGGGCGTGGCGCAGGCAGGTGCGCAAGAAGTGCGGCTGCGGCGGCGTGCTGGGTGACGCCATGATCGGCCAGGCCATCCTGCTCCGCAACGGCATCCTGGGGCTGGGAGCGGGCGCCCTTTTGGCGCTGGTGGCGGGCGGCGGCCGCGCCGCGGGCGTGGATCTGCTGCTCCGACAGGGGGTGCCCGCCTTTCCGTTTGAGACGTGGGCCGGTTCCGCCGCCGGCCTCCTTTTGGGGGGAGCCGCCTTCGGGTTATGGTTGCGGTTTCGTCCGACCGGCGACCGGCCGCTGCCGTCCGACGGCCCGGCGGCCTAGGGACACGCTGGTACTGGGGACATGGCCGCCTCCTGGAGCACGGTTTCCACCATCTCGGCCGGATCGAGCTGCCTGTCGCGGCGCTCTTCGATGGTTACTTCTGTCACGACTCGCCCGGCGCCGGCCTCCAGGGCGGCCCGGTGCATCCGGGCCGCCAGATCCAGGATGCGGTCCAGGTCCCCGCTGACCACGGTGCCGGTGGGCGTGAGCTGATGGTGGATGTCGGGCGTCTCGCGCACCAGACGGTAGCAGGTCGAGACGTAGCGCGAGTAGCTCGGGTTGTCCGTCCCCACCGGAATGATGCGAATCTCGGCCACGGGCAAAGGTCCTTCCCCCCGGCGCCCCGCCGCCGGGTGTCCGGTCGGCGGGGCATGATGCGGCACAATGCTAGCGTGCACCGGGGGACGAGCGGCCATTCCATCCCCGGGTTATCAACTCTGGGACAGGGCCGGCTGCGCGGCGTCCCCCGGCCGGGAAGCGGCGCGGCGACGGGTCATGCTAGAATCAGATGATGTTCCTTTGGAGGAGGGAAGCGCCATGCGCGAGAAGGTGGAGGCGGTCTTGGAGCGCATCCGCCCCGGCCTGCAGATGGACGGGGGGGACGTGGAGCTGGTGGAGGTGGACGAGGCGGCGGGCGTGGTGAAGGTGGCGCTCACGGGGGCCTGCGGCCACTGTCCCATGTCCGTGATGACCCTCAAGATGGGGATCGAGCGCACCATCCGCCAGGAAGTCCCCGAGGTGACGGAGGTCGTGGCGGTCTGACCGGGGGCGGCGAGTGCCGCCGCAGGCGGGAGGGCGCCGCAGGAGGCGGCGCCCAAGTTTTTTATAGTACGAGCTTGCAAAAGCCCCGGGCGGTGCTAGACTTAAGCAAAAGTCGAGAGGAGTGGGTACGGTGGTAACGGTGACGGAGGCGGCGCGGGAGCGCCTGGCCAGGCTGCTGGCGGTAAACGGCAAGGAGGAGGGCTACCTGCGCCTGTACGTGGCTCCCGGCGGCTGCAGCGGGTACAGCTACGGCCTGGCCCTGGAGGAGACGCCGGGCAACGGGGACGTGGTGGTGGAGGAGGGCGGCCTGCGGCTTCTCATTGACGATTTCAGTGCGCCCTTCGTGGCCGGCGCCGAGATAGACTACGTGGACAATCTCATGGGCGGCGGCTTTGCCATCAAAAACCCCAACGCGGCGGGCACCTGCGGTTGCGGTCAGTCCTTCCGGCCCAAGGAGGGCGATGGGGGCTCGCCCGCGCCCTGCTGCTAGACGCCGCCAAAGGGTCTGCTGATGCTTTTCTGGCGCCTCACGCCCCGTTAAAATGAAGGATAACGAAACGGCACGCTGGCGGCGGCCCGCGCGGGCTGCCACGGGCACGGTGAAGGAGAGTTCTTAGGTCTCGGCGTGCCGGGCAGAATCGGCGGGGAAGGGGCGAGCGAGGTGCGCGTTGGGCACTCCGGCGACGAGGGTCTCAGCCTGGCCCAGGTCCGGCGCATGGGGGCCGAGCTGTCGGAGGAGGAGCAGCGCGCCTACCGGCTCAACGCCCAGAACCGCGTGCGGCTCATCTTTTGGGAGCTGACCTCGGGTTGCAACCTGCGCTGCCAGCACTGCCGTGCCGTGGCCCAGCCGGGCCGCGACCCCGACGAGCTCACCCTGGACGAAATCCGCGCCGTCCTTGACGACATCGTCACCTTCGCCAATCCCATCCTCATCCTGACGGGGGGTGAGCCCCTCTACCGGCCCGACTTTTTCGACATCGCCTCCTACGCCTCGGCGCGCGGGTTGAGGGTGGCCATGGCCACCAACGGCACTCTGGTGGACGACGGGGTGGCGCGCCGCGCCAGGGAGGCGGGGGTCCTGCGGGCCAGCATCAGCATAGACGGGGCGCGGGAGGAGACCCACGACGGCTTTCGCCGCATACCCGGTGCCTTCCGCCGCGCCCTGGAGGGAGTCCGGCACCTGCGCCGCCACGGGATCGAGGTCCAGTTCAACATGACGGTGACCAAGCACAACGTGGCGGAGCTTCCCGAGATCGTGGAGCTGGCGCGCGCCCACGACGCCCAGGCGGTCCACCTCTTCATGCTGGTGCCGGTGGGCTGCGGCGTCGAGATCACCGAGGAAAAGATGCTGCCGCCGGCCGAGTACGAGCGGGTCCTCCACTGGTTTTACGACCAGTCCCAGACGGTCCCCCTCGAGTTCAAGGCCACCTGCGCCCCCCACTTCTTCCGCGTCATGCTGCAGCGGGCCAAGGCCGAGGGGCGGCGGGTCACCTTCCAGACCCATGGGATGAACGCCATGACCAAGGGGTGCCTGGCCGGCACGGCCGTGTGCTTCATCTCCCGCGTGGGACAGGTGCAGCCGTGCGGGTACCTGCCGCTGGCCGCCGGCAACGTGCGGGAGCGGCCCCTATCGGTCCTCTGGCGCGACTCCGAGCTCTTCTCCTCCCTGCGCGATCCGGGCCGGCTGGGAGGCAAGTGCGGTGCCTGCGAGTACAAGACGGTCTGCGCCGGCTGCCGCGCCCGCGCGTACGGCATGACGGGCGACTACCTGGCCGAGGAGCCCTTCTGCGTGCACGTTCCCCCGCGCTACAGCGCCGCCGGCTGAGGCGGCCTCCACCCGCCAGCGACCCCCGGGTTCCTTCCCGGCGCCGTAGACACCGGTGCAGTCCCTGCGGGCATGTCACAGGCGGGGCTGTGGCCGACTTCCCCTCACCAGCGCAGGACGGCGGCCGCCGCCGTGAGCCCGCCACCGAAGGCCACGAGGCCCACGAGCTCCCCCGGCCGCAGGCGGCCGTTGGACGCCGCCTCGTGCAGGGCGATGGGGATGCTGGCCGCCGAGGTGTTGCCGCAGCGGTCCACGTTGACCATCACCTTCTCCAGGGGGAAGCCGAGCTGGCGGGCCACGGTCTCGATAAGGCGCAGGTTGGCCTGGTGGGGGACGAGCCAGTCGAGGTCACCGGCGGCCAGCCCGGCGTCGGCCAGGGCCAGCAGCAGGAGCTCGGCCATGGCGCGCACGGCGCGGCGGGCCAGCGGGCCACCCCGCATGACCATGCGGTCGCGGCGGGCGGCCAGGCCCTCGGGTGTGAGGGGTTCCCGCGAACCCCCTGCCGGGACGAGAAAGAGGTCGGCGGCCTCCCCCTCGGCGGCCAGGCGGACTGAGAGGAGGCCTCGGGGCGCAGCGCCGTCTTCGCGCCCTGGCGCGTCTTCCCCCGGAGGCGGCGGCGTGCCGCGGGCGTGGTAGCGGCAGGCTCCGTCGCCGGCCGGAGGCGGGCCCGGGGCGGCGGAGAGGAGCAGCGCCCCGGCGCCGTCGCCGAAGAGGGCGGCCGTGTCCGGGTCGTCCCAGTTGACGCGGCGGGACATGACGTTGGCGCCCACCAGGAGGACGTGGCGCCCGCGGCCGGCGCGCAGGACGGCGTCGGCGACGAAGAGGCCGTAGATGAAGCCCGAGCAGGCGGCGGCCAGGTCGAAGCCGGCGGCACGGCGGGCGCCGAGGCGGGCGAGGACCAGGGGCGCGCTCGGTGGCATGGGGTGGTCGGGGGTGCTGGTGCAGAGGATGAGGAGGTCGAGCTCCTCCGGGGGCAGCGCCGCGGCTGCCAGGGCTTGCCGGGCCGCGGCGGCGGCCAGGTCGGAGGTGGCCTCCCCGGGGGCGGCCAGGTGGCGGCGGCGCACGCCGGTGCGCCGCTCGATCCAGCCCGACGGCAGTCCAAGGCGGGCCTCCAGGTCGAAGCTGGTCAGGACAGCACCCGGCAGGCAGGCGCCGGTGGCAAAGGGTGCGAGCCGCACCGGTGGCAGGGGCGTCGCCATGTCCGCCCCCATTCTACCGGAGCGGGCAACCGTTGCCGAGAACATAGAAATCTGTTCCCGACATCCGCCCGTCGCCGGACGGAGGCGCCGGTCTTACGCGCACTCGCGCCGCCGGCTTCCCGCTTCCTCCGGGACCGCCCGCCTCCCGGCGGGTCTTACATCCC
>FWPU01001145.1_pt1 | contig 81967 bp, 87 predicted proteins | sample 2228361 | NCBI WGS metagenome assembly FWPU01 (sample SAMEA103939777, study PRJEB20133) | metagenome | reverse complement strand
CCGGTAAACGGCGGCCGTAACTATAACGGTCCTAAGGTAGCGAAATTCCTTGTCGGGTAAGTTCCGACCTGCACGAATGGCGTAACGACTTGGGCACTGTCTCAACCAGGGACTCGGCGAAATCGCAGTACGAGTAAAGATGCTCGTTACCCGCGACAGGACGGAAAGACCCCGGGACCTTTACTGCAGCTTGGTGTTGGGTTCTGGCAGGTGTTGCGTAGGATAGGCGGGAGGCGACGAAGCCCGGGCTCCGGCTCGGGTGGAGCCACCCTTGAAATACCGCCCCTCATCTGTTGGGACTCTAACCCGGGCCCGTGATCCGGGTCGGGGACAGCGCCTGGTGGGCAGTTTCACTGGGGCGGTGGCCTCCTAAACGGTAACGGAGGCGCCCAAAGGTTCCCTCAGCCTGGTTGGCAATCAGGCGTCGAGTGCAAGGGCACAAGGGAGCTTGACTGCGAGACCGACGGGTCGAGCAGGTGCGAAAGCAGGGCCTAGTGATCCGACGGCTCCTCGTGGTAGGGCCGTCGCTCAACGGCTAAAAGGTACCCCGGGGATAACAGGCTGATCGCTCCCAAGAGTCCATATCGACGGAGCGGTTTGGCACCTCGATGTCGGCTCGTCTCATCCTGGGGCTGGAGCAGGTCCCAAGGGTCGGGCTGTTCGCCCGTTAAAGAGGCACGCGAGCTGGGTTTAGAACGTCGTGAGACAGTTCGGTCCCTATCCGTCGCGGGCGCAGGAGACTTGCGGGGAGCTGCCCCTAGTACGAGAGGACCGGGGCGGACGTACCTCTGGTGTGCCAGTTGTCGCGCCAGCGGCACGGCTGGTTAGCCACGTACGGACGGGATAAGCGCTGAAAGCATCTAAGTGCGAAGCCCACCCCTAGATGAGGTCTCCCACTGGGTCGACCAGGTAAGGCCCCTCGCAGACCACGAGGTTGATAGGCTGGAGGTGTAAGCACGGCAACGTGTTCAGCCGACCGGTACTAATAGGCCGAGGACTTGGCTCCGCTCGCGCTCGCCATCGGGTTCCGAGCTCTGCTCGGAGCCGGACCTCCGATCCGTGGAGGCGTTTCGGTGGCCATAGCGGAGGGGAAACACCCGGATCCATCCCGAACCCGGAAGTTAAGCCCTCCAGCGCCGATGGTACTGCCCGGGGGACCGGGTGGGAGAGTAGGTCGCCGCCGGAACATCCTTGGAACGAGCCGCCGCGAGGCGGCTCGTTCCGTTCCCGGGGGTCGTCACCCGGCCGCCGCGCCCGCGTCCGGTACCCTGGGTGCGTGCCGAAGGCCCTCCGTCCCTCGTCCCGACCGCCGAAGCCCCCGGCGCGCTCCCTCCCCAAGGAGATCCTGTGGGAGCTCCGGGAGACGGCCCGCCCGGGCAAGGCGGAGATGGCCATCTCTCGCCTCGATCGGGCCGTCGAGCTGCTCGCCCGCGGTGACGCGCGCGCGGCGGCGACGGAGGCCGTGAAGGCGAAGGCCCTCGCCCCACGGTCCCCCGCGGTGCGGGAGGTGCTCGGGATCGCCCTGTACCACCTCGAGCGGTACCGCGAGGCGCTCGCGGAGCTCCAGGCCTACCGTCGGATGTCGGGCCGGGCCGACCAGAACCACCTCATCGCCGATTGCCTGCGCGCCGTCGGGCGCCCGGAGCGGGCCGTGGAGCTCGCCGAGGAGGCCCTCGCGTCCCGCGGCGTCCCCATCGCCTCGAAGGCCGAGGCCGTGATCGTGGCGGCGAGCGCCCTCGCCGACATGGGCCGCATCGAGCAGGCCCTGGGGCTGCTCCGCCGGGTGCGAACGCGGGAGGACGTCGCCTCCCCCGAGGTGCTCCGCGTCTGGTACGTGACCGGCTCGATCCTCGAGCGCGCCGGTCGACCCCGCGACGCCGAGCGCGAGTACCGGAAGATCCTCCGCCACGACCCGGCCGCCTTCGACGTGGCCGAGCGCGTCGCTCAGCTCTCGGGCTGAGCCGCCGCGGCCTCCCGCTCGGCGCGCTTCCGCCAGTATCGGAGGAGCCCGAGCGCGTTCACCCGGACGGCCGACAGGAGCTCGAACCGCGTGAGGTCGATCGCGGCCTCCGCGCCGGTCTCCACGTCCTCCCGGGCCACCCTCTCGAGGAGGGCCACGATCTCCTCCACGTCCTCCGTGCGTTCCAGGGCCGACCGCACGGCCTCGGCCCACGAGCGGGTCCTGCGGGCGGCGAGCTCGCAGATCCGCTCCACCTCACGCACCGGGCCGAAGTGCGAGAACAGGATGAAGGCGTCCCTGGCGCGGGAGCGGATCCGCTCGATGCTCGCCAGGGCGGCCTCGAGGTCGAAGTCCGGTGGTGGGGTGGCCGGGCGCAGGACCGGGAGGTCCGGGAGGTGGATCCCGAGCGCGTCGCCCGAGAACACCGCCCCCGTGGAGGAGTCCACGAGGGCGACGTGGTGGGACGCGTGGCCGGGGGTGTGGAGGGCCTCGAGCGAGCGCCCGCCGAGCTCGATCCGCTCGCCGTCCGGCAGGGGGCGGAGGCGCTCGGAGGGGACGGGGTGGACCGGACCGAAGAGGGCGGCCATCCGCTCCTCCCCGTACAGGCGGGTCGCGCTCGACACGAGCCGGCTCGGATCGGCCAGGTGCGGCGCTCCGCGTTCGTGGACCCATACCGTGGTCCGGGGGAACCGCCGGGCGAGCTCCCCCACGCCCCCGGCGTGGTCGAGGTGGATGTGCGTGACCACGATGTGGGCGAGGTCCTCGGGCCCGATGCCGTGCCGCTCGAGGCCGGCCGTCACGGCCTCGGCCGAGGTCGTCGGGCCCGTCTCGACGATGGCCGGGCGCTCGGCGGCCAGGAGGTAGGCCGCCGTGTACCGCTCGCGACCGCCGTAGAACGTGTCGATCGCGACGAGGTCGGGGGCGATCTCGACGGTGACCGGCTCCACGGCCCCAGTGTAGGGGGGCAGCGCATCGGCGCGGCGACCCGAGGCGTGTCGGTGGGGGGTGCTACGGTCCCCCCAACCGGACAGGAGGGGGCCATGGTCTCGGTGAACGTGGTCGTGCTCGCCGGCACCGTCGCGACGGACCCCGTCGAGCGGCGCATGCCGTCGGGTGACGAGGTCACCGAGCTCCGGGTCTCCGTTCCGGATGGCGGGAAGCGGCTCCTCCCCCTCCCGGTCGCGGTCTGGCACCGGGACGTCGGCAAGCGGGCCCTGGAGGGCATCGCCAAGGGCGACGAGGTCCTGGTCCACGGCCAGCTGATCCGCCGCTTCTACCGGAGCGGAGCCGGAGCTCGGAGCCTCACGGAGGTGGTGGCGACCGGCATCAAGAAGCTCGAGCCGCGGGATCCCGGCTCGTCGGGGGCCGGCGGCCCCGCGTAGCCGCCCCGGCTCGTCACGGACGGTCGGCGTCGAGGGCGCGGAGCACCATGCCGGAGCGCGGCTTCGGCCAGAAGAAGGTGGACTTCTGCGGCAGCCGCTCGCCGCGGTCCACCACCTCGCGGATCCGCCGGGCCGAGGTGGGGGGCAGGATGAACGCGGCGCGCGCGGAGCCCTGGCGGACCGCGTCCTCGGCCTCGACCGCGTCGTGCGTGTAGCGGAGATCCGCGTCGCGGTCCCGCAGGGGCCCTCGGTGGAGCGCGCACACCGTCGGCGGCTCGCCCTGCTCGATCCGCAGGAGCCGGTGCGCGGGGACACCTCGGTCGAGCGTGACGAGGCCGTAGACGAGGCCCTCGTCGTCCACACCGTCGAGGAGCTCGTGGAGGTCCGGCACGCGGGTGCCGTCCGCGGGCGGCGGATCGCCCCCGACGAGGAGACGGTGGTAGGGGAGGACCGGGGGATCCTCCAGGGTCGCGTCCAGCAGGAGCATCATGACGCGGTCCCAGGGGCCGGGGCCGTGGCGGGCCCGCATCTCCTCCCGGTAGCGCAGCCCGGTCGTGTAGCGATGGTGCCCGTCGGCGATCATGAGGCGCTCGTCGCCGAGGAGCCGATCGAGCGCGAGGCGCTCGGGGGGGACGACCCACGTGCGGTGCTCCACGCCGGCCTCGTCCAGGACCTGGGCCTGTGGGGGCGATCCGGCGATGGTCTCCAAGGCGGCGGCGAGCTCGTGCCGAGGCCCGGCGAAGATGGCCTGGATGCACGAGAGGTTGGCCCCGGTCGCCCGCAGCAGGCGGAGGCGATCGGCGACCGGCCCGGGCATCGTCTCCTCGTGGGGCAGGATCGAGCCCCCCCAGTCCTCGACCTCCACGGCGGCGACCACCCCGCGCAGACGCCGCTCTCGTCCGTGGAGGCGGAAGCGCATCTCGTAGACGAAGTACGCGGGCTCGGAGGTGGCTCGGAGGACGCCCTCGTCCCGCCACCGCCGGAGGAGTCGGGCGGCCTCCGTATACTGGTCATCCTGGTCGCCGCCCGGGCGCTCCTCGCCGAGCTCCAGGCGGATGACGTTGTAGGGGCTGAGCGCCTGGAAGCGATGCCGCTCCGCCGGCGAGATCACGTCGTAGGGGGGCGTCGTGACCAGGTCGAGCGAGCCGACGCGCTCGCGATCGTAGAGGAGCCCGACGAACGGGAAGACCTTGGGCACGCGCCTTGTATAGCAGAGCCTCCGGAGAGTCCGCCTACGACCTGTACGTGCGGGGCACCCGCTTCCTGCGGGACGGCCACCCGCACCAGGCCGCCATGCTCCTCGCGCGGGCCAAGCTGCTCGAGCCCGAGAAGGCCTCGATCCGGGAGGCCCTCGGCCGGGCGTGGTTCCTCACGGGCCGGATGGCCCGGGCTCGGCGGGAGTTCGCCAAGGCCGTGGCGATCGACCCGGTCAACGACTACGCGCACTTCGCGCTGGGCCTGGCGTGCGAGCGCACGGGCCAGCGGGCCCGCGCCCTCGCCCACCTGAAGCTCGCGGTGGCCCTCCGGCCGGGCGTGGACGAGTACGAGCGAGCCCTCGAGCGCCTGGCCGGCTGATGCGCCTGGTCGACGCGTACGACCCGATCCTCCTCGACCTCGACGGGGTGCTGTTCCGGGGGCCCGAGGTCATCCCCGGCGGTCCCGAGACGCTCGAGGCCCTTCGGCGCGAGGGGCACCGCCTCGCGTTCGTGACGAACAACTCCGCCCGGACCCCCGAGGCCGTGGCGTCCATGCTCCGGGGGTTCGGGTACACGGCCGACCCGGGGGAGGTGGTCACCTCGGCCCTCGCCGCCGCCGAGCTCGTGGCCGCCCGCGGCTACCGCCGCGCGTTCGTGGTCGGCGAGGAGGGCATCCGGCGGGCGCTCGCGGAGGCCGGGGTGGAGGTGGCCGACGGCGAGCCCGAGCGAGCGGACTGCGTCGTCGTGGGCTGGGACCGGCAGGTCACCTACGCCAAGCTCCGGCGGGCCTGCCTGCTGGTGCAGCGGGGAGCGGCGCTCGTCGCGACGAACGACGACCGCGCCTACCCCGCCCCCGAGGGGCTCTGGCCCGGCGCCGGCGCCCTCCTCGCGGTCGTGACGACCACGACCGGGGCCGCGCCCGAGGTGGCGGGCAAGCCCCACCCCCCGCTGTTGCAGGCCGCCGTGCGGCGCGTCGGCGACGGACGCCCGCTCGTCGTGGGCGACCGCCTGGAGACCGACATCGCCGGCGCCGCGGCCCTCGGGTGGGACAGCGTCCTCGTGCTCTCCGGGGTCACCGACGCCGAGCGCGCCGCGGCCTCCACGATCCGGCCCACGTACGTGGTGGCCGACGTGCGGGGGCTCCTCGAGCCGCCCCCGGGACGGGATCGGGAGCCCCCGGGAGGGGATCAGAAGTAGTCGGGCCTGGGGGGCGTCCAGATCACCCTGGGGGGCGTGCGGCGCCCACGGAACAGCAACCACGTGACGAGGAACCCGAACACGAAGCCGCCCACGTGGGCCCAGTACGCGACGCCCCCGGCGAGCTGGGTCCCGAGCTGGCCGACGCCGCTGAAGAGCTGGAGCACGAACCACAGCGCGAGGACGAAGCCCGCGGGGAGGTCCACCACGGTGATGAACCAGGCGAGGACGAGCGTGGTCACCCGGGCGTGCGGGAACAGCACGAGGTAGGAGCCGAGGACCGCCGCGATCGCGCCCGAGGCGCCCACCGTGGGGATCGTCGAGTCCGGTCCGAAGGCGAGCTGGAGCAGCATGGCCGCGACCCCGCCGAGGAGGTAGAAGAGGAGGAACGTGAGCCTCCCCAGACGGTCCTCGACGTTGTTCCCGAACACCCACAGGAACAGCATGTTCCCGGCGATGTGGAGCCAGCCCCCGTGGAGGAACATCGCGACGAACACGGACGCGAGCCAGCTCTTGCCGGGGCATCGTCGAAGCATGTAGCCCTGGACCTCGAGGCCGGCTCCGGACCCGAACTCGGCGTCCAGGGCCCGCCGGGCCATCGCCCCGCCGTGCGCGAGGTTCTCCTGGTGCGAGATCTCCCAGGGGATCGCCGCGTTGCAGAAGAAGAAGCCCTGTTGCCGAGCCTCGCTCGCGAAGATGGGCTGCCACAGCAGGAACGCGGCGACGTTGGCGGCGATGAGCAGCAGCGTGACGACGGGCACGCGACGCGTGGGGTTCGCGTCCCGGATCGGGATCACGCCGAGCCTCTCCCTCGCGTCACGGGCGAGAAGCCTAGCAGCGTGCGGCGCCGACCCCGGCGTATCCTGTCCGGGGACGACGAAGGAGGGATGCGATGACGAGCATCACCGACGTCCGCAAGTTCATGGAGGCCGCCGTCGGCAAGCTCTCGCCCGCCAAGGCCCAGTCCCTCGCGCGATCGCTGCTCCGGGGGCAGGGCAAGGACCAGGTCACCAAGGCGGCCCAGGAGCTCCTGGAGTGGTCGCAGAAGAACCGGCAGCGGATCGCGGACCTCGTGCGCGCCGAGGTGCGGACGCAGCTCTCGGCGGTCGGGGTCGCGACGAAGGACGAGCTCGACGCGCTGAAGAAGCGGGTGCGGGAGCTCGAGCGCGCGGCCGCGCCCAAGCGGGCGACGGCCCGCAAGCCGGCGGGCTCGAAGACCACGGCCCGACGGGCCAAGGCCGAGGCGGCGGCCGGGGAGGCCGGCGGAGGGGCGGCGTCGCCGGGCGCGGCGTGACCAGGCGTCGCCTCGACGCCGAGCTCGTGCGGCGGGGTCTCGCGACCTCCCGGGCGGAGGCCCAGGAGGCGGTGCGCCGGGGGCTCGTACGGGTCTCGGGCGCCCCGGTGACGAAGCCCGCCTCGCTCGTGACGCCGGGTGAGGCGCTGGAGCTCGTCCGGCCGACCCGACGCTACGTCTCGCGGGGCGGGGAGAAGCTCGATGCCGCCCTCGCCCGGTTCGGGGTGGACCCGGCCGGCCGTGAGTGCCTGGACCTCGGGGCCTCGACCGGGGGGTTCACCGACCGCCTCCTGCGCGGAGGGGCGGCCCGGGTGACGGCGGTGGACGTCGGCCACGGGCAGCTCGCCTGGCGCCTGCGCACCGACCCCCGGGTCGTCGTCCTGGAGCGCACGAACGCGCGGACCCTGACCCCCGATCGCCTCCCCGCCCGGCCGGACCTCATCGTGGCGGATCTGTCGTTCATCTCGCTCACCCTCGTCGCTCCGGCGATGGCCGCCGTCGCGGCGGCGGGCGCCGATGTCATCGTCCTCGTCAAGCCCCAGTTCGAGGTGGGGCGCGAGGAGGTGGCGCGGGGTGGCGTGGTGCGCGACCCCGAGGCCTGGCGGCGGGCCATCGAGCGCGTGGGGCGCGCCCTCGCGGCGAGCGGCTTCGGGCCCGTCGCGGTCATGGCCTCGCCCGTCCGTGGGCCCGCCGGGAACGTCGAGTTCCTCCTCTACGCGGTCCAGGGGGCCGAGCCGAGGGAGCTCGATTTCGACGCCGCGGTGGTCGAGGGGCTCGCCCTGATCGGGGGGCGCGCGTGAAGCGCGTGGGCTTCGTCGTCCACCCGGACCGCGAGACGGCCCACTTCGCCGCCGACCGCATCGCGGGGTTCCTCGAGGAGCGGGGCGTGGACTGCCGGTGGCTCCGCGACGATGGCGAGGACGCCCGGGCCCAGGCCTTCGCCGAGGGGTTGGACCTCGTGGTCTCCGTCGGGGGCGATGGGACCTTCCTCCACGCCGCCCACCTCGCCTCCCGGATCGCCTGCCCGATCCTCGGCGTGAAGGTCGGGCGGCTGGGGTTCCTCACGGAGGTCGAGCCGGAGGACGCGCCGGCCCTGATCGAGCGGGCCCTGGCGGGGGCCGCCTGCATCGAGGAGCGGATGGCCGTGCTGGCGGAGGCCATCGCGGGGGCGACCTTCGAGCCCCAGTGGGCCCTGAACGAGGTGATCCTGGAGAAGAAGGCTCGCCACCGGCTCGTGCGCCTCGCCCTCTTCGTGGACGACGAGTACGTGACCACGATCTCGGCCGACGGCGTGATCGTGGCGACCCCGACCGGATCCACCGCCTACTCCTTCTCCGGCGGGGGGCCGATCGTGACGCCCACCGTGCCCTGCCTCATCGTCACGCCGGTAGCGGCGCACATGGTCTTCGACCGGTCCCTCGTCCTGCACCAGGATCAGCAGGTCGTGCTCGAGGTCGTCGGGGACGAGGAGGGGGTGCTCTCGGCCGACGGCCGGGAGAGCCTGGAGGTGCCGATCGGCGCCCGGGTCCGGATCCGTCGCGCGCCGAACCCGGCGCGGGTGATCCGTCCGGAGGGCGCGCCGTCCTTCCACGCCCTCGTCCGTGAGAAGTTCGACCTGCCGGGGGAGCTACCGGGGACCGGACGTGTCCGCCCCTCGGGGTAGCATCCGAGCCGTGCTCCGCGAGCTGCACATCCGCGGCCTGGGCGTGATCGAGCGACTGGAGCTCGAGCTCCACCCCGGTCTGAACGTGCTCACCGGGGAGACCGGGGCCGGCAAGACGATGATCACGGTGGGCCTCCAGCTCGCGCTGGGGCGGCGGGCCGCGGCCGCCCTCGTGCGCCCGGGTGCGCCCGCCGCCGAGGTGGAGCTCCGCGCCGACGCGCCGCCCGTCGCGATCCGCGAGGGGTGGGCGGAGGTGGGGGAGGTGATCTGCTCCCGCCGGGTCGGCGCGGACGGCCGCAGCACGGCGCGGATCGGGGGGCGCCTCGCGCCGCTGTCGGCCCTGGCGGCGATCGGCGAGGAGCTCGTGGAGCTCCACGGGCAGCACGAGGGGCTCCGGCTGCTCTCGCCGAGCGCCCAGACGGGGTTCCTCGATCGGTTCGCCGGCCCCGAGCACCTGGAGGCGGTGCGGGCCCACGCCCTCGCCCACCGCCGGGTCCGGGAGCTCGCGGAGCGGCTCGAGGAGCTCGAGCGAGGGGAGCGCGAGCGGGAGCGCGAGCTCGATCTCCTCGCCTACCAGATCCGCGAGATCGAGGCCGCCGACCCCCGCCCGGGGGAGCGGGTCGAGCTCGAGGCCGAGGCCTCGCGCCTGGCCCACGTGGAGCGCCTCGTCGAGCTCGCCACGGCCGCCGTCCAGGCGCTCGGGGACGAGGGCGCCGGGGGTGAGGCCCTGGCGACGGCCGCCGGCGCGCTCCGTCGGGCCGCCGAGCTGGACCCCTCGGCCGCGGAGCTCGCCGCGCGGGCCGACGCGCTGGCCGAGGCGGCGACGGAGCTGCTGCGCGAGGCCCGCCGGTACACCGAGGCCTTGGCCGCGGACCCGGCGCGGCTGGAGGAGGTCCAGGCGCGCCTCGCGGTCCTCGGGGACCTGCGCCGCAAGTACGGCGACGACGAGGCGGAGGTCCTCGCGTACCTCGAGCGCGCCAGGGCGCGCGCGGCGGAGCTCGCGGGCTCCGCAACCCGGGCCGAGGGGCTCCGGGCGGAGCTCGAGGAGGCCCGGCGCGCCCTGGCCGGGCTCACCGAGCGCCTCTCCGAGGGTCGCCGCCGAGCGGCCCCGGCCCTGGCGGAGGCCATCGCCGGGGAGCTCTCCGAGCTCGGGATGGCCGGGGCCCGGGTGGAGGTGCGGCTCGCCCCGAACCCCGAGCCCACGGCCGGTGGCGCCGAGCGCGCCGAGCTGCGGTTCGCCGGGGGCCCGGGGCAGCTTCTCCTGCCGCTCGCCAAGGTGGCCTCGGGGGGCGAGCTCGCCCGCACCATGCTCGCCTGTCGCAGCGCGGTGGCCGATCTCGACGACGTCCCGACCCTCGTCTTCGACGAAGTGGACCAGGGGATCGGGGGCGAGGCCGCCCTCGCCGTGGGCCGGCGTCTCGCGCGCCTCGCGGAGCGGCGGCAGGTGCTCGTGGTCACCCACCTGCCGCAGATCGCGGCCTTCGCCGACCACCACGTGGTCGTGGACAAGCGCGAGGGCGCGGCCACGGTCCGGGTCCTCGAGGGGCGGGAGCGCCTGGCCGAGCTCGCCCGGATGCTCGCCGGGATGCCGGGGACCCGGGGGGCGGCCGTCCACGCCGAGGAGCTCCTCGCGGAGGCCGCCCGCCTGCGGGCCGCCGAGCGCGCCGCGTCCTCCCCGGCGTCGGTCCGATAGGCTTGCCGTGTGGGCGCCCGAGGGTCGGGCGCTCCGTCTCGGGAGGTGCCCACGGCCACGTCGAGGACGCACGGGCTGCTCGCCCGTCCGCCCCGCCGCCGCGGTCGCGGCGGGCACGCTCGCTCCGGCACCGCGCGGGTGGACCGGAGGACGAAGCGCCTCGTGCGGCGGGCGGGTCCGGGCGACGTCGCCGTCATCGACCACGAGGACCTCGATCGGGTATCCGCGGAGGCCCTCGTCGAGGCCGGCGTCGTGGCCGTCGTGAACGCCGCCCGGTCCTGCACCGGACGCTACCCGAACCTCGGCCCGCGGATCCTGCTCGAGGCCGGCGTCCCCCTCGTGGACGGGGTCGGTCCCCTGCTCCTGCAGAAGGTCCGGGAGGGCGACACCGTCCGGATCGAGGGCGACCGGATCTACGTCGGGGAGCGGCTGGTCGGGATCGGCGTCCGGCAGTCCGAGACCTCGATCGCGCAGGCGTTGGCGGAGGCCGAGCGGGGGCTGGCGGAGCGGTTCGACCGGTTCGCGCGCAACACCCTCGAGTACCTCCAGCGCGAGCGGGACCTGCTCTTCGGCGGCGCCGGCCTGCCCGAGCTCGACCACTCGCTGGCCGGACGCTCGGTCCTCGTCGTCGTCCGCGGGTACGGCTACAAGGAGGATCTCGCGACCCTCGGTCCCTACATCCGGGACGTGCGCCCGGTGCTCGTCGGGGTGGACGGCGGCGCGGACGCGCTCCTGGAGGCGGGGTACCGGCCGGACATCATCCTCGGCGACATGGACAGCGTCTCGGACGAGGCCCTCCGCCTCGCCCTCTCCCCGCCGGGACGGCTGCGCCGGCGCCGGCCCACGGAGATCGTGCTCCACGCCTACCCGGACGGCAGGGCGCCCGGCCGGGCCCGCCTGGAGGCGCTCGGGGTCCCCTACAAGGTGGTCCGGGCCACGGGGACGAGCGAGGACGTCGCGTTCCTCCTCGCCCACGAGAAGGGCGCCGAGACCATCGTCGCCGTGGGCACCCACGGCAACCTCCGCGAGTTCCTCGACAAGGGCCGCGAGGGCATGTCGAGCACCTTCCTCGTCCGGCTCCGGGTCGGGGAGATCCTCATGGACGCGAAGGGCGTCTCGCGGGTGTACGCGCCGGGGCTGCGGACCCGCGACGCGGTCCTGCTCCTCGGGGGCGCCCTCGGCGCGATGGCCCTCGTCATCGCCGTCTCCCCGTCGCTGCGCCTGTACGTCACCCTGCTCCTCGATCAGCTCCGCCAGTGGCTCTTCGAGCTGCGCGCCCCCTGGTGAGACCTCGGTGATCTCCTTCCGCCAGCACGTGGTCACGATCGTCGCGATCTTCCTCGCCCTCGCCCTCGGCATGCTCGCCGGCAGCGCCTTCATCCAGCCCCGGTTGGCGGACCAGCTCCGGGCGCAGGTGGAGGCGCAGCGCCGGACCATGGACGGCCTGCGGGACCAGGTGGGGGAGCTGCGGGATCGGCTGGCGAACGAGCGGGCCTTCAACGACGTGGCCTTCGCCCACCTCACCGAGGGGCGGCTGCTGGGACGACGGGTGGTGGTGATCGCCTGCGAGGGCCTGGACGGGGGCGCCCTCGACGAGGCGCGCCGCGCCCTGGACTCCTCGGGCGCCTCCACGATCGTCCTCGAGGCCCGCGGGGCCCTCGCGCCGACCGACCCCGAGGACGCCGCCGTCCTCGCGGAGCTGCTCGGTGAGGAGGGGGCCGACCCCGCGGAGCTGCCGGGCATCGCCGCGCGGGCGCTCGCCGACCGGCTCGCCGCCGATCCCCATCGCTCCTCGGGGGAGGACCTGCTCCGGGACCTCCTGGCGGCCGGGTACCTGGCGCCCGTGGACGCGGGGCTCACGGAGGAGACCCTCGCGGAGCTGGGGGGGCGCGACGAGATCGTGGTGGTCCTGGCCGGCGGGGAGGACCCGGAGCCGCCCCTGCCCATCGAGGCCTTCGTCGTGCCCCTGGTCGAGCGCCTGACCGCCCGCGACGTCGTCGTCGCCGTGGCGGAGCCGGTGGACGCCGCGGTGCCGTTCGTCGGCGCCCTCCGCGGGTCGGGGCTCGTGACGGTGGACGACGTGGACGAGAGCCGGGGCGGCGCCGCGCTCGTCCTCGCGCTCCAGCGCCTGCTGCTCACCGGCGAGGGCGGGCGCTACGGCGTGAAGGACGGCAGCGAGCCCCTGCCCCCGCCGCCGTGAGCCGGCGGGTGGTGGCGCTCGTCGCGGCCCGGGACGAGGCCGGGCGCATCGGGCGGACCGTGCGAGCCCTGCGGGAGATCCCGGGCCTCACCGAGGTGGTGGTCGTGGACGACGGCTCCCGCGACGGCACCGCCGCGGAGGCCGCGGCGGCCGGCGCCCGCTGCCTCCGCGCGCGGCGGGGCGTCGGCAAGGGGCGGGCGCTCGAGGGGGCCCTCCGGCGGCTGCCCCCCGCCGACGTCTGGCTGCTCGCCGACGGCGACCTCGCCGAGACCGCATCGGCCCTCCGGTCGATCCTCGAGCCGGTCCTCACCGGGTGGACCGATCTCGCCATCGCCAGGTTCCCCCCGGCCCAGGGGGGCGGGTTCGGCCTCGTGAAGCGGGCCGCCGCCGCGGCGATCCGCCTGCTCACGGGCTTCCGGGCGGAGGAGCCCCTCTCCGGCCAGCGCGCCATCACGGGCCACGCGCTCGCGGCCTGCCGGCCGCTCGCGCGCGGCTTCGGCGTGGAGACCGCGATGACCATCGACGCGCTCCGGGCCGGCCTCCGGGTCGTGGAGGTCCCCGCCGAGCTCGCCCACCGGCGCACGGGCCGGACGCTCCGGGGGTTCGCCCACCGCGCCCGCCAGGGCCTCGACATCGCGCTCGCGGTCCTCCCGCGGGCCCTGGGGCTCCACTGATGGGCTGGGGTCGACTCCTCGCCGAGAACCATCGGGGCCGGCCGGTCCCGCGGATGCTGTGGATCCCCCTCGACGTCTCGGCCCTGGGGACCTGGCTCCTGGCCGAGGCCCTGGGACGGGCGGGGGAGGGGAGCTGGGGCGCCGTCGCGGGGCTCCTCCTCGTCTCGGCCGCCGGCCTCGTGGACGACCTCGCGCCGCCGGGCCCTCGCGGCCTCCGTGGACACCTGCGGGCCCTGCTCTCGGGCCGGATGACCACGGGGGCCCTGAAGGCCCTCGTCGCGCTCGGCGCGAGCGTCGTCGTGATCGCGCTCCAGCCGCCCCGTCCGGGGTGGACGCGGCTCGCCGGGGTCGTCCTGCTCCTATCCTCCACGAACCTCTGGAACGGGCTCGACGTGCGCCCGGGCCGCGCGCTCAAGGCGTTCGTCCCGGTGGCGGCCTGGTTCGCGATCGCCGGGCCGCTCGCCCGGTTCCCGGGGGCTCTCGGGGCGCTCGTCGGCGCGCTCCTGGCCCTGCCCCTGGACCTCCGCGAGCGCGGGATGCTCGGGGACGCGGGCTCGAACGCCCTGGGGTTCGTCGCGGGCGCGTGCCTGTACCTCGGGCTGCCCGACGTCGGCGTGGCGATCGCCGGCGCCTGCGCCCTCGGGCTGAACCTGCTCGCTGAGACCGTGACGCTCTCGCGGCTCATCGAGGCCCTGCCGCCGCTCCGGGCGCTCGATCGGCTCGGGCGCCTGCCCTGAGCCACCCCGCCTCCGCCCGGAGCGATCTCGGAGATGCGAGAGCGCGTCGGCGGGACCTGTTAGCATGCGGTCCCGAGGTGCAGGACGAGCCGAGATACATCTTCGTGACCGGTGGGGTCGCCTCGGGCCTCGGCAAGGGCATCACCACCGCCTCCCTCGGCCGCCTCTTCAAGTCCCGCGGGCTGCGCGTCGCGCTCCAGAAGCTCGATCCCTACGTCAACGTGGATCCGGGCACGATGAACCCGTTCGAGCACGGCGAGGTGTTCGTGCTCGACGACGGAGCGGAGACGGATCTCGACCTCGGGCACTACGAGCGGTTCGTGGACGCCAGCCTCCACCGGGGTTCGAACGTCACCACCGGCTCCATCTACTCGAGCGTGATCGCGAAGGAGCGCCGGGGCGACTACCTCGGCAAGACCGTCCAGGTGATCCCGCACATCACCGACGAGATCAAGGAGCGGATCCGCTCCTACGCCCGGGCGGAGGCCGCGGATCTGCTCATCGTGGAGATCGGCGGGACCGTGGGCGACATCGAGTCCCTGCCGTTCCTCGAGGCGATCCGGCAGCTCCGCAACGAGGTCGGTCGGGAGCGGTGCGCCTTCGTCCACGTGAGCCTCATCCCGTTCATCGGCCCCTCCGGGGAGCTGAAGACGAAGCCCACCCAGCACTCCGTGAAGGAGCTGCGATCCCTCGGTCTGCAGCCCGACGCCATCGTGTGCCGCTCGGACCGCCCCATCGGGCGTCACCTGAAGGAGAAGATCTCCCTGCTCTGCGACGTGCCGATCACGGGCGTCGTCAGCGCCCCCGACGCGGCCTCGATCTACGAGGTCCCGCTCATCCTGCAGCGGGAGGGCCTGGACGAGCTGCTCGCGCGCCACCTGGGGATCGAGGCCCAGGCGGACCTGGGGGAGTGGGAGGAGCTCGTCCGGAGGATCCACGCCGCCACCGAGCCCGTGCGCATCGCCATCGTGGGCAAGTACGTGAACCTCCGCGACGCGTACCTCTCCGTGGTCGAGGCCCTGCGGCACGCCGGGTTCCACCACGGCGCGAAGGTCGAGATCTCCTGGGTCGCCTCGGACGACCTCGCCGAGGGCGGCCGGGAGGTCCTCGAGCGGGCGCACGGGATCCTCGTCCCCGGCGGCTTCGGGGTGCGCGGGGTGGAGGGCAAGGTCGAGGCGATCCGCTACGCCCGCGAGCGGGGCGTCCCCTTCCTCGGGATCTGCCTCGGGCTGCAATGCGCGGTCATCGAGTTCGCCCGGAACGTGTGCGGCCTGGAGGGGGCCAACTCCTCCGAGTTCGACCCCGCGACGCCCCACCCGGTCATCGACCTCCTCCCGGAGCAGAAGAACGTGACGGAGCTCGGGGGATCGATGCGCCTGGGCGCCCAGCCCTGCCACCTCGTGCCCGGGACCCGGGCCGCCGCCGCCTACGGCGAGCAGGTCGTCTACGAGCGGCACCGCCACCGCTACGAGGTGAACCCGGCCTACCACGAGGAGCTCACCCGGCACGGGCTCGTGTTCTCGGGGCTCTCGCCCGACGGGCGCCTCGTCGAGATCGTGGAGCTTTCCGATCACCCCTTCTTCGTGGCGGGCCAGTTCCACCCGGAGCTCCGGTCCCGTCCGACCCGCCCCCACCCGCTCTTCCGGGGGTTCGTGGGGGCCGCCCTCGCGCGCCGGGCGGCCCGCCCCGAGCGTCCCCTCGTGGTGGGGTAGCGCGGTGCCCGGCCGCGAGGTCTACGTCGGCCGGCTGATCCGGGTCGAGGTGCACCCCCTCCCCGGCGGGGACCACGACGTCGTGCGCCACCCCGGCGCGGCCGGCGTGCTGCCGCTCACCCCGAGCGGCGAGGTGCTCCTCGTCCGGCAGTTCCGCCCGGCGATCGGGCAGCACCTCGTGGAGATCCCCGCCGGGCTCCTCGACCGCCCGGGCGAGGACGCGCTCTCGTGCGCGGCGCGGGAGCTCCGCGAGGAGACCGGCTACCGGCATCGGACGATCGAGTTCCTCGGCGGCTACTACTCCTCGGCCGGCTTCACCGACGAGTACGTCCACCTGTTCCTGGCGAGCACGGAGGAGGCCCCGGAGGGGGAGGTGGAGGCGGGGATCGAGCTCCTCCGCCGGCCCTTCGGCGAGATGGTCGCCGCGGCCCGGGCCGGTCGGGTGCGGGACGTGAAGACCGCCCTCGCGCTGCTCCTGGCCGAGGCCCGCCTGGCCGGGGAGGGGGGCCGACCGGTCGTTCGGTAGGCTACCGGGTGCGCCGCCCGCGCCGGACCGGTACGAGGAGGAGCGCCGTGATCGTCGGGATCCCCAGGGAGGTCAAGGACAGCGAGTACCGGGTCGCCGCGACGCCGGAGGGCGTGCGCGAGCTCACCCGGGCGGGCCACCGGGTCGTCGTGGAGGCCGGAGCCGGGACGGGTTCGGCCATCGCCGACGAGGACTTCGCGGCCGCCGGCGCCGAGGTCCTGCCCGACGTCGACGCCGTGTTCGGCGAGGCCGAGATGATCCTCAAGGTGAAGGAGCCGCAGCCCGAGGAATTCGAGCGGTTGCGCCCCGACCACCTCCTGTTCACCTACCTGCACCTCGCCGCGGACAAGGCCCTCACCGAGTTCCTCGTGGAGCGCGGGCTCATCGCGGTCGGGTACGAGACGGTGGAGCTCCCCGACGGCCGGCTCCCGCTGCTCGCGCCGATGAGCGAGATCGCCGGGCGGATGGCTCCCCAGGAGGGGGCGAAGTACCTGGAGCGGCCCTTCGGCGGGCGGGGGGTGCTCATGGGCGGCGCTTCGGGGGTGCAGCCCGCCCGGGTCGTCGTGATCGGGGCAGGGATGGCCGGGCTGAACGCCGCCTGGATCGCCGCGGGCATGGAGGCGGAGGTGACGGTCCTCGACAAGAACGTGGACCGGCTCCGCCACATCGACCAGATCCAGCGGGGGCGGATCCAGACCGTGATGAGTAGCGACCTCGCGATCGAGCGGCTCGTGCTCGAGGCCGACCTCGTGATCGGGGCGGTCCTGATCCCGGGCGCCCGCGCCCCGCACCTCGTCACCGAGGAGATGGTGCGCGCGATGCGGCCGGGCTCGGTGATCGTGGACATCTCCATCGACCAGGGCGGGTGCGTGGCGACCTCGAAGATGACCACCCACTCCAACCCGGTCTTCGTGGAGCACGACGTGGTCCACTACTGCGTGGGGAACATGCCGGGGGCCGTGCCGCGGACCTCGACGTACGCCCTGACGAACGCGACGCTCCCCTTCGCCCTGGCCATCGCCACGAAGGGGATCGAGGCGGCCGTGCGGGAGGATCCGGCGCTCGCCCTCGGGGTTAACGTGTACCGGGGGCACGTGACGAACCGCGGCGTCGCGGAGGCCCACGGGATGGCCTTCACGGAGCTCGGCGCGCTCGTCCCCGGCGCGCCCTGAGCGAGCAACGAGGATGGCCGACCCCCTCGCCACCCAGATGCAGCGCTTCCTGGACCACCTGATGGTGGAGCGGGGGCTCTCGGCGAACACGGTGGCCGCCTACCGCCGCGACCTCGCGCGGTACGCCACCTTCCTGCGCGCCCGGGGCCTCGGCGACGCCCGCCGCGTGGACGAGGCCGCCGTCGCGGGGTTCCTCGCCTGGGTCTCATCGGCGACCCACGGGGACGGGCGTCCGTACCGCGCGACCTCCCTCGTGCGGGCCCTGTCCGCGGTGCGCTCCTTCCACCGCTACCTCCTCCGGGAGGGGACGACCCGCAGGGACCCGGCGGCCTCGGTCGTACGCCCCCGGCTGCCGAGGGCGCTGCCCCGGCCCCTGCGGGTGGAGGAGGTCTTCGCGATCCTGGCGGCGCCCGAGGAGGGGACGGCGAAGGGCCTGCGGGACCGAGCGGTGCTGGAGACGCTCTACGGCGCCGGCCTGCGCGTCTCCGAGCTCACCGGGCTCGACGTGGACGACGTGGATCTCGAGGAGGGCAGCGTGCGGGTCCTCGGCAAGGGGGGGAGGGAGCGGGAGGTACCGCTCGGCGGTCACGCGGTCCGGGCCATCGGCGCCTACCTCCACCTGGCCCGACCACGGATCGCCACGGCTCGCTCGCGGGCGGCCCTGTTCCTGAACCTGCGCGGCGGCCGTCTCACCCGGCAGGGGGTGACCCTGATCCTCGCCGAGGCCGCCCGACGGGCCGGCCTCGAGCGGCCCGTGAGTCCCCACGTGCTCCGGCACTCCTTCGCCACGCACCTGCTCGAGGGCGGGGCGGACGTCCGGGTCGTGCAGGAGCTCCTCGGCCACGCGAGCGTGGCCACCACCCAGGTCTATACGCTGGTGACCCGCGAGCACCTTCGCGAGGTCTACGAGATGGCGCATCCGCGGGCGCGACGGACGCCCGCGCCGAGGAGGGAGCTGGTGTGAGCATCACCGAGGAGAAGCTGGCCGAGCTGCGGGCGGCGCTCGAGGAGCAGCGCGACAACCTCCGCAGGGAGATCGAGGAGCAGGGCGGGGACCCGGACTCCGACGACGCCGAGATCGACGTTGAGCGAGGGTTCGCGGACAGCGCCCACGCCACCGCCGAGCGGGCCCGCACGCTGTCGGTGATGAAAGCCCTGCGGGCGAACCTGCGGTGGGTGAACCGGGCCCTGAAGAAGATGGAGCTCGGGACGTACGGGATCTGCGAGCGGTGCGGGAACCCGATCGCGATCGAGCGCCTGGAGGCCCTCCCCTGGGCCATCCTCTGCATCGACTGCAAGCGCAAGGGGGAGGGCCGGTGAGACGACCCCCGGGGGCCCCCCGGTGAGGTCCGTCGAGCGGGTGCTGCTGCTCGTCTGCGACTCCTTCGGCGTCGGCGACGCCCCCGACGCCGCCGCCTACGGCGACGAGGGGTCCGACACCCTCGGCAACTGCGCCCGGGCCGTGGGCGGGCTCCGCGCGCCGAACCTCGGGGCCCTCGGGCTCGGCCACCTCACGGAGATCCCGGGCGTGCCGGCCGAGGCGGAGCCGGGGACGGCCCACGGCCGGCTCACGGAGCGATCGGCGGGCAAGGACACGACGACGGGGCACTGGGAGATGGCCGGCATCGTCCTCGAGCGGCCCTTCCCCCTGTACCCCAACGGATTCCCGCCCGAAGTGATCGAGCCGTTCGAGCGGGCCATCGGTCGGCGGGTCCTCGGCAACGTGCCCGCCTCCGGGACCGAGATCATCGAGCGCCTGGGGAGGGAGCACCTCGCCACCGGGCGACCGATCGTGTACACGAGCGGGGACTCGGTGTTCCAGATCGCGTGCCACGTGGACGTCGTGCCGCTCGAGACGCTGTACGAGTGGTGCCGCATCGCCCGGGGCATCCTCGTCGGGGAGCACAACGTGGGCCGGGTGATCGCCCGGCCCTTCGAGGGGGACCCCGGCGCGTTCCGTCGGCGCCCGGAGCGCCGGGATCTCTCCGTCCCGCCCCCCGGCCCGACGCTGCTGGACCGGTGCCTGGAGGCGGGCGTCGCCGTGTACGGGGTGGGGAAGATCCGCGACATCTTCGCCGAGCGCGGTCTCACGGAGGCCTCGTACTCGGACTCCAACGACCACGGCATCGACCTCACCCTCGGTTACCTCGCGCGGCCCGGACCGGCCCTCGTCGTCACGAACCTCGTGGACTTCGACAGCAAGTACGGGCACCGCAACGACCCCGAGGGCTACGCCCGAGCGGTGGAGGACCTCGACGCGCGCCTGCCCGAGCTCATCGCCGCCCTGGACGGCGGCGTCCTGTTCCTCACCGGGGACCACGGGTGCGACCCCACCACGCCGTCCACCGACCACTCGCGTGAGCGGACGCCGATGCTCGCCGCCGGGCTCGAGGGCGGCCCCTACGACGTCGGCACGCGGGCGTGCTTCGGCGACCTCGGCGCGACCATCGCGGAGGTCCTCGGCGTGCGGTGGGACCTCGTCGGGACGAGCTTCGCGGGGGATCTCGGACGATGAGCGGAGGTCCTCTCGAGGTGCTCGGCGACCCCCGGGACGTCGTCGCCGCCAAGCGCGACGGGCGGCGCCTCTCGGAGGAGGAGATCCGGGCCTTCGTGCTCGGGTACGCGCGGGGCGAGATCGGCGACGAGCTCGCCGCCGCGTTCCTCATGGCGGCCTTCATCCGCGGTCTCGATGCGGCCGAGACCCTCGCGCTCACCCGCGCGATGGTGGACTCGGGCGCCACGATCGAGCTCTCGGGCGTCTCCCGGCCCACGGTGGACAAGCATTCGACGGGCGGGGTGGCCGACGGCGTCACCCTGGTGTTCGCCCCCCTCGCCGCCTCCCTCGGGCTCGCCGTGGCCAAGCTCTCCGGGCGAGGGCTCGGGCACACCGGCGGCACTTTGGACAAGCTGGAGGCGATCCCCGGGTTCCGCACGGGCCTCGACCCGGAGCGGTTCGTCCGTCAGGTGGAGGAGGTCGGGTGCGCCGTAGCCGCCCAGACCGCGGACCTCGTCCCCGCCGACGGGAAGCTCTACGCGCTGCGTGACGCCACCGCCACGGTGCCCGCCATCCCCCTCATCGCGGCGAGCGTGATGTCGAAGAAGCTCGCCGTGCGCTCGGACCTCATCCTGCTCGACGTGAAGGCCGGCGGCGGAGCGTTCATGAAGACCGTCGAGGACGCCCTCGAGCTCGCCCGCGCCTGCGCCGAGCTCGCCCGCGACTTCGGCCGGCGCTGCCGGGTGGCCGTGACCGACATGTCCCAGCCCCTGGGCTGCGCGATCGGCAACGCCCTGGACGTCGCCGAGGCCGTGGCGATCCTGCGCGGCGAGGACGGTCGCCTCCGGGAGCTCACGCTCCTGTTCGCCACGGAGGCGCAGGCGCGCCTGCTCGGGATCGAGGCCGGGGAGGCTCGGGAGCGAGCGGAGCGGTCGCTCGCCGACGGCGCGGCGCTCGAGACGTTCCGGCGGATGGTCGAGGCGCAGGGCGGCGATCCCCGGGTCGCCGATGACCCCGGGGCGGTCCTGCCGCGCGCCCCCGTGGTCCTCCCCATCGTCGCCGAGGCCGACGGCTACCTCGCGAGGGTTGACGCGGAGGCGGTGGGCCGGGTGAGCGCCGACCTGGGGGCCGGGCGGCGCCGCAAGGGGGACCCTGTGGACCCCGCCGTCGGCATCGTGCTGCGGCCGAAGGTGGGCGACGCCCTGCACCGGGGCGAGGCGATCGGCGAGGTCCACGCGCGGGGAGAGGCGGAGGCCAGGGCGGCGGCGGCCAGGGTGCTCGGGGCCCTCACGGTCTCGCCCGAGCCGGTGACGCCGCCGCCGCTCGTGCACGGGTGGGTGGGATGAGCCTCGAGGCCCTCCGCTTCGCGGCGTTCCTCGCGGTCGCGCTCGTGCCGAGCCTGCTGCTGCACGAGTACGCCCACGCCCTCGCCGCCGACCGGCTCGGCGACCCGACCCCGCGACGGTGGGGCAGGCTCGGCCTGGATCCGCGCCCCCTCGTGGACCCCTTCGGGACCCTCATCCTGCCGGGGCTCGTCCTCGTCCTCGTGGCCTCGGGGAACTTCTGCCTCCTGCCGATCTTCGCCTACGGGAAGCCCCTCCCGCTCGACCCGTACCACCTGCGCGACCCGCGTCGCGGGCCGGTGCTCGTCACGCTGGCCGGGCTCGGCGCGAACCTCGCCCTCGCCGCGATCCTCGGCCTCGGGCTGCGGAGCGGCCTGACCGGGGTCGCCTGGGAGCTCGTGTACGCCGCGTTCCTCGTGAACGTCTACCTCTTCGTCTTCCAGCTCATGCCGATCCCGGGCCTGGACGGCTCGAGGCTCCTCGCGCCCGCCCTGCCGCCCCGCGCGCGGGAGGTCTACCAGGGCCTCGACCAGTACCTCGTCCTGTTCCTGCTCGTCGTCTTCTTCCTGCTCTCGGGACCCCTGCTCGGCATCGTCCGCACCCTCGCCGCCGCCCTCACCCGGCTCATCGCCGGCTCCGACGTGCCGATCTGCTGACCGCTGCGCGGTGGAGGTCATCGCCCGCGCTATCCTTGCCGCCATCGTGGGCGAGCGGAAGCGGCGTGTGCTGACCGGGTACCGGCCGACCGGGGCCATGCACGTCGGTCACTGGTTCGGCAACGTGGAAAACATGCTCCGTCTCCAGGAGGAGCACGAGTGCCTCTACTTCATCGCCGACTGGCATATGCTCACGACCCACTTCGACCGCACCGCGGAGCTCCCCGGGTTCACGAGGGAGCTCGTCCTTGACCTCCTCGCCGCCGGCATCGACCCGGACCGCGTGACCCTCTACCGCCAGTCCGACGTCAAGGAGGTGGCCGAGATGACGCTCCTGCTCGGCATGATCACCCCGCTCGGGTGGCTCGAGCGCGTGCCGACGTACAAGGAGCGCCTCCGCGACGCCGCCGAGCGCGACATCGCGAACTACGGGCTCCTCGGCTACCCGCTGCTGCAGACGGTGGACATCACGATCGTGCGGGGCGAGCTCGTGCCGGTGGGGGAGGACCAGGTCCCGCACCTCGAGCTGTCGCGCGAGATCGTCCGCCGCTTCAACCGGCTCTACGGGCCCGTCCTCGTGGAGCCGCAGCCGCTCCTGTCGGAGACGCCCCTGATCCCGGGCACCGATGGGCGCAAGATGTCGAAGTCCCTCGACAACGTGATCAACGTGCGCGACGACGAGGACACGGTGCGCCGGACCGTCCGGACCTTCATCACCGATCCCCAGAAGGTCCGCCGTGGCGACCCGGGGCGCCCCGAGATCTGCCCCGTGTTCACGCTCCACCGCCGCTTCTCGCCCGACACCCTGGCCTGGACCGAGGAGAACTGCCGGAGCGGCGCCCTCGGGTGCGTCGAGTGCAAGACGAACCTCGCCGATCGGATCGTCGCCTACTTCGCCGATTTCCGCGAGCGACGGGAGGAGCTCGAGCACCGCCCCGGCCTCGTCGAGGAGGTCCTCGCCGCCGGCGCCGCGAAGGTCCGCCCGATCGTCGAGGAGACCATGAAGGCCGTCCGCGACGCGATGCATCTGTCATGAGCGAGGAGGGCGCGGGGTTCGCCGTCGAGCTCCCCGTGTTCACGGGCCCCTTCCGGGTCCTCGCCGACCTCCTCCTCGAGCAGAGGATCGACGTGTGCGACGTGCCCATCGCGACCGTCACCGAGCGCTTCCTCGAGCACGCGCGCGACGCCGAGCGCTGGAGCCTGGAGGAGGCCACGTGGTTCCTCGCCGTCTGCGCCATCCTCCTCGAGCTCAAGATGGGTCGCCTCATGCCGCGCCACGAGGCGGTGGACGAGGAGGACCTCCTCGGGGTCTCGCCAGACCTCGCGTACGCGCGGAGCCTGGAGCTCGCGGCGTTCCGACGGATCAGCGCGTGGATCGCCGAGCGCCTGGAGCTCGAGGCGCTCCACGTGCCGCGGCTGGCCGGGCCGCCGCCCGAGTTCGCCCATCTCTACCCGGACGTCCTCGAGGGGGTGACGCCGCAGGATCTCGCGAAGGTAGCGGCGGCCCTGTTCCGGCCCCCGCCGGTGCTCGACCTCTCCCACGTCACGCCGATCCGGTACACGATGGCCGAGGCCCTGCGGGCCGTGCGCGAGCGCCTCGCCGAGCGTCGGGCCGCCCGCTTCCGGGAGCTCGTCGCCGACTGCGAGGAGCGGATCCAGGTCGTGGTCCGCTTCCTCGCGCTCCTCGAGCTCTACCGGGAGGGGGCGGTCGAGCTCCGCCAGGCCGAGACCTTCGGCGAGATCGAGGTCGTCTGGGAGGGGGAGGGATGAGCGAGCGGGCCGAGCTGCTCCGGGACCTCGAGGCGCTCCTGTTCGTGAGCGACGAGCCCGTGCCCTCCGTCGCCATCGCCCAGGCCCTCGGGATCGGGCGGCCGGACGCGGACGCGCTGTGCGAGGAGCTGGCCCGCAGCTACGAGGAGCGGGGGGCCGGGATCGTGCTCCGCAACGTGGCGGGCGGCTGGCGGCTCACGACCCACCCGGAGGCCGCGCCCGTGGTCGAGCGCCACGTCCTCGCCTCGCGGCACGTGCGGCTCACGAAGGCCGCCCTGGAGACCCTCGCCATCGTCGCGTACAAGCAGCCGGTCACCCGCCACCAGATCGCCTCGATCCGCGGGGTGAACTCCGACGGGGTCCTGCGGGCCCTGATCGAACGGGGGCTCGTCGCGGAGGTCGGCCGGGAGGAGGGACCGGGTCGGCCTGTGCTGTACGGGACCACGCCCGCCTTCCTCGAGCAGCTGGGGCTCTCCTCGCTCGCGGACCTCCCGCCCCTGGCCCCGCTGCTCGGCGCCGCCGACGAGCGGGGCGCGGACGACGCCGACTGATCCGATGGCCGTCGAACGCCTCCAGCGCGCGCTCGCCCGCGCCGGGGTCGGGTCCCGTCGAACCTGCGAGGAGCTCATCGCGGCCGGGCTCGTCACGGTGAACGGGCGGGCCGCGACGCTCGGTGACCGGGTGGACCCGGAGCGCGACGAGGTCCGTGTGCGGGGGCACCGGGTGAACGTGAACCCTCGGCTGCGCGTCTACGCGCTCCACAAGCCGGCGGGGGTCACCACGACGATGCGCGACCCACACGCGGCGACCGACCTCCGACGGTTCCTGCCGCGGGGGCCCCGCGTGTTCCCCGTCGGTCGACTCGACCGCGACACGGAGGGCCTCCTGCTCCTCACGAACGACGGCGAGCTCGCCAACCGGCTCATGCACCCTCGGCACGGCGTGGAGCGGGAGTACCTCGCGGAGGTCGAGGGAACCCCCACGGAGCGGCAGCTCGCGCGCCTGCGCCGAGGGATCGAGCTCGAGGACGGGGTGGCGAGGGCGACGAGCGCACGGGCCGTGGCCCGGACGGGGCGGCGCGGCGCCGTGCGCCTCGTCCTCACCGAAGGCCGCAAGCGCGAGGTCCGCCGCATGCTCGCCGCGGTGGGGCTGCCGGTGCGACGGCTCGTGCGCGTCCGGGTCGGCCCGATCCGCCTCGGCCGGCTGCGGCCCGGGGAGCTCCGGGAGCTGGAGCCCGAGGAGGTGCTCGCGCTGTACCGGGCCGCCGGCCTGTGAGCGCGGGGGAGCCCGACGGTCGTCCGGGCCCGCCTGCCTGTAGCCTGTGCGGCGTGCCGAAGGGAGACGAGATCCGGGTCCGCGCCGTCCGTGGCGCCATCCGCGTGCCGGCCGACACGCCGGAGCACGTGCTCGGCGCCACCGAGCGCCTGCTCCGTGAGATCCTGCGGCGCAACGAGATCGAGCCCGACGACATCGTAAGCGTGTTCTTCACCGCCACCGAGGATCTCGTCTCCGCCTTCCCCGCCGAGGCCGCGCGACGCATGGGGCTCGGTGCGGTGCCGCTCCTGTGCGCCCGCGAGATCCCGGTGACGGGCTCGATGCCGAGCGTGATCCGGATCCTCCTGCACTTCCACACGTCCTGCTCCCAGCGCGACGTCGTCCCCGTGTACCTGGACGGCGCGGAGTCCCTGCGCGATGACCTCGACTGAGCGGGTCGCGGTCGTCGGCACGGGTCTGATCGGGGCCTCCATCGCCATGGCGGCGATCCGGGCCGGCGACGTCGTCCGGGGCTTCGACGCCGACCCCGAGATCCTCGGGCGAGCCGCGGAGCGGGCGGGCCTGCGGCCGGCGGACACCCTCGAGGAGTGCGTGCGCGGGGCGACGCTCGTGTTCGTCTGCACCCCGATCCCGACCCTGGCGGAACTCGCGGTCGCCGCCCTGGCGCTCGAGCCCGGGGCGGTGGTCACGGACGTGGGCAGCGTGAAGTCCGTCGTCGCGAGGGACGTCGCGGCGGGCGCCCCGCCCGCGGACCTCGCGCGGTTCGTCCCTGGACATCCGATGGGAGGATCCGAGCGCTCCGGGCCGGATCGCGCCTCCGCCGCCGTCCTCGACGGGATCGTGTGGGTGCTCTGCGCCACCGAGGCGACCGATCCCGAGGCCGTCGAGCGCGTGGCAGCGTGGACGCGGCGCATCGGTGCCACCCCCATGCGCATGGAGCCCGATCGGCACGACCGCCTCGTGGCCGTCGTGAGCCACCTCCCGCAGGTGGCCTCCACCGCGCTCATGGGGCTCGCCGCCGCGGAGGAGGCCGGCGAGCCGGAGATGCTGCTGCTCGCTGCGGGCGGCTTCCGCGACCTCACCCGTCTGGCCGCCTCCAGCCCGCGCCTGTGGGCCGACATCCTCCTGGCCAACCGCGAGCAGGTGGCCGGGGCCCTCGAGCGGTACTCGCAGCGGCTCCTCGGTCTGCGTGACCTGCTCCTTGAAGGACGCGCGGAGGCGATCGAGGAGGCCTTCGCCCGCGCGAAGGAGGCCCGCCTCACCCTGGCGGCCAAGCCGCAGGTGAAGGCCGGGGTGGCGGTCCTGCAGGTCCCGATCCCGGACCGCCCCGGGGTCCTCGCCGAGCTCACCGCCGCCCTGGGGCAGGCCGGGGTCAACATCGAGGACCTGCAGATCGTGCACTCCCCGGAGGGGGGGCGGGGGACCGTGCACCTCACCGTGGCCGTGGACGCCGCGGAGGAGGCGGAGCGCGTCCTGCGCGAGCGATGGTTCGAGCCCCTGCGGCTCGCCTGAGGAGGAGCGATGCGCGTCCGGATCCAACCCGGTGGCCGGATCCGGGGCATCGCCCGGGTCCCGGGGGACAAGTCCATCAGCCACCGCTGGCTGATCCTCGCCGGGAGCGCGGAGGGGTCGAGCGAGATCGTGGACCTTCCCGTCGCCCTCGACGTCCGCTCTACCGCGGCGTGCATGGCCGCGCTCAACCCTCAGGCTCGACCTGTGCTTGAGAGTTGGCTCGCAGCGGCTGCGGCCGCCCCTCAGCGTGAGCGTTCCACGACGAACGAGCCTCACGCTCGACTCCTGGAGGGATCCCTGCGCATCCACAGCCGGGGTCGAGCTGCCCTGGAGGCTCCGACGAGGCCCCTGGACTGCGGCAACTCGGGGACCACGATGCGCCTGCTGGCGGGGCTCCTGTCGAGCCTCCCCTTCGAGGCCGTGTTGACCGGCGACGAGAGCCTCCGGGGGCGCCCCATGGAGCGGGTCGCGATCCCGCTGCGCGCCATGGGGGCGACGGTGGAGACCACCGAGGGACGCCCGCCGATCCGGATCCGGGGCGGGGCGCTGCGGGGGATCTCGTACGCGACCCCGGTCCCGAGCGCGCAGGTGAAGGGGGCGATCCTCCTCGCGGCGCTCGCCGCGGAGGGCGACACCGAGGTGGTGGAGCCCGCGCCGACACGGGACCACACCGAGCGGGCCCTGGCGCATCTCGGCGCTCCGATCCAGACCGAGCGCGGCCGCGTGCGGCTCGGGGCGTTCCAGCACCCGGGGTTCGGCGGGAGGGTCCCGGGCGACGTGTCCTCCGCCGCGTTCGTCGTCGCGGCCGCCGCCCTCGTCGGCGGTGAGGTCGAGATCGAGGGCGTTGGGCTGAACCCGACCCGCACCCGCTTCCTCGACGTGATGCGGCGGATGGGGGTCCGGATCGAGGAGACGGTGGAGCGGGAGGAGGTCGGCGAGCCCGTCGGGCGGCTGCGCGCGGCGGGGTCCGGGCGCATCACGGCGACCACCGTCCCCGAGACGGAGCTCCCGCTCGTGATCGACGAGGTGCCGGTCCTCGTGGCGCTCGCGGCCCACGCGGAGGGCGAGTCCAGGTTCGCCGGCGCCGGCGAGCTGCGGGTGAAGGAGAGCGACCGGCTCCAGGGCCTCGCCGAGATGGTCCGGGCCCTCGGGGGCGAGGCCGCGGTGGAGGGGGACGACCTCGTCGTCGCGGGCGGCGGGCTGCGGGGCGGGCGGGCACGCTCGCGCGGCGACCACCGTATGGCGATGGCGGCCGCCGTCGCGGGTCTCGCCGCTCGAGGCCCGGTCGAGGTCGAGGGGATGGAGGCCGCCGACGTCTCCTTCCCGGGGTTCGTCGACACCCTCCGGTCGCTCGGTGTACGGATCGGAGGTTGAGGTGGAGGTTCCGGGTCAGCCAGCCGGCCGCGGCGTCGTCGTGGCGATCGACGGGCCGGCCGGCTCGGGCAAGAGCACGCTCGCCAGGCGGCTCGCGGTCGAGCTCGGCCTCCCGTACCTCAACACGGGCTTGATGTACCGGGCCGTGACCCTCGAGGCTATCCGACGCGGGATCGACCCGGACGACGAGGCGAGGCTGGTGGAGGTCGCCCGGAGCCTGCGGTTCGACCTGGATCCCTCGGCACACCCGCCCGAGCTCCGGATCGACGGGCGAGCGCCCGATCCCGCGCTCCGTTCACCTGAGGTCGAGCGTCTCGTCTCCCGGGTCTCCCGGCACCCCGCCGTGCGCGAGACGCTCCGCCGCGAGCAGCGGCGCCTCGGGGAGCCCGGCGCGGTGATCGAGGGTCGGGACATCGGCTCGGTGGTCTTCCCGGACGCGGTCCTCCGCGTGGTCCTCACGGCCCACCCGGCGGAGCGGGCGGCCAGACGAGCCCGGGAGCTGGGCGACGTCCCCTCCGACGCGGTGGGCCAGGCGATCCGGGACCGCGACCGGCAGGACGAGCGGAACGTCCCGCCCGTCCAGGCCGACCTCGAGCTCGACTCGACCCTGCTCGCACCCGACCGTGTGCTCGAGGTCGTCCTCGAGGCCCTCCGCGCTCGCCTCGGAGGGGCCCGATGAGCGGGCTCCCCACCGTCGTGCTGCTCGGTCGGCAGAACGTGGGCAAGAGCACGCTCCTGAACCGCCTCGTGGGGCGGCGTGAGGTCATCGCCGACGAGACCCCGGGGGTGACCCGGGACCGCGTGGAGCGAGAGGTGACCTGGCGAGGCCGAGCGCTCCGGGTGGTGGACACCGGCGGGTACCGACAGGGCGCGAGGGGGATCGAGGCGCTCGTCACGGCCCAGGCTGAGCGCGCGGCGGAGCAGGCCGACGTCCTCGTCCTCGTCGTGGACGCGAGGACCGGGCCCGTCGAGGAGGACGCACGCCTGGCCCGGTGGCTGCGCCGGGCGAGCGCCCCGGTCCTCGTCGTGGCGAACAAGGTGGACTCGGAGCGGGACGAGGCCGAGGTCCCCGCCTTCCACGCCCTCGGGCTCGGGGAGCCCATCCCCGTCTCGGCCCTCCACGGCCGGGGCACCGGGGAGCTCCTCGACCGACTCGTCGCCCTGCTCCCCGAGGAGCCCGCCGGACCCCGACCGTCGGACGAGCCGCGGTTCGCCATCGTCGGCCGCCCCAACGTGGGCAAGTCCTCGCTCTTCAACCGGCTCGTCGGCGAGGAGCGATCCGTGGTCTTCGAGGAGGCCGGCACGACCCGCGACGCGGTGGACGCCATCGTCACGCTCGAGGGCGTCCCCGTCCGGTTCGTGGACACGGCCGGGCTTCGACGCCCGACCCGCCTGCGAGGCGTCGACTACTACAGCGCGCTGCGGGCCGAACGCGCCATCGAGCGCTCGGAGGTCGCGGCGCTCGTCCTCGACGCGCACGAGGGGCTCACCGCCGAGGACAAGCGGATCGCCTCGCTCGTGCTCTCCCTCGGGAGGGGCCTCGTCGTCGTGGCCAACAAGTGGGACCTGGTGGAGGAGCGGGACGCGGTCTTCAAGGACCTGCTCGAGGCGCTGTCGCCGTTCGCGGGCGCCCCCGTGCTCCGAACCTCGGCCCTGCGGGGGACCGGGGTCGGCCGCATCGTCGGGGCCCTCCTCGCGGTGCGCGAGCGCTTCGTCCACCGGACGCCGACGGCCGAGGTGAACCGCCTGCTCCAGCGGGCCCAGGACGAGCACCCGGGCCCGGTTCGCTACCGGTACGCGACCCAGGTGTCCGCGGCGCCGCCGACGTTCGTCCTGTTCGGCGGGGAGGACCCGGGCGAGGGGTACCGGCGGTTCCTCGAGAACCGCCTGCGGGCCGAGCTCGATCTCGCGGGCGTTCCGATCCGCCTCCTCTTCCGCGGCCGTCGCGACCGCACCCGCTAGCCGCGCGCCGCGGGCTGCTACGATGCCTGACACGGGCCGTGGCGCAGCTTGGTTAGCGCGTCTGACTGGGGGTCAGAAGGTCGCCGGTTCAAATCCGGCCGGCCCGACGGGTCGGGTCCACCTCCTGGGTCCACCCCCTGGGTCCACCCCCTGGCCCATCCCCGGGGGCTGGGTGGACGCGCGAGGCCGGTGGTAGGGTCGCGCCTGTCATGGTGCCCCGGCGAGTGCTCACCGCCCCGAACGTCGTGTCCTTGGCGCGGATCGCCCTCCTCCCCGCGGTCGTTGCGCTCGTCGTCTCGGAGCGGATCACCCACCTCGGGCTCGCCCTGTTCGTCGTCGTGGCCGCGAGCGACTGGGTGGACGGCCAGCTCGCGCGACGCCTCGGACAGGAGACCGAGCTCGGGAAGGTGCTCGATCCCACCGCCGATCGACTGGCGATCGGGGCGGGGATCCTCGCCCTCGGGGTCCGCGGCGCCTTCCCGTGGTGGGCGGCGGCCCCCATCCTCGCGCGCGACGCGCTCGTGCTCGCCGTCGGCCTCGCGGTCCTCGCGGCCCGAGGGGTGAGGATCGAGGTGCGGTGGATCGGCAAGTTCGCGACCCTCAACCTCATGGTCGCGGTGACGTGCATCTCCTGGGGTCGGCTCGGGTACCCCCTCGCTGAACCCATCCTGCTCCTGGGCTGGCTCGCCTACGCCGTGGGCATCGCCACCTCCTACGCGGCCGGCGCCCTGTACCTCGGAGACCTCCGCCGAGCCCTGCGCGCCACCGCGTCCGGGCGAGCGTGCTAGGTTCCCCCGGGAAAGGAGGTCGGTCCATGGAACTGCCCGAGGATCTGCGCTACACGAGCGAGCACGAGTGGCTCCGGGACGAGGGGGAGCGCCGCTACCGCGTGGGGATCACCGACCACGCCCAGGACCAGCTCGGGGACGTCGTCTACGTCGAGCTCCCGGAGGTCGGCGCCACGGTGACCGCGGGCGAGCCCCTGGGCTCCGTCGAGTCCACGAAGTCCGTCTCCGACGTCTACGCGCCGGTGTCCGGGAGGATCGTGGAACGGAACGTGGCCCTCGAGGAGCACCCGGAGCTCGTGAACGAGTCGCCCTACGGCGACGGCTGGTTCGTGCTCATCCAGGCCGACGACCCGCCGAGCTTCGCGCAGCTGCTCTCGGCCGAGGAGTACCGGGCCCTCATCGAGCGGGGCTAGTTCGGTCCGAAGCGCCGCACCGCCTCCTGAGCTCGCTCCTGAGCTCCGCCCGCGGTTGACCCTCGCTCCACCCTGCGGTAACGTCGGGCGGGTATCGAGGGTGTGGTTCGACCCTCAACCCAGAACCTCACCTCGAGCCTCGGGCGGAAGGGCCATCGACGATGTACTGCACCCGATGTGGACATCCCAACAAGGACGAGGCCCGCTTCTGCTCGAACTGCGGGGCTCCGCTCCACGATGACACGACCATGGGATTGAGCCCGGTCGAGCTCGAGGGCGAGACGGCGGAGGAGTTCCCCTTCCCCGAGGACCAGCTCGAGCCGGGGCAGGCGCTCCTCCTCGTGAAGCACGGCCCGAACGCGGGATCCACGTTCCTCCTCACCGGGGAGGTCACCCGGGCGGGGAGGGCTCCGGACAACGACGTCTTCCTGGACGACGTCACGGTCTCGCGCAAGCACGCCGAGATCCGGCGACGGGCGGACGGGTGGTACGTCCACGACCTCGGGAGCCTGAACGGCACCTACGTGAACCGGGAGCGGGTCGAGACGAGCAAGCTCGCCTCCGGGGACGAGCTGCAGATCGGCAGGTTCCGGCTCGTGTTCTTCGCGGCAGCGGGGGAGTGAGGGATGCCGACGCGCAACTACCAGTCCATCGGGGAGGTGCTCCTCACCATCAAGACGGAGTTCCCCGACATCACCATCAGCAAGATCCGGTTCCTCGAGTCCGAGGGGCTCATCGAGCCGGAGCGCACGCCCTCCGGCTACCGCAAGTTCTACGAGAAGGACGTCGAGCGGCTCCGCACCATCCTGCGGATGCAGCGCGACGAGTACCTCCCGCTCAAGGTCATCAAGGAGCGGCTGCGGCAGATGGAGCAGGGGGACGGCGAGACCGCGGAGGCCCTCGCCGAGCAGGCCGCCGCCGAGCCCGCCGAGGACCTCGCCGAGCCCCCGACCGGGCTCCAGATGTCCCTCGAGGAGATGTCCGCCGCCACCGGGGTGGATCGCGAGCGGATCCGCGAGCTCGAGTCCTACGGGCTCATCTGCTCCCACGGACCGGAGTCGGCCCGCTACTACGACGGCGACGACTACGTGGTGCTGTCGATCGTGAAGGACCTGTTCCGGTACGGGGTCGAGCCTCGGCACCTGCGGATGTACAAGCACTTCGCCGAGCGCGAGGCCGCGTTCTTCGAGTCCATCGTCATGCCCCAGCTGCGCCAGCGGAACCCCGAGGCGCGGCGCGCGGCCTCCACGACGCTCGCGGAGCTCGCCAAGGCCTCCCGGAAGCTGAAGGCGGCCCTGCTGCGGACGAACCTCCGTCGCTACCTCACCTGAGGATGCGCGCCGCGGGACGCCGGATCGCCGCCGGGCTCCTCGCGTGCCTGTCCTTCCTCGCGCCCGCTGGCGCCGCGCTCCTGCCCGCGGCCGTCGTCCGCGCGCAGCTCGCCACCTCCACCCCGCCCCCCACCCCCGTGCTCTTGCCGGGGGGCCGGACCTCGCTCTCGCCGTTCCCCACGGTCCTCCGCACGCCCGAGCCCTCGCGGCGTCCGCCGACGATCTCGGCCGCCTCGGCGATCCTCGCCGACCTCGACACCGGCCAGGTCCTCTACGAGAAGGACGCCGACGCGCGGCGGCCGGTGGCGAGCCTCACGAAGATCGCGACCGCCCTCCTCGTGATGGAGCGCACGGCGCCGCAGGAGGTCGTCACGGTGAGCGAGGACGCGGCCGGCGGCGGCTCCACGCCCGGCGTGGCCGAGCTCGGGCTCCTCCCCGGCGAGCGCATCCCCGTCGGAGAGCTCCTCTACGCGATGCTCCTGCAGTCCGCCAACGACGCCGCCGTCGCCCTCGCCGAGCACGTGGCGGGCGACGTGGACGCGTTCGTCCGTCGGATGAACGCGCGGGTGCGCCGGCTCGGCGCGACCCGCACCCGCTTCGCCTCGCCGAACGGCCTCGACGACCGCGGCACCTCGACGGCCCGCAACCTCCTGCTGATCACCCGCGCCGCGTACCGGCTGCCGGGCTTCGCGAGCATCGTGGCCACGCGCTTCCACGAGATCCCCGGTCCCGAGGGCCAGCCGCCCCGCCTGATCCAGAACCGCAACGTGCTCCTGTGGCTCTATCCGGGAGCGGTGGGGGTGAAGACCGGCTACACGAGCCAGGCCGGTTACTGCGTCGTCGCCGTCGCCGAGCGGGCGGGGCTGCGCCTCGCGGCCGTCGTCCTCGGCGCCCCCGCCGACGCCTTCTCCGACGCGGCCGCCCTCCTCGACCACGGCTTCCACGCCTACGAGCGCCGGCGGGTGCTCGAGGCGGGCGAGGAGCTCGGGGAGGTCACCCTGTCCGGGCGCCCGGTCCCGGTGGCCGCGGGCGCCGCCGTGGAGGCCCTCGTCCCGGTGGGGGAGCGGGTGGTCCACCGGCTGGTCGTGGACCCCAGGGCCGCCTACCCCCCGCTGCCCGGGCAGCGCATCGGGACGGTCCGGCTCTCCACGGAGCACAGCCCCATCGGCCGGGTGCCCCTCGTCGTCGCCGCCGTGCCGCCGCCGCCCGCGCCCGGGGAGCCCGGGCCCTGGTGGGCCAGGGGCGCAGGCGCCCTCGCCCGCGCCGCGGCGGCCGTCCTCCGCGCGCTCCTGCGCTGAGCCTCTCTGCTACCATCGCGTGGATGCCGGAGGTCGCGAGCGTCCTGTTCGGGCGCGAGGACATCCGCCGCCGGATCGAGGAGCTCGGCCGCACCATCACCGGGGACTACGAGGGGCGCGCGCCCGTCCTGGTCTCGGTCCTGAAGGGCGGCTCGGTGTTCCTCGCGGACCTGATCCGCGCCATCCGGCTCCCCCTGGCCATCGACTACATGGCGCTGTCCCGCTACGGCGGCGCCGCGGAGTCCATGGGCCGGGTCCGGATCGTGAAGGACCTCGAGGAGGACATCGGCGGCCGGGACGTGATCCTCGTCGAGGACATCGTGGACACCGGCCTCACCCTCTCGTACCTGCTCTCGGTCCTGCGCTCCCGGGACCCAGCGTCCGTCGAGGTCTGCGCCCTCCTGGACAAGGCGGCGCGGCGGATCGTGCCGGTCACCATCCGCTACCGGGGGTTCGAGTGCCCGGACGTGTTCGTCGTGGGCTACGGGCTCGACTTCCAGGAGCGCTACCGCAACGTCCCGGACCTCCTCGCGGTGCACGACCTCTCGGCGCTCGCCGCCGACCCCGACCTGCTCCTCCCGTTCCTGCCCGAGCTCGCCCCGGAGCCCTGAGGCGGGTTGCCGAGCCGCGACGGCCGGTCTAACCTCGGATGGGATGATCGTCGAGATGAGCCTGGCCGGTGTTCGGGTCGAGCTCCCCTCGAACCAGCCCATCGTGCTCCTCCGGGAGACCCACGGGGAGCGGTACCTGCCGATCTGGATCGGGCAGCCCGAGGCGGCCTCCATCGCCCTCGCCCTCCAGGGGGTCGTGACCCCGCGCCCCATGACCCACGACCTCATGAAGAACATCCTGGAGGAGATGTCGGTGCAGGTGCACAGCATCGTGATCACCGAGCTCCGGGACGGGACCTTCTACGCGGTCATCAACATGCAGCGCAACGGCGACGCCTACGAGATCTCCTCCCGGCCGAGCGACGCCATCGCCCTCGCGGTGCGGCTCGGCTGCAAGATCTACGCGGCGGAGGAGGTGCTCGACGAGGCGGCCATCCTCATCCCCGGGGGTGAGGGGGAGGAGGACGAGGAGGAGGAACTCGCCAGGTTCCGCGAGTTCCTCGAGCACGTCAAGCCCGAGGACTTCCAGTAGGGGATCCCCCTGGGGGAGCGGAACCTACCCGTACACGATCGCGGTCGCCCACACGCGGTCGCGCCCGCAACCCGATCGCCCGGTCACCCGCACCACGCCGATCCCCGCCCGGCGGATGTCGGGGTGGAGGACGATCGCCCGGTGCGGCGGGTCCCCCAGCCAACCGCGGACCATGCCTCGGAGCGTCTCGTGGCAACCGACGACCGCGGCGCCGATGTCGTCCCACCGGTAGGGCTCGAGGAGCTGCGCGAGGTTCCGGACATCCAAGAGCTCCCCTCGTCTGATCATCCTGCGCGTGTGCCTCTTCGCGCCGGCGGACAGCTCGACGTTGAGCCGGAGGGCGCGCAGGTCGTGGCGCGCCCGGACCTGGTTGACGATCTCCAGGAGCCTCGTTCGGAGCGGTCCCGCGGTCACCGACGGCGCCGGGAGGAGCGGCATCCCGAGCGCGAGCGCCGTCGCCCCGACGACGACGGCTCGACGGCCCAACCTGCCCCCTCTGTCACCCCTGCCCACGACGGCCACCCCTCCTCCGCCCGGTCGTCTCGGCCCATGCTACCGGAGAGGGGGGAGCCGACCGATCCCGATCCGAGATGGCCCGCTCCGGGCGGGTCGTTGACAGGCGGCGGCGCCGCGCCTAGGCTTGATCCCGTCGCCGTAATTACGGAGCTGTCATGGACGAGCAGGGGTACCGCGTCCCGGAGGTCCTGAGGATCGTCGGGATCACCTACCGCCAGCTGGACTACTGGGCCCGCACGGGGCTCGTGCGCCCCTCGATCCGCGACGCCCGCGGCTCGGGGACCCAGCGCCTGTACTCGTTCCAGGACCTGGCGCAGCTCAAGCTCATCAAGCGGATGCTGGACTCCGGCGTCAGCCTCCAGCAGATCCGCAAGGCCTGGGGGACCCTGCGACAGCTCAAGGAGCCGCCGCTCGGCACCACCCTCATCTCGGACGGGTCGCGGATCTACGCCGTCGACTCGCCGGAGGCGGTCGTGGACCTCCTCGCGCAGGGGCAGGGCGTGTTCGCGATCGCCGTGGACAAGGTATGGAGCGATCTGGAGGGGAGCCTCGCGCGCCACGCGAGGAAGCGCGGGCGCCGAGCCGCGTCCGCCGGGGGCGTGTGAACGACGCCGCCGCTGCGCCGCCGCTGAAGAGCCAGACGGTCCGCTTCGCTCACGCCTCCGAGCGCCAGTTCGCCGAGCTCCTGGACTTCTACCAGATCGAGTGGGAGTACGAGCCCCGCTCCTTCGACCTCGAGTGGGACCGGCAGGGCAACGTCGTCCAGCGCTTCACGCCCGACTTCTATCTGCCCGAGTACGACCTGTACATCGAGATCACGACGCTGAACCAGAAGCTCGTGACGAAGAAGAACCGGAAGATCCGGCGCCTCCGCGAGCTCTACCCCGAGATCAACTGCAAGATCTTCTACCAGCGCGACTACCTCTGGCTCGTGGAGAAGTACGGCCTGGAGGACGTGTCGGGGTAGGGGAGCGGTTCCTCGAGGGCCCGTTTAGACTGCAGGGAACATGCGGTTCGCGCCCCACACCGACGAGGACGTACGGGGGATGCTCGACGCCCTCGGGCTCCAGAGCCTCGACGACCTCTTCGCCCAGATCCCGGCCGCCATCCGCCTCGACCGACCGCTCGACCTCCCCGAGGGGCGCTCCGAGCCCGAGATCTGGGCCGACCTCGCCGCGCTCGCCGGGCGCAACCGGCACCTCGACGAGCTCGTGTGCTTCGCCGGGGCCGGCGCGTACGACCACTACGTCCCCGCCGTCGTGTGGGCTCTCGCTGGCCGGTCCGAGTTCGTCACCTCCTACACCCCCTACCAGCCGGAGCTCTCCCAGGGGGTGCTCCAGGCCCTCTTCGAGTACCAGTCCATGGTCTGCGAGCTCACGGGCCTTGAGGTCTCCAACGCGTCCCTCTACGACGGCTCCACGGCGCTCGCGGAGGCCGTGAACCTGGCTCGCGGGACCCCGGGGCGGGACCGCGTGCTCGTCTCGGCCGGTGTGGACCCCCGCCACGTCGAGACGCTCCGCACCTACGGCCGGGGGGCGGGCTACGAGCCGGAGGTCTTCCCCCTGGAGGACGGCCGCGGCGGGCGCCCGGAGGTCGGGCCGGACGTCGCCTGCGTCATCGTCCAGCACCCCAACCGGTACGGGATCCTCGAGCCCGTCCGCGAGCTGTTCGGCGCGGCCCACGACGGCGGCGCGGTCGCCATCCAGGTCTTCGATCCCCTGTCCCTGGGGGTCCTCGCACCGCCGGGGGAGCTCGGCGCCGACATCGCCGTCGCCGAGGGACAGTCCCTGGGCAACCACCTCGCCTTCGGCGGTCCCTACCTCGGGGTGATGGCCACCAGGATGGACCTGGTCCGCAGGCTCCCGGGGCGGATCGTGGGTCGGACCGTGGACGTGGACGGCCGCACCGGCTACGTGCTGACCCTGCAGGCCCGGGAGCAGCACATCCGCCGGGAGAAGGCGACGTCGAACATCTGCACGAACCAGACCCTCATGGCGATCGCCGCCGCGATCTACCTCGCATGGCTGGGCCCTCGGGGGCTCGAGGAGCTCGGCCGGGCCTGCCAAGCGAAGGCCGCCTACGCCGCAGAGGTGCTCACGCGGATCCCCGGGGTGGCGCTCCGGTTCCCCGAAGCGCCCTTCTTCAAGGAGTTCGCCCTGCGCCTGCCGCGCCCCGCGGGTGAGGTCCGCGACGCCCTGCTGGAGCGCGGCATCCTCGCCGGCGTGCCGCTGCCGCCGCCGGAGGAGGACATCCTGCTCGTGGCGGTCACGGAGCGGCGCACCCGGGCGGAGATCGACGCCTTCGCGGCGGCCCTGAAGGAGGCGCTCGCATGAGCGAACCCGAGACCCGCAACCACGTCGGGGCTCCCGTACGCCGCCAAGGGCCGCCCGGGGCCGGCACGCTCCGGGACCTGTCCCGCCCCGGTCGGCGGGCCTCCAGCCTCCCCGCCCTCGACGTTCCCGAGCGCGAGATCCCTCCCGAGCACGCCAGGCGTCGGCCGCCGGCCCTGCCCGAGGTGGCCGAGCGCGACCTCGCGCGCCACTACACGCGCCTCGCGCAGATGAACTACGGGGTGGACACCGGCTTCTACCCCCTCGGGTCCTGCACGATGAAGTACAACCCGAAGGTCTCGGAGGCGGCCGCCGCCCTGCCCGGCTTCTCGCGGCTGCACCCCTTGCAGCCGGAGGCGACGGTCCAGGGCATGCTCGAGCTGCTCTGGCGCCTCGAGCGGGCCCTCTGCGAGATCACCGGGATGGCCCGGGCCACGCTCCAGCCCCCCGCCGGGGCCTGCGGCGAGCTGACGGGCCTGCTCATCATGCGCCGCCACCACACCGAACGGGGCGATCCGCGGCGGCGCGTGGCGATCCCGGACTCCGCCCACGGCACGAACCCCGCGAGCGTCCGTCTGGCGGGCTACGAGGCCCTCCACGTGCCGAGCGACGCGCGGGGCCTCGTGGACGTCTCCGCGCTCGAGAAGCTCGTCGACGAGGAGGTCGCGGGGCTCATGCTCACGAACCCCAACACCCTCGGACTCTTCGAGGAGGACATCGAGCGGATCACCCGGATCGTCCACGACGCCGGGGGGCTCGTGTACTACGACGGCGCGAACCTGAACGCGATCCTCGGTCGGTGTCGTCCCGGCGACATGGGCTTCGACATCGTCCACATCAACACGCACAAGACCTTCGCCACGCCCCACGGTGGGGGAGGGCCGGGGGCGGGCCCCGTCGCCGTGACCGAGTCCCTCGAGCCGTACCTCCCCGTCCCCCTCGTGGTCCGGGACGAGGCCTCGGGGACCTTCCGGCTCGAGTACGACCGCCCGCGCTCGATCGGCCGGATGCACGGGTTCCACGGGAACGTCGGGGTGCTCATCCGCGCGTACGCGTACGTGTTCCTCCACGGGCGGGACGGCCTGCGCGCCGTCTCGGAGCGCGCGGTGCTGAACGCGAACTACCTCGCCCGTCTGCTCGAGCCGGCGTTCCCCCTGGCGTTCCCGGACCGGCCCCCGATGCACGAGTTCGTGGCCACGGCGGCCCCGCTGAAGCAGCGCACGGGCGTGCGCGCCATGGACGTGGCCAAGCGCGTGATCGACCTCGGCTTCCACCCCTCCACGGTGTACTTCCCCCTCATCGTGGAGGAGGCTCTCATGGTCGAGCCCACGGAGACCGAGACGAAGGAGTCCCTCGACGCCTTCGCGGCCGCGATGCTCCAGGCCGCCCGTGAGGCCGAGACCGATCCCGATCTCCTCCACGAGGCCCCCGTCACGACCCCCGTCCGCCGACTCGACGAGGCCCGGGCGGCACGGCACCTCGAGCTCCGCTGGTAGCCGGGGGCTAGTCATCCCGGGCCATCCCGCCCTCAAGCCGGGGGATGGGGGAGCCGATACCCCTCGAGGAAGACGGGTCCCGACAAGGGCAAACCGTCGGTGACGACGGGACGCAAAGCTCCGGACCTCCAAGGAGGTGGCCGAGCTGCCGAAGGACCCCGGCCGACCGGCTCGGGGCCCACCGGGACCCCCGAGTCGGGAGGCAGGAACCATGGCGCCCACGCGTAGCGGCCGTCGGGCCCTCCGCGCGGCCCTCGGCCTCGGTCTCACGGCGGCCCTCCTGTTCGGGTCGCTCCCGGCGGGCGGCGCCGGGGCGGTGGAGCGGGTCGGGCCGCGCCTGCGGTTCGTCGAGCTCACCAACCAAGACCGGCGCGAGCACGACCGGCGCGCCCTCGGCTTCGAGCGCCGGATCTCGCGCTACGCGCGGCAGCACAGCCTGGCCATGGCCCGGCGAGGTTACCTGTTCCACTCCAGCGCCGAGCGCCTCCGGGCCGTCCTGTCGGACGTGCGGTGGTCGATCGGCGGCGAGAACGTCGGCGTCGGCACCTCCCTGGAGAGCCTGCAGCGCGCCTTCATGACGAGCCGGGCGCACCGCGCGAACGTGCTCCGGCCCGAGTTCCGCCGCATGGCCGTCGGCATCGTGCGAGACGACGGCCGGATCTGGATCACGGTGATCTTCTACGGGTAGGAGGCCGTCCCGGCACATGGCGAGGGCCCGGGCCATGCGGCCCGGGTCCTCGCTTGGAAGAGCGATCCTCAGAGCCCCGAACGCCGCTTGGCGCCCACCCGCAGGAGCCCCGTGCCGAGCACCAGGAACAGGAGTCCCAGGGCTGCCAGGCTGGGCAGCGCCGCGGGGCCGGTGAAGGCGGTGCCCCCCGGAGGGGTCTTCGTCTCCGTCGCGGTACCCGTCTCCGTGGGCGTGGGCGTCACGGTGGTGCCGAGGACCTCCGCGCTCGTGACCGTCGAGGGATCCTCCGCGCAGGCCTCGCCCTGCTCGGCCTCGACGTCCTCAGCCGTCACGCAGACGCTCGCCACGTTCTCCTTGGGCGCCCTCGAGGGAGGGGAGTAGGCGTTCAGCGTGAACGTGCAGGTGACGGACGCCCCGGGCTCGAGCGTCACGCCGGCGAGGGACGCACACCCGACGACGAGGAGATCCACCTCCTCGTCGTCGAACGCGTCCCGCAGGTCCGCGATCGCGACCGTCGTCTCACCGGTGTTGGTGACGGTCACCCGGAACGGGACGTCGGCGCCCGGTCTCCGCGCCTCCTCCTCGTCGGAGAAGACACCGTCCCGGTTCGCGTCGTTCGTCTTCTCGATCTGGACCCCGATCACCGGGGACGGGCTCTCCGACGGGCTCTCCGACGGGCTCTCGCTCGGGCTCTCCGTCGGGGTCTCCGACTCGTCGTAACAGAACGTCACGTGGCTCAGCCCGTAAGGCTTCCCGTTGCTCGGGTTGGTCGGGGTCGTGAGGTTGGTGTCGCTCGTGGCCTCGTCGTAGCGGTACACGTTCGCCGCGTCGCCGCCCTTGGCGATCACCGCGTCGATCCCGACGGTGGAGGACCAGTCGAACGAGGAGCCGTCGGCGTGCACGCTCAGCGTCACGCCGTCCTGGGTCCCGCTCACCGGCGGGTCGAACTTCGTCAGCTCCTGCAGCCCGAACTGCCCACACACGCCAGGTCATCCTCGCCATCCGTCCAAGGGCGGAGGTCGCCGGCTCGGTCCTTCGACCTAGTCGCGCGGGGAGGGGATGCGCGAGAGGTAAGTTGCCATAACCTCCGTTATGGGCGACCTCGCCCCAGGGACGAGCTCACCCCAACCACGGACGCAGCCGGTCCCGGAAACCCCACCGCGCGACCAGGTACAGCGCTTCCAGGACGATCCGGCGCGAGATCTTCGAGCGCCCGTGCTCGCGCTCGCGGAACGTGATGGGCGTCTCGCGGAGCCGGAAGCCGCGCCGCCAGGCCCGGTACGCCAGCTCCACCTGGAAGGCGTAGCCGTCGGACCGCAAGGGCCGTTCGAGGACCGCCTCCAGGGTTCCGCGCCGGAACACCCGGAACCCGCTCGTGGCGTCGCGCAGGGGCAGGCCGAGGAGGAGCCTCGCGTAGAGGTTCCCGGCCCTGGAGAGGGCCAGGCGCGCACGGCTCCAGTTGGTCACGCCGCCGCCGGGCACGTACCGGCTCCCGATCACGAGGTCCGCGCCCCGGGCGGCCTCGAGGAGCCGCGGGAGGTCCTCGGGCCGATGGGACAGGTCGGCGTCCATCTCCACGACGAGGTCGTACGCGTCGCCGAGGGCGACGCCGAAGCCCGCGAGGTAGGCGCTGGCGAGGCCGGCCTTGCTTGGGCGCTCGAGCAGGCGGACCCGAGGCTCGCGCTCGGCCCGTGCCCGGACCACCTCCGCCGTGCCGTCGGGCGAGCCGTCGTCCACGACGAGCACGTCCACCCCGGGGAGCGCGAGGAGCCCGTCGAGGACCGCGCCGACGGTCTCGCGCTCGTCGTACGTCGGCAGCACCACGAGCGTCCGCAGCCGCTCCGGGAACGGCGCCGGCCGCGGACGCCCCGTCTCCCCGCGTCGAGGCAGGGCGAAGGCCGCGAGCGCGAGGGCGCCCCCCAGGAAGACGACCCAGTCGCCCCACCGCACGTACGGGGTGGTCGCCGAGCTCGTCCGGATCCGGGCCCGGACGATCGCGGGCTCGAAGAGCCCCGCGCTCGCCACCACCCGACCGTCGGGGGTCACGACCGCGGAGATCCCCGAGACCGCCGCGTGGACGACCCAGCGCCCGGTCTCCACCGCCCGCAGTCGGCTCATGGCGAGGTGCTGGCGGGAGGCCGCGGTCATCCCGTACGACGCGTTGTTCGTCGTCACCACGAGGAACGACGCCTCCTCGCGGACCATGGCGCGGGGGATCTCCGGGAAGCTGTTCTCGTAGCAGATCGGCGCGCCCACGGCCCCGAGGCCGGGCACCTCGAGCGCCACAGGCCGCCGTCCGGGCACCCGGTCCACGGGGACCTGCTCGATCGCCTCGATCCAGGCCAGGCGCGAGCGCCAGGGCACGTACTCCCCGAAGGGCACGAGCTTGACCTTGTCGTAGCGGTCCAGCAGCCCTCCCTCGGCATCGAACAGGAGGACGCTCGTGTGCTCGCTCCCGTCGGGATCGTCCACGACCGCCCCGATGAGGGTGGGCGCCCCGACCGCGGCCACGGCCCTGCGCACCTTCCCCATCGTGGCCGGATCGGCCGCCGCCCCGGGGTCGAGCGCCCCCTCGCCCCACACGGCGAGGTCCGGGGGGTCCGCCGCGAGCCGCTCGTGCAGGGCGACGTTCATCGCGGCCACGGCTCGGTCCTCCTCGGTGGGCGGCAGGCCTCGCGCCCGCCGCACGTCCACCTGGATCGCCGCGACCTCGATGGCCCGACCCGTGGCCCGCGGCATGGTGATGAGAGCGGGTCCCCCGACCAGGAGTCCGACGACGGCCAGGAGCGCGAGGGTCCGGGCCGGAGCCCGTCGCAGCCGTTCCAGCGCGAGGAGCAGGAGCCCGGCGACGGCCAGGACGACGAAGGAGATCGCCCACGCGCCCCCGACGGAGGCCAGGCCGAGGAGCGCCCGGTTCCCCGTCTGCGTGCTGCCGAGCTGCCCCCAGGCGAAGCCGCCGAGCGGCCAGTGCCCCCGCACGAACTCGATCGCGGTCCACAGGCCGGCCAGGGCGAAGACCGAGAGGACCGGATGGCGCGCCCGCCACACGAGCGGCGCCAGGGCGCCGAAGACCCCGACGAACGCGGCCGAGGCGAGGACGAGGGCGGTCCAGGCGAGCTCGCCGAAGAGCAGGATCCAGTACAGGACGAGGCCGAAGTAGGCCAGGCCGAAGGCGAGGCCGAGGAGGAACCCGCGCCGCGGCCGCGACCGGCGGACCAGCCCGAGCAGCGGGATGGGCGCGAGGAAGGCCACCCATCCGACGTCCGCGGGCGGCAGGGAGAGCGACAGGAGCGCCCCGGCGCTCGCGCAGACGACGAGCTCGCCGACGAGGCCGAGCCGCTTGATCAGGCGCAGTCCCGGCAGAGCATCTTCGCCTTGTCCTTCAGCTGGCTCCGATGCTTCACCAGGTGGCACTTGGCGCATGTGAACTCTTTTTCGCTCGGCGGCTCGAACTTCACCGCCAGCGTATCGTCGCTGATCTCCTCGTCGGGCACGAGGGCGAGCAGGGTCTCCTCGACGTCCGGCTCGGCCTCCCGGGCCTCCTGGCGGACCAGGTCCTGGATGGACTCGACCGCCTCCTCCTCCGCAGGCTCCGGAGGCACGGCCGGCTCCTCCTCCAGCCCCGTGTCGTCGATCTCCTCTTCCAGCTCGTCGTCGAGCGTCTCGTCGATGTCGTCCACGTCCATCCCCTCGTCCGAGCGCCGGCGCATTCTACAGCCGGTGTCGCCGACCGCAACCCCTGTGGGCGAGGATCGCCTCCGGGCCGACTCCTGAGGGACGCGGGCCTCCGTGCGGGGGACAGGAAAGAGGACCCAAGAGACCTTTGGGGCCGCGGCGCCGGGGCGCCACGTTCTCTACTCAGCCTCTTGGGTCCTCCTCGCGCCGCCGCCGAGGCGGCCGCGCACCACGCACGCTACGACCCGATGGGCCGGCTGTCAAACGAGCAGGTCCCGGGCGCCGCCGGGGCTCAGCTCGCGAAGACCTCCCGGCCGAGGGAGACCGTGAGGAGCGGACGGAGCCCCTCGAGGGGGACCTCGGGGTCGAGCGGATCGGCCGGGTAGGCCACGAGGTCGGCGTGGGCGCCCGGCTCGAGGGACCCCTTCTTCCCCTCCTGGTGGGCGAGCCGCGCCGCGCCGATCGTGTGGGCGCGGATCGCCTCCTGCCTGGTCAGTCGCTCGGCGGGATCGTGGTGGGCCTCGAAGGCCGTCACGGCCGCCATCGGGTCGATCGTGACGATGGGCGAGTCCGAGCCCGCCCCCATCTCCATCCCCCGAGCGAGGATGCTCCGGAAGGGGTTCATCGCCCGAGCCCGCTCGGGGCCGACGGCCCGCTCGTAGAGCCCGCCCGGGCCGCCCCAGGCGGCGTCGAAGGACGGCTGGACCGAGGCCGCGAGGCCGAGGGCCGCGGCCCGCTCGAGCAGCTCCGCATCGAGCATCTCCGCGTGCTCGATGCGGTGGCGACGGGCCCGGAAGTGGCGCCGTCCGCGCGAGTCCAGGCTCCGGTACATCTCTTCCCAAGCCTCGATCACGGCCCTGATCGCCGCATCGCCGATCGCGTGGACCCCGACCTGCAGTCCCGCCAGGTGACCGTCCCGGAGGAACGCCGCGAGCTCCTCGCCCGCGAGGAACGCCTGCCCCCGGTGATCCACGTCGGCGTAGGGCTCCCGCAGCCACGCCGTCCGCGCCCCGATGGAGCCGTCCACCGGCAGGTCCCCGCCGATCCGCGGGAGCCCGAGCTCGAGCGCGACGCCGACGTCCCGCGTCACCGGGTACACGACGACGTCGACCGGCAGGCGCCCCCGGTGCTCGAGCAGCACGTCCAGGCCCGGGCCGACCTCGGCCATCTCGTGCACGCAGGTCACGCCGCAGGAGGCGGCGAGCGCGGCGCCCGAGAGCTGGAGCTCCTCGAGGTCGTGGGCCGACAGACGCTCCCAGAACCAGCGCTGGAGGGCCGCGTTGGCCTCGGCGCGCACCACCCCGGTGGGCGAGCCGTCCTCGTCGCGCTCCACCCCGGGGAGGGACTCCACCGCCGCGGCGACCAGGGCGGCCGAGTTGGCCAGGCCGAGGTGCCCGTCGGCGCGCACGGCGAGGAGGGGTCGGTCGGTGAGCGCATCCAGCTCCTCGCGCCGGGGGAGCTCCCGGCGCTCCCAGCGCGACTCGTCCCAGCCGTGCGCGATCGTCGGCCCCGTCCGCCGCCGCAGCAGCCTCCGCAGGGCATCGAGGAGCTCCCCCGCCGAGCGCGCCAGGCCGAGCTCGGGCGCCTGGTGGTGGATCCCGGTGAGCGCCAGGTGGACGTGGGCGTCCACGAAGCCCGGCAGGATGGTCGCGCCCGGCAGCTCCACGACGCGATCGGCCTCGGGCGGCTCCCCCACCCCGACCCGCTCCACGTGGCGGCCGTCCACGAGCACCCACTCCCCGGTCGCCGGGTGGGCGAGCGTGTGGACCCGGGAGGCTCGGTACAGGGTTCGCATCCCCCGGAGCCTACCCGGGAGGGCGTCGGGCCGCCCGGGGCCCGGACAGGCCCCCCGCGCCCCGGATCGAGCCCGGGTCCACCACGACCCGGGTCTTCGACGCCGCGAGCGCGAGGCCCACGGTCCCCAGGGCCGCTGCGATCCGGGCGAGCGCCGCCTGGGCGTCGCCGACGTCGCGGGCGAAGACGATCACGTCGTCCACCCACCGCACGTGCCGCCAGCCGCCCTCCGCGAGGGCCCGGTCCACCGCGAGGAGCACGGCGTTCGCGAGCACCGCCGAGGGGGCCGGCCCGATCGGGAGCCCCCGGACGCCGGCCCCGGCGAACCGGTCGAGGACCCGGAGGACCGGCGCGATCCGTCCCCGCCCGCACCGCAGGTCCTCGAGGGCCGCCTCCACGGCCGCCGGCCGGATCGAGCCGTAGCAGTCTCGGACGTCGGCCATGAGGGCGCAGCCCGCCGTGGCCGCCTCCCTCCGGACCCGGTGGCGGAAGCGGGCCCGCGCCCGCTCCCAGGGCTCGAGCTCCACGGCGGCGGGCACGCGCCGGACCCGGGCGACCCGGTTGGCGAGGACCGCGCTCGGCAGGGCCGCCTCGACGATCGGGACGACCGGGGAGACGGCGGCGGCGTAGGCCGCCGCGAGCTCGGGGTGCGGGACCGCGACCCAGCGCACGCCCCCGCGCTTGGGCTCCGGCCGCAGCCGCACGACCTCCTCGGGCACCGCTCCCCTCCCCCGGCCCGGGGGAGGGTGGGCCGCTCGACGAACGGCGCGATGCTCGCACCCGGCGCGTCGGCGCGCAATCGCCGGAGCGGCGGGTTCTCCGATGGGCCGGCCGGCCCGCCGGGTAGGATGCGGGCGTGCTCGACGAGCGGGACCTCGCCATCCTCGCGGCCCTCCAGGAGGACGCCCGGGCGACCTACGCGGACATCGGCCGCCGGGTCGGCCTGTCCCCCTCCTCGGTGCACGACCGCGTCCGGAAGCTCGAGCAGGCCGGGGTGATCCGCGCCTACCGGGCCGAGGTGGACCCCCACGCCCTCGGGCTCGACGTGACGGCCCTCATCGCGGTCACCCCGCTCGACCCGAGCGCCCCCGACGACCTCCCCGAGCGCGTCGAGTCCTTCCCCGAGGTGGAGGACTGCTACAGCGTGGCGGGCGAGGCGAGCTACGTCCTCAAGGTCCGGACGCGGACCCCGGAGCGCCTGGAGGACCTGATCCGCCGGCTCCGCGAGAAGGCCGGCGTGCAGACCCGCACCACGGTGGTGCTCTCGATCCCGTTCGAGGGGCGACCGATCCGACCCCAGCCCGAGGATCCTCAGCCCTCCACGAGGTCGGCGAAGCGCCCGTAGGCCGCCCGGTACGCCGCCCACCGTCGGGCCACCCGCCCGGTCGGATCGAGCTCCCGCACCGTCCGTGGGTGGAGGCGGTACCGGCCCCCGAGGCTCGGCGCCGGCTCGGGCTCGAGCCCCAGCTCCTCCAGGACGGGGTCCAGGGCCCGAGCCACGAGGGCGAGGGCGATCCAGATCCGGTTCGACGGGTCGTCCAGGCGGTCGGGACGGGGCCGCGAGGGAGGGCTCGGCGTGAGCAGCCGGGCCAGCCACTCGGGCACGAGGTCGCTCCAGCCCTGCTCCCTGGGCGGAGGCTCCTCCCGTAGGGTCATGGGCGAGAGCCACAGCTCGGGGTCGGCGAGCCGCTCCCGCATCGCGGCGACGCCCCGCCGCAGGGCCCGCTCCCCCGTGGCGCGGATGGCGCGGCGCGTGGCCTCGTCCACCTCGGCCCCAGCGAGGACCGCCTCGAACCGCCGCCGAACGGCCTCGGCGATCGCCGGCTCGGCGACCTCGGCGAAGCGGGCGGCGGCCTCGAGCACCTCGTCCCGGGCCCGGATCGCTCGCTCGGTCCGATCCCGCCTCACGCGAGGAACCCTACCGAGGAACGCGCGCCCCGTCGTATCCTGCTTGTCATCCCCGACGGCCGGAGGACCCCGATGGAGCAGTACCGACGCTACGGCAGGTGGGCCAAGCGGGCCGCGCTCTTCCTCGCCGCCTACATCGGCGTGGCCTACCTCTTCATGGGCGTGCACCCCTACGACGCGCTCCTGCACCCGGGGGCCACGCTCGCCCAGTACCGCGGGCTCGTGATCTACCTGCTGTTCATCATGTCGTTCGTCATCCTCCAGTTCGTGGCGATGTTCTGGTTCCTCGCCCGGGGCAACACGTACGTGATCTACCCCGGCGAGTACGACATCACCTTCGAGGACGTGCGCGGCCAGCCCGCGGCGGTGGAGGCGACGAAGGAGGTCCTGCGGCTGTTCCAGGGCTTCAAGGAGTTCCGCCAGATGGGCGGCTACCCGCCCCACGGGATCCTCTTCGAGGGGCCGCCCGGCACCGGCAAGACCCTGCTCGCCAAGGCCATCGCCGGGTCCACCCGCGTGCCGTTCCTGTACGCCTCGGGCTCGGGTTTCGCGAACATGTTCCTCGGCATCCCCCAGCTGAAGATGCGCCGCCTGTTCTCCAAGGCCCGGGCGATGTCCGACAAGTACGGCGGGGCCGTGATCTTCGTGGACGAGCTCGACGCGATCGGCGGCAGCCGGGGCCTCGTGGCCGATCGGGCGAGCGGCGAGGGGCCGGACCGGGTCGTCGTGGGCGGCCTGTGGGGCGGCGGGGGCCTCGGCGTGATCAACGAGCTCCTCGTCCAGATGGACGGCCTCGTCGTGCCCCGGGGGATCTGGCGGCACGTGCGCCGGATCGTCTTCCGGGCCAAGCCGAAGGTCCCCTTCTACAACATCATGGTGATCGGGGCGACGAACCGGGCCTCGACCCTGGACCCCGCGCTGCTGCGCCCCGGGCGGTTCGACCGGAAGATCCACGTCGGCCTCCCCGACCACGAGGGCCGGCGCGACATCGCCAAGTACTACCTGGCGAAGGTCCGCCACGAGCCGATCGACGTGGACCGCCTGGCTCGGATGACCGTGGGGTACTCCCCCGCGATGATCAAGAACATCGTGAACGAGGCCCTCATCTTCGCCCTCCAGGACGGCCGCGATGCGCTGCGCTGGGACGACCTGTGGCAGGCCAAGCTCGCCGAGGAGGTGGGCCTGAAGCAGCCCGTGACCTACACCGAGCGCGAGAAGCGCATGGTCGCGGTGCACGAGGCCGCCCACGCGGTGGCCTCGTACACGCTCGAGCGGGGCGAGCGTCAGATCCAGGTCATCACGATCCAGAAGCGGGAGGGGGCGCTCGGCCTCGTCCACGGCCAGGACGTCGAGGACCGGTACCTGCGCACCCAGAAGGAGATCCTGGCGCGGATCCAGGTCTCCCTCGCCGGCCTCGTCGCGGAGGAGCTCTGGTTCGGGCAGACCACCACGGGGCCCTCGAGCGACCTCGAGGCAGCGACGTGGAACGCCGCGGCCTACGTCGGGATCTACGGGATGGGGCGCAGCCTCGTCTCCGCCAGCGCCCTGGCCAACCCCATGGCCGGCGAGAACCCGATCAAGGCGGTCCTCGCCGACCCCGAGCGCCGCAAGGAGGTGGACGCGCTCCTCGAGGACGCCCGTCGCCGCGTCCGGCGCCTGCTCGAGCAGAAGCGCCACGTGGTGGAGGGGATCCGTGACGCCCTCCTCGAGCGGGAGGAGCTCATCGGGGACGAGATCGAGGCGCTCATGGCCGAGCTCGGCGAGCGGGAGCCCCTCGTGCCCTCCCCGGACGGCCAGCGCGCCGGCGAGCCCGTGGCCCCACCGCCACGGCCCGATCTGCCCTGAGGGTCCTCGGGACCGGGACCGCTAGACTGACCGCGTGCGCCTGTACGACACCCTCACCCGCGCGGTCCAGGAGGTCGTCCCCCTGGAGGACCGGCACGTGCGCATGTACACGTGCGGGCCGACGGTCTACCGGTACGCGCACATCGGCAACCTGCGCACGTTCCTCCTCGCCGACCTCGTCCGCAGGGCCCTGGAGTTCGAGGGCTACCGCGTCACGCAGGTCGTGAACATCACCGACGTCGGGCACATGACCGACGAGTCCTCCGCGCAGGCGGTGGACAAGATGCTCCTCGCCGCCGAGGACGAGGGTCTGTCGCCGCAGGAGATCGCCGAGAAGTACACGCAGGCCTTCCTGGAGGACACGGCGAAGGTCGGGATCCAGCGCGCCCACGTGTACCCCCGGGCGACGGAGCACATCCCGGAGATGCTCGAGCTCACGCAGCGGCTCATCGAGCGCGGCCACGCCTACGAGGTCGGGGGCAACGTGTACTACGACGTCCAGTCCTTCCCCGAGTACGGCAAGCTCTCGGGCAACACCCTGGAGCAGCTGCGGGCGGGCCACCGGCAGGATCTCGAGATCGACCCGAACAAGCGGTTCCACGCCGACTTCGCCCTGTGGAAGAAGGCGGGGCCCGGTCGGCTGATGAAGTGGGACAGCCCGTGGGGCGAGGGCTTCCCCGGCTGGCACATCGAGTGCTCCGCGATGTCCATGCGCTACCTCGGCGAGCGCTTCGACATCCACACCGGCGGCGTGGACCTGATCTTCCCCCACCACGAGGATGAGATCGCCCAGTCCGAGGGGGCGACCGGCCACCGGGTCGTCTCCCTCTGGGTGCACGGCGGGCACCTGCGCCTCGTCGGACAGAAGATGGCCAAGTCCGCTGGCAACGTCCTGCGGATCACCGACCTCGAGGCGGCGGGGTTCGACCCCCTCGCCTTCCGGTACCTCATCTTCCAGAGCCGCTACCGCAGCGAGATGGACTTCTCGGACGAGGCGATGCACGCCGCCGACCAGCACGTGAAGCGCCTGCGCCAGCGCGTGGCCGAGTGGGGCGAGCCCGCCGAGACCCTCTCGGAGGCCGCCCGCGAGCTGGACGAGCGCTTCCGCCGGGCGGTCGCGGACGACCTCAACATGCCCCAGGCCCTCGTCGTGCTGAACGACGTCGTCGCCTCCGACCTGCCCCCCGCCGAGCGAGCCGCCCTCGTGCTCTCCTTCGACCGTGTGCTCGGGCTCGACCTCGGCCGCCTCGCGCGGGAGGGCTGGGAGCCCCCCGGGGAGGTGCGGGCGCTCCTCGCCGAGCGCGACGCCGCTCGCGCGGCGAAGGACTTCGCCCGGGCCGACGCGATCCGGGCGCAGCTCCTCGCCATGGGGCTCGAGGTCATGGACACCCCGGCCGGGACGCGGGTCCGGCCCCGGATCTAGGTCCGGGCTCAGGCCACCCGGGCGAGGTCCCGGGGCGCCTCGTTCAGCCGCTCCACGCCCTCCGGGGTCACCGCCACGATGTCCTCGATGCGCACGCCGAAGCGCCCGGCGAGGTAGATCCCCGGTTCCACGGAGAAGGTCATCCCCGGCTCGAGGGGTGTCGCGTTGCCGGCCACGATGTACGGCGGCTCGTGGACGTCCAGGCCGATCCCGTGGCCGGTGCGGTGGACGAAGGCCTCGCCGAACCCCGCCTCCTCGATCACCGCTCGCGCCGCCCGGTCCACGGCCTCGCAGGCGACCCCGGGGCGCACGGCCTCCACCCCGGCCTGCTGGGCCGCGCGCACCACCTCGTGGACGCGCGCGAGCTCCGGGCCGGGCTCCCCCACAACCACCGTCCGCGTGATGTCCGAGCAGTACCCGGCCATCCGGCCCCCGAAGTCGAGCACGATGGCGTCGCCGGGCTCGATGCGGCGCTCCCCCGCCTCGTGGTGCGGGGAGGCCCCGTTCGGCCCCGAGCCGACGATCGTGAACTCCACCCGCTCGTGGCCGTGGGCCCGGAGGGCCTCGGCGACGTCGGCCGCCAGGTCGAGCTCGCGCCGCCCCGCGAACCGCGACCCGAGGACGTCGGCGAAGGCGGCGTCGGCCGCCCGGGCCACGCGCCGGAGCGCCTCGAGCTCCTCGGGGTCCTTCACCGCCCGCAAGAGCGGCAGGGCCTCCCCCAGGCCCTCGAAGACCACGTCCGGGCGCTCGCGCTGCAGGCGCAGGACGTGCGCGGCCCACGCCGCGTCCGAGATCGCCACGCGGCCGCGCGGCAGCAGCTGGGCGAGGAGCGCGTGCGGATCCTCGCCGTCCCGCCACCCCCGGATCTCGAGCGCCTCCCCGGCGGGCGACGCGAGGGCCCCGGGCCGCTCCAGCTCCGGCACGAGGAGACGGGGCTCCCCCTCCGCCGGGAGCACGAGCGCCACGAGCCGCTCGAGCGGGAGGGGCGACCACCCCGCGAGGTAGGCGAGGTCCGGGCCGGGTGCGGCGACGAGCCCGGCCAGCCCGGCCTCCGCCAGCCGTCCCCGAGCCCGGTCCAGGCGCGCCCGCACGTTCACAGCTTCATCCGGATGGCGTGAGGGATGACCTCGATCTCCGCCGGGGTGGCGCCCAGGACCTCGCCGTCGGCTTCGATCGGGAGCGGACGGTCCGCCTCGATCCGCACGACCCGGCGGGCCCGGAGCTCCTCGACGTGGTCGTGGGGCAGGTGCTCGCCCCGGTAGATCTTCGGCAGGAGCGTGAACGAGTCCGTCTTCGGCCCCTTGAACACGAGGACGTCGAGGACCCCGTCACCCGGGTAGGAGCGGGGCGAGATCCGCATCCCGCCCCCGTAGTACTGCGCGTTGCCCACGACGACGAGGTACGCCGGCCCCTCGTAGGTCCGGCGCTCGTCCACGACCACGCGGACCGTGGCGAGGCGGAACGTGGGCAGCGTCCGCCAGAAGGCAACGAAGTACTTCGCCTGCCCGAACCGGGGGGACATCCGCTCGGCGCGGGCCGCCACGGCCGCCCCGAGCCCCGCCTCGGCCACGTTCACGAAGTACCGCACGTCCGAGCCGCCCGAGACCGTCGTGTAACGGATCCGCCCGACGTCCAGGGGGTAGACGTTGTCCCCGGTCAGGTGGTAGCAGGCGCGGGTCGCGTCGCCGGGGAGACCGAAGGTGCGGATGAAATCGCATCCCGACCCGGCGGCGACGACGCCGAGGACGGCGTCGGGTGCGAGCGGCCCCTCCTCGCCCATCATGCCGTTCACGACCTCGTGGACGGTGCCGTCGCCCCCGACGGCCACGATGAACCGTGCGCCGCCCTCGATCGCCTCCCGCGCGAAGCGGGTGGCGTCCCCCCGCCCCTCGGTCCGTTGGAGCGTGTACGGCAGGCCCCGGGCCTGGAGCGTGCGCTCGAGCTCCGGGATCTCCTCGGCAACGCGCCGGCGGCCCGCGTGCGGGTTCACGATGACCGTGAGCGGTCCGTACGGGCTCGACACGCCGGGCATCCTACCCGCCGGAGCGGCCGCCCAGGGGCTCAGACCCCCGTGTAGGCCACCACGCCCCGGTTCACGGCGGCGCCCGCGCGGCGTGCCACCTCGGCCGTCGGCTCCGGCGCCACCTCCGCGATCTGGCGCAGGAGGTCGAGGAGCTGCTTGCACGTCCGCACGAAGTCCCCCGGCGCCATGCTCGTCTCCCGCAACACCGCCTCCAGGTCGCGCCCCTCGGCCCAGTGGTAGGCGGCCTCGGCGAAGCCGTCCTCGAGCTCCCGGCACAGCTCCACGTGGTGCCGATCCTCGGCCTCCCGCACCCGCGCCCAGGTCGCCCGCAGGCGCTCGTACGCGGCGGCCGTCGCGCCGGTCGGCATCCGACCGGGGCGCGGCGCGCGCTCCCGCGACTCGTAGACGACCGTCGAGACGACGGCCGCCGCCTCCGCCGGGGTGAGGGGCTCGAGGAGCCCCTCGGCGATCGCCTCGGCGACGAGCACGTCGCCCTCCCCGTAGATCCGCGCGAGGAGCTCCCCCTTGGGGGTCGAGGCGAAGTCCCGGACGTAGCCCAGGTCCTCCAGCACGCCGAGGACCCGGTCGAACTGGCGGGCCAGGGTCTCGGTCCTGCCCCGGATCCGGCGCTCGAGGCCTCGGATCTCGCGCTCCAGCTGGCTCGCGCGGGCGGCCCATCGCTCGTGGGCGGGGCGGTCGGGGCAGGCGTGGCAGGGGTGCTCGGCCGCGCGGCGCTCCAGGCGCTGGGCCTCGCGCTCGGCGCGCGCGTCCGGCGCGGCGCGCTCCCGCCGGGGCGGTCGGACGTCGAGGGCCACGAGCCGCGCCGCGAGGTCCCGTCGGTACCGGGCGCTCCGCACGCTGCCCGAGCGCGGCAGCGGCACCTTGGCCAGCACGAGCGGCGGATCCTCGAAGTCGCGCACGGACAGCCGGAAGGCGTGGCGATCCTGCCCCAGGACGGTGGGGCGACCGTCGCGGCTGGAGACGACGACGGCGAGACCCCGGCGCCGGGCCCGGGGGACGAAGACGACGTCGCCGGGTCGCAGCCCCGCCAGGGCCGCCCGGACGGCCTCCGTCCGCGCCCGCTCGCGCCCCGCTCGCGCCTCGGCCCGGATGCGCTCGGCCCGCTCCCGCAGGCGCCAGTACTCCTCGAAGTCCCCGAGGTGGCACCGCAGCTGCTCCCGGTACCCGGCGAGGTGGGCGCGGGCCCGCTCCAGCTCCCGCTCCAGCGTCACCACCGCGCGGTCGGCGAGGAACTGGGCGAAGGAGGAGTTCAGCAGGTGGTGGGCCTGCTCGCGCGTGTAGTTCCGGACCAGGTTCACGGCCATGTTGTAGGAGGGCCGGAAGGAGCTCGTGAGCTGGTAGGTGCGCGTCGAGGCCAGGGCCGCCACCTGCTCGAAGGGCACCTGCCGCTGGTACACGACGACGGCGTGGCCGATCTCGTCGATGCCCCGGCGGCCGGCCCGGCCGGTGAGCTGGGTGTACTCCCCCGGGGTGAGGAGCTCGTGGCGCTCGCCCGAGAACTTCCACAGGTCCTCGATCACGACCGACCGGGCCGGCATGTTCACGCCGAGCGAGAGGGTCTCGGTGGCGAAGACGACCTTCACGAGGCCGGCCTCGAAGAGCTCCTCCACGGTCTCCTTGAACACCGGGACGAGCCCCGCGTGGTGCGCCGCGACCCCCGCGGCGAGGGCCTCGACGAAGGCCCCGAACCCCAGGGCTCGCAGGTCCGCGTCGTCCATCCACGCCGCGCGCATCTCGGCGAAGTCCCGGATCCGCGCGGCCTCCTCCTCCGTCGTGAGGCGGATCCCCGCCGCCATGAGCCACTCGACGCTCCGGTCGCACCCGGCCCGGCTGAAGACGAAGTAGATCGCGGGGAGCATGCCGCGCTCGGCGAGGACCTCCACGACCTCCTCCCGGCGCGGAACGAGGTGGCGGTCCCGGCGCGAGGGTCCGCCCCGCCGACCGTCGCGGAGACGGGCGAGCTCGCGGTCGAGCGCCACGAGGTGGGGGTTCGGGACGAGCTCGCCGTCCCGCTCCACGTGCATCGGGTGCAGCTCGCGTCCGACGAGGTAGTGGTGCCCGAGCGGCACCGGGCGGCGCTCCTCGATCACCACCCTGGTCGGGCCGCGCAGGGTGGCGACCCACTCCCCGAACTCCTCGGCGTTGGAGATGGTCGCCGACAGGCACACGACGGCCACGGAGATCGGCAGGTGGATGAGGACCTCCTCCCAGACGGCGCCGCGGTAGGGGTCCTGTAGGTAGTGGACCTCGTCGAGCACGACGAACCGGAGGTCCCGCAGCCCGGGGCTCCGCTCGTAGAGCATGTTGCGCAGCACCTCGGTGGTCATCACCACGATCGGCGCGTCGGGGTTGATGGAGTTGTCCCCGGTGAGCAGCCCCACCTTCGCGGCCCCGTGGGCGGCCACGAGGTCCCCGAACTTCTGGTTCGACAGCGCCTTCAGCGGCGTGGTGTAGAAGCACCTCGCCCCGAGCCCCAGCGCGAGCTCCACGGCGTACTCCGCGACCACGGTCTTGCCCGAGCCGGTCGGGGCCGCCACGAGCACCGACTCCCCGGCGTGCAGCGCCGAGATCGCCTCGAGCTGGAACGGGTCGAGGGCGAAGGGGTAGCGGGCGGCGAACCGCTCGGGGTCGATCACGCAGGCAGTCTACGGTGCCCGCTCGCCGAGCCCGCAGGCGGCCAGGTGCTCGAGGAGGAGGGCGTTGAAGCGCTCCGGCGCCTCCAGGTTCGACAGGTGCCCCACGCCCTCGATCACCTCGAGCCGGGCACCGGGGATCCGCTCGGCCATCGCCGCGGTGACCTCGACCGGGATCAGCTGGTCCTCGGTCGAGGCGATGACGAGGGTCGGGACCGAGATCCCGGGCAGGTCGGGCGTGGAGTCCGGGCGCTCAGCCATGCCCTCCAGGGCGGCGGCGATGGCCTCCGGGGTCTGCTCGGCGATGAGCGCGCGGACCCGTTCGCGGAGCTCCGCCGGCGCGTCGAGGGCGAGGAGCTTCGGCGGCTCCGCGACGAGCACGTTGCCCTCCCGGCGGAGCCGGGCGGCGAGCTCCCGCCGGGCCTGCGCGGCTTCGGGCGTGTCCGCCACCGCCCGGGTGTTCGCGAGCACGAGGCCGAGGACCCGCTCACGGGCCCGACGCCAGATCTCGAAGGCCACGTACCCGCCGAGCGAGAGCCCGCAGACGACCGCCCGCTCCACCCCGGCGGCATCGAGGGCCGCGAGCGCGCGCTCCGCGCACGCCGCCATCGTCGTCACCGATCCGGCGAGCGGCTCCGAGCCGAAGCCCGGGTGGTCCGGGGCGACCACCGGGAGCCCGGCGGGCAGGGCCTCGCGCTGCGGCGCCCACATCCGGGCGTCCAGGGGCCAGGCGTGCAGGAGCAGGAGCCCGTCGCTCATCCGGAGGGGAACACGGGCCGGAAGACCCCCGCGTCGAGCTGAACCTCGACGTAGTCGTGGTAGCCGTCGGCGAAGACCTTCCCCGCGAGGTCGAAGACCCCCATGGCCCGCTCCACGAGCTCGGCCGCCACCTCCCCGTCGCGCTCGGCGGCGCCGGCGGCGAGCAGCGCGGCCTCCCGGTACAGCCGCAGGCCCTGCACCATCCGCGCCCGGGCGTTCACGGCGTTGAGGACGACCTCGACGTCGAACCCCTTGCCGCCCACGATCTCGGTCACGTCCAGGGCCTCGAGGTCGTCCGCCGCCTTCCCGGCCCGCTCCGCGACCGGCCCCGCCACGTCCGCCAGGTCCTCCGGGGCTGCCTTTCCCGCGGACGCGTCGGCCAGGGCGCTCGCGAACTCCGGGAAGGCGTCGAAGCCGCTCGGCGGCTCGGGGGTGCCGAGGGGCGTGAGCACGGGATCCATGCGGGCCTGGAGCTCCAGGGCGGCGTTCCGGAGCCTGCGGGCGAGGGCCTCCTCGCGCGCCTGGGCCCGCTCCCTCGCCACGCCGTACCAGATCCCAGCGACGGCGAGGACGAGGACCAGCGCCCCCACCGAGTACCAGAACGAGCGACGGGCCAGGAGCGGCGGGCGCACCGGCACGTAGGTCGGCTTCGGGCCCTGGGTGATCCTCCGCACCCCGCCCTTCGACCGGCTCTTGCCCTTGATCGCCATATCCCCTACTTCCCGAGGGCCCGGCCGACGATGATAGCCGCCTCGTAGAACAGCATCATCGGGACCATCATCGCGATCATCGTGTAGGGGTCGGCGCTCGGGGTGATGAACGCCGCGAAGATGGAGATCGCGAGGATCGCCCACCGGCGCCATGCCCGCAGCTGGTCGGTGGAGACGATCCCGAGCGCGGTGAGGAACACGAGCACGATCGGGAACTCGAAGGCGAGCCCGAAGGCGAGCGCGACGAGCATGACGAAGCTCACGAACCGATCCCCTGTGAGGAGGGGGACGAACCGGGAGCCCGCGAAGCCGAGGAGGAAGTTCAGGGCCTTCGGCAGCGTCACGTAGGCGAGGAGCGCCCCGAGGACGAACAGGACCGAGGAGCTCGAGACGAAGGCGATGGCGAACCGCCGCTCCCGCTTCGTGAGCCCGGGGACCACGAACCGCCAGATCTCCCAGAGCACGACCGGCAGGGCGAGGAACAGGCCGATGAACACGACGATCTTCAGCTTGATCGTGACGGGGTCCACCGCCCCCATGAAGAACAGGCCGCAGTCCTGCGTCGGTCGCACCTCCGGGGGGACCGAGCGCCAGTAGTCGCAGTAGGGACGGAGCAACAGGTCAAGGACGCGCCCGTACAGCAGCCAGCCCCCCACCGAGCCCACGGCGATCGCCACGACCGAGACCACGAGCCGGTACCGGAGCTCCTCGAGGTGCTCGATGAGCGTCATCGTGCCCTCGGGGTCGCGCGGCTTCGGGCGGAAGCGTTCGGGGATCAGCCGCATCCGGACCTCGCCTCAGCCCGCCTCGCCGGGCGCGTCGGTGGGGGTCGGGGGCCGACGTTCGGCCGGTCGCGGAGCGGGGTCCTCCGTGAGATCGATCCGGAAGCTCCGCTGGATCTCCCGACGGGCCCGGCGGATCTCCGAGAGCCCCCGACCGAGGGCGCGCGCCACGTCGGTGACCTGGTCCTGCTCCGGCCCCGCGGCGGCCCCGGCCGCGTCCTCGGCCGGGGCGCGCTCCCGGGGGGTCGGCCTCGCGGGGGCGGGCTTGCGCGGCTCGGCCTCCTCCAGCCCGAGCTGGATCGTCCGCGTGACCTCGTCCTGGGCGCGCCGGAGCTCCCGCAGGGCGCGACCGATCGTCCGCGCGAGCTCCGGCAGGCGCTGCGGGCCCACGATGACGAGCGCCACGAGCAGGATGACGAGCAGCTCCTGGGGTCCGATGTTGAACACGGCTCCCTGTCGGGGTCGGGTGCGCTCGGTATCCTACCGCCGGCCTCGGGCGCCCCGGGCCCGCACCTCGTCCAGCTCCGCCTGGACCTCGCCGACCTCCTCGGCCAGCCGTCGCGCCGCCCGCCCCACGACGAGGGCGTGTCGCACGAGCGCGATGAGCGTGGCCGTGGCCGCCGCGAGCGTCACGAGGGCGATCGCCAGCCACACCACGGCGACCGGATGGGCCGCGACCAGCGGGGACATGACGGCATCCTAGCGGATGCCCGGGCTCGCCCTCAGCGGCGGGCGAGGAGCCGCTCGATCCAGCCGTCGTCCTGCAGGGCGAAGTGGAAGTCGATGAGGTCGTCCAGGGTGAAGGCGGGGGCGTCCGGCAGCGGCGGCCTGGGGTCGATCGCCTCGGCGTCGAACAGCTCGGCCGTCTTCGTCCCGCCGTGGCTGCGGACATCCACGCCCGCCGATACCAGGAGGGCCACGATCTTGCGGTCCGCCCGCTTCTCCACCGGGTCCAGGCAGCTCGGGCAGGTGAACCGGTAGGTCCCCTCACGTCCGGCCCGGGTGACCTCGAGGAGGATGGCCTCGGGCCCCATGTCCACTTCCCCGCAGCGGGGACACGTCGTCCGGATGGTGGTCATGACACCCGCTGTATCGGCGGTGCGCGGAAGGGCCTTGAGGCTCGGCGGGCGGGTGGGGACTACCCTATCCGTATGGTTCTCGGGTCCTGCGGGCGAGCTCGCGGACCCGGTCCTTCAGGTCCGGCGGCTCGAGGATCCGCACCGAGCCGGCCAGGCGCAGGACCAGGCGCTCGACCCACTCCAGGCGGGTGGCGGGGAGCACCACCTCGAGCCACCCGTCCTCCCGCTCCTCTTGCGCGGTCGTCGCGTAGTAGTCGGCGACCCACCGGGCGTCGGGCCCGAGGAGCAGCCGCACGTCCACGTCGCGCTCGGTCGGCGAGTACAGGGGTCGCCCGGCGGCTCGGATCCCCCGCGGCTCGAAGGTGACCCCCGTGTCCTCCACCGACCGAACCCGGTCCACCCGGAACAGCCGCTGCTCCCCCGAACGGTGGTCGAAGGCCGCCACGTACCAGTGCCCGAGCGTCGTGAAGACCTCCTCGGGCTCGATCTCCCGCGTGGAGACCTCCGCGGAGGAGGCCGCGTAGTACTCGATCCGGACCCGGCGCCGCTCGGCCGCCGCCCGCTGGAGGGCCTCGAGGGCCTCGGCCCGGCGGGCCCCGGGGACCACCCAGGTGCGGCCGGGGAGACGACCGAGCTCCTCGGGCCCCAGGGCCTCGGCGAGCTTCCGCAGGGCCGAGGCCAGGGCCGGCGCGTCCGGTACGTCGGGGGTGGCGGCGAGGGCCGTCCCGCGCAGGTACAGCTCGAGGGCCTCGGCGCGGGTGATCCGCAGGGGGCGCGAGAAGTAGTCGGCCATCTGGATCCACACCCGGTCCCCCTGGATGTCCACGTCGATGAGGTCGCCGGGGCTGTAGGGCGGCAGGCCGGACAGGAACAGCAGGCGGAGGTCCTCCACGAGGGCCTCCCGGGGGATGCCGAACAGGCGCTCGAGCTCGGCGAGCTCGACGCCGGGGTTGCGCACGACGTAGGGGACCACGAGGAGCAGCCGCCGCAGCCGCTCGGAGACCCGCGGGACCTTGCGCGAGCGCTCAGATCTGGGCAAGGACCGCCTCCAGACGTCGGACCACCTCGGCCCGCAGCTCCTCCGGCGCGAGGACCACGGCATCCGGGCCGAACGACAGGACCCACGCGGCGAGGGCGAGGTCGCGTGCGATGGGCACCTCGACCTCCACCCAGCCGTCCTCGCGCGTCCCCACGACCTCGAGCCCCTCGACGCCCCTCGTCGCCCACCACGCCACCCGGGGCGAGAGGGCGATCCGAGCGCGCTCCACGGGCTCCCCCGGGCCCCAGGGGCCGACCTGGACGTGGTCCTTCGCCCGGAAGCCCTCGGGGGGCGCGCTCCCCTCGCCCACGTCCTCGATGCGCGAGGTCACCCGGGAGAGCCGGAACGACCGGATCTCCCCCCGGTCGAGGTCGCGGCCCACGAGGTACCAGCTGGTCCCGCGGACGGCGAGCCCGTAGGCGTCCACGACGCGCCGGGACTCCTCCCCGCGCGCGGTCCGGTAGGTGAAGGCGACGCGCCGCTCGCCCCTCACGGCGTCCGCGGCCTCGGACAGGTGGGCCTCGCCCGCGTCGTCCGAGGCGATCGCGAAGCCCTGGACCCCCGCGAGGATGCCGCCCTCGGCCCCCGCGAGGAGCTTGCGAACCGCCTCCTCGGCCGGGGACCCCTCGCCCCCGGCGTGGGCCGCGACGAACAGCGCCGAGATCTCCTCGGGGGTGAAGGCGATCTCCGGCAGGTAGTAGCGCTCCGGCCGGATCGTGTAGGCCTGCTCCACCTCCCAGGGGTCCGACACGACCTCGATGGGGATGCCGAGGTCCCGGCAGATGCCCTTGTCCCGCTCGAACATCCGCTTCGCGGTGTCGAGGTCGGCCTGGTCGTAGGCCTCGTGCATCCGCTCCCGGATCTCCTCGAACGTGAGCGGGCGCTCGGTGTGGAGGAGCAACGCCACGAGGTTCACGAGGCGCTCGAGCGGCTCCATCCCGGCCGCATCATACTTGCGGGCATGTGCCCGTCTCGCCTGGTCCGCCTGCGGCGCGCGAGGGTCCTCCGGCTCCTCGCGGAGCGTCCCGGGGCCGTGGAGCTCGAGATCGAGACCGAGGAGGGGCCCGCGCGGGCCCTCGCGTACCCGCCCCTCGTCGGGCCGATCGAGCCCGGGGACCGCGTCGTGGTCAACACGACCGCCGTGGCCCTCGGCCTGGGCACCGGGGGCCTGCACCTCGTCGTGGCGGTCGAGGGGGGCCCGGACACCGACCTCGACCACGGCGGGCGGATCGTGAAGGCCCGGTACACGCCCCTGCAGGCCGTCGTGACCACCGTCGAGGAGACGCACCGGGAGGCCCTGGAGGGCGCGACCCGGGGCCTGCGGAACGCCCCGGTGGTCTGCGCGCCCCTGCACTCGATGGTCGGGCCCATCGCGGCGGGCGCGAAGGCGAGCGCCGGGGCCCGCGTGGTGTACGTGATGACCGACGGGGCCGCCCTCGCCGGCGCCTTCTCCGAGCTCGTCCCCCGGCTGCGGGAGGCCGGCCTCCTCGACGGCTGGATCACGGTGGGCCAGGCCTTCGGCGGCGACCTCGAGGCGGTCACGATCTGGTCGGGGCTGCTCGCCGCCACGGAGGTCCTCGGGGCCGAGGTGGTGGTGGTGGCCGACGGGCCCGGCAACCTCGGCACCGAGACGACCTGGGGCGTCTCGGCGCTCGGCTCGGGCCACGCCCTCATGGCCGCCGCCACCCTCCGGGGACGCCCGGTGGCGGCCCTGCGCGCCTCCTTCGCCGACCCGCGCCCGCGCCACCGGGTCGTCTCGCACCACTCCCTCACGATCCTCGGCCAGATCTGCCGCACCGACGTGAACGTTGCCGTCCCCGCCCTGGAGGAGCCCGAGCGGACGACCCTCTGGGACGCCCTCCGGGCCGCCCGTCTCGAGGACCGGCACCAGCTCGTCGAGGCGGACGGGCGACCGGCCCTGGAGGAGCTGGCGCGCCGCGGCGTGCGGGTCACCTCGATGGGCCGGGGCCCCGAGGACGACCCCGTCTTCTTCCTCGCCGCCGGCGCCGCCGGGGTCCTCGCGGGGCGGATGGCGGCCGGCTCCCGCCGCTACCGCGACCTGGGCCGCTGAGGGCTCACATGTGGGCGATGAGCTGCTCCACGCGCTCGTCCTGGGCCCGGAACGGATCCTTGCACAGCACCGTCCGCTGGGCCTGGTCGTTGAGCTTCAGGTGGACCCAGTCCACGGTGTAGTCCCGACGCTTCTGCTTCGCGTGTCGGATGAAGTCCCCCCGCAGCTTCGCTCGCGTGGTCTGGGGCGGCTCGCGCATGGCGCGCTCGACGTCCCGCTCGCTCACCGCTCGCTTCACCGTCCCTGCCCGCTCCATCAGGTAGTAGAGACCGCGGCTCCGGTTCACGTCGTGGTAGGAGAGGTCGAGGAGGGCTACCTTCGGGGAGGAGAGGGGCAGCCCGTGGCGGGCGCGGTACCGCTCGATCATGAGCATCTTCGTCACCCAGTCCACGCGGTCGGCGAGGCGCTCGGGCTCGCCCGCGGCCAGGGCGTCCAGGGCCAGGCGCCACTCCGCGAGCAGGAGCCGCGATCGCTCGTCGCCCCCCCGACGCTCGAGGAAGCGCGCGACCCGGCCGAAGTACTCCTCCTGGATCTCGACGGCGGTGAGCTCGCGCCCGTTCACGAGACGGACCTTGCGCCGGCACGAGATGTCGTGGCTGATCTCCCGGATCGCCCGGATCGGGTTCTCCAGGGTGAGGTCCCGCATCACGGTGTTCGCCTCGAGCATGCGCAGGACGAGGTCGGTGATCCCCACCTTGAGGAACGTCGTCCACTCGCTCATGTTCGAGTCGCCCACGATCACGTGGAGCCGCCGGTAGCGCTCGGCGTCGGCGTGGGGCTCGTCCCGGGTGTTGATGATCGGGCGCGAGCGGGTGGTGGCGCTCGAGACGCCCTCCCAGATGTGCTCGGCCCGTTGGGCGATGCAGAACTGGGCGCCCCGCGGGCCGTGGAGCACCTTGCCCGCCCCGCACCAGATCTGGCGCGTCACGAAGTACGGGATGAGGAGGTCGGCGAGCCGTCCGAACTCCCCCTGCCGGACGACGAGGTAGTTCTCGTGGCAGCCGTAGGAGTTGCCCGCCGAGTCCGTGTTGTTCTTGAACAGGTAGACCTGCCCGTTGATGCCCTCCTCGTGGAGGCGCACCTCGGCCGCCGCGAGGAGCGCCTCGAGGATCCGCTCCCCCGCCTTGTCGTGGGCCACGAGCTCGAGGACGTCGTCGCATTCCGGCGTCGCGTACTCGGGGTGCGAGCCGACGTCGAGGTACAGCCGGGCGCCGTTCTCCAGGAAGACGTTGGAGGACCGCCCCCAGTGGACCACCCGCCGGAACAGGTAGCGGGCGACCTCGTCGGGCGACAGCCGGCGTTGACCCCGGAACGTGCAGGTCACGCCGTACTCGTTCTCCAGCCCGAAGATCCGGCGGTCCACGCAACGAGTGTAGGCCCGTCCGGCGGTCAGGTGGCGGAGCTCCCAGCTCGCAAGGGGGGCAGGCGTACGCCTGGTGGTGAGGACGAGCCCGCGGTGGACGATCCCCATCGCCTCTCGGGCTGCCCACGTGCAGGCCTGTACGCGTGTCTCGGGCATCTCCCCGGACGTGGCGGTTGAGGGTACCTACATCCTGACGTGCTGCTCCTGACCATCCCCTGCATGGCCTGGGTGCTGAGCTTCACCATCGCCTCGGAGATCGGGGACCTCCCCGGTTCTCCTCCCCGAAGCAGCTCTGCGGCTACACCGGGCTGTGCCCGAGGGTCCACCGGTCAGGCGGCCGGGGACACCGGGGACCGCTGTACAAGAACGGCCCCCGCTACCTGCGGTGGGCGCCTTAGAGTCCACGCACGTGGTGTACGAACCACCTGAGGGTGCTTGAAGTAGAAGACCACCGCTTCATCCTCACCGAGACCGATAGCAACGGACTCGAGAGGAGGAAGACGGTGGTCGAACCGACTTTGGACCCGGTCGTGTGGCTGCGCAAGCACCTGGAGCAGGCCGACACCGATCTGCTGCGGGAGATCGTGCGCACGTTCATCCAGGCTCTGATGTCCGCGGAGGCCGACGCGATCTGCGGCGCACCCTACGGGGAGCGCTCCGAGGAGCGGTCCAACCGCCGCAACGGCTACCGGGAGCGGGAGTGGGACTCCCGGGCCGGCACGATCGAGCTCCAGATCCCGAAGCTGCGTTCCGGCAGCTACTTCCCCGAGTGGCTGCTCGAGCGTCGGCGCCGGGCCGAGCAGGCGCTCGTGCAGGTCGTGGCGGAGTGCTACGTGAAAGGCGTCTCCACCCGCCGCGTCGACGGGCTGATCAGGACCTTGGGGATCTCCGGCATCTCCAAGTCCCAGGTCTCCGAGATGGCCAAGTCGCTGGACGAGGCCGTGGAGGCCTTCCGTAGCCGACCGCTGGACGCCGGCCCCTACACGTTCGTGTGGATGGACGCGCTCGTGCTCAAGTGCCGCGAGGGCGGCAGGATCGCGAACGTCGCCTGTGTGATCGCGACCGGCGTCAACGCCGACGGCCGCCGCGAGATCCTGGGCCTTGACGTGCTGACCTCCGAGGACGGGGCCGGCTGGACGGCCCTCCTCCGCTCCCTGGTGGCGCGGGGCCTTTCGGGCGTGCAGCTCGTGATCTCCGACGCCCACGAGGGCCTGGTCGGGTCGAACGGGGCGGTCGGTGCGGTGCTTCACGGCGCTTCCTGGCAGCGGTGCCGGACCCACTTCATGCGCAACGTGCTGGCCAAGGTCCCGAAGTCGGCTCAGCCGTTCGTCGCGACCATGGTCCGCTCGATCTTCGCCCAGCCCGACGCCGAGCAGGTGGCCGCCCAGCTCGAGCGAGTCACCGAGCAGCTCGCCGAGCGGTTCCCGGAGGCGGCCGAGCTCCTGGAGCAGGCCGGACCAGACATCAGCGCCTTCGCCTCGTTCCCGACCGAGCTCTGGCGACAGATCTGGAGCAACAACCCGCAGGAGCGGTTGAACCGGGAGATCCGCCGGCGCACCGACGTCGTAGGCATCTTCCCCAACCGGGCCGCGATCATCCGACTGGTCGGTGCGGTGCTTGCCGAGTGCCACGATGAGTGGCAGGTCGCTCGCCGCTACATGGGCGTGGAAGCGCTCGCGAAGGCGCGGATGACGATGGTTCAAGGAGAGCTCGACGAGGCCGGGAAGGAGGTGACCGGGGAGCTGGTGGCGGCCAGCTGATCGTTCAAGCCGAGCGATGAAGCGGTGTTCTCATACACCACGTTGACGGGCGCGGCCCTCGTCGTGCCTGCCGAACCCTTTGGTGAACGGAGGCCCACGACTCTCGTACCCGTGCGATAGCCGAGGAGATCCACGGCCTGCTCCACATCGTGACGATGTGAGTGTCCCCCGGCGCAGGACTGGTCCATCGCCGCGGCAGCATCCTAGCTGGGCCTGGATACCAGCCCCCGAGTTTCCCGCATGATGTGCCACCTTCACCGACCGACGACGTTCCGGGATCCGAGCACGCCACCAGGAGCAGCCCCGCGATCGCTGGCAGCGAGAGGCCAGCCCTCCGCACGGATCCTCCACGCATCCATGAAGAGCTCTTGAAGACTCGCATCTCAGCTCTCACCCCTTCGTCAGCATGGCATCGTTCCTCTGACGCAGTCGCCTGCGTCCAGGGTTCCGAGAGCGCACACATAGGACCGGGAAGACCCACCCGGCGGTGGCCCTGGGCATCCGGGCGGCCCAGGCCGGGCGCCGGGTGGCCTTCGCCACGGCCTGGGAGTGGGTGATGCGGCTGCAGGCCGCCCACGAGGGGGGGCGACTGGCCGAGGAGCTCCGCCGGCTCCCGCGGACCCACCTGGTCATCATCGACGAGGTCGGCTACATCCCCCTCCAGGCCGAGGCGGCCAACCTGTGCTTCCAGCTGGTCTCCTCTCGCTACGAGCGGGCCTCGATCATCGTCACCTCCAACGAGCCCTTCGCCCGGTGGGGGAGGTGTTCGGGGACCCGCCGGTGGCCGCGGCGATGATCGACCGGCTGGTCCACCACGCCGAGGTGGTCTCTCTCGGGGGGACAGCTACCGGGTCAAGGATCGGGACCTGGCCAGGCTCACGCCGACCGAGGAGACCGCATGAGCGTGCAGGGGTGGGTCACTTCTCGACCGCTGGAAGTGGAGACGAAAGGGTCCCGCTTCGGTTGGGTGGCCCTCGTCGGGGGTTGCGCGACCCTCGGCGCGCTGATCGCCGGGCCCCTCCTCGTCCGCTCTCAGGATGAACGCGCCGGCCGGGTCCCGAGCGCGGGGCCGGTCGCGGGAGGTGAGGTCGAGTACCCGGAGACGTGGAAGCGAACGCTCGAGGAGGCGCGGGCGGAAGCCACGTTCCCGTTGGTCCTACCGGATCACCCCGCGGCCAACGTCTCGAACCTCAAGGCCGTCTACCTCTGGCCGAACGGCAGAGCCGTGGCGCTGCGATTCCCTCCGCCATCGGCTCCGCTCCGCCCGACCCGTCAGGCGTTCATCGAGATCTGGGAGTCGCCGTGGACCGGGGGAGACCCGGAGGCCGAGATGGTCGCCGATCTCGGGGCTGCGCCCGACGTTGGGAAACGCCTCTACGAGATCGACGGGGTCCCCGCGTTGGGGGTCAGCGCTCACTCGCCCTCCGACGTGGAGGGAGCGGATCCCGCTTTCCTGTGGTTCGTCCATGACGGTATCGAGTTAAAGGTCGCCGGTGGCGAGGATCTGGACCTCCTGCTCGAGATCGCGAGGACCATCGTCTCACCCGCATCCCGTGATGTCTGATCCGCGGCGGTGCGCGGCCTGTGCGCGTAGCTCAGCCGGCGAGGTAGCGGGCGATCTCCTCCTCGCCGAGGCGGCGGAACTTCCGGCGTGAGGGGCGCGTGCGGTCGAGCGCCCCGGCCTCGACCACGTCCGCCCCGATCTCCCGGCCCTCGGCCCGCGAGATCGCCCGGACGGCCTCGCGGACGGCCGTCGCGAGGTCCCAGTCCGGCTGGTACGTGCCCTTGATCGCCTCGGTGAGCTCCTCCGCGTGGCCACCGATCGCCACGTAGCCGTGCTCGTCCGTCACCGTGCCGTCGAACAGCACGTGGTACAGCTCGTTCCGACCCCCGTCCCCGGCGACCTCGGCGACGAGCAGCTCCACCTCGTAGGGCTTCATCTGCTGGGTGAAGATCGTCGCCAGGGCCTGCGAGTAGGCGTTCGCCAGGTCCTTGGCCCGCACGTCCTCCCGGTCGTAGGAGTACCCGCGCAGATCGGCGAGGCGCACCCCGGCGATCCGCAGCTCCTCGAACTCGCTGTACTTGCCGACACCGGCGAAGGCGATCCGGTCGTAGATCTCGCCGATCTTGTGGAGGGTGGCGCTCGGGTTCTCCGCCACGAAGACCACGCCGTCGGCGTACTCCAGGCCCACGACGGACTTGCCCCGCGCGATGCCCTTGCGGGCGAACTCCGAGCGGTCCTTCATGAGCTGCTCGGGCGGCACGTACGGCATGAAGCTCATCGGGCCCGCTCCTCCAGGACCGCCCGGGCCGCCGCGGCGACCTCCTCGTCGGGGACGTCCTTCGCGCCCTCCGCGGTGATCACGACGACGTTCGGGAGGATCCCGCGGACGATGTCCGGGCCCCCGGTGGCGGTGTCGTCCTCGGAGGCGTCGATCAGGGCCTCCACCGCCACCCGGATCGCCTCCTCCCGGGAGAGCCCCGGACGCCACCGTTTCTTCAGGGAGTTCCGCGCGGGCAGCCCGCCGGAGCCGGTGGTCTGGTAGTCGTCCTCCTCCCAGCGCCCGCCGGTGGCGTCGTAGTAGAAGATCCTGCCCTCCCCCCGCCGCTCGTCGTAGCCGCCGAACAGGGGCACGACGACGAGCCCCTGCATCGCCGCGGGGAGGTTGCCCCGGATCATCTGGGCGAGCCGGTTCGCCTTGCCCTCCAACGAGAGCCGGTCCCCGGTGATCTTCTCGTAGTGCTCCAGCTCGAGCTGGAACAGCTTCACGATCTCCACCGCCTGCCCGGCCACGCCCGCGATGGCGATGGCCGAGAAGTCGTCGGCGGCGAACACCTTCCGGATCTTCGCGTCCGCGATGAGGTTCCCGGCCGTGGAGCGCCGGTCCCCGGCCATGACGACGCCGTCCGCGAACTTCAGCCCGAGCACGGTGGTCCCGTGCGGCACGGAGAGCCCCCCGGACGAGCCCGGCGGGACCGGGAGCGCCGCGGGACGGGTCCGCGCGAGGAACCCGGTGAAGCTCGGATCGATGCCGATGGTGCCGCCCTCGGGCAGCGACGATCGCCAGTCGATCACTGTCCGCCCTTCTGCACGTAGCTCTTGACGAACTCCTCGGCGTTCTCCTCCAGCACGGCGTCGATCTCGTCGAGGATCTCGTCCATCTCGTCCTTCAGCTTCTCGGCGCGCTCGGAGACCCGGGCCTGGCCGGCGTCCGCCTCACCGCCCGCGCCCCCGTCCCGGCGCTGGATACGCTTCTGTTCCTGCTCCTTCGGCACCGCTCCCTCCTCGGCCCCATATCCTACCCGGGCGCGCCGACGACCCCGCCCTCAGGAGCTCAGGAGCTCCAGGAGCGTGGCGGGGTCGGTGGCCCGCTCGAGCAGGTCCCCCACGTGGCGGCGGGTCCCCCGCAGCGGCTCCCGCATCGGAACCCGCTGGAGCGCCTCCCGCCCGACGTCGAAGATCAGCGAATCCCAGGAGGCCGCCGCGATGTGCTCCCGGAACCGCTCGATGCACCGGCCGCGGAAGTAGGCGCGGGTGTCCTCGGGGGGCTCGAGCACCGCCCGCTCGATCTCCTCGTCGGTCGTCAGGCGCTCCACCTCGCCCGCCGCCGCCAGCCGGTGGTACAGGCCCCGGTCCCGGCGGACGTCGTGGTACTGGAGGTCGATGAGCCGCAGCTTGGGGTCCGACCACTCGAGCCCGTCCCGCTCCCGGTAGGCCTGGAGCAGGCGGTACTTCGCCACCCAGTCCAGCTGGCGGTGCAGGGACAGGGGGTCCCTCTCCAGGCCCGTCAGCACCTCCTCCCAGCGACGGAGGATCTCCTCGTTCTCCTCGCCCGGGTCCTCCTGCTCGACGTACTTCGCGGCCCGCTCCAGGTACTCCCACTGCACCTGGACGGCGGTCATGCGTCGGCCGTCGGCGAGCGCGATCTCACGGGTGCAGGTGATGTCGCGCGAGACCTCGTGGAGGGCCGCCACGGGGTTGGCGAGGGAGAGGTCCGGCAGGTACTCGTCCTCGATCATCTTCAGCACGAGCGCCGTCGTGCCCACCTTGAGGAAGGTCGCGACCTCGCACAGGTTCGCGTCGCCCACGATCACGTGCAGGCGCCGGTACTTCTCGGGGTCGGCGTGGGGCTCGTCCCGGGTGTTGATGATGGGTCGCTTCAGGGTGGTCTCCAGGCCCACCTCCGCCTCGAAGAAGTCGGCCCGCTGGGACAGCTGGTACCGGTGACGGCCGCGCTCGTCCCAGGGCGCCTCCGCCCCGAGCTTGCCCGCCCCGGTGAACACCTGGCGGGTCACGAAGAAGGGGGTGAGGTCGCGGACGATGGCCGAGAAGGGCGTCGCCCGGTCCACGAGGTAGTTCTCGTGGGTCCCGTAGGAGTTGCCCTTCCCGTCGCTGTTGTTCTTGTAGATCTGGATGCGGCGCCCCTCCGGCATCGCGGCGTGGAGCAGCTCGAGGGACCGCTCCAGGATCCGCTCGCCCGCCTTGTCGTGGACGACGAGCTCGCGGGCGCTCGCGCACTCCGGCGTGGAGTACTCCGGGTGGGCGTGGTCCACGTAGTAGCGGGCGCCGTTCGGCAGGATCACGTTCGCCAGACCCACGTCCTCTTCGGCCGGCTCCCGCACCTGCATGGGCTCGAACCCGCGGGCGTCGCGGAGCGGGGACTCCTGCTCGTAGTCCCAGCGGATCCGACGCAGGGCCCCCGCGAAGGTGGCGATGAGCTGGGAGGAGGCGAGGACGGGGTTGAACTCCCCGCCGCCGACGGCGGCGATGCCGTACTCGGTCTCGGTCCCGACCACCTTGGGGATCGCCATCGGACGCCTACAGGTACTGTCCGGCGCTCACGCGCTCCACCTGACGCCCCTGGGCCTCCGGGCCGTCCCCGAGGAGCGTGCGGACGTAGACGATCCGCTCGCCCTTCTTCCCGGAGATCCGCGCCCAGTCGTCGGGGTTCGTGGTGTTCGGCAGGTCCTCGTTCTCCTTGAACTCCTCGCGGATGGCCCGGAAGAGGTCCTCGGAGCGGATCCCCTTCTCCCCCGTCGAGAGGAAGCGCTTGATCGCCTCCTTCTTCGCGCGGCGCACGATGTTCTCGATCATCGCGCCCGAGTTGAAGTCCTTGAAGTACAGGACCTCCCGATCGCCGCTCGCGTAGGTCACCTCGAGGAAGCGGTTCTCGTCGGTGGTCGCGTACATCCGCTCCACCGTCTGCTGGATCATCCGCGCCACGGCGGCCTTCACGTCGCCGCCCGCCCGACGGATCTCCTCGGGGTGGATCGGAACCCGCTCGTTCAGGTACTTGGACATGATGTCCGCGGCCTGCGCGGCGTTCGGGCGCTCGATCTTGATCTTCACGTCGAGCCGGCCGGGTCGCAGGATCGCGGGATCGATGAGGTCCTCCCGGTTCGAGGCGCCGATCACGATGACGTTCTTCAGGGTCTCCACCCCGTCGAGCTCGGAGAGGAGCTGCGGCACGATGGTGGACTCGACGTCGCTCGAGATCCCCGTCCCCCGGGTCCGGAAGATCGAGTCCATCTCGTCGAAGAACACGATCACCGGCAGGCCCTCGCGCGAACGCTCCTTGGCCCGCTGGAAGATCTGTCGGATCTGCCGCTCCGTCTCGCCCACGTACTTGTTGAGCAGCTCGGGCCCCTTGATGTTCAGGAAGTAGGAGTGGGCGTCCTGACGCCCGGTCCGCTCCCGCACCTTGTCGGCGAGGGACTTGGCCACGGCCTTGGCGATGAGCGTCTTGCCGCACCCCGGGGGCCCGTACAGCAGCACGCCCTTGGGCGCCTCCAGCTGGTGCTCCTGGAAGAGCTCCGCGTACAGGAAGGGCAGCTCGACGGCGTCGCGGATGGCCTCGATCTGCGCCTCGAGGCCCCCGATGTCCTCGTAGGACACGTCGGGGATCTCCTCGAGGACGAGCTCCTCGACCTCCTCCTTCGGGAGCTTCTCCAGGGCCACCTGGGAGCGCGTATCCACGAGCAGGGGGTCCCCCGCCCGGATCTCCTCGCCCCGGCGGAGCCCGGCGGAGAGCGTGACGACGATCTCCTCGTCGGCGCGGCCGACCACGATCACGCGGTCCTCGTCGAGGCGGTCCTTCACGTGCATCACCTCGCCGGAGCGCTCCGGCTCGAGCACCTCGACGACGTTCAGGGCCTCGTTCAGGATGACCTCGGCGCCGCGCACGAGGCGGTCGGGGTCGAGGTCGGGGGCCACGTTCACCCGCATCTTCCGCCCGGCGGTGAACACGTCGGCCGTCCCGTCCTCGTTCCGGCCGAGGAACACCCCGAAGGACGCCGGGGGCTGGCTGAGCTTCTCCACCTCCTCCCGGAGGGCCTCGATCCGCTCCCGCTCGGCCTTCAGGGTCGCCACGAGCTTCTCGTTCTGGGCGATCGCCCGCGCCAGGTCGTCCTTGGCCTCGAGCAGCTTCTCCTCGAGGAGCTTCACCTGCCGGGGCGCGTTCGTGAGGCGCCGCCGCAGGAGGGCGACCTCGTCCTCGAGGAAGCGGACCTGGAGCTCGAGCTCGTGGATCCGCTTCTCCTGCTGCTCCCGCCGCTCCTGGGGATCGAGCTCGGGCATGTGAACCACCTCCCGGGAACCCCGCAGTATACGCCGGCCCCGAGCGGATCCGGCGTATCCCGCCCTCCCCCAGCTATACGTCTTCAGCGTCGGCCGCGGCCGGCCCACCTTGAGGGGCCAGACGCCGGGCGAGCGTGAGGAAGCCCGTGTGCCCCACCATGCGGTGGTCGGGGCGTACGCTGCGGGCGGTGACGTGCCAGGTGCGCCGGAGCAGCTCGAGGGACTCCAGGTGCTCGAACCCGTGGGCCGGCAGGGCCTGGACGAGCTCCTGGACCTGGGGGGTCGTCGGCAGGTAGGCGCAGAGGATCCCCCCGGGCTCGAGGGCCTCCTCGAGGGCCGCGAGGACCGCCCACGGCTCCGGGAGGTCCAGCACGACCCGGTCGAAGCGCTCCCCGGTCCCCGCCACCGAACGCACGTCCCCCTCCCGGAGCTCGCACCAGGCGGGGATCCCCCCGAGGAAGGCCTCCAGGTTCCGGGCCGCGTGGGCGTGGAAGTCGGGCCGCACCTCGTAGGAGACCACCCGCCCGTCCGGGCCCACCGCTCGGCACAGGGCCAGGGTGAGCGCCCCGGATCCCGTCCCGGCCTCGAGCACCCGGGCGCCGGGGAACACGTCGCCCTCGACGAGGATCGCCCCCACGTCCTTCGGGTAGACGACCTGGGCGCCCCGGGGCATCTTCAGGACGAAGTCCGCCATCCGCGGTCGGAAGCAACGGAAGGCCATGCCACCGGTGGAGTGGACGGTCACCCCCTCCGGCGAGTCCAGCACCAGGTCGTGGGGGACCGCCCCGCCGTGGGAGTGCCACACCCCCCCGCGCTCCAGCCGCACGAGGTACCGGCGACCCCGGCGGTCGCACAGGAGCACCCGCTCCCCCGGCTGGAAGGGTCGGCTCACCGCCCGCCCCCGCCGTGGACCTCGGCGGGGAGGACCTCCTCGGAGGCCTCCGAGGCCACCTCCCGGTCGGAGACCGGCGGGCCCAGGCGCTCGCCGAGGATCCGGGCCCGGGTGCGGCAGAAGGCACAGAAACGCCCCGTCGTGGGCTGCCCGCACCGCTCGCACGGGCGCAGCTCGGCCTCATCCTGCTGGGCGAACAGAGGCGCCGCCCGCTCCAGGAACGAGAGGAAGAACTGGGCCTTGGTCCCGGGTGAGGTGGTCTCGAGCAGGTTCAGGGCCTCCTTGTACCGGAGCTGGGTGTTCCCCGCGACCAGGGGGCACTCGTCCACGACGTAGTCGATGCCGCGCAGGAACGCGTAGGCGGCCGTCTCGAGCTCGGAGAGCCGGTACAGCGGCTTCACCTTGCGCAGAAGCCCTGCCTCCGAGGGCAGCACGGGCCGCTGACGCGCGATGTAGTCGAGCTGCCACCGCAGGGCGTTGCCGAGCAGCGTCGCCGCCTCGTCGTCCAGGTTGTGGCCGGTGGCGATGACGTCGAAGCCGTGCTCGATCGCGGCCCGGTTGAAGACGTACCGCTTCGACAGCCCGCAGACCGAGCAGCTCGAGCGGGCCCCCCGCCGTCCCGCCGTGGGGATGTCGAACCCGTACTCCCGGGCGAGATCCACCTCGATGAGACGCGCCCCGCGGGCGGCCGCGAAACCCCGCACGACCTCGGCCGAGCGGGCCGAGTAGCCGCCGATGCCGAGCCCGACGTAGAGCCCGGCCGCCTCGTACCCCAGCTCCAGGAGCACGTCCCAGAGCGCGAGCGAGTCCTTCCCGCCGGAGACCGCCACGAGGATCCGGTCCTCGTGGGTGAACATGTCGAACGCGTCGATCGCCCGCCGGACCTGCTCGTGGACGTGGAGGACGAAGCAGCCCCGGCAGAAGGCCGCGTTGTGGCGACGCACCTCCACCACCGCCGGCCGGCGGCACCGACGGCAGCGCATCCGGCTCACCGGGCGCCCCCCGAGATCACCGGCCGGATCTCGAGACGATCCTCGTCCCGGACGTGGTCGCGCCGGGTGAGCAGCTCCCCGTCCCGGATCACGAGTACCGTGTCCGGGTCGATGCCGAGCTCCGCGAGCACCTCCTGCACCGGACGCCCGCCGGCGAGCTCCACCTCTCGATCGGGGTTCCGCAGCCGCACCTTCACGACGACCAGGCTAGCGCACCTCGCGGCTCGGGCCGGGGCCCTCAGGCGCTGGGCAGGGGGTTGACGCCGAGCGTCACCGTCACGGTGCGCCGGCTCCCATCCGGCGCCACGAGGACCACGGCCACCCGGTCCCCGGGCTCGTGGGACCGGAGGACCTCCCCGAGGGTATCCGCGTCGGGGATCGGCCGGTCGTCGATGGCGACGATCACGTCCCCCACCCGGACCCCGGCCGACTCGGCCGGTCCCCGCGGCGCGAGCGCCGCCACGTACGCGCCCTCCGTGACGGCCAGGCCGAACTGCAGGGCGAGGCCCGGGGTCACGTCCATCGTCACCACCCCGAGGTAGGCCACCGGGGCGGCGGGGTGCTCGATCGCCCGCTCGATCGTGGGCTCCGCGGCGTCGATGGCGATGGCGAAGCCGATGTTCTCGGCCTGCCCGGCGCCCGCGGAGTTGATGCCGACGACCTCGCCGGCCAGGTTCAGCAGCGGCCCCCCCGAGTTCCCGGGGTTGATCGCCGCGTCGGTCTGGATCACGTGGGCGTAGGTGCGGAGCCCGTTCGGGCAGATCTCGGGGTCGCACGAGGGGTCCTGGGCGGTGATGGTGCGATCGAGGGCCGAGACGATCCCCATCGTCACCGTGGGCCCGCCCTCCAGGGCGAGGGCGTAGCCGATCGCGACGACCGGCTGGCCGAGCCGCAGCTCCGCCGAGCTCCCCAGTGGGATCGTGGGGAGGTTCCGCCCGTCGATCTTCAGCACCGCCAGGTCCGCCGAGGCGTCCCCGCCGATCACGCGCGCCTCGTACCGCCGGGCGTCCGGCTCCGGTGTGATGACGGTGATCCGCTGGGCGTTCTCCACGACGTGGTAGTTCGTCACGACCACGCCGTCCGGCCGGACGATGAAGCCGCTGCCGACCCCCCGACCTCCCTCGCCGCCGAGGAAGCCCGGATCGAAGGTGTCGGTGGTCACGTTCACCACCGCCGGCCGCACCCGCTCCACCAGCTGGACGACGCTGCGGACCCGCCAGCCGGACCCCGACGGCCCGTCGACGCCGTCCGAGACCACGACCCGACGCTCGATCACCGTTCGGGTGCAGCCGGCGGCGACGAGCGCCACCACCGCGACCGCCGTGACGATCCTCCTTGCCATCGGACACCTCCCGGCCCGGGTTCGGCGCCGAGCCGGGCCCGGTTCGCATCCAGGCTACCCGACGGCGCTCGGCGCGGGCCGCGGGAGGAGCCCCGCGCCCTCCAGCACGGCGTCCAGCCCCACCTGGTTGCGGATCGCCATGAGGTGCACGCCCCGGACACCGGGGAGCTCCCGGACCTCCTCCACGATCTCGATGGCCAGGCGCACCCCCTCCTCGGGCTGCCGCTCCGGCGGGACCGAGGCGATCCGCTCCAGGACCACCTCCGGCACGTCGATCCCCGGGACCTCGTCACGGAGGTAGCGCACCGCCCGGGCCGATCTCGGCACGAACACCCCGACCAGGATGGGGACCCGCTCGAGCAGGCCGAGGTCGGCGGCCCGGGCGAGGAACAGCCGGAGCCTGGGCAGGTCGAAGCAGATCTGGGTCTGGATGAACTCCGCCCCCGCCTCGATCTTCTTTCCCAGGCGCATCGGGCGGAACTCCAGGGGCGGGGCGAAGGGGTTCTCCACGGCGCCGATCAGGAAGCTCGGCGGGCGTTCCAGGGCGCGCCCCGAGAGGTACGTGCCCCCGTCGCGGAGGATCCTGGCGGTGCGGATCAGGTGGATCGAGTCGAGGTCGAAGAGGGGCTTGGCCTCGGGGTGATCGCCCGCGGTGACGTCGTCCCCGGTCATGAGGCAGACGTTGCGGATCCCCAGGGCCGCGGCGCCGAGGAGATCCGCCTGGAGCGCGAGGCGGTTCCGGTCCCGGCACGTGAACTGGACGATGGGCTCCACCCCGGCGTCGAGCAGCAGGTGCCCCGCGGCCACGCTCGACAGGTGCGGGTGGGCCGAGCTGTTGTCCGTGCAGTTCACGGCGTCCACCCGACCCCGGAGGCGCTCGGTGATCCGGTGCACGGCCCCCGGGTCCGCCGAGTCCACCGTGGGCATCTCGGCCGTGACGACGAAGACGTCCGAGCGCAGGAGCCGCTCGAGGTGGCTGCGCGGCTCGCTCACGCACCCCTCCGCTCGTACGCGACCCAGCCCGGTGGCGCGACGGCGTCCCGCCCCGACAGCAGGTTCTCCCAGGAGGACGTCTCCTGGAGCCGCCAGTCCACGGGCTTCTGGAGGTGGCGCAGGTGATCCCGCCACAGGGGCAGCCGTCGCGAGCCCTCCCACGCCCGGACCCAGACGCAGGGTCGCTCTGGCAGGACCTCGCACCGTCCGTCCTGGAGCACACCGCCGCACGGCCCGTTCCTCAGGTTCTTCGGGCAGCGCATCGGGCAGGACATCCCGGTGGAGTGCAGGATGCACTGCCCGCACATCCGGCAGTCGAAGATCGCCTCCTTCGTCGCGCGCTCCACGGCGAGGATCGCTCGGCGGACGCCGCGGGCCGGCGGGGCCGTCGCGGGCGGCCGGCGGTCCAGCCTCGGGCGCGTCCTCCTCATCCCGCGGGCACCTCCTGCCGAACCCCGACGCCCGGGCCCGGCCCCTAGGAGACCGGGATGCGCTTCTCGGGGTCCACGAACGGCATCGGGACGACGGTGGCCGTCCGCGTACCCCACTCCGACTCCACGGTCAGCCTGGTCCCGAGCTCCGCTCGCTCCACGGGGACCCACGCGTAGCCGATGTTCTTGCGCAGTCGGGGCGAGTGGATCGCCGACGTGACCTTCCCGATGCGACGCCCGTCCTCCACCACCGGCCACTTCTCGTAGTTGAGCGCGGGGAACGGCTCGCCGTCGAGCTCGACCCCCACGATCCGGCGGGTCACCCCCTCGGCCTTGATCCGGCGGAGCGCCGGCAGGGAGATGCTCGCCTCGTCCGGGAGGTCCCAGTCGATGAGGCGCTCCAGGCCCATCTCGAGGGGGTTGTTCTCGTAGGTCATGTCCGCGCCCCAGTTGAAGATCCCGCCCTCGATCCGGCGGATGTCGCTCGGGCCCGTGGGCTTGATGTTGAACTCCTGGCCCGCCTCCATGATGGCGTCGTAGACCTCGACGGCCCGGTCGGGATCGAGCGTGTAGACCTCGTACCCCACCTCGGAGGTCCAGCCCGTCCGGGTGATCACGACCGGGACCCCGGCGATCTCCGCGTGCCGCCACCAGTAGTAGCGGAGGTCCAGGATCTGCTCCCCGACGAGCTTGGCCATGAGGGGCTTGGACTTCGGCCCCTGGACCTGGAGGGGCGCCGCCTCCGCCTCGCGGATCGTCACGTCCAGGTGCGGGTAGGCGTTCTTCAGACCCCGCGCGAACAGGAGCGCGTCGGAGGAGGCCAGGGCGAACCAGAAGGTGGTCTCGTCCATCCGCGTGAGGACGGGGTCGTTGATGATGCCCCCGTCCGAGTCGCAGATCAGCACGTACTTCGCCTGGCCGACGGCGCACTTGGAGAGGTCGCGAGGGGTGAGCAGCTGGGCGAAGGTGGCCCCATCGGGCCCCGAGATCTCCAGACACCGCTCCACCGCCACGTCCCACAGGGTCACGTCGTTCAGGAGGGCCTCGAGCTCCGCCTCGAAGGTGTCGAAGCGGATCGGGAACAGCATGTGGTTGTAGACGGTGAACCCCCTGGGATCGTACCGCTGCGTGGCCTCGTAGTACGGGCTGCGGCGGAGGCGGGCGCCCCGCTGAACCAGGCTCATGTCGAACGCCATCCGACCCTCCTCGCTCTCGCGCGGACCTGCCCGCGCGCGGCTATCGTGCGGCGCCCCTCGCCGGGCGCCAAGCTCGGGACCTGACTACCGGTCAGGCGGTGCGGGAGGCCGACGGAGCCACCCGCGGCGGCCTCGACGCGTACCCGTCCAGGTACGCCTGCGCGACCATCGCCATGAACACGTAGACCTCGTCCTCGCTCCAGGCGAACGGACCCTGCCGGTAACCGCGGGACGCGAGGCCCCGGTGCACCGACTCGCAGGCCGCCCAGTCTTGTCGGTTCGTGATGTCCCAGAACTCCGCGGCGTAGGACGGATCGAAGTCCGGCCGTTCCCTCGCCTCCGGCGGGAACAGCCAGAGACACTCGACCCTCGTCTCCCCCGGCCCGAGCGGCTCGAACCGGTGGGTCATGACGTAGTCGGGGTGGAGGCTGATGAGCAGGTTCGGGAACAGGCCGTAGTAGTAGACCTCCCGGGCCTGCTTGTCGTCCAGCCCGCGGATCCGCACGCCCCTGGACTCCCCGGTGAGGGACATCGTCTGGGCGAGGTCCATGAGCTCCATGGATCCGCCGACCCAGAGCCCCTCGGGCGGGTGGTTCTCGCCGGAGTCGGGCGGCGTGACCCGGCAGAGCTCCGGGTGGATGCTCGGGCAGTGGTAGCACTCGTGGTAGTTCTCGGTGATGGTCTTCCAGTTGGCCCGCACGACGTACTCGTGGCCGGCCCCGACGAACATCCGCTCCGGCTCCCAGGGGGCGACGTAGTCCTCCAGGTTGCCCACCCACTCCTCGAAGGCGATCGCGTCCCCGCTCGCGTTCACGAAGACCCAGCCGTGCCACTCCGCCACCCGGGCCTGGACGAGCGGGTAGTGGGCCTTGTCGAAGCCCGGCACGTCCCCGAACCGCGGCGCCGCGCGCAGGGCGCCGTCGAGGCCGAAGACCCACGCGTGGTAGGGGCACTTGATCACGCGTTCCCGCCGGTGACCCCCGGGTTCCAGGAGCTCGTGTCCCCGGTGCCGGCACGTGTTGTGGAAGCCCCGGAGGACGCCGTCCTCGTCCCGGACGAGCAGGATCCCCTCGTCGCCGACCCGCACGGCCCGCTGATCGCCGGGCTCTGTGAGGTCGTCCACCCTGCCGACGCACACCCAGCCGCCGGCGAACAGGTGCTCCACCTCCCACGCGAAGACCTCCGGCGAGAGGTACGCCTCGGCCGGCAGGGTCCGGCTTGCCGCGAGCGAGGGGCGGAGCACCGGCTCCAGGCTCGCGGGGTCGATGGGCGCAGGAACGCGCTGCACGTCGATCACCCCCACCTCGGACGCTCTTGAACGGCCGTTCAGGCCGAGGACCAGGGTACCAGCGGAGCCCCGGGAGGGGAAGTGGCGCCGCTGACCCGGGGTCCGCCCGCTGGCCGGCTCAGGCGAGGTCCTCCGCCGCGAACACCCGCTCCCCCGCGACGAGCGTGAGCAGCACCCGGGCCTGCGAGAGCTCCTCCACCGGGTGCTCGAAGAGGTTCCGATCGAGCACCACGAGGTCCGCCTCCTTGCCCACCTCGATCGAGCCCGTGACCCGGTCGAGGTGGTTCACGTAGGCCGAGCCCATCGTGAACGCGGCGATCGCCGTGGGCAGGTCCAGCCGCTGCTCCGGCAGGAACACCTCCCGGTTCTCCACCGTGTAGGGGTAGTCCGGGGGCATGACCCGGTTCACCGCCACGTGGATCTCCTCGAGGGGGTTCGGGCTCGAGACCCCCCAGTCGCTGCCCATGGCGAGCACCGCCCCGTGGCGCACGAGGCTCCCGAACGGGTACTGCCAGCGCCAGCGCGGCTCGCCCAGGAAGGGGATCGTGAGGTCGTCCATCTGGGACTCGTGGGCCGCCCACAGGGGCTGGGCGTTCGCCACCGCGCCCAGCCGGCGGAACCGCGGCAGGTCCTCGGGGTGCACGACCTGGATGTGGGCCAGGTGATGCCGCCCGTCGGTCCACCCGTTGGCGCGTCGCGCGGCCTCGATCGCGTCGAGGGCCTCCCGCACCGCGCGCTCGGCCAGGGCGTGGAAGTGGACCTGGAAGCCCTCGGCGTCCAGGCGCGTCACCGCCTCCTTCAGCAGGTCGGGCTCGACGAACAGGATCCCCCGGTTGTCGGTGGGCTCCCCCCGCGCGTCGAGGTACGGCTCCAGGACGGCCGCGGTGAAGTTCTCGCAGACCCCGTCGAGCATGATCTTCACGCTCGTGGCCGCGAACCGGCCCACCCGGCCGCGCTCGCGGGCCTCGAGGAGCTCGGGGATCTGCTCCAGGCCGCGGTGGCGGTCCCACCAGAGCGCTCCCACCACCCGCGCCGTGAGCTCGCCCCGCTGGGCGACCGCGACGTACGCGTCGAGCGTCGGGTAGGAGCCGCCCACGATCGCGTCCTGCCACGCCGTGATGCCGAGCGAGTGGAGGTACCGCTGGGCCTCGAGCAGCCCGCGCTCCCACTCCTCCTGCGTCGGCTCGGGAGCCAGGTCACCCACGAGGTGCATCGCGCCCTCCTGGAGCGTCCCCACCGGTTCACCGAGCTCGTCGCGCTCGATCCGACCGTCCGGCGGGTCCGGGGTCTCCCGGGTGATCCCCGCGAGCTTCAGCGCCGCCGAGTTCACCCAGGCGCTGTGCCCGTCCCGGCTCGGGAGGAACACCGGTCGGTCGGGGACGATCCGGTCCAGGGGCTCCTTCGTCGGCACGCCGCCGGGGAACACGTCCATCGCCCAGCCGCCGCCCAGGATCCACTCGGCCTCCGGATGGGCCTCGGCGTAGGCCCGGATCGCCTCCAGGTACTCGTCGAGGCCGTGGAGGTCGAGGAGCTCGCACTGGAGCATCTCCACGCCCGCGGCCGGCGGATGCACGTGGGCGTCCTGGAAGCCCGGCAGGACCATCCGGCCGGCGAGCTCGATCACCTCGGTCCGCGGCCCGACGAGCTCCCGCACCTCCTCCTCGGAGCCGACGGCCGCGATCCGCCCGTCCCGTATCGCCACCGACCGCGCCCACCGCCGTGACGCGTCGACCGTGTACACGGCGCCCCCCGTGAGGACCAGATCCGCGTGCTCGCCCATGGGCCCCCTCCCTCCGGTCGCGGGTCGTCCGCTAGCGTATCGGGAGGCCCGACCTCACGGGAAGGCGTCGGCCCCCGCCTGGAACAGACGCAGGACCGCGAGGCCGAAGGCCGTCAGCGCGACGACGATGGCCAGGGCTACGAAGAGCAGCAGGAGCCCGTACTCCGTGGCGACCGCCCCGGCGTCGGCGGTGAGGCGCGACCCGGGTCGGCGAACGAGCCGGCCGATCTGACCGTGGCGAACCATGGCGCCATCGACCGTAGCCCGGGCGCGCGCGCAGCGGTATCGCCCGCCGGGCGGAACCGCTCGAGGGAGGACCTTCGACCCTCCGAGCGGCCGGACGATCCTCCTCCGTTCCCGGAACGTGGGCTCCGGCCGGCCTACGGTGGCGGCGCGCCGACCTGGTTCAGCGAGCCCGGACCCAGGACGATAGGCAAGAGAGATGGCTCGAGGCAGACCGGGAGCGCGGGGAACTCCGCCCCCACACCGCCGCGGAGCTCGGGGCGCGGGGCCGGACGCGGGCCGGGCCGTGCGCGCCTGGGCGATGCTCGGCGGCGGCGCTCTCGCCCTGTTGCTCCTGCTGTGGGGCGGGTCGAGGCTCCTCCACGGCGGTGGGGACGGGCAGGTCGTGCTCCCGACCGGCCCCACCGGCCCGACGGGCGGCTCGACGCCGTACGCCTCCCCTCCCCCGCCGGGCTCGGTCTCGGCCACGTTCCCCGGCCCGGCCACGGGGACCCGGCTGCGGGTGAAGGTCAACGCCCTCGGCGACCGCCCGAGCGTCTGCACCGCCGAGGGCCTGCGCATCGCCGGCGACGTCCGGACCGTCTACCACCACCGCTGCGGCGGCGAGGAGCTGGACCGGCTCTACTTCCTGGTGGAGGTGACGAACGTCTCCGACGGCCGGGTCCCGGTCTCGGTCGAGTCCTTCGTCGTTGTGGACGTGAGCGACGAGGCCCACGAGGCGCTCCCGAACCCGCCCCCCGGCGCGCCGGCTACGCGCTTCTTCCCGCGGTCCCTCGCGCTCGGGCCCGGGGCGATGATCCGTCGCTGGGTGACGGTGGACGGCTCCGACGGCGAGCGCCCCGACCGCCTCATCTACTCGGACGGCCCCGAGCGCCTCACGATCCGCTTCCGGGGTACGTGGGTCTGACCTCGGCCGATCCCCTTGCCGCCCCAGAGCGCGCCCGGCCTCCGAGGTCCTCAGCCGCCCATGGCCTCCATGTCGCGCATCACGACCTCGAGGGTCCGCGTTGAGATGGGCCGTGGGCTGGACTCGACCACCCTGGTCCCGGGGAAGGTCTCCGGGGTGTGGCCCGGGCCCACGTGGTAGGCGTCCCCGGCCACGAACTCCTCGTCGCCCCGGGCGGTGTGGGAGATCAGCTTCCCCTCGAGCACGTAGCCCCAGTGCTCGCGCTCGCACCGGTCCTCCGGCAGCCCCACGAACAGCGGCGCCAGGTCCGCGTGCTCGGTGTAGGTCTCGAACCCGACCGTGTACGGCCCGGCCTGCCCGCAGCGGCCCTCGAACCCGGGGGCCTCGACGCGCTCGACTCGAAGGAACCGCCGCAGCGTGCCGTCCAGGCGATGGTTACGACGGCGCGCTAGGAGAAGGACTCACAGCCGGTGTCGCCACCGACGAAGATCCGGTCACGCCCCGGGCCGCCGTCGCACGTGTCCGGGGCCCCGGACCCGCCGCGCAGCGTGTCGTCGCACCCTGCCGATCTCGGGCTCGGCGGTGCCCACCTGGTGGGTGAAGAAGATGAAGCCCTGGCACCACGCGGGTTCGGACTGGAAGCCGG